>Ga0315275_10001807_pt1 | contig 19093 bp, 11 predicted proteins | sample YL17G03_0_MG_FD_205557 | JGI IMG/M metagenome (GOLD analysis project Ga0315275, IMG submission 205557) | Sediment microbial communities from Yellowstone Lake, YNP, Wyoming, USA - YL17G03_0 | ecosystem: Environmental > Aquatic > Freshwater > Lake > Sediment | place: USA: Wyoming | collected...
TTGGCATATCCAGAAGATAGAGAAGTATATCGCATTGCTGTTGGACTGCTTTGGGAGCGAGTCAGGGCAACCGATTTGTTTAACATACTTGATTCCCTCGAAGAATCAGAGATAGGAAATCCTATTCGCATCTGGAGGAAAGGCAAGTTGATTTCATCAGACATTGCACATTCAGTCCGTGAACGAAATATGCTTCTGGAATCTCTTTCTCTCGACGGAACCGAAAAATCAACCGTGATGGAAATTGGTGCTGGTCATGGACGGCTTGCAGAGGTATTCGGGAAAACAACAAACTACCGTTATGTCATCTTCGATATTACCCCGGCACTCTATGTAGCACAATGGTATATTACAAAGTTATTTCCCGATGAGAAGATATTCTCATTCAGACACTTTGATAGTTTCAAAGAGATCGAACAGGAACTTTCGGAAAGCAGATTTGCATTCTTCACACCCAACCAGATTGACTATTTCCCGGACAAGTATTTCGGGTTGTCTGTGAATATGAACTCTCTCGGAGAAATGCGATTGGATCAGGTAAAGAATTATTTATATCATATCGACAGGCTAACCAGACATGGATTTATGTCAAGGCAGGAATTGCACTACAAGTCGAAGAACGAATGGCTTGAAGGATTTCCGAAAGAAACATTTGCGTTGCCAGATGAACATTGGGAATTGGTCGTCGATAAGATAGACGATTTCCATCCACATTTCTTCAACCAGATATGGAGTAGGAAGGTATAATGTTAAAAGGTTTGTTTCTCAATTCTCCAGCAGCACAATGCAGCATTCATGAATCAGGACGGATGATATATTCTGCTCTCATGAAATCGGAGATGTTCTCTCTTGATTATCAGGAGATAGATTCCAAGAACAGAGAGATACGAGATGCTTATGATTTCTATGCGTTCAATTATCATCCCTACACTATGGGCTGGCTTGACACCACTTTTATAAGGAATCTCTCTGGATTGAAAGTAACATTCGTCCTTGAATCTCTTCCCAATAATCCCTTCCCGCTATGTCCACCAGATGATTTTGATGCTTACTGTGTTCTCGATCCAACCATGAAGATTGACAACCCGAAAGTGTATGCCTTTCCTCGTCCACTCGACGCATACAAACCAGCCGAATGTATTGCTGTATCTATTCCAACAATTGGAACATTTGGATTTGCAACCTTTGGCAAGGGATTCGATAAGGTTGTAAACGCTGTTAACAAAGAGTTCGATTACGCCAAAGTGAGAATCAATATACCAACTGGTTCATTTGTTGGGATGCACCAGCAGAAGAATACCGAAGAGATTGTCAGGAGATGTTTTGAAACTGCGAAGCCGGGTATTGTTGTAGAGATGACCTACGACTACATGACTAAACAGGAACTCATCAACTGGTGTGCCTGCAATACTTTGAATTGCTTCCTGTATGACAGGAATCAACCGGGGTTGTCAGCAACTACAGATCAAGCCATATCATCTGGTCGTCCTCTTGCAGTATCTGCCAATGAAACCTTCCGTCACATCCATAAGTATCTCACACCATACCCAAAGAAAAGCCTGAAGGAATCTATTGCATCCTCGGTGACGGAAGTAAAGCAGATGCAAGAGGACTGGAGCCAGAGTGCATTCGCACGGGAGTTTGAAAAGATGCTGGAAGGATTGTCTATCAAGACTGTTGGAAAGACATATAATATTTCGAAACTTAAACGAAGGAATCCGTTTTCGATGATGTATGATAAAGGGATGCAAAAGTTATCTGGATTAACTAAACCAAAACCAGTCCCGACAGAACCATGTGACATCCTGATTGTATCACACAAGGAAACACATTGTGGAATTCACCAGTATGGACTTGATATTACAGAAGCATTATCAACGTCGAGGAAATATCTTTTCACGTATGTTGAATGTAGCAACCAGCGGGAACTTGCAACCCATATCTTACGAACACAACCGAGAGCAATCCTGTATAACTATTACCCTGCAACAATGTCGTGGTTGAATTATAATATCATGTCAAAGGTAGCGGTTCCACAACTGGGAATCATGCACGAAGTTACACAACAGGCAGTAGATACAGCCAACGATAATATGTTTGATTATTGGCTTTGCCCAGATCCAACTGTAATCAATACCAATCCTGTCACCTTCAAGATCCCACGGATTGTTCCTGACTATGCCAATGTAAAAGCCACCACAGCAATCCCGACAATCGGATGTTTCGGATTCGGATTTCCCGACAAAGGATTTGAGAAGATAGTATCAGTTGTTAGTAATGAGTTTGATCATGCCAAGATAAATTTCAACATCCCAAATGCTCTCTCTACAATTGATAAATATGGGAAGATGAAAAGTGGTGTGATACGAGGATGCAAAGGAATGGTTGGAGAATACAATATTGAATTAAATATAACCCAGAATTTCTTTGACAAGAAAGGCATCCTTGATTTCCTCGCTGGAAACACTCTCAATGCTTTCTTCTACGACGTTGACAAATACAAAGGGATTTCGAGTGCGATAGATTACGCACTGGCTGTCCAGCGTCCTATTGCTATCAACAAGTGTGGGATGTTCAGGCACATCTACAATGCTGAACCTTCTATCTGTATCGAGGATACAACCATGAAGAGGATTATCGAGAATGGAATTGCACCATTGCACCAGTTCTCTTCAGAATGGACACCGGAGAACTTTGCGGCAAAGATGGAGAAGATACTTGGAGAGGTGATTTAATATGGATGTTGGATCTGTAAGACGGAAAATCCTGCGAACGCTTGGATTAAAAAAGAAACGGATGTTTATTGTTCAGATTGAATTGACGGGGATATGCAATGCCAATTGTGAATATTGCGATTGGATACGCCGACCAAAGGATCAACAGATAACAATGGATACCCAGATTGCAAAGAAGGTTGTCAGGGAAGCAATCGAGATGGATGCAGATCATATTTCCTTCCATGTTACAGGTGAACCATTACTTCATCCCGACCTGTTTGAAATTATGCCTACCAACTGGAACATCGGGTTGAGTACCAACTGTCTTGCTCTCGAAGGAGAGAAGGCAAAGAAACTTGCAGCAATGAAAGACCTCGGAATTGTTCTTGCCATCCTTTGGGGAGGAACACCAGTACAGCGAGAAAGGAGTATTCTTAATGCTATAAATTTCCTTGCACTTGAACCTGTATGCAAGAGTGTAACTGTCCAGATGATATGCTCGGAACACTCTATCAAAGACGCTGTGTTGATGTACGAAACGTTTTCAGTATCACTTCCATTCCTCCCCAACTTGAAATTATTCTATAAGCAACCCTATACCCAAGAACCCGAATACCCGACGCAAGGATACGAGCCACCCGCAGAAGTTATTGCAAGTGAGCGCGTGAAGATAGACAGGATGATAACTCCTGTATCGTGTGGAACCGATTGCCTTGCCATCCCACCCAATCCAATGACAAGCATTCTCATCCAGTCTGATGGTGAATTGAAACCCTGCTTCTACAGACCGCAGGGAAGGAATGTTAAGAACAAGGAATGGGAGAATGGATGGCAGATGGGGAATGCACGGGATATAACTTTACAGGAATTCTGGAATGCAGACAAGTTGAAAGCCATGCGGAAGATATGGGCAAAGGGAGATCCTGATAATCAATTACCCTGTCACGATTGCATCAGGATGGTTGCTCCACCAGTTCCTGTTTGGTGGAACACAACGGGTATTCCACCTACAGCACTCGATAAGGATCAGAAGGTCAAGGGGGAAACTCCAGAACCATATCCACAACCAGATTAGTGAACCATCTAATCCAATCCTTTTAAATACTTTCTTGTTCTACTTCTTCACCATGAGCAGGCAGCATTGTTTCTATTGTAATCACAAATGGGATAGTAGAATAACTAATCCATTGAAATGTCCTTTGTGTGGGAATCCTGTCGGGTGCAGACCACAACGGGAGATCACCCGGAGGAGATACCGATGAAGCGCATATTATTTTTAGTCCTGATTGCAATGATGATGCTCACAGTAGTTGTTGTTGCAGACGACGTTATCATCAACGAAGGTGCTCCTCTCGAAGATAATCCAATAGAACCCAAAGTAACGGAACCTGCACCGATATATAACGAAAATCCTCTGGATGTGAAGGCATCGTATGTGACAGTCAATAAATCCATTATCACCACGATACTGGAGTTCATTGGACTGGAATCCTTTGTATCACAGACGGAGATTGTAGAGAATACTATAGATGTTTTTATTGGAGATTTCAAGGCTGCCACGATACCCGAAGGATCTAAATTCTCCAATATGGTGGTTCACGATACGTGCCTACAGTTTCAGTACGGCACGGACGACTGGTATAAGTGCGAGGTTGCATTACTATGAAGTGGATAGCAGTTCTCTTGGGTATCCTACTGCTGGTCGGGAGTGTAAGTGCAGTTACATACGGATATGCAAGCGTATACCCACCGGCGCAAAATGTAACGTATGTCAATGCCACCAGTTCTCATGGTGGAACAAATTACTATCCGTGGAACGCAACCAATCCCAATAGCACTTTGACAGGGGTAGCAACACTCAACGCATGGACTTCCACTGCTGCAGTTGTAACCTCTCAAAGATTTCATATTGACCTCGGTAATGCTACACCCATAGGCAGAGTTTATTACGAGAACTATCACCATATGGGAACTCTCACTAACGATGGTGCGAAAGATTTTACATTCTGGGGTTCAAACTCGTCTGGTTCGTTTCTTAACAGAACCTATACCAACGACACTGGATGGACATCTATCCCGGTAACTCCAACATCATTCGCTCAACACGCCGCAAGCGATACCGTTGATCCAAAATATATCACCGTTACTACTCCAAATTTTGCTTTCAGATATTATGCTCTAAAAATTGGCTATAATTATGGAGGATCTGATTTTGTCGGTTTACGCAGAGTAGAATTACAAAAACCGATTTCGTGGATATATACAACTCCCGGAACATATTACTGGGTATGTCCGGGAAATGTGACATCTATCAGCGTAAATGTCGGTGGAGGTGGTGGAAGCGGAAAGGGTGCGTATTTCAGCGGTGGATCTTGGATCGGATATGGAGGAAGCACAGGTGAGTGGAAAAATTATGCTTCCGTATCCGTGACACCCGGTACAAATTACACGATTGTTGTTGGAGATGGTGGTGCTGCGAGTGCAGCAAGTGCCGTATCGAATGCGGGTTCTTTGAGCTCCGGATTTACTTACACTGCTGTCGGTGGAGCGGGTGGTCTATCATTACCCGCAATGACAAATGCCAACGGAGGGAATGGTGCGAATGGGTTCCTTGTCGGAGGTAATGCCGCAGCAGGTGGTGTATCATCAGGATATACTGGAGGTCTTGCAGGTAGTGGATATAGCGCAGGTGGAGGGGGAGGTGCCGCAACATCTGGAGGGGTACTGGGTGCTGGAGGGAAGGGCAGTGATGGTTATGTTGGAATCACCCAAATTGGATATTCCACGCTCAACATACCAGATTTCGTAGGAACACCCACCACAGGAATCGCAGGAACTCTGGTAACATTCACCGATACTTCGACAATCGTTGATAACGTCAATATGACGTATCTCTGGGATTTCGGCGACGGTGTTACATCCAGCACAATTGGGAATGTTGTTCATGTTTTCCCGTATGTGGGAAGTTACACGGTAAAACTGACGATACACACAGATTTGGGTGATGTTACTGAAGAAAAGGAAGCGTATATCAATCTGGTAAATGAAGATCCTGGTAAGATTAATACATTGTATCCACGTGAAGTATCATTCACACTTGTGGATAAATACGGATACGGTATTGCCGATCTTCCAGTAACTGTAACAATGGCTTCAAGCAGTGTTGAAAATACCAATTGGCTTACATCCATGTTTGGACTTTCCGATTCGAGTATTAATTCAACTGTCTTATCAGATACTACCGATAGTTCTGGTCAGGTTGTATTCCCCATGATTGCATCTGGAAGATACCATATGACATTCATTGATTTGTCAAGGGGTGTCAATGAAGCCCGTGATGTACACCCAAGCCAGACGAACTACATCTACATCTTGTCAACATCTGCAACAGCAATTGCAGAGGCAAGTTCCGATTCCATAAATATATCTTTGAGTACTTCCCCACCGGCATCAGCGAAACCAACCAACGTGTATCTCATTGCAAACTATACAGATTTATCTGGGACAACATCGGTAATTAATTTTGTAGTCAGACATCCATCAAATGGAACGGTAGTTTATACCGCAACGTATACCGCACAGAATTCTCTCAATGTAAGTTATACTGTTCCAAATACTATGGCAACGGCGTACGTTTGGGAATTGAATGCAACAACAATCAAATTTGGAAAGCAGAGTAAAGCAATGGGAATAACCTTGCCCGGTAGCGGAGCAAATGGTCTTGCAAGCAATCTGTTCAAAGAGGGATGCACCAACTGGAAGTGTGATTAAAATGTTTGATCCAACTTTTATACTTGGATTGCTTGCAATGGGTTTCCTGTTCCTGCTTGCAAGCATATGGGGAGAGGAGAATGCCCGGTTCGGATATATTCTTGTTCCCCTACTTGCGGCATTTTTCTGGTGGGCTGGATTTCTTCCGTATACCTATCTTGCAACAGTCATCCCTCTTATGGTATTCATGGGTGCGATTGCATTCATGCGTTCCCAACTCAAATTTAAATGGGGAGTATTCGGGACATCTGGTGGTTTACTTTACAAGGTTGTATTCTACCTGATAATGATCCAACTTGCCATAGGGTATATTAATGGGATTGGGATATTCAGCGGGGATTTTGCACCAACACCTGTTAACGAATACACTACTTATGATCTTGAAAAAGCGAATGCTACGTTTGCAGGATCATCATATGGTATTGTTGCAATCGACATGGTTTCAAATGGGCTGCAATTGATATGGTCGATGTTTGGAATTCTATGGAGTATGATAGCAAGTGTATTTATTATTTATCCAACGCTTGTTGATGTATTTGGAATTCCACCCAACTTGTCAATCATCTTACAAACAGGTATCTATATCCTGTATGCTCTCGAACTAATCAACATGATATATAAACCGTATAAGGTAGCGGAGGTTTGAAGATGCAATATAAAACAATAATTTTACTTTTAATAATATTAACGATGGTAATAGTTGTACAAGGTGCACCAGTAACTTCTAATGTTACTGGAATTACCGCGAATCAGGTAACATTTTCAGCAACTGGTACAGGCAGTGACGGTTGGTTCGAATGGGGACAATTTTCTGGTGGGTATTACCATTGGACTACCTTAAATCAAACATACTCTGGATCATTTTCTGATACACAACTTGGAATCCCGATGCTTACAAGCCAGACATACTATGTGAGGGCGTGTGACGATACAGGATGTGGAAATGAAGTAGAGTGGACTGTACCTCGTTCGAATCTTCCTAACAGAACATCATTTGGTGCAGGGATGATGCAAGTACTAAAAAGCGGATTTAATACGTCAGTAATTATTCCAACAATCCTTGCACCATATACAGATGTTACTCCCGGTGGTGCACCTGTCGTCTGGGGATTGTTATTCTTCTTTATCTTCGCTGGATACTGGTTACGTTCGAAAGACATATTTATTCCGATGCTCTTGGCAATGGCATTGGGAGGAACGATCTGGATGGGAACATCTGCAATAGGTGTTGCACCAGAATTTGCTCACATAGGACAGGGATTGTTGATTGCAGCAATGGCTGGTGCATTCGTGAGCTGGTTTTCAAAATGAAAGACAATTTCAGATTCAAAGTGCGAGGGGTTGATAGTTTGATGAACATAAACGAATTGATTCGTGCAGAAAATACTGTGAGTCAAAGATGCGTAAAGGTTATTGACATGCAGACTAAACAGACATGGGTAGCAGATTACCGAACAGTGAAGAGTAAATTTGGGTGAGGTTGAAATGGCAGAACAGGCAGATGCAGAACGATTGGCTGAATTGAACCGCAATAAAGAAGAGTATGAAGGACGGACTCATGCACAAGCGGAACGAAACAGCGGGGAAGAGTATGCTGAACAACAGAGGCAGAGTGCACTCCGTAAACAAAGAAATGATGAGGTAGAAGCAAGTGCACAACGGGTTGCTGAAGGGAGAAGGCAATACCGTGAGGAGCAGGAACAGAAAGCATCACAGGAACGCAAGAAACAACGCCACGCAGAAATGAATGAAACACGCGAGAAGGTTCGTGGTGATGCAACTGCTATGCCTACACGCGAAGAACAGGTACAACGAAGTGCACACAGGATTGCTGGTGCAAAGCGCGAACGTGATATTCGAAGGGGGTATGATGAACGTGGGAATGCTCTTGATTACAGTTCGTTAAGCGGGGAAGAGAAAGATTTCGTAAAGGATGAAGTACAAAATTCTGCTGCAGAGATGAAAGCACGCCGTGACAAATGGACTGCACAAGGTAGACCATCACCAGCAAAGGATACCTACTTCAAACAGACCAGCACGGGAACCCAGATAAAAGATTTGCTTATGGGAAATAAACCATGGGCAGATGAAAAGAAAACAAAGGAAGTCAAGCCTATCACGACATTCCTCGGTGGTCAGAAACATAAGATTGGAGAACGCCTTGATGCTGCAGGTACGGGATTCCTTGCGGATCTTAAAAGACCAGTACAGGGTATTCAGGCAGGCAGGCAGAAGCGTGCTACCAAACAAGAAGCACACATCCCAGATCCGTTTGCTGGATTAACTCAATCACAGCAGCAGGCACGGGTTCGCAGGCACCGCCCACGTGAAGGAACGGGTATGCTATTCTCCGAAGGGTTCTTCAATCCACCTGCACGTGCTCCTGCAAAGAAAGGTAAGAAAGGACGGAAGCCAAGACAGCCAAGAGGAGAACTTGACTTCGATATGGGAAGCATGATTCTCTAACCTTACTTTTTTATACCATACTTTTATCAAGTATTCATACCATTAATTCTTTTAACATGGTGTTTGAAGTGAGTGGCAATGGTTCATGGTAAATCTTTATATAACTCCAGAGCAGGCAGAGGCATCATCGCCGTATGCAGGAAATACTGGGGTAGTTGGACAGACTGCAGCACAAGCCGCAGCGATTGCAGGTTCTAAACCCGGTGTCGATTTTCGTGGAAGTTATGGTGGAGCATCTGGTGCAGCATATAACGATTATGTTGCAATGTATAATCAGCAACAGGCAGAAATCGTTGCACAAGAAGCCGTACAGAAATATAACGCCGGTCGGCAACTTTCATATCAGGAGAAGCAGGCGTGGTATCAGGATCAAATTGCAAGCAGAGAACTTGCTGCACAGAGAAACACTCTTGAAAATGCCAACAGATCACAGCCCGGTTCGATTGCAGCAAGTTCTGATAATGCGTATGCCTATGCTATAGAAGCACGACGTAAAGGAGATACAATAAATCCATACGTTCTTGAAAAGGCAATATTACAAGGATACAATTACGATCCTCTTAAAGACAAACCCGGCAACAAAGCAGAAAGCCGGGCTACTGTACCAATCCGCTCTACAGAAAGTATGCCACTTTCAATATCTGCAAAGGAAGCAGCAGCACAACCAACCACCACTCTCTTCACAAAATACGATGGGCAGACTGCAGTAGAGAAAGTAAAGATTGGATACGTTGACAGTGGACAGTTTGGTGCATACCAGCAGAATGCACAGGGACGGTGGCTACTGGTAAGCAGCGGTTCCAGAGCAGCACTTCAAGGCGGTGGGATGACTGTCGGGAAGCCACAAGATCCCAGAGTCTGGACACAGGAAAGTGCAGGTACTGTTCTTTCGGATAAGTATGCAGACAAGACACGTGCTGCAGAAGTTATTGCAAATCGGGATCTCTACAGCAGACCGGGTGCAGAAGCATATGGCGGGTATGGTGGAGTAAGACTTGATAACAGGACTATTGAATCAAGCAAGGCACAACTCTCTACCTATGCCAATCCCTATAATCTAGCCAACCTTGTTTCTCCACAGGCAGTTAACCTTCCCAAAGCAGAGCAGGTTGCAATGGGTGAGATTCCCTATGGAAACAAGGTGAATGCATCTACTCCTACCATCTTCAGGATGGAAGGAAATGTTATTGGAGAAGCAAGGATGCCAGCAGCAATGGCAGCAGTTCTTCCGGGTGTATCAGATGCACTACCAGTAGTAGCAAAGCAACCAAGTGCATCATCACCAGATATGGCATTCATGCCAGCATACAAGGGAATGAATCAACCACCGGGACAACCTGTAGCAAAACAGGATATGAAAACCTTTGGTGGATTGGCTGTTGTAGGTGCAGCACTTGCAATTCCAACAGAAGCACCCGCAGGACAATCCCGTCCGTTCCCTGTAAACAAAATGACATTTGCACCAGACTGGCAAAGGGATACTCCAACCATGGGTGCAGTGCCTGCAATCCTGAATGACATGTTTGGGAAGCCAACAGTAGTAGAAACTGTAACTGAATACTCTGCGAATATACCGTGGGGAATTACAAAACTTCCTGATGGTGGAAGGTATATCCGCGCCTATAGCAACGATGGAGTAACACTCTCTCCTACACGTACAGAAACGACTGGTGGAACTCCAGAGATGTTTGCATTACAAGCATCGCTTCCATCTGAACTGATTGCATTGCAACAGAGAGAGAACGAATTTAAAACATTAGGTGCGAGAAATATCAGCATCGATAAATACGGGGAACGAACGTGGGTTGGTAGCGAAGCAGGACTTGATCTCTACAACACAGAAGCAAAGAATCTCAACCTTGCATATGGCGATTACAATACAAAGGTTGGAAAGTATACTGCATTATCTGAAGCAAATCCGATAATGACTACAACGTATGATCTTCGCAAAGGATATGTTACAACCCCGACTGCGATATATCAGGGCGAATCAAAGAATGAAGCATTCAACAGAGCATTATCAGATGTAGCTATCAAACCATTTACACCAACGCAGGAACAATTTGTAGCAGCAAACCTTGAAAGTAACAAGGGACTTTCTCCGGGAATAATTGCTGGAGTAGGTGGTGCATATGGTTGGGTGCGGAGCAACCCTTCAGATGTCGGTTTGCTATTAGCAACATCATACCTTGGAGGAGCATTATTTCAAACCGCACTCGGAGTTGGAACTTCCGGTATATCTATAGCAGCAGCAAGTAATCTACCGAAGGTTGCGTGGGCTGGTAGGATGCTATCATCGACTACTGCAGATCTTGCATTCAAGGGTGCAGGACTTGGACTTGGTGCAGTTGTTATTGGAGGTGCTGTGCAAAATATCAGGACACAACCAACTGCAGAACTTCGTGGGGAAGAAACTTTAAAAACAGTATTGGCATTCGGCGCATTTGGAAAAGGTATGGGTGCCGGGTGGAAACCCGATGTAACTGATATCAATTCCAGATTTTATAATCCGTATGCAACAAAGAAGGGATTCGATTATACTTCTGGAACAAACGCACGTGGAACCTTCAGGAAGATAAGTTACGGAGAAGGACAAGGAGAATATTCCTTTACTTCATTCAGCAGGAAAGCAGATACTCCTCTTTACCAGACAACCCGACCAGCAACATCTACAATGGGAATGCCATATTCCAAATCAACAGTATATGATCCGTTTGGATCATTCTTTGGGAGGACTCCAACACCAGTTGGATCTGGTGGGGGAATTGGTGGAGGATCTGGTGGAGGAAGCAGACCAATCTTTGGGCTACCCGGAGGATCTGGGTATTCTCCTCCTCCACCGAAACCAACACCATCACCAATGTCTGGTGGAGGGATAGCACCACTATCTCCAAAGGCTGTTGCAAACTACAATGCCGTGTGGGGTGGCGATCAGGGAATTGTTGTAAGAGGTAAACCAATCGAGTATGGAAATGCAATCCAACTTGGTGGTGGCACTGCTGGACTTCTTGCACTTCCCGAAGGACTCGGTGGAGGAAGAGTTTCTGTAGCACAAGCAAAACTTGCTACTGCTGGATATGGAGTATCTGGATTCAAGTCAATAGCACTCGCAGAGTTCTCACCATCTACAGTCGATGCATCGATGGGAATGTATGAGGCGATGCCAGAGTATCGCGGAAAAGATATAATGGTATCTCCACGCACTACCCGCAACCCAGATGCATATAGTGATTTGATTCCATTTAAAACGCAGAAGGCAATAAATGAATTACATGCAAGCGAAATAAACAATCCTAACGAATTTGTAACAATTCATGATTACTATAGCGGAAAGAAACTTCTTCACAGGCAGGGTACAAAGGCAAACGAAGTAACTCCATTTTCACCAGAAGAGATTCGTGCGGCAAGTGGTGGTAGACCAGTTGTAGAAACCCATTGGCATCCGAAAACAATAGAAGATGGAAAGGTTGTATCTGGAGATATATCACATGGATATGGAGATTCACATTCACTTGCAATGAGAGCAGAAGAATCAAATATTATTGCATCTGGTGTACTTACTCCTGAAGGTTCACGATATTTCTTGAAATCCCAACACGAAGTAAATCCATTAAAAACATTTACACGTGATCAATATATGGCAGAAGTTCCAGCAGCAATGGATCAAGTAATTGCCAAGGGTGTTAGTCGAGATGATATTGGTTTGTTATCAAGAGAAACATTCTCCATTGTAAATAAGAAGATGGAACCGTTGGGTACTCAATTTTTAGAATTGCCAAGAGTAATATTGCCTGCTACAAAATCTGGTCAGCAGACATTCGGATTGTATGGAGTAGATGATACAATATTCTCTCCGACGAAACGTGCAGGGAAAGTAAAGGTGGGTAAGGCAGGAACATCTGGTGATAAGAATTACACGCTGGGTGAATTTGAAGATCCCGCCATAATACGTGCCTTCCCAAGAGATGCAAGAAGGTTGTTACATAAGGATGTCATTGGACAAGAACCGATGGTAACATTATATCGCGGGGAAGATGCAGCAGCATTGCCGGGAGCGAAGTCGAGAATACCACAGTGGCTTGTGGACAACGCAGATCCGAAATTACTTGGCATACAAAATGCACGTGGGAGATGGTTCGCAGAAACATTTGATGACGCACTATGGTATGCTAACGATGCTGGCAAGGGTGGAGTTATAAAATCGGTATCGGTTCCAAAAAGTGTTGCTGACCAATATCGCGTTTCAAACTTCCCATTCAAAGAAGGATCTCCACGGATTTATTCAGCATCAGAATCTATGGCAGAGAAAGAAATATTCCTGCCAAGAGAACTTGCAGATAAAGCATCCCCGATTGCATCTGTGTTTAATGATGGTAATAATGTTCTACGCAAAGATATCATCTCTCCTGCTACCTTCGAGCGTATCCCAACTCGCAGGGGAGCAATTGTACTTGTCGGTGGAAAGTTCCAGACAATGCCATCTGTCAAGCCAGACCTGCTCCTGAAAGTTGTAGGTGCTCCAGCGGAAAGTGTTTACGAGGGTAGCACCGCAGAAGTGTTCGCACCAAAGTCGCAAAAGCAGTTTGATGATACATTCGAAGCACATGCAACATTTGACGAGCGTATCAGTGCTGAATTGATTGCTGGAGATCGTGCTGGTACATACAAGAAAGGAAGGGAAGGACATCTCGATGAATCTGACAATGCTTATCTCTACATGAAGCAGGCAAGTGGAGATTACAGACTCTTCGCAGACAAGGGACAGGAACTTGCAATCCTTCGTGGGCAAGACCAGAACATCCTTGCAGCAGCATCGTTGCAGACCAGACGTGCTTCACTTGATCATATTGGAACTGCTGTTGGTGGAGCGGGTATTGGAAGCAAGGTAATGATACCACTCGTAGAATCCAGACTTCGTGATGTGTACGGATTCAGGCAGTATGAAGTCCAGTCGGCAACTACCCCGCGTACCATGCAGTTCTATGCAGGGAAAGTTGGAGCAACATTAGATCGAAGGAATCCTTCAGAACGAATATTCATAAAGGATTTGTACCTGAAGAAAGATGTTGTCCAACCCCCATACGAACTCGAACCCAAGCGACCAATTGCAATCAGGGAAGTGTCACCAATAGAAGTGTTCGGTGTAAAGACAAAAGGACTTGATAAAGGACACACCATCGAGCATTATGTAAGTCTACCCGAAACCAGATCCTCGAACTTCCTCAAAGCAAAATCGGACAACCTTATCAAGCAGGACATATTTGTTGACAAACTTGCTGAACAAGTAACTGACCTGTCTTGGAACAATCCGGGTGCACGTGATATGTCACAGATTGCAATCAGGATGTTTGGAAGGGCACCGCGTTCGAACTTGCTTGTTGCGTATGGAAAAGACGAACAGATTGGTGCTGTTCTAAATTACAACATCTGGAACAAAGAGATGAGTATCAACAATGTTGGTTCGCGCAAGAGTGAATCCAGACAAGGACTTGGGTTTGGCGGGGAAACTGCATTCACTGCAGTTGTTCTTGGAAAGAAGGCAGGTGCAACTCATGCAATTCTAACACCGAAAGAACCGGGAGTGGTGGATTTCTGGAAAGCACCAGCGCATGGGAAATTCGAGTTGCTTCCCGACCAGACAATGATTGCTCCGTTTACAAAGAAGGGTAGAATAATTGCCGATGAAAGAAGAACTGCAATACTTGAAGGACGGGAATACGAGGGGATGGATTACCATCTCGATAAAGGGAATTTCAAATCGTATGGTGACGACAGCATATTCTTGGAGAAGAATGTCATCAAGCCAGAACCCAAGAAGCATGTCACTGCTACCTTCACTACCTACAATGCACTCGAAGCAGTCCCACCGAATCTCATAAAAGAATATCCATCGGGAGAACATTTCGAGAATCTCGAACTCTCACGTGGTGGGATAGCACCAGTGCATGGAATATACAAACAAAATTCCCTTGCACTCGAACACGCTGGAAAGGATACCAATGTTATTATTGCAGTTTCTCCAGCAGGTCGTGTCCTCGGTAGTGGGATGTACAGGTACTCGGAAGTTGGTGGTGCTGAACGCAAACCAACTGCAATTATCGACAGGATTGAAACTCACCAGAAGGGAACCGATCTACTGCGACAGATGACCAAGCAGATAGAAATTAATGTTCTTAAACAGAGTGGTGGGAAGCCAGTTGAACTTGTGGCAATGGCACCCAATCTTAAAGTAAGAACTTATGTCAAGGGTGTGCTTGGAAAAGAAGGAGGGTTGGTTAGTCCAAGCGGTTCAAGATTCTTGTCAAAGGAACTGACACCAGATACCGTGTTGAGAAAAGATATCATCCGACATGGCATCAGAAAGAAAACCCGTATGAATCTCGACTACCCAACCAGCACTTACAAGATGCAGGTGCAGGATGTTACAACTGCAAGAACAGAAGTTGTAGAGTTCACACCGAAGTACAGGAAACTCCCTGCATTTGCAATTGATCCAACTGAAGGTGCATTCCCGATGTTCCCATTCGGTGGTGGAGGCGGTGGAGAATCATACGGTGGTGGAGGAGGTGGAGGATCTGCAGCAATCAGCAGATCATCTGCAGTATCTGCTGGAGCGAAGGCAAAGGCAAAGACAACCCAGACGATAACAACATACTCGCAGGAGAAAGTAGAAACACTGGTAGCAGTTCCTGTTGGAGCATCTGCAATCACAAAAGCACGAACATCAACACGAACACTCGCACAGATGGCGGGAACCAAACGTGCAGAAGCACTTGCTGCATCTGAAGCAAGAGCACGTGCCAGAATGGAAGCAGATCTCAATGCACGTTCGAAAGCAGCAGCGGCAACAAAGAAAGCGGGTTCTGCATCTGCAGCAATGGCAAGACCAAAATCCTACAATAAGATGTTGTATGATGGCAGTGATGAATCTGCATGGGAAACTGTAGTAGGTAGTGCAGCAGGTGCAGCAGTTGCATCTACAACTGGCAGCAGATCATCTGGATTGCCAATGTCAATGCCACGGGGAATCTTCACTGCATTAAGTATTCCAAGAACACAACCACTCTCACTTGCTGGTTCCAGATCGGAATCAAAAGCCATTTCATCTCCAGCAGAGAAATCGCATTCTCTCACAAAGGAACTATCACGTGCAACTGCCCTATCTATGGCTGGAGCAACCGGACTGGCAACTGCACGTTCTCTGGCAAATTCCCTTGCGAATCCCGCAGCAAGAAGTGGAGCACTATCGAACACCATGCCATACACTGGTGCAATATCTGGAGTATCTCCTGCATCACGAAGTATTGCAAAAGCAGATACCTTATCTAATGCACTGGCATTATCACAAGCAGGCTCTCTTGCAGAAGTTGCACCAGCAAGGTGGGAACCACAACGATGGGTAGAACCAAGACCAGAACGATTCCCAACTGGAGGAGGAACACCGGGTATTCCAATTATACCACCAATTGGATTCCCATTCCCGTTCGGTGGTGGAAGTGCAGGAGGATCTGGTGGGAGATCTGGAAGAGGAGGTTCACACAGAGAAGTCATACCAATCCAATCAGAGTTTGAAAACTATGGAATGGGATCTGGTGGACACAAATTGAAAAAGAGAAGAAGATAAAACAAGCCTTTTTTTAAAAGGGGGTAGTCAAACCCCAATGCACTATGTTAAAGTCAAAAAGAACCAGCACCAGTGCCTTGCTATTAGAAGAATGGCTTCCTTTGATTCTGTTGCACAACCTTTTGAATCGGTTTGATATTCTTCTCTCTTGCAATAAGCATCTTTTCAAACTGCGGTTCGACTTGGTAATACATCGGGTGATGCTGCAGATGTTGCCGTGCCGTTCTTGCTGCAGTTGCAGGACCCATTGTTGGATGTTCTTTCATCTCAACAGCCTTACCCCGCCTTACCTCTTCCATCTTAACTCTGTAGAGTGGCATATAAGAAACCTTATAGACTTTCACAGTAATAAGGATTATTACGAAGTCCGACAATCCCGATTGGCTCTGAAACGAAAGTTGCTGAAGATGGTTCGGACTTCCCATTTCTTATTATCATATCTTATAAATACTGTAACTGCAATAAGTTACATAATGGCTGTCTATAAAAAAGAAATTACAGTGTGCCATTGTGAGCGATGTGACTTTGAATGGATACCTCGCACTGCATTAAAGGAACCGGAATCGATTCCAATACGATGTGGCAACCCGACGTGTAATAGCCCTTACTGGAATTTGAAAAGAAAGGTTGCAATCCCGGTAGTGGCATAATGGATAAAGATGAAACCATCTTTGGTATTCGCAAGGGATATATTCAGATTGCCATTCTTCTCGTCATAATGATATTCATGCTTGGGTGGCTTGTCGGGAAAGCCGACGCAGTAAACCAGTCGTATTATATTCCGACTACACCACCTACACCAACTCCAGAACCTGTAACGATTGAACCAACTCCGATCCCAACACCGTTCGGAATCAATACTCCATTACCTACACCAACACCAATCCCGAAAACAATACGGAGATTGACTGAACAGGGGGAATGTGTAGAACTTGGAGAAACGGTAGACTTTGCTGGCATAGGTTGGTACACTGGATATATTGCATACTATAATCAATACCGTACATTAACTACAGAAGGATTGAATGCAAGTAAGATCTACGAGATACAACCATATGAGATTAAACATTACTATATAGATCCTATAAAATTCAAGAACTTCCCCGGAAACTGGTATTCCCATTATGAGCATGTCGAGGGTGGAAATTCGATGCTGTTCAAAGTTGCCGTCGATAAGTGTATCAAGAAGAACGAAACGAATCTGGTTCCACTTGTCGTAGATAACAAGACGATAACATTGGTTGCTGAAAATTTTACCTTAACTGCAAAGACACTTCCCGGTATAGATTATATCGTAAGTAGAAATTTGCCAACGTCGATTGAAACAGAATATGATTCCCGCTACTGGATGTTTGGAACGAACCCGAACGATAACCTGTACGACATCCCTGTAGACAACGACGGCATGATTGTATTCACCAAAGATTTCTCGAATAAACTTGTAGTAGGAAATTACAGAATCATCGATGTGTATCCCGGAGAGAATTTTATCATAGAGGAAACATATGATAAATCTACATCGACGATAGCCTCTCCATTTCGAGATGTCCTTCCCGTGACAATCCGAACGATGACATCGGAAAATGTGATGGCTGCATTGAAATACCAAGTCAGGAAATCCATAGATGATACATTCACCGAGATAAATATTACCGTGGAAGATCCATACATCGAAGTGAAGAGATTGGATAATCTTGCAAATGCAGACGGGACAAATAGCGTTATGCTTTCTGGATATACCAATGCAAATGTCGGGGATGAAATAACTCTTGAATTTGATAAGGGGCATATCGATTCGAAACTGATACGGGAAAACACATGGACAACAAATGTTGTTGATGGTGGGGGAAGTAATACTTACAGGACGTGGTATAAGACTGCAATATTTAATGCAAACGATTTCGTTGCTGGTCAACATACCATGACAATAACAACAAGTTCGGGTGCTTCGGTTGGAGCACCAGTATTCATACGGAAGGAACTTGCCGCAAATTATAACCCACCCGACTACATTCAGTTCATAGACAACAGCCCATATATTCCTGTCCCGACAGTTCCACCTGCTCCACCACCAGTAACTGTTACCGTGGTGCAGACGGTTATTAAGGAGAAGGTTGTTGAGAAAGAAAAGATTGTAATGGTTGATCCATATCCCTATGTGATGGGTGGCATCGCTGCCCTGATAGTGATACTCTACGCACTCTACACAATTTCCCGTGCGTATATGAATGCCCGTCGAACACGAAATGAAAAGAAGGAGTAAAGGATTTACATGCAAGCAAAGTCTTTCAGAGAGATCGATAACAAGTTCACCTACATTGTTGGATTCCGAAATCTGTATAACATTGCAGTCTTGTTCATTGCGGCGATGGGATTCGTATTGTATCCCGCCACAACTCTCGCGGTTATCATTCTTATCGTACTCGGATTGAAATGGTTCCTGACGCAAGTGAGAGAGAATATCGATACTGTGTCTATCAGCGAGATGGCACTGAAGGAACATATCGACAAAGGA
>Ga0315275_10001808_pt1 | contig 19092 bp, 22 predicted proteins | sample YL17G03_0_MG_FD_205557 | JGI IMG/M metagenome (GOLD analysis project Ga0315275, IMG submission 205557) | Sediment microbial communities from Yellowstone Lake, YNP, Wyoming, USA - YL17G03_0 | ecosystem: Environmental > Aquatic > Freshwater > Lake > Sediment | place: USA: Wyoming | collected...
CGCCGCGTTGCCGTCGCTGAGGCGGTTGGAGCTGTCCAGCAGCGTGCCGTCGATGTCCAGAGCCACCAGGCGGATCATCTCACCTCTATCCTAGCGGGCGTGGAGCCTGGGGCGAACCCGCCGGGGTCGGCGTAACGCTCGCGCTCCAGGCGGTGGGCCAGCTCCTCCTCGTCGGCGCTGAGCTCCCCGCGGCGAATCTCGATCCCCCAGGCGCGGCCGAAGCCCCGGATCAGGGCCTCGGCCAGTTCGTCCCAGCTCACCGGGCGTCCCAGCGCCTCTTGGAGGGACGTGGCCCTGATGGGCGTAGCCTGCGCGGCCTCCGCCGGCTCCGGCCCGCCTAAGGCGGGAATGCTCCCTTGCTGGAGGAGAGCGCCCCCGCGGCGGGCCTGGGCGCTGCCCACCAGCTTCCGCCCCGCCAGTGCCAGCTCGTGAGCGGCGATGGCTTCGAAGCACCAGCCGCTGCCTTGCGACGAACGAGCGGCGGTCGCCGTGGCCAGCGGCGGAAGGCCCAGCGCCTCCAGGCCAACCGCCAGGCCGCGGGCCAAACGCTGGTACGATTCGACGATGGAGCCCGCTGCGAGAGGATGGCTCAGGGGCAGCACGATGCTGTAGCAGACGTCGCCTCGATGGACTACAGCGCCGCCGCCGGTGGGCCGCCGCACCAGGTCCAGCCCCGACAGGCGCGACACCTGATCGGCCGACTGGAAGCGCCCCAAGGAGAGGCAGGCCGGCCGGAAGCCGAACAGCCGCAGCGTTGGCGGACACTGCCCGCGGCCGCAGAGGGTGAGGAGCGCGTCGTCCACCGCCATCTGGCGGGCGCCCGTCGCCCAGCCGCCGTCCAGAAAGCGCCAGGTCATGAGAGCGGGCAATAGACTGCGTGGAATGCTATCCGCTGGCTGTCCGGCGACCAGGCATAGCCGACGCAGGTGGCCGTCAGATCGTCAACAAGGAGCGTCAAGTCGCTGCCATCGGCGTTAACCACCAAGAGCTGGGACTTGCTGAGGGCGCCGTCCGGCCGCATGAAGCCCCTCATGAAGGCCACACGCTTGCCGTCCGGCGACCATTCGGGGAAGCCGCCGTCGGCGAGCTTCGTGGGCGGCGCGCGGCCGTCCGGAGCTACGGAGTATATGCCATCCCTTCCTACGAACAGAATCACGCTTCCATCGGGTGACCAGACGACGGTGGGCGACGAGTACGCCGGCAGTCCGGTGTCCGCCAGCTTCTCGCTTTCACCTGTCTCAGGGTCGAGCAGCCAAATCTCCGAGGCAGTGGATGTCTCATCTATGAAGGCGATGCGCGACCCGTCGGGCGACCAGTCCGGCTCCCGACCAGCGGCAAGCTGTCGGGGCGGCTCGCTGCCATCAGCGGCCACGATGTATATCTGGCCTTCCCAGGAGTAGACGATCTGCTTCCCGTCCGGCGACCAGTCGGCCGCGAAGGTACTACCGTCTGCCAGCTTGACCGGCGGCTCGGAGCCGTCCGCCCTCACGACGTACAGTGAACTGGCGCCCGCCTCGCCGAAGTCGAACAAGACGCGGCTCTCGTCGGGAGACCAGGCGGGACTATCGAAGAACGCGGCGACGCGTTTGATGGTCCCCTGGTCATCCACCTCGATCATCGGCCCCATGGACGCCAGCACTGTCGTCTCTCCGGTCGCAGCGTCCGCCACACAGATCTCCTTGGCCGTGATGCCGGTGAAGGTGTGACCAGACGGAGTGGTGAAGGGGCCCCTCGTTAGCCGGTAGAACAGCAGCCTGTTCTCCCGAGCTGACCACATGGGGGACTGGGCGTCGCCCAGGCTCAGCGGCTGAAGCGGTCCGTCCGCCCAGATCAGGGACAGTTCGTCAAAGCAAGCGGCCGGCGCGATCATGCAGCCCGATTGATCTGGATCCAGGGCTGTCAGGGCGATTAGCGTTCCGTCGGGGGACCATCCAGCCACCGAGCCGTCCTCCGCGTACTTCACCGGCTGGCCGTTGCCGTCGGCAGGGACCACGAACACGCCCAGCAGGTGCTCCGGGGGTATGGGGGTCGCCTCGGGTATTATCGGTGCCTCTGTGGGCTCGGGGGAAGCAGTAGGCGGCACAGTGGGGAACAGTGTTGGGCTGGGTGGCGGATAAGGGGTGGCGGAAGGCGGCAGGCTGGTGCGCGCTGTCGGGCTAGCCCTCGCAGCAGAAGCGGTACCTGAAGGCTCCGGCGTCTTTGCCTTCTCGCCTCCGCAGGCCACCAGGCCCAGGGCAACCATCAGCAGCAGAGACCACCATCTCAAGCTCATTGCGCTTTCAAGGCTAACACGCGTTGCGCGTTCTCGCAAAATATCAGCCGCTTTTCCTCGGTGCTCAGGGGCAGGCGGTCGACACGTGCGGCGTCCTTGATCGGGTGGTGCCACGGCCAGTCCGAGCCGAAGAGGACCCGGTCCGGGCCCACGCGCCGGATCATCGCCATCGCCTCCTCGTCGGAGATGGCGAACGGGTTGGGGATGCCGCTGATGGCGGCGCTGGTGTCCAGGTAGGCGTTGGGGAAGGCCTGCATCACCTCCGCCACTTCGTCCGAGAAGCCGCGGCACATGTGGGCGAAGACGAGATTGATGCGGGGAAACTCCCGCAGCACGTCCACGAAGTTGCGCGGGTGGTCGTGGTGCTCCGGGTCCGGGAACAGGGCCATCGACCCTGAGTGGGTGATGATCGCCAGGCCCAACTCCTGCGCCTTGGCGAAGGCCGGCCAGAAGCGGCGGTCATTGGGGAAGAAACGCTGGTTGGCGGGATGCAGCTTGATCCCCTTAGCGCCCTCGCGCGCCCGCTCTTCGACTTCGGCCGCCAGAGCCTCCTCGCCCATCGACGGGTCGAGGCTAATGAACGCGACGAGACCGGGGTTCTCGCGGGCGACGGCGCAGGTCCAGGCGTTGCGCCGCTGCATGCGGCCCAGCACCTCGCGCACGATCTCCGCCTCGACCGCTTGGAGCTTGTGAGGCGGGAGATCGGGGGGCTGCTTGTTCAGGGCCGCCTCCTTCATCTCGAACACCGGCGTCATGTTCACCATCACGGCGTGGGAGATGTTGCCCTCTCGCATCAGGGGCACGAGCTCCTCGACGGTGCCGGCGTGGCCGCTGAGGCCGGCGCCGGACTGGGCCTGCCAGCCGACCTCGGGGCGAGGGAAGGTGTGGACGTGGGCGTCGATGATGGGGTAGTCGGGCATGGGAAGCGCTCCTTCAGGTCTTGGCGAACCCCAGGCCTTTGTCGCGCAGGCTGACCCAGCCCTGGCCACCGATGACGATGTGGTCCAGCACATCGATGTCCAGGAGCTTGCCGGCCTCGATGAGCTGGCGGGTCATGTCGATGTCGTCGCGGCTGGGCGTGGGATCGCCGGAGGGGTGGTTGTGCACCACGATTATGGCCGGGCAGCCCTCGCGGATAGCCTCGCGGAACAGTTCGCTGACGCGCACCTGGGCAGTGTTCACGCTGCCCTTGTAGACCTCGGGCATGGCCAGCACCTGGTTCTTGGTGTTCAGTAGGAGGACGCGCAGGTGCTCCTGCTCCAGCAGCGTCATCTCCGCCAGGAGGAGGTTGGCCACGTCCTGAGGGGAGCGGACGGTGGCCCGTTCCTCCGGCTGGGCGGAAACCAGGCGGAGTCCCAGCTCCAGGGCGGCCTTCACCTGAGCGGCTTTAGCCTCCCCCATGCCGTGCTGGGCACAAAGCTCGCCGAAGCTGGCCCGCGCCAGGCCGGGGAGGCCGTTGAAACGGGCCAGGGCGGCGGTGGCCAGCGCCAGGGCGTTCTCGGAAGGGGTGCCGGTGCGGAGGATGATCGCCAGCAGTTCGGAGTTGCTCAGGGCGGCGGCGCCGCGGTCGCGTAAGCGCTCTCGCGGGCGTTCAGACGCCGGTAGCTGGCGGATGGTGGGTCGATACTCGACGGCGTCGGGCATTGGAGGCCCGCCGCTAGGGGCTCGGCGTGGGGCTGGGGCTGGTTGGCCGCGGCACCTGGAGCTTCTGGCCCACGCTGAGGGAGTTCGGGTCGGTGATGCCGTTGATGCGGGCCAGCTCGTCGGCGGTAGTGCCGAACTGCTGGGCGATGGACGATAGAGAGTCGCCCTGCTGGACCGTGTACTCCTGGAATGGAGATGGCTCAGGGGTCGGGCTGGGTGCCGGCGTGGGCGTGCCGCCCGGCGTGGGCGAAATCCCGGGCGTGCCGCCAGGTGTGGGTGAGATGCCGGGCGTGCCTGTGGGCGCCACGCTGGGGCTGGGGCGGGCGGTTGTGGCGGTCGGCGTTCGCGTGACCGACGGCTGGCCGGCCTGCGCCCCCGACTCCTCATCGGACGCGCCCGGCGGCCGGATCAGCAGCCACAACGCCAGCACCGAGGCCACCAGCAGGACCAGCAGCGCCCCCCGGAATAGGGCCCCAGAGGGTATGGCGCTGGACGGGTCCTGGCAGGCGGCGCAGAGCTCGCCGCCGTGCTCTTCGCAGTAGGGCTTGGCGCAGCGCGGACAGCGATGGATGGCGTCCCGGCCGCAGGCATAGCACGACATGGGTGGCCCCCCGTCTGGCGGCCCCCGCCAAAGGCGGGGAGCCGCCGGTGCGCTGCTCTATTCTACTGCATCTCGACGGTGGCGCCAGCCTCCTGGAGCTTCTTGACGACGTTCTCGGCCTCGCTCTTGGGAATGCCCTCCTTGACGTTGGCCGGCACGCCCTCCACCAGGTCCTTGGCCTCTTTCAGGCCGAGGGTAGTGACCTCGCGGACGGCCTTGATCACGTTGATCTTGTTCGCCCCGAAGTCCTTCAGGACCACCGTGAACTCGGTCTGCTCTTCTTCCTCCACCGCCGGAGCCGCCGCCGCTGCGGCCGCCCCTGCCGGCGCAGCCGCCACCGCCACCGACGCGGCGCTGATACCGAACTCATCCTGGAGGCGCTTGTTCAAGTCACGCAGCTCCAGGACGGTCATCTCCTTGATCAGGTCGAAGACCTGGTCACCCTTACTGGCCATCGATCCTTCCTCCTTCTCTTGCTTGATCTAAGCGCTCTCCAACTGGCGGGCGCGCGCCTCTAGCAGCGTCGGCAGCTGGTTGGCCACCGACTCCAGCAGGCGGGCCAGTTCGGTTACGGGTGCCTCCAGCAGGCCGGCCAGCGTCGCCAGCGGCGACTGCAGTTGGCCCATCACCTGCGCCAGGAGCACCTCCTTGGCCGGCAGCCTGGCCAACTCCCCCAGCTCGCGGCCGGGCAGCACCTGCCCGTCCAGGTACACCGCGCGGATGGAGAAGGCGGGCGGCGCCGTCGGCAGGTACTCGCTGAAGGCGCGGGCCACAGCCAGGATGTCGCCGTAGCCGAAGGCCAGGGCTGTGGGCCCGTCGACAAGCTGGGTCAGAGTCGGCTTGCCCGCCCGCTCGGCGGCCAGGCGGGTGAGGGTGTTCTTCACCACCCGCAGCTCGATGCCGGCGGCCCGCATCCGCCGCCGGAGCTGGTCCATCTCGGGCACCGTGAGGCCGCGATAGCCGGTTCCCACGGCTATGGTGCTGCGGGCGATGCGCTCCTGCAGCTCTTCGATCATCTGTGCTTTCTTGGCTGTGGGCATAATCGCTCCTTGGCACAGAACTACAAAGCCCTTGCCGTAGAAGGCAAGGGCTCTCTCGCGAACCGGCCCCGACACGTCGGGGTGCCCGGCGATTCCCTGCCTCGGCGGGCCCTCCTGGATTAAGCCCCGGCCGGCCGGGGCGCCCGCTGTCTACGGCGCTCTATTCGATTGGTCTAGCTGGTGGTCAACGATAGTGTGGGCTGGAGGTCCAGCCTGATCCCCGGCCCCATGGTCGTGGTCAGGGTTGCGCTCCTGATGTACTGGCCCTTGGTCCCCGAAGGCCGCGACTTGACGATAGCCTCGACCAGGGTGGCGATGTTCTCCAGCAGCTGGTCCTCGTTCAAGCTTACTTTGCCCACGGGCACGTGCACCAGGGCGGTGCGGTCCAGACGGAACTCCACCCGGCCGGCCTTGGACTCGCGGACGGCCTTGGCGATGTCCTCGCCCTCCACCACCGTGCCCGAGCGGGGGTTGGGCATGAGGCCGCGCGGGCCCAGGACGCGGCCCAAACGGCTCACCTTGTTCATGATGTCCTTGGTGGCCAGGGCCACGTCGAACTCCATCCAGCCGCCCTCGATCTTCTTCACCAAGTCCTCGCCGCCCACGAAATCGGCGCCGGCCTCCTCGGCCAGCTTGGTGGCCTCACCCTCGGCGAAGACCAGCACACACACCTTCTTGCCCAGGCCGTGGGGCAGCACCACCGTCCCCCGTAGCTGCTGGTCGGCGTGGCGGGGGTCGAGGCCGGTGCGCAGGTGCAGCTCCACCGTCTCGTCGAACTTCGCGAAGGCCGTGTCCTTGGCCAGTTTCACCGCCTCGCGGGGCTCATAAGCGCGGTCACGGTCGACCTGCTCCAGCGCCTCTCGGTACTTGCGTCCGTGCTTAGCCATGGCTAGCCCGTCGCCTCCACTACGTCGACCCCCATGCTGCGGGCGGTGCCTTCCACCATGTGCATGGCCGCCTCGATGTCTTCAGTGTTCAGGTCTTTCATCTTGATCTGGGCGATCTCTCGCGCCTTCTCCCGCGGCAGCTGTCCCACCCTCTCCCGCTTCTGGGCGGGGCTGCCCTTCTCCAGGCCCACCGCCTGCTTGATGAGCTCCGACGTTGGTGGCGTCTTGAGCACGAAGGTGAAGGAGCGGTCCTCGAAGACCGTTATCTCCACGGGGATGATGGTGCCCGCCTGGGAGGCGGTGCGATCGTTGTAGTCCTTGCAGAAGGCCATGATGTTGACGCCATGCTGGCCCAAGGCGGAGCCTACGGGCGGCGCCGGCGTGGCCTTCCCCGCGTCGAGCTGAAGCTTGAGGACAGCGCGGATCTTCTTAGCCAACCTACAGCCTCTCCACCTGGAGGAAGTCCAGTTCCACCGGCGTCTCCCGTCCGAAGAAGGAGACCAGCACCTTGACCTTGCCCTTCTCCAGGTTGATCTCGTCCACACTACCGATGAAGTCGATGAAGGGGCCGTCGGTGATGCGGACGCTTTGCCCGATGACGAAGCCCACCTTGATGCGTGGCTCCTCGGACCGCATCTGGCGGAGGATAGTCTTTACCTCCGCCTCTTCCAGGGGCGTCGGCTCGTGGGCGGAGCCCACAAAGCCGGTGACGCCGGGAGTGTTCCGCACCACGTACCACGACTCTTCGTCCATGATCATCTCCACCAGCACGTAGCCGGGGAAGATCTTGCGGGGTACGGTGCGCCGCTGGCCGTCGCGGATCTCGATCTCGTTCACCTGCGGCACCACGACTCCGAAGACCTTGTGGGCCATGTCCATGTTCTGGATGCGATGCTCCAGGTTGGCCTTCACCTTGTCCTCGTAGCCGGAGTAGGTGTGGATGACGTACCAGTGGCGCCCGTCATCGGGGGGCTGCTGCGGCTCGGCCTTCTCCTCCGGCTCCGCAGCGATAGGCGCCTCGACGGGCGCCTCCTCGGCGGGAGGTGCCTCCTCCACGACGGTCGATTTCTTCCTGCGCGGGGTCATTACCTACCACACCGCTATCGCAGGAGAATGTGTTCGACGAGCCAGGCGAAGCCCAAGTCTACGCCTCCCAGGAACAGGCCGATGATCACCGAAACTATCAGCACCACCACAGTGAGGTGCATGGTGTCCGGACGGCTGGGCCAAACCACTTTCCGCAGCTCAGAGATGATGTCCATGACCCAGCGAGGTCGCCAGGAGAGGATGCCCCGCTTTCCCTTGGTCGCTGCCGCTCGCGGCGCGCGGGGCATGGCCACCGCGCCGCCCTTTTTGGGCTGCTTGGTGGCCGCCGGATGGCGTCTAAGCGAGCGATTCATGACGTCTCACTTTCCCCCTGGGCCTAGCGCACCTCGCGGTGGACGCGATGGCCCCGACAGCGGGGGCAGAACTTCCGGAACTCCAGCCGGTCGGAGTCGTTGCGGCGGTTCTTGCTGGTCGTGTAGTTCCGCGACCGGCACTCCGTACAGGCCAGATGGATTACGACTCTATCTTCTTTCTTGGCCATGGGCTATCTGCGGGCCTCTCCCTCTAGTCTAGCACCTTGGTCAGGACGCCCGCACCCACCGTGTGGCCCCCTTCGCGGATTGCGAAGCGCACGCCCTCCTCTAGGGCCACGGGCTGACCGAGCTCCACGCTGAGGCGCACGTCGTCGCCGGGCATCACCATTTCCGTGCCCTCCGGCAGTGCCACGTTGCCGGTGACGTCGGTGGTGCGGATGTAGAACTGGGGCCGGTAGCCGTTGAAGAAGGGTGTGTGGCGGCCGCCCTCTTCCTTGGAGAGGATGTAGACCGCGCCCTCGAACTTGCTGTGGGGGCGGATGCTGCCCGGATGGGCCAGCACCATGCCCCGCTCCACGTCCTCCCGCTCGATGCCGCGTAGCAGACAGCCCACGTTGTCGCCGGCCTCACCGTAGTCCAGCGTCTTGCGGAACATCTCCACGCCGGTGCAGACCGTCTTGCGCGTCTCGCGGATGCCGACGATCTCCACCTCCTCACCTGTCTTGACCACTCCCCGTTCGATGCGGCCGGTGGCCACGGTGCCCCGCCCCTTGATCCCGAACACGTCCTCGACCGGCATCAGGAAGGGCAAATCGCGCGCCCGCTGGGGGGTAGGGATGTAGGAGTCGACCGCCTCCAAAAGTTCCCAAACGCACTTGAACTCTGGCGCGTCAGGGTCGGTGCTCTTGGACTCCATGGCCTGGAGGGCGCTACCGCGGATGATGGGGATCTTGTCGCCGGGGAAGCCGTACTTCGTGAGAAGATCACGCACCTCGAGCTCGATGAGATCGAGGAGCTCGGGGTCCTCCATCATGTCTACCTTGTTCAGGAAGACCACCATGGCCGGCACCTCCACCTGGCGGGCCAGAAGGACGTGCTCGCGCGTCTGGGGCATAGGCCCGTCGTTGGCGGCGACCACCAGGATGGCGCCGTCCATCTGGGCGGCGCCGGTGATCATGTTCTTGATGTAGTCGGCGTGGCCGGGGCAGTCGATGTGGGCGTAGTGGCGCTTATCCGTTTGGTACTCCACGTGGGCCACGGCGATGGTGATACCGCGCGCCTTCTCCTCAGGGGCGTTGTCGATGCTCCAGAAGTCGCGGTAGTCGGCCATCCCCTTGAAGGAGAGGGCCTTGGTGATGGCCGAGGTTAAGGTGGTCTTGCCGTGGTCGATGTGTCCAATAGTGCCCACGTTTACGTGAGGCTTGGTCCTTTCGAATTTCTTTCGGGCCATGCCGACTATACCTCCTTCAGTCTGGAGCCCACAGCCGGATTTGAACCGGCGACCTCGCCCTTACCAAGGGCGTGCTCTACCGACTGAGCTATGTGGGCACGGCTTCCAAGCTGGAGGGGAGTTGAGGAACTCCCCCGACTCCAACCTCTCACCTCTAAGTGCCAACTTCCTATCTGGTGGCGGGGGTAGGATTCGAACCTACGTAGGCGAACGCCAGCGATTTTACAGACCGCCCCCTTTAGCCACTCGGGCACCCCGCCGTGGGAAAAGCCCAGGAACAACAGCCAGGGGCGATGAGCCCGCTCCGCCTGCCCTGTTCCCGTTTCTTGTTCCCTGTTCTCATTCTGGAGCCCAAGGGGGGAGTCGAACCCCCAACCTACCGATTACAAATCGGTTGCGCTACCGTTGCGCCACTCGGGCTTTCGCCCGCCTGTCCTCGGACAAGCTCAGGCAGTGGCAGGCAGGGCCCATAGAAACATCGATCGCCCCCAAAGAGGCGACGCAACACGTAGTATAGCATCGCCAACCCTAAAGTCAAGGCAAATATCGCCTACGAGGGGGTCCCCTCTAGTCGCGCCGCCGCCAGCGCGTCCCTTCCGGCCCGTCCTCCAGGGCGATGCCCAGTTCCGCCAGGCGGACGCGGATGCTATCCGATAGCTCATAGAGCTTGGCGGCGCGCAGCTCGTCGCGCATCTTCACCAGCAGGTCGATGAAGGGGCGGGCCGTCACCCCCGTCTCTTCCTCGGCCAGCGTCAGGCCCAGCACCCCCGCCAGCTCGCGTAGGGCCGCCTGCGCCTCCTCCACCGGTCGCCCCTCGTCGCGGCCGCGGTTGATCTCCCGCGCCAGGTCAAAGAGAGCGCCTACCGCCTGGGTGGCGTTCAGGTCGTCCTCCATGCTGTCGATGAAGCGCTGGCGGAAGGGCTGTGGGTCGACGGGCGTCCCCTTGCCCGGCGGGGCAGGCGCAACAGTCAACCGCAGGCGCTCGGCGGCGCGTTTGCCCGCCTCCAGCCCGTCCTCACTGTAGGTGAGAGGGCTGCGGTAGTGAGAGCTGAGGACGAACAGGCGGCAGCCATCGGAGCCGTACTTGGGCAGCGCATCGGCGATGGGGATGATGTTGCCTAGGGACTTGCTCATCTTCTCCTCGCCCAGGTAGAGCCAGCCGTTGTGCAGCCAGTAGCGGACGAAGGGCTCGGTGCCGGTGTAGGCCTCGGTCTGGGCGATCTCGTTCTCGTGGTGGGGAAAGATGAGGTCGATGCCGCCCCCGTGGATGTCCAGCGTCTCACCCAGGTACCTGGTGGACATGGCCGTGCACTCGATGTGCCAGCCGGGCCGGCCGGGCCCCCAGGGGCTCTCCCACGAGGGCTCGCCGGGCTTGGCCGCCTTCCAGAGGGCGAAGTCGGCCGGGTGCTCCTTCTGCTCCCCGGGCTCGACCCGCGCGCCGGCCATCATCGAGTCCGGGCTGCGGTGCGAAAGCTTCCCGTAGTCCTTCTTGGCCGTCACCCGGAAGTAGACATCGCCGTCGGCCGGATAGGCGAAGCCCTTCTCCACCAGGCGCGAGATGATCTCGATCATGGTGGGGATCTCCTCGGTGGCGCGGGGGTAGACGTGGGCGGGCAGGATGTTCAGGCCGGCCATCTCGCCGGCATACTCGGCGATGAGCTGTTCGGCCAGTTGCTTAGTCGGGATGCCCAGGTGGTTGGCCCGGGCGATGATGCGGTCGTCGATATCGGTGTAGTTCTGGACGTGGCGCACCTCGTGGCCGCAGCGCTCCAGGTAGCGGCGCAGCACGTCGAAGATGATGTAGCTCATGGCGTGGCCCAGGTGGCTCTTGTCGTAGGGCGTGATGCCGCAGACGTACATTTTCACCGGGCCTGGGCCGGCCACGAACTCTTCCTTCTTGCCGGTGAGGGTGTTGTACAGCTTCACCCGGCGTCCTCCTTGGCCGCCGCCCGGGGGCCGGACGTGGGCCGCGCCTTCTTGCTTAGTTCGCCCTCCATCTGGGCGATGCGTTCCTCCAGCTCGCGCACCCGCTGCTCGAGCCGCTGGATAGTATCCCACTCGGGGTCGGGGAGCTTCAATACCGTATCATCGCCGGGGTCGTGGTAGGCCACCACGTGGCCGGGTACGCCCACCACGGTGGCGTTGTCCGGCACGTTGGTCACCACCACCGAGCCGGCGCCGATGCGCACGTTGTTGCCTACGCTGATGGCGCCGATGAGCTTGGCCCCCGCCCCAACCACTACGTTGTTCCCCAGGGTGGGATGGCGCTTCGCGCGCTTGGTGCTGGTGCCGCCCAGGGTCACGCCCTGATAGAAGTGACAGTTGTTCCCGATCTCCGCCGTCTCGCCGATGACCACGCCCATGCCGTGGTCAATGAAGAAACCCTCGCCGATCCTGGCCCCGGGGTGGATCTCGATGCCCGTGAGGCCGCGGCTCAGGTGAGAGACGACCCTGGCCGGCACCCGTAGACGCCGCCGGTAGAGAGAGTGGGCCAGGCGGTGGAGCTGGCGAGCGTGGAAACCGGGGTAGGCCAGAATGACCTCGAGGGCGCTGACGGCGGCAGGGTCCCGCGCCTGCGCGGCCCTGATATCGCGTCTAATGCTGTCTAAGAGTGACAGAAGCTCTGCCCCCTATCGTTTCACCCGCTCGTCCTGAGCCTGTCGAAGGACGAGCCCCGCTCATGGTGAGCCTGTCGAACCATGAGCGGAATTGGAACTCCGCTCAGCCCCCTATTGGGGCACCAGCAGGGCGACCGCCAGGGCGGCAATGCCCTCGCCGCGGCCGACGTCGCCGAGGCCCTCGTTGGTGGTAGCCTTGACGCTCACCCGCGATTCGTCCACCCCCAGCGTGTCCGCGATGCGCTGGCGCATGGCCTTGATGTGGGGCGCCAGGCGGGGCTTCTCGGCGATGACGGTGGCGTCCACGTTCCCCACCGCGTAGCCCAGAGGCCCGATCATCTGCACCGTGCGGGCCAGCAGCTCCCGGCTGTCGATGCCGGCGAAGGTCGGGTCGTCCGGAGGGAAGTAATGGCCGATGTCACTCAGGCCCGCTGCCCCCAACAGGGCGTCGGTGATGGCGTGGAGGAGGACGTCGGCGTCGCTGTGGCCGCCGAGGCCCTGCTCGCACTCTATCTCCACGCCCCCCAGAAGGAGGCGCCGCCCTTCCTGAAATCGGTGTATATCATAGCCAATGCCTACGCGCATGTCTAACCTTCTCCGCCCTCAGCCACCAGGGCCTGCGCCAGGGCCAAATCGGCGGCCGTCGTCACCTTGAGGTTGCGAGCCGAGCCGGTGAAGACCTTCACCCGCCGGCCCAACGCCTCCACCAGGGCGGCGTCGTCGGTGACCTCCCCGACGCTGTCGGGGCGACGGTGGGCTTCCCGCAGGAGCTCGCGCTCGAAGACCTGGGGTGTCTGGGCAGCCCAGAGGTTTCGCCGGTCCAGGGTGCGCATTATCAGGCCGTCCTCGGCCGCTTCCTTCAGCGTGTCGGCCAGCGGCAGCGCCGCGATGGCCGCCCCCGTCTCGGCGGCGGCCGCCAGGCCGGCCTCGATGAGGGCGGCAGTGACCAGCGGCCGGGCGCCGTCATGCACCACCACCCAGCGGCATTCGGGCAGGGCCTCCAGGCCCAGCCGGACCGAGTCCTGGCGCCGAGGCCCGCCGGGGCAGATGACGGCCACCTTATCAAAGCCCGCCGCGTCCACCAGCTGGCAGCCTCGCTCCAGGTTCTCTTCCGCCAGAACCAGCACCACCGTATCCACCGCTCGGCAGACCTCGAAGGCCATCAACGTGTGGGCGATGAGGGGCCGGCCGGCAAGCGGCGCGAAGAGCTTGTCGCCCTCACCGAAGCGCCGGCCGAGGCCGGCCGCAGCGATGATGGCTCCCACGGACTCGGGCTGAGCAGGCATGGCCTGGCGTCTAGGACGCGCCCTTGGGCTGGGCGAAGATCATGCGGCCGGCCACCGTCTGGAGGACGCGGGTCACCGTGACCTCCAGGTCCTCGTTAAGGTGGCGGCGGCCGCCTTCCACCACCACCATCGTGCCGTCGTCCAGGAAGGCGACGCCCTGGCCCATCTCCTTCCCCTCCTGGATGATGCGCACCGCCATCTCCTCGCCCGGCAGCACTACCACCTTCACGGCGTTGGCCAGCGAGTTCATGTTGAGGATGCGCACCCCCTCCAGTTCGGCCACTCGGTTGAGGTTGAAGTCGTTGGTCATGATCGGGCAGTTGAGGCTCTTGGCCAGTCGAACCAGCTTGGTGTCCACGTCTCGGGCATCCGGAAAGTCGGTGTCGGAGACCTGGATGGGGGCCAGCGATTCCTTCTGGAGGCGGCCGAGGACGTCCAGGCCGCGGCGGCCGCGGTTGCGACGCAGGGCATCGGGCGAATCGGCGATGTAGCGGAGCTCTTCCAGCACGAATCGGGGGATGACCAGCGTCCCCATGATGAACCCCGTCTGGGCGATGTCCGCCACCCGTCCGTCAATGATGGCGCTGGTATCCAGCACGATGTAACGGGCCAGACGGGCGGCCCCCTTTCCTGATAGGGGAACGTAGCGGGAGAGGAACTGGGCGAACTCCTCCTCGCGGCTGAGCATGGCCGCCACGCCCAGCATGCCCAAGATGACGCTGACCACAAAGGGGGCGATGGCCCCCCCTACGTCGGGCAGCGTCAACCACACAGGCATAAGCAGCGCCGAAACCAACAGCCCGGCTACCAAGCCAAAGGTGCCCAACATAAGCTGGATGGGCTCCAACTGCTCGACCCAGCGCTGAAACACGCGCAGGGGCGCGAGGAAAAACCAGGGGGCTATCAGGAAGCCAAAAGGGGTGAGCAGAACCGGCGGCGCCGACCAGAAGAGGATCTCTGTGAGGCCGGTGTCTCCCTCGGCCAGGTACTGGCCCGAGCGCAGGCCCACGTAGCCGAAGAAGATGGCGCCAACAATGCGGAGAATGATGGATACGTTGACGATCATCGGATGATTCCTCCCGCCAAAACACGCGGACACCAGAGGGAGGTATCTGCCATTCGCTCCCCCCGGCCGCGGCCCCGAATAATGAGGCAATGAGTTCGGGACCAGTATAGCATCCCCATCGTAGACGCGTCAAAAACCCTGGGGCCTGTGGGGCGCGATAGTGGTCCGGGAAACGTAGGGGCAGGGCTCGTCCCTGCCCATCCCCGAGGGCGCCCCTCGCGGGCGCCCTCGGGGATGGTGCCGGCGCCTCGCTAGTCGAACCGTAGCAGGCCGCGCAGGAGATCGGCGCTGAAATCGCCGGCGGCCGCCATGTAGATATCCTTGATGATCTTCCCTGCCAGGACGGCCAGGAAGAAGCGCCCCAGCGGCATGCGCACCACCCCGGCGGCGGCCCCGGCAATGTCGAAAAAGGGGTTGGGGATTACTGACATGACGAACATGACTAGGACGCCACGCCGCTCCATCCAGCGCTGGAGCCACTGATACTCGGGCCGCTCCTGGAAGATGAGGCGGCCGCCGTAGCCGGCGGCATAGCCGGTGAACTCGCCCAGGGCCTCGGCCAGGCCGGCCACCACCCCCACCAGGACGAAGGTGGGGATGCCCAGGTAGGAGTTGAGGATCGCTCCGCCGCCCACTACCGAGGCGGCGGCGGGGGTCGGCAGGAACATGGACGCCGCGCCGATGAAGTTGATCAGGAAGACGCCGGCGTAGCCGTAGTCCTTAAGGCGGGATACCTCCACTTGGAAGTAGAAGAAGGCGAAGGCAAAGATGGTGGTGATGATCACCACCACGATGAGGAGGATGTACTCCACGCGCAGAAGCATCCAGCGCCTGCGCCTTGCGGTCGTGGTCTCTTCTTCGGGAAGGCTCATGCTGCGGAGTCTTTCCCCCGTCGGCGCCGTGTCCTTCCCCGCCAGCGAACCCCGCTCCCGTCTATACTAACGCAAAGGACGGGAGGCCTAGCCTCTCGTCCTCAGTGCTAGCCTCTCCTTCGCATGCCTACGAGGTTAGCTGACGGGTTCGGCTTGAAGGAGCTAGCCTACTCCCCGACCGATCGAGGAGATTCACCCCTTGCCCCCCGGTTTTGTCGGAGAGCTGGCCCGGCCGCGCCCAGGCCGTTGGTTCCCCCGCTCCGCCCCAGGCGGATTCGGCGCCCTATTTCCGCTATTTGCGTTCAATCTAGCAAAGGGCTGGGCCGGTGTCAATCAGCCACCGCGCCCGGCCGGATGACCAGCACGGGCTCGCCCGAGGCCCGCACCACTTGGTCGGCCACGCTACCCAGCACCCACCGTCGCAGCCCCGACCGGCCGTGGGTGGTCATGGCCACCATCGAGCCCGGCGTCTCCCTGGCGAACTCCACGATGCGATGGGCGGGGGTTCCGCGTAGCACGTCCCAACGGACGGGGACCCCCTCACGCTTCAGATCCTTCCCCACCCCCGCCAGGTAGCCGGAGGCCACCACGTCGATGCGCTGCAGGACGTCGGTGGGCACGGCCCAGGTGTCGGGGCCCATGGGGGTGAACTGAACGGTGGTCTCCGCGCTGATGACCTGGACCAGCACCACCTCCAGCTTCAGCGTCTTGGACATCTCTTGCACATAGGGGAGGACTGCCTGGGCTGCCCGCGAGCCGTCCAGTGGCACGATTACCTTCTTCAGGGGATAGGGTTTCGCGTCCACCGGCGTCTCTCCCGTTGGCCGCACCAACAGCACGGGCTGCTGGGCGTGGCGCAGCACACGGTCGGGGGCGCTGCCCAGCACCCAGCGGGCCAGCCCCGCCCGGCCGTGGGTGGACATGGCGATGAGGTCCACCTTCTCCGCCTCGGCGAAGTCGGTGATGGAGCGGGCCACCCCGCCCAGGCCCACCTTTACCTCCACCTTGAACCGCTGCCGCCGCAGCACCTTGGCCACGCCCGACAGGTACTCCTTGGCCAGGGAGCGAATGTGGTCCATGGTCTCCTGGGCATACTCCTTCTGGCGACGGCCGCGCGGTTCGACGGGGGCCTCAGCGGCGTGGAAGAGGACGATCGTGCTGCCGAATCGGCGGGCCAGCGTCTTCACGCAGGGCAGGGCCCCCTGCGCTATGGCGGAACCATCGAGCGGCACCAGTATCTTTTCGAACATGTTCTGCCCCCGCTGCGGGAGTGGTTGTCGCTGTATGCTAGCAAGGAACCGCTGCCCCCGCAAGCCTTGCGGCGTGGTTCCTAGCCCCGCGGGATAAATCCCGCGGCACCGTTTTTCGATTCTCGAAAGCCGCGGGTTTCAACCCGCGGGACGGCTTTAAGACTCCACCCGCCAACTGCGAACCAGCGACGCTCCACGCGTATGTTTGCCATTGAAGCTGCCCCTTCTGTAAGTTCGTCGGGAAAGTTTTCAACCCTCAGTTACTCCATCCGGCTTCCGAACGGCAAGTCCAGTCGTTAGCCGCTGCGAGAGCAAGACGTCGAGGACAAGTGAGGGACGTGCAGCGTGAGGAGCCCTACCTCTCCCACCGCCTTCTGGCGTACCAGGCGCCTGCGGTGAGGGCGAGCAGGGCTGGACCCGCGAACGCGGACAGAGCGACATATTTGCGGCCGGTCGGATCAGATATGCCGGGGAATTCGGCTTGCCCGCCAACAGATACGCCATGTATGATTCTGCTGTTCCGAGCGCCAGGCGGGCAGTCGCCCTGCGATGCGGAGCCGGGCACGGGGCCGAGGAGGAGAGGATCATGGACAACAGCAAGGAACTCACGCGGTTCGCCATCGACTTCGTGATGACTCAGGGCGCCTGTGTCGCGGGAATCGCGACTACCGACACGCTGGCCGGCGGCCCTCCGTCGACCGACCTCCAGTACGTGCTGCCCGGTGCGAAGTCCGCGGTGACGTTTGCCGTCCCACTCGACGCGGAGAAGATTGAGCGCTACCTGAGCAAGCAGGAGCATGCCGGCCACCAGGAGGACAACGTCCGGACTAACCTGCTGGCGACCGGCATCGCCGTCGGCCTCGCCACCTATCTCGATCAGCACGGATACCCCTCCTTCGCGGTGGCTGCGAACGCCGTCTACCGCAAGGACACTCCCGGCGGCATGCTCGACTTCATGCCTGACATCTCGCACCGCTACCTGGCCGTCCGCTCCGGCGTCGGCTGGTTCGGACTTTCGGGCAACGTCATCACCAAGACCCACGGCGCGGCCGTGATCCTCGGCTCTGTGGTCACAACAGCCGAACTCGAGCCCACTGAGCCGCTTCCCCCCGAGGAGAGGTACTGCGACGAGTGCAAGCTCTGCATGGCGTCCTGCCTGTCGGGCTTAATGCACAAGAAGGACCGGACAACCGTGACAATCGGCGGGATCGAGTTCAGCTACTCGAAGCGGCGGACCTATCACCGCTGCGATCTTGTGTGCGGCGGCTTCACCGGACTGGCCAAGAACGGGAAGTGGTCCACGTGGTCTCCGGGCCGCTTCGCAATCCCGCAGAAAGAGGAGGAGTTCCTGCCGGCGTTGCGGAAGGCGATCATGAGCTCCTGGGGTCGGCCCGAGATCGAGGGCGGCTTCCATCACCCAGCGATGCCGGGCCACCGAAAGCTCAACTTCACCTGCGGCAACTGCCAGCTGGTCTGTCATCCTGACCGCGAGGAGCGCAAACGCCGCCATAAGCTGCTGACCAAGAGCGGCGTCGTCGTTCAGATGGCGGACGGCTCACTCAAGGCCGTATCGCACGAGATTGCCGAGAGGCACCTGGCCGAGATGAGCCCAGAGCAGCGAGCCTGCTACGAGGAGGTCTGAGCCGTGCCCGCGTGTCCGTTCCCATGCGGCCAGCGCTCCTGTTTTCAATGTCCAGTGATCATCTTAACGAGCGCTGTGGCTGTCAAGAGGGCTGGCTGTCCAATTATCGTCTCTATTTAGATTGGTGGTGGGCGATAGAGGGCTCGAACCTCTGACCTTCTCTGTGTAAGTGAGAAGGCAGCTGCCGCAAGGTGTCCCACGAAGCCCCAGTTTATATCGGGGCTTTACCCGTTATGTCTCGCCTGCTACCTTCTGTTGCCACCTTTGCTAACCAAGGTGGTTAGCAAAATGTTAGCAAATGCTGAGAGCTGAACAATTCTTGGCGGGAAGGGGGAAGGGGGAAGACTAGGGGGCGGAGGCATCGCGGACAAGGACGGGCTGCCGGTGCGGCCGATGAAACCTCGGACTGCAGCCCTGTCTTGCGGAAGGTGGGCCGAGTGGTTCGGGGGGACAGATGTTGATGGCTCCCCGGGCGGGTAGCGATAGCTACACTACAAGCGCAAGGCTGTCCTCGAACCGGCTTGCAGATAGCCGTCGGGCACGCCAGGCACCTGCGATCCTAGGCCACCAGAGGTAGCGCGGCTTGCTCCTCGTCCTCGCCATCGTCAACCTCATCCTGGTGTGGTTCGCGGTCGCCGGGGTGTGACCGCAGCGCACACTGCGACTTCATCCCGCGGGCCTCGCTCCCCTGGCAGTAAACAAAGGAGAGATGGCGTTCGCTATCAGCCCTGGCATGCAGGTGACCAGTGGTCATAGCCGGTTTGGCAGCGTCTCCGCCCTGCCGGCCAGTCTCTCCATCCCCAGCTCTTTGGCGGTTCCGAGGGCCTGCGTCAGTAGGCCCAGCGCCTTCTCGCGGTCCCCGGGGCCGTCGCGGGCCAGGAGCATGCGCCCGTATTGGTGCTGGGTCCGGGCAACGAAGGGCCGCGCCCCATCGCTGCAACGTTGACACCAGATCGGGGCAGACGTAGCATTCTGCTCGCAACCAGTTCCCCGCGCCGACAGGCACAGGCGTAGGGGAGGAAGGATGGGACCCATGCGGCATGGACTCGAGGACTGCAGGCGCGGGAGCCGTTCGATCATCTGGCTTCTCACATGTCTGATCA
>Ga0315275_10001809_pt1 | contig 19089 bp, 23 predicted proteins | sample YL17G03_0_MG_FD_205557 | JGI IMG/M metagenome (GOLD analysis project Ga0315275, IMG submission 205557) | Sediment microbial communities from Yellowstone Lake, YNP, Wyoming, USA - YL17G03_0 | ecosystem: Environmental > Aquatic > Freshwater > Lake > Sediment | place: USA: Wyoming | collected...
CACCTCCCCCTTTTCCATCCCTTCAAGGATGGACCTTATCTCCTTGTCATTTGCCTCAAGCATCTTGGAAGCCTCGACGTATTGCTTTCCGACAAAAAGGTCGAACTTCTCATTCTCAGGGAAAGGGAAGCTCCTGTAATACCAGAGGCTTTGCGCAACCTGCAATCCTAAATCATCGATGTAATCAGCTTTCTCCACAGAATAGCCGTTGAAAGAAAGCAGATTGGAAATGGAATTGCCAAGCAAAGCGTTCCTCAGGTGCCCGATGTGCCAGGGCTTGTTGGGATTGACTGAGGGGAACTCGACAATGGCCTTTTTCTTCTTTTGTTTGGGCTTCTCAACGCTTTTCTTGACTGATTTCCTGAAATAGTCATGGGAAAGGAAAAAATTGACATAGGGCCCCTTTGCCTCGGCAGAGGAGACAAGCTTTCCCTTTCCGAAGGAATCCGCGATCTCCTTTGCGACAATGGCAGGGTTCTTCCTGTCCCTTTTGGCAAGGTCAAAGGATATCCTTGACTCAAGGTTGCCATAGTCAGGATTTGAGGTTATTGCGATGGATTTGGATATTACTTCAGCGTCCATCTTGGTTATCTCCGAAATCCTTGAAACGATCTCCTCCTTGGCCTTTTCCAATAGCATAACAGCACAGTTATGCGAAATTATTATAAAAGATGGGTTTGATTCCAAAAAGGGGATTCCCACATGAAGAAACACATTCTTAAACACTATTAGGCATAAAACAGGCATGGAAAAAGCCAGATCCGCACGCAGGACTGCCATGGCCCTTTGCGCAATCATGTGCATAGGCTGCGCAAATAGGGAGGCCCTTAAGCCAAGCCTTGAAAGATTCAAGAATGTTGAGACAGATGATCATTTTGAGATAACCACCCAAGGATATACCTATAGGGGAAGGGTGGACTATGAAAGGATAGCAAAGCAGGCGGCAAGGCATTTCAACGCCTATGTGAAGACAGGCTCAGACTCAAGCAGGTCCATGTTCCTGGTTTCCCTTGGGATGCTGGTTGACGGCAAGAATATCTACAAGCAGGGAGCCAACCTTGAATACCTTATGAAGGATCCAGCTTATGGGAAGATAAGGGCCGGATTCAGGAAAAGGAGGCCTAAAGGCAGCGTGGATGAGTTCCTTGACGCCATAGAAAGGGTAAAGAAGGAGGGAGACAGCTTCAGGACAAGATTGGCTTACGGAAAGGGGTTTGTGGATGCGGTATTGGAATACAGCAAAGAAAAAGACCAATGAATGGCCTTCCATATAGGTTTTTAAGAACAACCGGGAAATGAGGCATTATGGAAGACCCAGAAGACGCTGGCGCAGTCAGTTCTGAGATAAGATACATAACAATAGAGCTGATGAAGATAGCCTCAAGGGAGAAGAAGAGCTTCAGCAAGGTCGCATCTGAATTCATAGGCAACACATACGCGCTGAACTCGATGATAGAGGAAAGCATAGCAAAGACAGAGACGTTCAGGAAGGAGAAGACCGACACTAGGTAGGTGGAAACGCTTGAACAACATTGAAAAAGCGACAAAGATAACAAAATACCTGTCATTTGACCCGGACATGAGGATAGTCTATGCACTGATCTTCATTTTGCCTTTGATAGCAGGCATATCATTGACAATTTTCGCAAACAAGAGCATAGAGGAAAGCATACTCAAGGGATACACCTCGATACTGCTTCCTGGCATCCTGACAATGGTTGTCGGCAAGATCTTCATAAAGCACCTGAAATTCAAGTCTATAATACTCTCGCTGCTGGTCTTCGAGCTGATCTTTACATTATCATTCTCAGTCTCAGTATATTTCTTTGGATTGACAGAAAAGCCTGAAAACCTGCTGATAGACATAATAGCGGTTTCAGGGGTGTTCACCCTATTGATCTGGCTGGCCATAGGGCTGCTGCTGGACAGGCTCAAGACAGCGTTCTCGATAGGGATAATGCAGTTCCTGATATTCATGCTGTTCGTGGCGCCATTGTTCTCGGTCTCTTTCGGCCAATTATTGACGGAATACGCGATAATCTCCATAGTCTCCATCTCTGTCATTTTTGTGCTGATCTACATCCTGCTGTCCCCGGTCAAGAGGAACTTCAGCGTGTCTGGTTTTGACGCATTGAGCGGGTTTGTCGGCCAATGGTATTTCGGAAGCGATGATTTGGAGGACCTTTTTGACCAGGTCGGCATAGACTCGAAGATTCCGTTGGGAGTGATGAATTTCAAGCTGGACAAGGTCTATTCCTTTGTTGTGCCCTATATCCATTTCGGGCCTTTCGGGAGCCTTGGCGGAAGCGACGCGCCAGGATACATATCCTCAATGATGGAAAACAGGGTAATGGTCCTGCACTCGACAGCGACCCATGACCTTAACCCGACAAACAGGAATGAGATAGTGAAGATAGCCAACAAGGCAAAGGAATCCATAAACGGCAAATTCTCGGATGCAAAGGGGGCGTTCATCGAGGCTGGATACGGAAACGCGAGGATACACGGATTGGTGATAAACGACAGTGTTTTGGTGTCCCTGACAAGGGCTCCCTATGTCACTGAAGACATAGACATAAGCGTGGGATGCCTGATCATGGAAAAGCTGAAGAAGAAATTCAAGAACGTCATTGTCGCTGATGAGCACAACTCCTCGGCAGAGAAGATAACCTCGTTTGAGTTCATAAGCGAGGAAGCCAACGAATACATGAAGGCGGCGGATGCGCTGCTGGCAAAGGACTTCCAATTGTCAAAGATAGAGGCAGGCTTTGAGCAGCTGAAGCCAAACCTCAAGACAATGGGGTCAAACGGCATATGGCTGGCATTGTTCAGGATAGGGGAAAGAAAAGTGGCATATGTGACGATCGACGGAAACGGGATAGCCCGGGAATCCAAGGAAAGGCTGGAAAAGGAGATGGAAAGCATCGGAATCACCCCCATAATCATGACGACGGACAGCCATGAGAAGAATGCGGTAAGCGGGGTCGTGAATGAGGTGGCCTTGGACAATGAAATGATAACCGATATCATCGGAAAGCTGTCGGTGATGAAAACTGCCCAGTTTTCGGCCAATTCCAGCGTCCAGGAGACGGAAATGAAGGTCCTTGGGCCCAAGCAGTCGATAGAGATAGTGTCGACTGTCAACAGCATAGTGGCAATGGCAAAGTTCATGGTTCCGATAGCGGTCTTGCTGATAATACTGTTCCTTTTAATAGTCCTCAAGCGGCTATAGCCATATCTTTTAAATTATTGCCAACTGATAATGGGCTATGAAATATGCAATATTCATTCTTCTGGGAGTTATGATAGCGCTATTCGGGTGCCTGGACAGCGGCGGAACAACCGTATCTGATACCAATGCAACAGTCAATGGCGGGGGAGGAGGCGACGGAAACGTCGTGATAACCTCAAACAAGACAGAGCAAAGCAACACCAGCGGAAAGCAGAACATTACCACAACTGAGAACAAGACCAATGCAACTTTAGGGTCTGACTTCGGCAAGATAAGGGAATATTCCGCAAATGCAAACGACACCCTGTTCATAAGGGCCTACAACATCTCCATAGGAGGAAACCAGGACCTTTCAAGGAATGAGAACAACAGATTGACAATAATATCCAAGGGGGATTTCGATGTCGCGATAATAGATGTCTCTGCAACAAAGAAGGATGACGCGGTTTACACTGTTCTGGGCAATGTTGATGACGTGGAGATTGCGATGTTCCCGTTGGTAACTGACGAGAACAAGGAAAGGATAAGGTCCATGGTAGGCGCGATGAAGCCGGGTTATGTGGTTCTGCCTGATAGGCCAATAGCACTGGATCTTGCGGACATCCGAAGCGACAATGGCCCATCGGTGATTTTCGTGAAGGACAAGGAGGAATTCACGCATGCAGGGATAAGATTCCAGTTCCTGAACCCGCCATTGGGAACAAGCGAGGACAGGCTGTTCGACAACGCGAACAACGATGCGATAGCATTCATGATGAAAGACAGGAACTTCAGTGCGGTTTTCACTAATGACATAAGAGGAGGAGGAGTGATAAAGATATCCACCAAATACCAGGATGGCCTTAAGGCAGACTTTGTAACAACGCCAAACTACGGAGCTGATGTTGAGGGGGACGCATTGAGCCTTTTCGCATCAAAATCAAAGCCTTCAATGGCGCTGGTTGAGGGATACAAGAGAGGAGCGTCAACGATGACAACAGATCCTTACGAGACTGCAAGGACTGCGTTCGGGGCCTACAGGACAAATGTGACGGCCCTTTGGAACTGCAAATATTACATGCTATCCTACAACGGTGTAAGCTATGAAGGCAAATGCGTCACGAAATGAAATAATTACCCTGTCCATCGGGGGGAGCATACTTAATCCAGGGGCCCCAGATGTCGATGCGATAAGGAAGATCGCCTCATTGATCAACGGGTTTGACTCCAAATTCATGATAACTGTTGGAGGAGGGAAAGCCGCAAGGGCGATGGTGGAATCGGCTAGGAAGCTGGGAATAAATGAATTCCACTCCGACAGGATAGCGATTTTGCAGACAAGGGCAAACGCGATGCTTTTGAGAGGGTGCCTGGATGATGCTTATCCCAACATTCCAGAAACCCCTGAGGAGGCTGCAGACGCGATAAATGGATACAGATGCGTTGTTTCAGGGGGGATGATCCCTGGCTATACTACTGACTCTGTTGCAGTGATCCTGGCAGAGGCCTGCGGGTCAAAAAGACTAGTCAATGTCAGCAATGTTGACGGGATTTATGACAAGGACCCGAAGGAAAGGGGGGCCAAGAAATATGATAGGATGAGTCTTTCCGAATTCGTCGATCTGGCTGTAAAGAGCGACCAGAGGAAGGCAGGGACAAACTTCGTGTTTGACAGTATTGCCGCAAAGCTGGCGAAAAGGTCAGGGATAGAGCTCAACATGGTTTCAGGCGACGACTTGGCCAGCGTGAAAAATGCCATTCTTGGCAAGAAGCACAACGGAACGGTCATTTCCTGATCCGTATTTCGATATTGTTTAATATCCATTGGCAGGATATATTGATATGGCTGACATATCCGTTTTCATGGACGAAGGCGGCTCGCTGAAGCTTGAGGCAGGCGAAGCCGGAAGGGTCAAGATATACGATGCCAGAAAATCCATAGTTATGGACAAAAGGAATGTCGACGGCCAGACAAAGATGGAGATAGGCAGGCTTGTCAAGGGAGCCTATGTGGCCCATTTCATCGACAGCCAGACGAATAGGGTTAAGGTCCAGAACTTTATAATTAAATAAAAAATTACAGGTATTTTTTGACTATCTTCTCAGGCACTTCCCTGAAGATCCCTTCCTTTGACTCAAGTGCGAACGCCTCGATCTCGAAGTTCTTCTCCTCCTCGTTCTCTGCAAGGCATTTTATGGCTAATTTGACCGCATCGTCCAGCTTGATGTCCTTCTGGTAGTGCTTCTTGAGGTATTCCTCTGCCTCGGCCTTCCTGCTCCCTATTGCATTCGCATGGTATCCCACCATGGCTCCGCTCGGCTCGATCTCATAAAGGTTGGTGTTGTTTCCGTCAAACCCTCCGACAAGGAGGGAGATCCCGAAAGGCCTTACGCCGCCGTATTGGGTATATGACTGCATTATGTCTGCCAAATATTTCACAAGGTTCACTGTTGAGATCGGCTCGCTATAGACTACCCTGTGCCTTATCGCCTGGTCCCTTGCCAGCTCGACAAGCTTCCTTGCGTCGGCAATCAAGCCTGATGCTGTGATATAGATGTGCTTGTCCACCTCAAAGATTTTCCTTATCGAGTCTGGAACGATCAGGGGAGAGTAGATGGACTTGACTGCAGCCATCGCAATCCCGTCCTTGGCTATGATGCCAAGGCTGGTTGCCCCTCTTTTCACCGCCTCCTTGGCGTATTCTACCTGGAAAAGCCTCCCATCTGGGCTGAAAACAGTCATTGCCTTGTCATAAGCTTGCGGAGATGCACCATACATATTTGATCAACCTAAAATGAGATTATTTATAAACTATTAAAAACCTATGTCTGTCCTTGCCAGAAAAGCTTTAACGAGAGAAAATGGCTATAAAAAGGGGTTATAATTACTCTTTTAAACAGTATTATACACAATATTGTTAATGAGTGGGTTCTACAAGCACATGACAATTGAAAATGCAGATAAGTTGGCCCAAAGAATGGATGGCAAGGGAAGATTTGCGTCTTACATGAAAGCCAATGTGGCAAAATTCAAAAATTTAATAGAATCCAATTATGGAATAAGCATGGCAGAGCCTAGGATATTCGAATCCCTGCATCCCAGGCTGTATAAGGACAAGGCTGAAATGATGCGTGCGCTTAGCAAGAAGTCTGGCTCAATCTTTGAATTAAATGCCCTGAAGTCAACTGCAGGGGCATTGTACAGCATAAATGCTGTATTTATTTCAGGATTCAAGCTTAGGCTAATGAGACTAAGATACTTCAATGAAGAGGATTTCAAGCGCAGGATGGACAGCACGTTAGTACATGAACTCACTCATCATGCTATGTATACTTTCAATCCAAAAAGTTTTGGATATACTGAAATGGGGGACAGACTCATGAATCAAGGACTATGTGATTTCAGCAAGATTAGGTTTGCCCCTGAGCCTGAATTAAAAAAGCCTGAAAAAGTATTGGATAGAATAAAGCTAGCCATTCATGACGCTGCAATGGAAATCCTATTCTTTAGCGATAGGAGAAAGGAAAGGTTCCTTAAGTCATTAAGCGAAGGGGAAAGAAAGGCTAGGATAGCAAGCAATCCTGGATATTGGGTAACGTTTCGGCTCACCTATGAATTGGGAGTTAATTTTATTTCAAGCCTTGCCGAGCACTTCAAGAATGACAGGAAGCTCTTTAGGCAGGTTGCTTTCGGAAGGAAACCTACAATGAAGGAAATACTTGAACCTGAATTATATATCAAGGAAATAGAATAATCACGCCTTCCTGTTCACGAACTCCCTTATCGCCCTTGTCACAACGTCGTTTATCTTTGTCGTGTGTGATAGGTCAACCGCCATAAGGGTAACGTTCCCCTGTATCCAGTTCTGGCTGAACTTGCTTACGGATATCGCGACAGAACCTTTAATGTGCATGATGTCCTTGCTTTTTTCCAATCTTTCCTTGATGTGCTCAAGGAGCCTGTCCATGCTTACATCCTTGGATATCTCAAAAGGCACAGAGACCTTCGCAGGGATGCCATTCTCCGCCTGCTTTGTTATCCTCATCTTGGCAAACTCGGCATTGGAGACAAGCATCATGTTCCCTGAAAGGTCGATCAGCTTTGTTGTCTTCAGCCCTATCTTATGGACTTTCACAACTTCCCCTGTGGGAAGCTTGACATATTCCCCGTATTTGATGTTCCTTTCAAGCTGCATCGCCAATCCATAGAACATGTTCGAGACGATCTCCTGGGCCGCAAGGCTTGCCACTAACCCAATGAAAAGAGGAAGCGTCGCCAAGGCGCCAATGTCTATCCCAAGCTTTCCCAGGCACAGGACAAGGCCGACTATGATGATGAAGATGTGGATGACCCTCTCGAAGAATGGGATGAGGTCTACAGGCACATTGACCTTGCTTTCCTTCCTGCCTTCCTCATAATACCGTTTGAAGACGACATGGACTGCCTTGTAGATCAGGTAAAAGAAGAATATTATGAGCGCGATGTCGCTTATTATCCCAAGCGTCGCTTGCCCAACTACCTGGAAATAGCCGGGCATGTAAATCATCGCAAGCTCAAGCAGGACTATGAAGAAGAATGACTCCAGCGGCCCGTCTATCTCATCCAATATCAGGTCGTCAAGGGTGGTGTTGGTCTTTGAGGTTATCTTTCTGGCAATCCATATCAGGAGAGGGGCAATCAACTTCCCCACAAGAAAAGCCCCCACCATTATCGCGATTATGTAAAGGTAGTCGATCCTCAAATATTCGGCCATCAATGCTGACAGATCCATAGCTACCATCTTTATGAGAATGTTTTTAATCTTTGTATTTTATCGGGACCTTCAGGAAAACATAGACCCAGACCAGGAGGTATGCGACTATTATGAGCAGGAAGTAGATCGGGGAAAGGGTTATTGTGTAGTATTGCGTCACGACAAGAAGCCCGATCATGAGTATCATGGGGACGAGCAGAAGGACAAACATGAGGTTCATGTAGTTGGGATTCACCTTGGTTTCCCTTGTCTTTATCTCCTTGTTGGGAAACTTGAAATCCTTGAGGTCATGCTCATGGATCCTGGCAGGAAGCCCGGAAAAGTTGCAGTTCGAGCACAGGATCCTCCCTGAAGCATTGTATTCAAGGCCGCTTATGTCCTTGTATAGCTTGTCCAGATGGGGCATCCTGTCCTTCTCATGCACCCTGTGCCCGCAGTTTGGGCAGACCTCGACTCCATCCTCTTCTTTTTTCATACTGATTGGATATGTATTGCAGTGTTTTTAAATTCTGATGTTTATCCTTCCTTTATGGAGATAGTTGCGATGGCGAAGGGGAGGGTGCAGGGGGTGTTTTTCCGGGCCTTTGTCAAGCGATTGGCCGATTCCATGAGGATAAGGGGATACGTGAGGAATTTGGGCAACGGGGACGTTGAGATAGTCGCAAGCGGAAACCAGGAAATGATAGCCGAGTTCCTTGAAGCGATCAAGGCAAAGAAGGAGGATTACGGGATCTATGTTGAGTCGCTTTCCTGGAAGGAGAAGAAAGAGGAAGAGTATTCTGGATTTGAGAAGTTGGAGTGATATTCATGAGATATGGCAAGCTTGTCAGGGACAGGATCCCAGAGATAATAGAAAAGAATGGGGATAAGGCAAAGACTTATATGGCCAATGAAAAGGAATATTCGGAAAAGCTTGAGGAAAAATTGAAGGAAGAGGTAGACGAATTCATCAAGGACAAAAACGAAAAGGAGCTTGTCGACATTTTGGAGGTTGTTTATGCCATCGCAGAATTGAAGAGCATCAGCAAGGAGAAGCTAGAGTTATTAAGAAAAAGCAAGGCAGAGGAAAGGGGCGGATTCAAGAAAAGGATAATCCTTGAAGAAACAGAATAGAATCAAAGAAGCTTCAGTTTTCCAATGATTTTGTCCACTTTCCTCTCGTCGTCAGGGCCTATTCCGATGCAGGTTGTGGTTCCTGGCTCAAGCTGGGTCCTTCCGGCATCTATGATCTTCACGCACGTCAATCCTTCCCTCTTGGCTGACATCAGGATTTCTTCTAGCTGTTCCAGTGTATCGCACTTTACAACGACCTTCCTTGCGCCTTCAGCCCTCCAATTTTCCCTTGTTTCCTTGTCGGATTTGATATAGGCTTCCAATGATGCGTGGGATACCTGGGCGCAGGTCTTTCCCTTGCCCATGTCGATGTCCTTCCTTACGACAATGGCCTGTTTGTATTCCATTGGATTAATTTTTCAGGAACTCCCTTAAAAGGCTTGTGGCATAGCATCCTGAGCCTAATTTGAAGCTCAGCCAGTCATCCTTTTCCTGGAAGTCAACATAAGGCGCAAGCATCGCCCTTTTCTCTCCCTTGCAGGACATCTCAGGCATGCTCCTGTTCCTGAACTCCTCCTTTTCTATGTTGAGGGCATTTAGGATGCCTTTTTCCCTTTCGGTCAGTTCGGAATTATGGCCTATGAGGTTGATCGCGGTTTTTCCCTCGCCCCTTTCTTCCTCGTTGGCAAACCCGAATTCATCAATTTTGTAATTGAACTCGTTTTCCTCAGGCGCCATGGCATTCCCCTTTATCCTTTCAGATACCTCAAGGTTGAAAATGAAGGATTGAAGGGCATGGACGAACATGACCATGGTGAATTTGGGAAGCGTCCTTATGGCATTGATGAAATCGTTCGGATGGTCTTTCAAATGGTAAAGCATAAGCATCTCATGGACCCTGTATTTCGGGAAATTGTCATAAGCCTTTTTGAAATCCTTTGTTTCTGCCAGCTCTTTTCTTGCTTCCACTATTTTTGGATCCCCCTCTCCACTGTAATCAGTCAGATAGATCATGGCAGCCTGCTCATAATCCCCTTTCAGGATCGAATAGCCGATCTTGTGGTTGCATAGCCTTATGTTGCCGAACCTCTGCTCTCCGAAATAATTGGGGAAATAGCCGCTGAGCTGGCTTTCGATTTCGCCTATGCTGCCCTGCCTGTCTGCAATCCTGAGCAAGAACCTGTTGCCTTTCAGGGAACCTAGAGTCAGCCCTTTGTCTGATGTCCTTGGATTCAACAGCTCAAGGTCCTGGGCCCTGATCCCCTCTATCCTTGCCTTGTCAATGCCAAAAACAGAGATCAATTGTGTTGTTATGGCCTTCCTGTCCTTCATGCCCGCATAGCCGAACCTCTTGTAGGTTGTGTGGATGTATTTGGCTATCCTCTTGATCGCCATATCTGTCCCGTAATTCCTTTTCTTCATGACAAAGAGCGTGAATTTGCCTGGGGATTCCTCAGGGACATAGTTCTCATCAATGATCCTGCCTTTGGAGTCTATCTCATTTACTACGAAATCATCCTCCTTTTCCTTTATCCTTCCTGAGACAGAGCCTTTGCTGAGGTATGCAAAATCCATATTGTCAAATGCCTTTGGGATTTCCACATCATTGTATTCCAGGGAAAGGATTATAATTCAGCCGCCGAATGCTGGAATGTGGATGAACTAAGTCTGTTTTACCTGGTTTTTCCTGATTATACCCATCATATGACATCATCGAGCAGTAGGAACTTTCTATGCTCCTTAATCTCTGGCATGTCTAGCATATAATGTCTCGCCTCGTCCTCGACCTTATCCAGGGCACGCTCGAAATCATCACTGTCTTTCCATTCCCTTGCCGCGAATGATTTGGCATTTGGCATGACTTTTTTATCAAGATGGTTCTTCAGATCTGGAAACATGTCCAATATGATACCTGCCGTGCTCACGTTCTCCGAATCTGTCTTATACACCTTATAGGCGCCCTTGTCATTTGGAGTTGGCACAGCGGTCATTGCGAAAGAGGCGCCACTCTTTTTGTGTGTCAGGAGTATGCGTCCAGATTCATTAACTATATCCACCATTTCCGTGCTTTTGTAATTATTGGCATGGACATAAGCAGGAACCAGATGGTTAATGCCTCGAGATACCATCTCGTAGATCCTGTTCTTTAGTATCTGTTTCGCATCCTTTTCCGATATCTTGAAACTCATTGCATCACGATTCTCCGGGCCTATGATCAATATTATCACTAGAAATGTATAAAATCCATATGGTGCTATTTTAACATTTTTGCTTCATACGGGTGCAATGCAGATTGAAAAGGACTATTCCCTGGGATTGCACTTCACGTTCGAGCCAAGCAAGAACCTGCCCATATACAACTGGCTATACTACAAGGAGGCCTTCTCGCCCTATGTTGTGGAAAGGTTCATTGAGGAGAAAGACAGGCTGGTCTACGACCCTTTTTGCGGAGTCGGGACAACGCTATTGAGATCAAAGGAATCTGGAATAAAAAGCATGGGAACCGACGCGTCCTCCTTGGCGGTCTTTGCATCAAGGGTGAAGACAAATGACTATTCGGAAGAGGATGCGAAGGCGCTTGAGGATTGGATAAACGGCATTGATCTTGGCTGCTACGGTTGCGTTGACTGGAGATTCGAGCTTTTCAGCCCTTCAAAGGCATTCCCGAAAAGGAACCTGCATGAGATAATCAAGATAAGGGAAGCCATAGACAGCCTCGAAGGCAAGGCAAAGGACCTTGCGCTGCTGGCCCTAGTGTGCATCTTGCCTATGTCCTCCCTCATAGTAAAGGACGGGGGAGTCCTGAGGATAGACAATTCCAAAAGGGCAGGGCAAGCCTCCGAGCTTTTCAAAAGAAAAATAAAACATTATGTTGATGACATAAGGAACAACGCGATCAAAGGGCCTCTGCCTGAGGTTAATGTCGGAAGCGCGCTCAGCATAGACGCAAACCCGGACAAGATAATAACCTCCCCCCCTTATCTTAACAGCATAGACTACACAAAGGTTTACGGATTGGAAATATCCTTGCTTAATTTGGACGAAAAGGCGGCAGTGGTGGATAGAGGCCTCTCAATGCCCTCTTTCATAACAAAGAAAACAGAGGCAGTCCTGACAGGGAGGGATTACATAGACAGTTTTGCATTCATCCCGATTGTGGGAAACTACTTTGATTTCACCATAAAGGTGATTAAGGAGATGCACAGGAAGCTCAGGCCAGGGGGAAAGGTTGTCTATGTTGTCGCTGATGCGGTAATAAGCACGACATATATTCCTGTGGATGAGATCTGCGCAAGGATAGCTGAGGAGGAGGGATTCGAGTCAAAGGTCATAATAGGGTTAAGGAGGAAAACGAGGATCAATGGCAGGATTTTCGACACAAGGGAATCCGCGGTTGTCATGGAAAAATAGGTGGACAGATGAAAAAGGATCTTTTGGTTACTTTGGCCACTGGAAGAAACATCGAATGGACCAAGCAGCTTTTCTCAAGCGCCTATTTCAATGCAGGCTGGAAGGGGGACTACATGATACTGGCATATGATATGCCTGAGGAGAAGCTCAGCTGGTTCAGGAAAAAGGGGATATTGGTAAAGAAATGCAGGCCGATGGCCACAGGCCTTGCCGGAAAGAGCAATGACCCCATCTTCTTCAGCAAGCTATACTTGTTTTCAGAGGAATTCGGGAAATGGAGGAACATAGTTTATCTTGACTCGGATATACTGATTAGGGGATCGCTGGGAGATCTGACAAAGGTAAGGGGATTTGCCTCCACTCTGGACAATATGGGGTTTCTATTGGACCAGTTCATGTATTCAAAGGAAAACAAGAGGGAATTCCTGGATCTTAGGAAAAACTATGATTTGAGAGAGAATGCTTTCTGCGCAGGGGTTTTCGCATTCAACACGGATATAATAGAAAAGGGAACGTTTGATGGAATGAAAAGACTAGCTAAAAAATATTCAGGAATCCTCAGATTCGGTGATCAATCTGTCCTGAACCTTTATTTCTACAAGAGATGGCAAAGGCTGCCTGGCGCATTCGGAGTCCTTGCCAACTATGCCGGAAAGGACCTGAAACTGAGAGAGGATGTTGACGGGATAATCCTACATTTCGCAGGGCCCAGAAAACCATGGGACAAGAACAGCGGGTATTATAGGGAATGGAAGGGCAACCTTGACAGGGCAGACAGGATAGACCTGAAGAGGATTCCAGGGCCGTCACGGGTATGGACAGCAGAGGAGATGAAAAAACAGGAAAGGGAATTTAGATCAAGGCCAAGGCAGATAACCAAGGAAATTTTACTGCTTTTGAAGCTGAATGCCCTTGAACTGCACCATAGGCTAAGAAAATGATCAGTGCAATATCTCCATTCCGGGATATAATGGGAACTTCCTGCAAAGCTCGATTACCTCATTCTTTGTCCTGGCGACTGTCTGGTTGGATTTCATGTCCTGCTTGAAATTCCTGAGCACGGCATTCCTCTTTTCCTTGTCATCTGGAAGCTCCTCGCCTTTGCAGACTTCCTTTGCGATGTCCGCTATCCATTTGCCGATAATGTCCATTTCAGGCTCCTTCATCCCCCTTGTGGTTATGGCAGGGGTTCCAAGCCTAAGCCCGCTCGGGTAAAATGCTGATGCAGGCTCCCCTGGAATTGTGTTCTTGTTTGCGGTTAAGTTTGCCTCGTCCATCGCATCCTGCAGGAAGACCCCCTTTCCCTTTCCGAAAGGAGTTAGATCTATCAAGATCATGTGGTTGTCTGTGCCATTGGTCACGATCTTGATTCCGTTATCCATAAGGGATTGGCCAAGGGCCTTCGCATTTTTGACAATCTGCTGGGAATAAACCTTGAATTCCGGTTTCAGGGCCTCGCCAAGCGCGACCGCAATCCCCGCTGTTGTGTGGTCATGGGGCCCTCCCTGGAGCCCTGGGAAGATTGCCCTGTCTATCTTCTGCGGAAGCTCTGGGTCCTTTTCAACCCCCTTTTTAGTAACCATGATCATGCCTCCCCTTGGGCCTCTCAATGTCTTGTGGGTTGTTGTTGTGATGATATGGACATAGGGAGAGGGACTCTTGTGGACTCCAGCGATCACAAGCCCTGAGATGTGCGCAATGTCTGCGGCTAGATAAGCGCCAACCTCATCAGCGATCTTCCCAAGCTCCTCAAACGGGAATTCCCTGACATATGCCGTTGCCCCTACCCAAATGAGCTTTGGCTTGTTCTCAATGGCCAGCTTACTTATTTCCTCGATATCCAGGTAGCCATCCGATTTGACATGGTAAGGAACGCTCTTGAACAATTGTCCTGTCATCGATGTCTTCCAGCCGTGGGTAAGATGACCTCCATCAGTGAGGTTGTGGCCCATGATAACATCCCCGTATTTGCAGACCGCGCAATAGACCGCGAAATTCGCAGGGCTTCCGGAATAGGGCTGGACATTGGCATGCTCGACATTGAAGGCCTGCTTTGCCCTTGAGATCGCAAGGTTCTCTATGATGTCAATGTTCCTGTTGCCTGCGTAATACCTTTTTCCAGGGTATCCTTCCGAATACTTGTTGGTGAGGATGCTTCCCATAGCCTGCAAAACAGCCTTGCTGACATAATTCTCCGAAGGTATGAGTTCCAATCCCTCTTTCTGCCTTTTGACCTCATTCCTTATTGCTGCTGAAATCTCGGAATCTGTCTTTTCAATATCATCCATCATGGCCATAGGTAACACCCGATTACAGACAATTAAGTCCTGTTGTTTATATAATTATCCTACGAAATTCTTGAGCTTTTTAAGTTTTCCTAATCCTATGACTTCGTCCTCAGCTATGGCGTAGATTTCTGAACTGTCCATATTGCACCTTGAGAGGATTGGGCTGAGCCACTCTGTCTCATTGATGATGTTTTTTCCTTTTGTCAATGGATTGAAGGCCGGAATGACAAGAACATTCTCCTTCCTGCAGTAAATGAAAACAGAAGCCTCGAACTTTGCCCCTATCTCATCCCTTATCTTTATCATCGGATGCTCGTTGCCGATTATTGTCAAAATGTTTTTCTCTGGTTTGAGATCGAGGTTGCCATGCGTGATCCTGTAGTTTTTCATCTCAAAAAGCTCCTTGATTTCCGCGCCCTTCAGCATGTTCTGGAGGTAGAAGTCATGGTTTCCCTTGATTGCGATAACATTGGCAAGCTTCTGGATGTCCTCGACATAGTTTGCCAGCTCGTCCCATTCCTGGCTTGTCCTTTTTCCAAAGGAGTATTTCAGGTCCCCGTTAAGGACAACCCTCTCAAGATTATGCTTGACTATCAGCTCCCTGGTTTTCCTTGTCATCTCGACTGTCTGCAGCCTTGTGGAGATCATGCTTGTCTCCTCCATGCCAATGTGGAGGTCTGCTATGACGCCGGTCTTTATGTCCTTTAGGACTACGGCTGAATAAGGCGTAAGGATGATATTCTTGGAGATTGCAAAGTCCTTCATCGGTTATCCTTGGACTGGACCAATATAAAAATTATTTCCTTGGGATTTCCCTGATAAGGACCTTTGAGTCTTCAAGCAGGGAAACCTGCTCGATTATGTCTCCATACCTGATTCTGGCAGAGAGCCTGTGCGCAAGCTCCCCCTTTCCTCCTATTGAAATGTCAACAATCCTATCCGATCCCACTGTTTCGGGATCTTCAAAAACAATGAAAGAAAGCTCACCAATGTTGTGCCTTCCCAGGCAAGGCGTGCATGTCCCCCATTCCATTCCGGATATGGGCTCCTTTGCCAATCTCACGCTTTTTGGGACGCTGAAGAACCAATTTTCCTCGCCAAAGGTTGAGAACAATTTTCCAAGGTCAATCTCGCCTTTCCCATGGGTCACTATTCCGAACTTGCAGTATTGCGGATCCTCAACTATCAAAATCCTATAAACGTCCTCAATGTCCAAACCCGAGATCCTTGCCTTGTGCCCGCATGATGAGGATCTCTCGTCATAGTGCATGAGCGTTGCCTTTCCATCCTTAATCAGGTCCAAAAGATAGGGAATGTCCTTCAGCATCCCCTCAATCTTCAGGGAACGCCAGAATTGGCTTCCTGGAGCCACTCTTGTTTCCCTTAGCATTGTTGAATCCGTCTTGAACATATCAAGAGATCCTTTCTTTGCCTGGGTTTGGGCGCAGACTGTGCCAAACATCAGTTTTTCCACAGCCATGGCAAGACCTTAGACGATTACCCTTTCTCCGGGGACCCTCCTAAACAATTGGACGTCGCCAATGTGCTTCGCGCCTGAAAGGAACTTCACAAGCCTCTCGACACCGAAGCCGCCTCCAGCAGAAGGCACAAGGCCCTGCTTTGCAAACTCCAGGTAAGGCGCATATCTTTCCATCTTGAGCTTGTCAACGCTAACCCTTGCCATGATCTTGTCGTATTCGTATTCCCGTTCAGCGCCTGAAAGGGCCTCGCCGAAGCCTTCCGGATAAACCAGGTCATAGTTCAGGAAATGCCCAGGCTGCTCAGGGTCCTGCCTGTCATAGAATTCCCTTTTGTGGCAAAGCGCCCAGAACGGCGTCTTGTTTTCCAAGGATGCCGCATGCTCCCAGTCCTCCCCATAGATCTGCTCAAGCTCATGGGTGGTATAGCGCGGGAATGGGCCTTTGATGTCGCGCAGATGCCTGCCAAGGTAGGAAAGCTCGGCGCCGCATTGGAGCTTTGCCTGCTCGACAATATGGGACATGAAGCCTTCCATGAAGGAGAATACGTCATCCCTTTTTGCATGGGCTATCTCGAAATCAACCTGGGAAAACTCGAAAAGGTGCTTTCCGCTTGTTCTCCTGTCAGGGTGCTCCAGCCTCACGTTTGGGGATATTATGAAGATCTTGTCGTGCCCCTCCTTTATGGCAATCTGCTTGTGAAGTATCATGGATTGTGTCAGGATTAGCTTCTGGCCAAGGTATTCAATCTCCCCTGTCTTGATCACTGTGCTGTTGGGATCCGGGCCAAGAGGATCCGTGATCGGTGAAAGGACAACCGGCATCAGCTGGGAAAATCCCTTGCTGTGAAAATAGGATGTGGTTTCCTTCAGCACTAGCGACATCAGCCTTGAATATGCTTTTTTTTGTTCCATGGAATCACACGCCGCTTTCCTGCATATAAATGTTTTTCACAGAATGTTGGATTTAATGCGAAAAAGCACAGCTTTTTAATCATTTTGTTGGATAATATCCAATATGAAGGAGATAAGCCTGGATGAAAATGACCATGAATTGCTTAGGGAGCTGAAGAAGGACTCCAGGGCAACCGTCGCCGAATTGGCAAAAAAGCTTGGGATGCCGCGCTCAACAGTCCATGAAAGGATATTGAGACTAAAAGACCATGGGATGATCAAGAGGTTCACGATAGAGGAGGATTACAGGAAGACCGGGCTTCCGACAATGGCGTTTGCATTGGCTTCCTACGATCCCCAGCAAAAGCTGAACCAGCATGAGGTTGCAAGCGAGGTTGCCAGGATTCCAGGGGTTTTGGGCGTTTACATAATATCCGGGGAATGGGACATGCTGATCAAGATAAGGGGAAAGAGCATAGAGGATATTGGAACCACAATCCTGGACAGGATAAGGGGCGTGAAAGGGGTGCTGAAAACATATACCATGTCATGCTTTGAGGTTGTCAGGGAGGAGCTGTAGATTCCAAACCTTGGCAGTCATCTGAAATGGGCAGTGATGTCCCCGAAAAAGATGTATTGGTCAACTGGGTTGTTCCTTAGTGCATAGCCAAGGAAAGGCCCTTCGCTGAATTTCCTCTCAAGATCATATGCGCTATTTTGCCCGGATCCAATGGAATAATACGCCCAAACGCCTGAATCAAGCATAAGCTGGGGCCAGCAGCAATATCTTTTCTTGCCGTCGTTGACCAATTGGGAAACCATTGAGCCGCAGGATGCCGGCTGGACCAATAATGAGGGAGTTCCATATTCCTTGGCAAAGCCTGAAAATTCGTCAAAATTGGTATACACTGCCGAAAACTCGCTGTTGGAATCGCTGCCGTTCAGCCCCAGGCCGATCAGCTCCGGGGAGCCATGGACATTGTAATAAAGCAGGTAATGCTTTTTCTTCATCTCATCCATTATCCTTGCATAATCATGGTTCCATACAAGGACTTTGCTCTTATCATAGCCTATTTTGCTCATGGAAAGGTCCATGCCCAGGTTGGTGTGGTTGTTCTCCCATTGGACATGGAGATAGTCATCGCTGTATTGGCCAAGAATGTTGTTTTCGTTGTTATGGTATCCTGTGTATCGGTCCAGCAGCCGCGAAATGAAGGCAACTTTCTCCTCGTTTGAGTAAGAGAATGGGGGGAGGATCCAGGAAACCGCGACTTCCCTGCAATAGGCGTCGGGGTTGATGCCGCTGATCCCTTTCTCGTCCTTTGGCAGGCTCCATTCCTTGCCAACAAGGGCAAGATCAGTGTCCAAGGCCTCCAATGGGGATCTTTCCCTTTTGAGCAGGTCAACCTCATCGCCAACAAAGATCACGTAGCCCACATCATTTTCATAATAAAGGCCCTCAATGAAGCTGTCCAGCTCCGGTATGGAACTGCCCTCAAAATAGCTGATCCCTATGCTCTTGATTCCCACGTCCTTTTCAACAGAGCCAAGGAACAGGCTGATCCTTTGCCTTATTTGGTCGCTGTCAAGGGCCCCTCCTTTTTTCATGATGATTGCAAGCCTGTCCTTGTCTGGGTTGACAATGCAGGTGCAGTTGGCTTGCTTTCCTGTTGCAGAATCAAATGAGCAGCTAATCTTGCTTGTCCCTGTTTTATTGGCTTGGCCCTGCGCAACGCATCCTGAAAACAGCATTGCCGCAACCAGAAGAAAGGCGATGAAAGCATGCTTGCAGTCCATTGATCTGCTTTGCTGTCTTATAGTTTATAAAAGTGGCGATGGCAGAGCGAAATGATTTGCAAGGATGCTCTGTTTCGGGCATGTTTTTAAACTGTTTAAGCACTATACCATCATTGGTGGGAACATGACTGAGGCCGCAAAGGACAAGGAGGAAAAAACAAAAATGGCGGTTGAGGTCAGCGAGCTTACCAAGATAATGAACGA
>Ga0315275_10001812_pt1 | contig 19087 bp, 14 predicted proteins | sample YL17G03_0_MG_FD_205557 | JGI IMG/M metagenome (GOLD analysis project Ga0315275, IMG submission 205557) | Sediment microbial communities from Yellowstone Lake, YNP, Wyoming, USA - YL17G03_0 | ecosystem: Environmental > Aquatic > Freshwater > Lake > Sediment | place: USA: Wyoming | collected...
TCAATTTATGATATCAAATCGGGGACACAATACCAATTTCCGAAAGGCCGAGATTGCCAGGGAGAAATTCTCTTGTTTATTTAATTCGGAAATTGGTATTGTGTCCCCATGAACTTCTTTGCCCCGCTCGCCATTCTGGCAATGGTGTCCGGCGGCCCGCGCCCCGAGGCCAAGATCCCCTGTTACGCGTGGCTCGGCGGGCCCAAACAGGCCACCGACGCCCAGCTTGCGGCCAAGTTCGCCGACCTCAAGACGAAAGGGATCGACGGGCTGCTCTATTCGGCCGGCCACGACCCCGAGACCTACCGGCGGCTCGGAAAGCTTGCCAAGGCGGCGGGCCTGGAGTTCGAGGCCTGGATCCCGACGCTCGTCCAGGAGGCGAATTCCAAGCTGAAGCACGAGTGGTATGCCGTCAACGGGCTCGGCCAGTCGGCGTTCGAAAAGCCCGCCTATGTCGATCACTACAAGTTCCTCTGCCCGAACCGCGAAGAGGTCTTCCTCTTTTTGGCCGACCTCTACGGCCGCGTGGCGGAGGTCCCCGAGGTCGACGGCATCCACCTGGACTTCATCCGCTTCCCGGACGTCATCCTCGCCCGGGGGCTGTGGAAGAAATACGGCCTCGTGATGGACCGGGAGTTTCCGCAGTTCGACTACTGCTACTGCGACAAGTGCGTCGCCGACTTCATAGCGAAGACGGGCATCGACATAAAGGCCGTCGAGGGCCCCTCGACGGTCGAAGCCTGGAAGCAGTTCCGCTACGACCTCATCACGAACCTCGTGAGCCGCCTGGCCAAGGAGGTCCGCTCGAAGAACAAGCGGATCACGGCCGCCGTGTTCCCCGGCCCGAATTCCGTTGCGAAGAAGATCGTCCGTCAGGAATGGGACAAATGGGACCTGGACGCCTTCTTCCCCATGAACTACAACGACTTCTATCTCGAGGGGACGGCGTGGATCGGAGCCATGTGCAAGGAAGAAGTCGCGGCGCTCGGCGGGAAGAAGCCGCTCTACAGCGGCCTGTTCATCTGCCCCGACCCTGACGCCAAGGCCACCGAGCCCGACCCCGAAAACCACGGCCTGGTGCCGGACGAGCTCGAGGCCGCAGTCCGAGAGTCCATGGAGAACGGGGCGGCGGGGATCTGCCTGTTCACGCCCGAACGGATGACGGAGGCGGGTTGGGCCGTGTTCGAAAAGGCGATCCGTCGTCGAACCAGATAGATGCCGTCCGGCCGGCAACCGAGATGGCACACACGCGAGGGAACCCGCGATGGGGGCCGCTTGGGAACCTTAAGGGGCGCGAGTCTTTCCCTAGTCTGCCGGTGTGGCGGCCGAGTCCTTCTTGGCGGCTTTCTTGTCGGGTTCCGCCTTGGCTTCGGACTTCGATCCGGCTTTTTCCGTAGCCTTCTCGGCGGTCTTGTCCGCCGCCTTGTCCGCGGGTTTGTCGGCCGGCGCCTGATCCCGGGCCTTCTCTTCCTTGGTCGGGACGTTCTTTTGAGCGTAATCGGTGATGTAAAAGCCGGAGCCCCTGAACTGGATGGCCGGCGAAGAGATGAGCTTCACGAGCGGGCCGCCGCATTTCGGGCAATTCTTGAGCGGCTTGTCCCTGAGCTTTTGCAGGGCCTCGGTCCGGGCGCCGCAGGTCTTGCACTTGTATTCGTGGATGGGCATGGACGTTGTCTTCCTTATATAAGCGCCATATTATAGCATGGCTAAACATGAAATAGGCGAGAACGCATGAACTCGCGTTATCGGTGACCGCCTCAGGCGGATAGAAGCAACCCCAGTACGAGAATGAGCCCGTATGGAATTCGGGAGGAGGGTGGAAGAGCGCGAGACATGGGGTGCTTCATCGTTTAGTAGGTTTTATCGTACCAGTGATCCTGCATGATCACGGCTGTCTGTTTGAGCGTCGTTTTGCCGGCCATCAGGACGATGGTGTATTCTCCCGGCTGAACACGCTTGAGGACGTACTCACGGCCCCGCATGCCCGGTTCCCAAGGGACGCGGGTGCTGAGTGAGAGCCCGGTTTTCCCGACCTCTTCGTCCGGTTCGGCGAAAAACTCGTTGGTGTCGTAATAATCATAGAACGGTTCCCGCTCTCCTGTGGCCACCTCTTCGTCGTATTTGGCAATCTCCTCGGCCGTCCGCTTCCGATCTCGCTTCGTCATGCCCCACATCACGCTGTTGAGACCCGCATTCCCTGCCCCCCTCAATTCGTTGATCAGGACGGAGCCGTCGTACACGGAAATCGTCACTCCGTCTGCGATGTCTTTATTCAAGGAGTAGTTGATCATCACGCCGTGGGGTTCGTTCTCCCCTTCAAAGTTCTGGGCGGAGACGGTTTTCTGGCTGGGCATGACCCATTGAACCTTCGGTTCGATGGCAAACAGATGCGCGTCCTTCTGAAGCACGTCCGAAGTCAGTTCCTGAAGAGGGGAGATGTCGGTGATGAAAAAACCTCGTCCAAATGTCCCGAGGACCAGATCGTTTTCCCGGGGATGAATGACCATGTCCTTAACCGGGATGGTGGGGAGGTTGTTCTTCATTTCCGTCCAGTGCCCGCCGCCGTCGAGCGTTACGTAGACTGTCCGGTCCGTGCCGATGAAGAGGAGGTTGGGGTTTTTCCTGTCTTCCCGGATGACGTTGATGGATTCATCGGGGAGATTCGACGCGATGGAAATCCATGTTTCGCCGAAGTCTGTTGTTTTGTAGACAAAGGGACGGAAGTCGGCGCGATGGCGTCCGGTGTAGGTCACGTAGGCGGTGCCGGCGTCATGGTGAGAAGCGATGACGCGCGTGACCCAGGACTCCGGGTTTTTGGGGATCCGGTCGTTGAGAAGCGTCCACGATGTCCCCCCGTCACGGGTGAGCTGCACATTGCCGTCATCCGTACCGACCCAGATCAGCCCTTGTTGCACCGGCGATTCGTCCACAGTGGTGATGGTGCCGTAAAAGTCGGATTCCTGGTTGCCGTTCTTTTCGGGCTCGTTTTTAGTCAGGTCCGGACTGATCTCTCCCCAGTTCTCGCCCCGAAAGGGGGATCTGAGCAGAGCGTTGGCCCCGTGATAGATGACATTGCTGTTGTGCGGGGAAATGAGAATCGGGGCATCCCAATTAAAGCGGAGATCGTGGCGGCCCCTGATCTTTATCGGCCTTCTTATGCCCGTCTTTTGATCGTTTCGGGTGATGCCGCCGAACTGGGACTCCACATACAGCCAGCGGCTGTCGGAGGGATCGGGCTGCGCATAGAACCCGTCGCCCCCTTGAACGTGCTCCCAGTCTTCGAACCGGATGGGGAAACGCCCCTTCTTGGTGCTGGGTCCCTTCCACGTGCCGAAGTCCTGCATGCCGCCGTACACGTTGTAGGGATAGTCCATATCCACGCCTATGGCGTAGAGCTGTGCCATGGGGACGTTGTCGATATGAAGCCAGTTTGTTCCGCCATCGTAAGAAATGGCGAATCCGTAATCGTATCCCAAAAGCATGTGCAGGCTGTCGGCCGGGTTGATCCACAGGGCATGGTTGTCCCCGCCGTATTCGAAGGCCCGGCTCCAGGTCTTTCCGCTGTCCTTGGACCTAAATACCTGATCCGCCAGCACGTAGACCGCATTCACAGCATTGGGATCGACGATGACCTGGCCATAATAGTTGGCTCTCCCTCCGACGTTCCCTGCGCTGACTTGCCGCCAGGTACGGCCGGCATCGTCCGTACGGTAAAGGATGTTGCCCACCGTGGGCTTGCCGGGGGGCCGGCACGCCTGAATTTCCCGCCAGCGCTCCTCGGATGACATCCCCGGCGAATTCGCATCCTCGATGATGGCATAGAGCGTATCCGGAGCTTTTGGATAGATCGCCAAGCCGATCTTGCCCAGCAACCCCGAGGGAAGCCCCTGGGAGAGCTTTGTCCAGGAGTCGCCGCCATCCACGGTCTTGTAGATGCCGCTGCACGGCCCGGCGCCGGAGAATCCCCAGGGGCGCCGGATGCGCTGGTAGGCGGTGGCGTACAACACGTCGGGATCGCGGGGGTCCATGACCATGTCGGCAGCGCCCACATGAATGCCGTCCACGACGACTTCCAGGGATTTCTTCCACGTCTTGCCGCCATCGGTGGTCTTGAAGACGCCGCGCTCTGGATTGTCGGTGTAGTAGTGACCCTGAGCGGCGACGTAAACGATGTCCGGATCCGTGGGATGCACGATCACCTTACCGATGTGATGGGATCCCTCCAGTCCAAGGTGGGCCCAGGTTGTCCCGCCGTCCAACGACTTGTACACGCCGTCGCCATGATAGGTGCTGTTCCTCAGGTTGGCTTCACCGGTGCCCACATAGACGATGCGGTCATCCGTCGGGGCCACGGCCACATCACCGATCGTTGACGTGTTCTGATCGTCGAACACAGCCATGAACGTGATGCCGTTGTTGATGGTTTTCCAAAGACCCCCCGGTCCGGCGCCGACAAAAAAAGTATGGGGATCCTGGTGAGACACGGCAAACGCGACCACCCGGCCTCCCTGACGGGAAGGGCCGATGTCACGGTAATGGAAGAACTTCAAGAAATCCTCGGAAACTTCCTGGGCTGTTGCGATAGCTCCGGACATCAATACGATTGGGAGTATCAGACCCATCAGCCTGGGAACGTGCTTTGTTGATATGGATCTCATGGCATATCCTCTTGGCGATACGAGTGGGCTAGGTTATTGGGCATCGTTCCGTGCGGGATCCGAGCTTCGATCCTATAGGATCCTCTTGTAGAGATACAAACGACCCACGACGCTTTCCACGCCTTCGACGAGCCGACCCGAGGAAATCAGCTCTTGCACGGAGTCCAGGTCTCTCTTGAGAACGCGATCGGCTTTCAGCTGGGGGATCTTCCGGCGGACGATCTTTCGCGCCGTCGCCGAGCCCTTTCCCGGCTCCCGCCCTTTCATGAGATCCAGAGCCTGCGCGGCGCAGAGGATCTCTACCCCGATGATCTTCTCTACGTTCAGGATGATCCTCCAGGCCTTGCGGGCGCACCACATGCCGTTGGAGTTATAATCCTCTTTATTCGCCGACACCGAGACGGAATCGATGCTCCCGGGAGCGGCCAGCCCCCGGTTTTCGAGGGTGAGTGCGGCTGCGAGATAGTGGGCCATCACGTAGCCGGAATTGAGCCCGGGGTCGGGTGCCAGGAAGGCCGGCAGCCCGCTCAGATTGGGGTTCATCAGCCGGTCGATACGTCGCTCCGAAACGTTGCCCAGGACCGTCGCCGCGATCCCCAGCGTGTCCAGGGAGATCGCCAGCGGTTGGCCGTGGAAATTCCCGGCGGAAACGACCTTGCGATCGAAGACCAACGGGTTATCCGTCACGGAATTGAGCTCGACATCCAGAACCGACCTGCAGTAACGGAGCGCGTCCTTGGCGGCACCGTGAATTTGCGGGCCGCACCGCAAAGAATAGGCGTCCTGGATCTTTTCCGAATAGCGGTGCGAGGCCAGGAGCCGGCTGCCCCCGATCATTTTTCTGACATTCATGGCCGTGGCCCGCTGTCCCGGATGCGGGCGGAGCCTGTGGACGTCGGGGTCCAGGGATGCGGTCAGCCCGAGGATCGATTCCAGGCTCATCGCCAAGGCGATGTCCGCGAGCTTGTTCAGCCTGCCCGCCCGATGGACGGCGAGCGCACCCAGAGCCGTCATCATGTGGGTGCCGTTCGTAAGGGCGACGCCCTCCCGGGGCTCCAGCTCGAGAAGGGGAATCCCGGCCTTTCTCATCGCTTCCTTGGCCGGACGCCTCTTCCCTCCATAGGTGGCCTCCCCTTCCCCGATCATGACACCGGAGGCGTGAGCCAAGGGGATGAGATCGCCGCTGGCACCGATGGAGCCCTGGGAGGGGATGACGGGGATGACCCCCTTGTTGATCATGGCGGCCAGCGTCTCCACCAGGATCATCCGGCAGCCCGAGTGACCCTTGGCCAGACTGTTGAGCGTGACCAACAGGGCCGCTTTGGCGATATCGATCGGAAATGGCTCCCCGGTCCCTGCGCTGTGGCTGCGGATCAGGTTGACCTGGAGTTCCTTCAGCCTCGTGGCCGGGATCTTGATGCCGCCGAGAGCGCCGAAACCGGTGTTGATGCTGTAGAAGGCCTGCCCGGACGCGAGCAGGGCCTCCAGGTTTCTGCGCCCCTTCCCGATTCTCGCGATCGCGGCAGGCGCCAGCCTGACCGGAGCGCTTCGATAAACGACCGAAACCACGTCATCGATAGAGATCTTTCCGGACCCGATTGCGATTGCGCGGTGATCTGTCATGGATTTCCGTCCTTTGCGTCTCGGTCGCGGCTATTTATTAAAGCTTTTATCGAAGGCAATTGCGGACGGGGCGAAATCGATCGACCGGACGAATTCCCGGGCTTCCCTCGCCCCATGTTCCCGGTCCATGCCGGTGTCTTCCCATTCCACCGACAGGGGGCCCGTGTAGCCGATGCTATTGAGCTCGCGGATGATCTCCTCGAAGGGAACATCGCCGTGGCCAGGGGAGCGGAAGTTCCAGCCGCGCCGCGGGTCGCCGAAGGGCAGGTGCGAACCCAGGATGCCGGCCTTCCCGTCGAGGGAGACCCCGGCGTCCTTCATGTGGACGTGATGGATGCGGTCGGCGAACTCGCGGATGAACAGGTGCGGCTCGATTCCCTGCCAGACGAGGTGGCTCGGGTCAAAGTTGAACCCCAGGGCCGGACGGCGGCCGAACTTGGCCAGCAGACGGTCGGCGGTGTAGAAGTCGAAGGCGATCTCCGTCGGATGGACCTCAAGGGCAAATTTCAGGCCGCAGCGGTCGAACTCGTCCAGGATGGGTGTCCAGAGCTTAAGGACTTTGGTGAAGGCGGCCTCGATCATCTCCTCGGGGGTGGGTGGAAACGAATACCAGGCGTGCCATATGGGCGACCCCATGAATCCGCTGACGACGGAGCAGCCCATCGCCTTCGCGGCCCGGGCCGTGAACATCATTTCTTTAATAGCCCAATCGCGGAGCTGCCGGGGCTTCCCCTTGACCCTGTCGGGCGCGAAAGCGTTCAGCCGCGGATCATAATTGTCGCCGACGCACTGGCCGGCGAGATGGGCGCCCAAGGCCCAGCACCCCAAATTGTGCTTCTTGAGGACCTGCCTTTTCTCCTCGACATAAGCCTTGTCCCGCGCCGCCTTGCGAACGTTCATATGATCACCCCAGCAGGCGATCTCCAGGCCTTCGTAGCCCCACTTGGAAGCCTTTTTACAGACCTCCTCGAAAGGCAGGTCAGCCCATTGCCCCGTGAATAAGGTTACCGGTCTCGCCATCTTATCCTCCTAAAATTCAACCCACACCGCTCCCTTCTGGGAGCTTTCGACACATTTCTCGATGAACCGGACGCCCCGGACGCCGTCCCCGATGGTTGGAAAATCGAGGTCGTCGCCGCTCAACTCCTGGCCGGCCCTCCGCTTGCCCAGGGCGGTGAGATAGGTGTTGTAGATGTTGGCAAAAGCTTCGAAATAGCCCTCGGGATGGCCGGAAGGGATGCGGCTCAGGGCCTGGGCGCGGGCCGACATCTTGTCCCGTCCCCGGGAGATAAATTCAGAGGGCTTGTCGACGTAGGAAACCTTCAGGTAATTCGGGCTCTCCTGGGCCCACTCCAGTCCGGCTTTGGTGCCGTAGATCCGGATGCGCAGGCCGTTGTCGTGACCGACGGCGATTTGGGAGCTCCAATATATTCCCTTGGCCCCGCCCCTGTAATCGAGCAGGATCGAGGCATTATCGTCCAGGGGACGGCCTTCCCCGAAATGGTCGAGGCGGGCCAGGAGGGATTGGATCTCCAGGCCCGTCACATAGGCAACCATGTGCTCGATGTGGCTTCCGATGTCGCCGACGCAGTTCGAGGCGCCGGCGAGCTTCGGGTCGGTTCTCCAGGCGGCCTGCTTCTGGCCGGTCTTTTCGAGCAGGGTCGCCAGCCAGTCCTGGGGGTATTCGCCGTTGACGAAGCGAATCTCCCCGAGCTCTCCGTTTTTCACCATGTCCCGCATATGCTTGATGATCGGATAACCGCTGTAGGCATAGGTCACGCAGAAGAAGTTGTCATTCCTCTTGGCCAGCCGTCCGAGTTCCTCGGCGTCGCGCAGGGTTGTCGTCAAGGGCTTATCGCAGACGACTTGGATCCCGTTCTCGAGGGCGAGCGTGGCCGCCGGGAAATGGGTGTTGTTGGGTGTGACGATGACGACAAAGTCGATCTTGTCGCCGCGCAAGGCTTCAGCCCGGAGCATCTCCTGATAGGTCTCGTAGAGGCGCGACGTGTCGACACCCCAGGCTTCGCCGGTGGCCAGGGTGTTCTCGTAAGACCGGGAGAAGCAGCCGGCGACCAGCCGGGCCTTCCCGTCCATGCCGATCGCCTTGCGGTGGACGTCGCCTATGAAGGCTCCCTTCCCGCCTCCGATCATGCCGTAGGTTAGGAGGGGGGCTTGGCTGATTGCGTCTTGGCCTTCGATCATCTACAGACCTCCTGTCCGGGGCAGTCGTTGGAGGGGGCAAACCCAAAACCGACGCTATCATAATCAATATATAGGGGTGAGACAATATCCGGAGCGCTACATTGCCTGCGGCAACAAAACCGCGGAAAAGTGAGGTGAGGCCGCAGCCCCACCCCCGATGAAAGTCGCGATGTCATTCAGACCGTGCTATTTCTTGCCCAACTCGACGGCCTTGTATCCGCCCTTCGACCTGTCGCTAAAGTAGAATGCGGCAAAAACGAGGGTGAGAACCGCAGGCAGGAGCGCGGCGTGCTTGAGAGCGCCTGCTGTTCCGAACGTCTTGAGCAACCAACCCGTGACAGGCTGGGCAAGCGCTGCCGATGCCATTCCAACCGCGCCCATCAGCCCCATGAGCAGCGCGCCGCCTTTGGGGAATCTCTCGGAAGTGAACCCAAGCATGGTCGGCCAGAAGTAGCAGATCCCGACGGAAAAAACGGTAGCCGCCACAAACGCCATCACCGCGCCGGTGGCCATGCTCAGAGCGACCATCCCGATGGTCGCGATGGCGGCTGATCCCATCAGCAAGCCGGTCGGGGAGAACTTGGTGATGACAGGGCCGGCAAAGCTTCGGCCTATCAGCATCACGAAACTGCCCCATGCCAGAAGCAGGATGCCTTGCTTGATGCCGGCGCCTTTCATCAATTCGCCGATCCACTGATTCGTGCCAAGCTCGGTAGCGGCCGTGAGCAGCATACAGAATATCCAGATCAGGAACAGCGGTCTCAGCGCCTCTTTGAACATGCTTCCCGTGCTGACACCGGACTGCACCCGCTCGGTCGGCGGAAGCTTCAGGCCGATAAACATGAGACCGTAGATCAGTGTCGGGATGAACAGCACGCCGGTCTTCAACTGCCAGCTCGCGTGGAACTGCGACATCAAGTATCCGAGGAGCGCGCCGATCACGATCCCGCCCGGCCACCAGGCATGGAGAGCGTTGAGCCTGATGGTTTTCCTGTCAGGGTACAGAGTCGCTATCAACGGGTTGACGGCGCCTTCAACAAAACCGTTCCCGAAACCGATCAACAGCGTCCCGATGGCGAGCATGGAAATGCTGCCCGCAAACACCGTCATGGCAATGCCCACGAGGTGCAGGATGAACGCGAAGACCAGAAGGGATTTCATTCCCAACCAGTCGCAGACGACCCCGCTGAATGCAATGGCGATCGTGAAGCCGTAGAAGGCGCCGCTGATCGCCCAACCGATGTCCGCCGGCGTCGCGGCGAACTGCTTCATGAAGTCGCCGAGAGTGTCCCCGCGAATGCCGAACGCAATGGCGCTCACCACCAGCGCGAGACAACTGGCTACAAACAGCTTCCCGCGGGCACTGTAAGCGACTTGTCCGGGATCTGCTTTCGTGCTCAAATTCTTGCCTCCTCATATGCTCTAGAAGATCGAACTGGCTTGATCGACTTTCTGCGATGACCCGCCTGCGCTCAATGTATCACCCTTGAAGTGAGATTTTCAAGCGGGGAGTCCCCTAAGCCAAATTGCGAAAGTTACTGTACCCTAGCCCCTGTTTCCGGGTTTCCTATTTTCAGATTGCGCTAAAATCCGTTGATTCAGGAACGCTGTGAGAGTTGAGTTCAGAAGCGCCTTAAGCACTTAAGTTTCATTTTGATACGCTTTTACAGGCATCTGGTTCCACTCCCCGGACTCCACCAGTTGTGAATTCTTAGCGAATGAGATAAAGCTCCTTTTGCCCTGGAGACAAATATTCGACTCCACGTTCGGTGGCAAGCGCCTGCTCATGATCCCACCAGAACAAATATTGATCTTGGCCTTCGGGGCCTGGCGACGGCATATAGAAAAAATATTCTAAAACAAAGTGGTGATACGGTGGGAGGGGTATATCCCACGTCCACGTCGGACCATATGAACTGATCCTTGGGCCAAAATAATTCTCTTCGGGGCTCTTCCGAGCGCCTTTCATCATGCCATGGCAGTCAATACTAAGCTCCGTTCTTTCAGGATCAAAACCCGCGGAATAAACCGGCCAATTGTCCTTTGGCTGAACCATGTGCAATTGGTCATCCCTGACAATGATGCCCGCCTCCTCGAAGTTCCGTTTGACCTTTTGCATGATTGCGCGAGGGGTCAGTCCCGCCTTGATGTTTTCTGCCAGGACCTTGTCGATCTTCAGATACTCGGCCCAGAGTTTCTTGATTTCTTGAGGCGGTTCCGTCTCTCCTTCACGGAGAACGTAGGCGTACATTCCCTGGCTCGGGGCCGCGACGATGTCGCCTCCCTGGACCACACTGTTTTCCCAGCCGGCGCTCCTTCCCCTTTGTGACAATCCCGTGCGCATCCGGCGAAAGACGGTAACGTCCACATCACGATCAACCGATTGGACATCGCCGGGCACCAATTCTCGGGCTTTCGTCACGCCGGGCACGATCCCTGCAAAAACTTTCTTCACAAGATCAACTTGATCCTGACGGAGTTTCTTAAGGAACTGAATTTCACTCGGCACCTTCCTGATGATGTAATCCATCATCACATATTCGGATGAGACGATCCTGCCGGCATATTTTTCACCGAGTTCTTGAGCCAATAAAAGGTAATCCGTATGTGACAAGCCGTCTCGTGAGCCTCCGAAGTCCGTGTAAGTCTCCCACGGTCCCAGATTCAGCATGAAATTTACGGCGATCTTTTTGGGGTCACGGGCTTCGACAAATTCTCTGAGGCCCTTGAAACGAAAATCATATTCCGTCATCGGGCTTGCCAGCGGTTCCTTCACGAATATCGGCTTCTCGATGATGTCGTAGGCCCCGCATTCTTCGACCAACTTATAGTCCTGATCCCCAGCTCCCCAATCGCTTTGATCGGCTCCCCAGCGACGTCCCAGAACCGCCCTTTCGATCCTGTCACCACCGCGGTCCGTAAAGACGAAAATGCCGGAGGTACTGCCCAGCTCTTCCGCGCCAAATTCATCAGGAATGGCTATTTCCATCACATGGATCCACATGTCAACTTTGTTCTTCCGCATGGCTTCGGGCAGGACCATGTCAAACTTTTCCCGGCGGATCTGATCATTCAATTCCTTCAGATGGTCCTCTTTTTGAGCCTGTTGACCGGCCTTTGCCGCATCCGTTGGCCCGGGCTTGGCCGCTGCAACACGGCATGGGCCCAAAAACACGGACAAGGAAAGGATCAGACAATAAGCTTTTCGAGCAGGCATCGGATACCCTCCTTCATGGATTGTTTATGGCATTGATGTGAGCAGCGAATCTACGCTCCGGTCCATGGTGGAACCTTACATCCGGCCTGGCGAAAATGTCAATATGACCTCATTCCCTAAAAAGGGTCCACCTATAATGTGGGCGGGTAAACCTTTGAGCCTGCCTCCTGATTAGGTCCATTTATCATGTTTGAAAAACTGCGAGTCATTGACGTTAGCCTCTTCGTGCCGGGTTCTACCGGCTTCGGCGGCTCTATTAAGTGCGGCATATTCCTCCGGAGGCACGTTTCCAAGGGAGCTGTGCGGCCGGCTCCGGTTGTAATCCCGTCTTAAGTCCTCCGAGGACTCGTAGTGAAAACTCTCCTCTCTATCGGTTTAGCGGTCTAGCAGTCGAAGAGAGTTTACGATGGCTCGCTTCCCTAAGCCAAATACGAACGTTACTGTACACTCGGGGGAGGATTCCGTGGGATTTGTTGCCTCCGGAGGAAAAGACTCGTGATATACTACTGTCCATAAGTCTCGGCGGGCAAGATAATAAATGACCGGTCGAACGATAACCGCACTGATCAACGAGAAATCGCAGAGTTTTCCTCAGGGGACGACTTTGGCACAGCTGGCAAAGGATTTTCTCCCTGCCGCGGACGTCCTCATTGTCAACGGCTTCCTCGAAGATCAGGCGTATGTGGTCAAGGACAGAGACAGGGTCGTTTTAATCCAAAAAGGCAGAACCCCCTCGGATGGAGAGCTGGAAACGCTCCTGGTTGCCCGTCACTCTCCGGGCATTCATGAACGTGTCCGGAAGGCTGTCGTAGGCATTGCTGGTCTGGGAGGGCTGGGTTCGGCCGTGGCCATCAGCCTGGCCCGGACGGGGATGGGCCGGCTCATTCTGGCCGATTACGATGTGGTTGAACCCAGCAACTTGAACCGCCAGCAGTATCTTATCAAGCACCTTGGGATGGCCAAGACCGAAGCGCTTCGGGAATTGCTTGCCGAAATCAATCCTTATGTCGAAGTCACGACCGTCAAGCTCAAGTTGGACCCGCAGAATATCCCGGGAGTTTTCCGCCCTGCGGATATCATCGTCGAGTGCTTTGATGATGCCATGGCCAAGTCCATGCTCTTGGGCTCGGTCCGCGAATCCCTCCCTCAGACCTATCTTATCCTTGCTTCGGGATTGGCCGGGTACGGGGACAGCAATTCCATTCGGACCTGGAGAATGGGCGAACGGACCTTTGTGGTCGGGGACCTTAAGAGCCCGGCGGAGCCCGGACATGGCCTCATGGCTCCCCGGGTCGGCATAGCGGCGCATCACCAAGCCAATCTGGTCATCAGCTTGCTCATGTCTCCGGAGAAGACATGGGACGAAACGGATGATATCCTGGACAAGCCGATCTAGTCGTTGTGGATATGATGCCCTTGATGATGATCAGGACTGAATTTGCAGCCTTCCGAGTTTAGCCGCCCCCGGAAATGGGGATGAACGAGATCCTGTCTCCTTCGGTCAGTCTTCGGCCGCTCTTGGTGTAGGTCTCGGACAGTTCTTTATTGATGAAAATCCGGACGCTTTTTTCGAGGTTTCCCGACCAGGGAATCTGGAATCGTTCGATGATCATATCGATGGCCTCCCGGGGATCTGCCGGCAATTGCATTTCAAGCTCTCTTTGACCCGAATACCGCTGCAGGACCGTGATAAAGCGGACGCAGATCAAGACGGATGGTTGGCCTATCTGTTCCAAGAGTTCACTCCGATCTCTTCAGGTCCCTGATGATCCCCGAATCACGCCAATCCTTGATGGTCCCCCACTGGAAGTTCCGGTCGGTGAACCCGACCACACGCAACCCCGTTTCTTTTTCACAGTTCAGAAAAGCCTGGATGGAATCATAGTTCAAGCCATCCATGGATTCAATCTCCAGCCAGCGATTGCGCTCGATCTCCAGAAAAACGTGGTCTCTCGTTTGATCATATAATGACTTTGCGGTTCTGATCCTATGAGCTTTCATCGAGCCTCCTGCCCGGGATAACTCCAGCGGTGAAATGACGGCTCCCCTCTCAGTCCTTGTTCATTTAAAGAGAAAGCGAACAGGACGAGAACGGCTCAACCGAAGGCGATCAGAAGAAATCCCCCGGGCCGTGACTAAAAAACGCCTTCCCTGATATGACGGCAGGTCGGTCTCTCCTTATTACGTGGTCTTGAGCGAGGCCGTCGCCCTGAGCATCAGGTCGATCTCCTCGGGGGTGTTGTAATGCCCGGCCGAGAGCCGGACCGCGTCCGGCCAGCCCAGCGCATCTAACGAGACGGTGGAATAGGCATCCCTGATTCTAGCGGCGAGCCGTATTCCATGCTCCTTATTGTATCGGCCGATGGCTGTCGATGAGTCCATCCCCGCCAAACGAAACAGGAATATGCAGAGACGGTCGCCGATCCCTTCCGGCATGTTACAGACCTCGACATGAGCCTGATTGAGGAGCCCGGGGATCGTTTCTGTCCCTTTCATGGCGCGATGGAGCAACGCCTTCATGTGCTTGTGGATCGCTTCCTTGGCGGCAACGATCTGGGCTCGTCGGTCCGAGGATTCCGTGAAATGGCCTCCGAGCCAGCAGAGATAGTCGACCGTAGCCGACCAGGCGGCATACATCATGTGGGCGGGGGAGCCCAGGACCCAATTCGTATCGGGCTTACCGTGCAGTCTCTCATGGGGAAGCTTGGCCAGCCTGTCTGAAATATGAGCAAACCCGATCCCCTTGACACAATAAGCCTTGTAAGGGCCGAACGCATAAGCATCTGCGCCGTATTCCTCAACCTCGATCGGGCCATGCGGCGCGTATTGGACGGCGTCCACGAGAACGTAGAGATCCGGCTTGATCTTCCTGGCTTCCTCGATGATGGTTTTGACGTCATTGATCGCGCCCGTCTGGTTCGATCCGTGCTGGAAGGCCAAGAGGCACGTGCTTTTGTCGATCTTTTCGAGGATGTTGTTGATCGGGACCGAGCTCGTTTCTCTGGAGAGTTCGGCCACGCGCCATTGCTTGCCGTACTTCTCGGCGTAGTATTGGGTGGCGCCCAGAACAGCCGGGTGTTCGAGCGCCGTCGTCACGATGTTATCGCCCGGGACGGACGAAACCACGGCTTCGATGGCCCGAAACATGGTCTGGGTCGCGCTGTGGGAAGGCACGACGGAACCTGACTTCGCCCCCAGGAAGAGCTTGACATCCGCGGTCCCTTTTTCCACGGCCTCGACCACGGCTTCTGAAGCGGGATTGAATCGATAAAGCTCGTCGGGAAGAGCGGCTTCTCTGGCGATGGTATCGACAACGGCTTTCAGCCTGAGGGAACCGCCGGAGGCCTCGAAATACACCCGCTTTCCCGAGTAGGGATCCGAATCGGGATACATGAATCGGTTCCGGATCTCAGCCTGGAATTCCGGGGAAAACAGGTCCTTGTCGAGATTCGCTTTCATAACATTTCTCCTGAAGCGCAGTTAACGGCTTCCGAGTCGACTCAAGCATTCAGTTTAGTTAATTTGAGGGCGATGTCAAGCAAGGGTGCGAGAAAAACTTCTAATTTGTAGCTTATGTCGGGCCCCGGATGAACTATTCTTTCACTCCTTTATCGCAAATCATGCAATATGACTTTACAGGCGACATCTGTATTGATAAAATATGATCCCATCGTTGATGAAAGGAGATGGCCGTTAATGGAAAACAAGTTGAACGAAATCGAAGATGTCCTCCTGATGGGGCCGGGCCCCTCGTGCGTCCCTGAATCCGTCTATGCGGCGCTGAGCCGAAAAACTTTGGGCCATATGGATCCCTTATTCATCGAGATCATGGATGAAGTCAAAAAGTTACTGCTGGTCGTCATGCAGACACAGAACAGAATGACCATTCCCATATCGGGAACCGGGTCGGCCGGGATGGAAACATGCTTCGTCAATCTCGTCGAGAAGGACGATCCCGTGCTCATCCTGATCAACGGCGTCTTCGGCAAGCGCATGCAGGACGTCGCCTCCCGATTGGGTGCCCGGGTCGATGCGCTGGAGTTCGAATGGGGAACGCCTGTCCTCCTGGACCGGGTCGAGGAGAAATTAAAGAGCAGTCATTACCGAATTCTGGCCGTCGTGCATGCCGAGACTTCTACGGGCGTGAAGAATCCCGTCGAAGAAATAGGCCGGATGCTGCAAGGGAAAGACACGTTCTATCTTGTCGATGCGGTCACCAGCCTCGGGGGCATAAGGGTCGCTACAGACGAATGGGGCGTGGATGCCCTGTATAGCGGGTCGCAAAAATGTCTTTCCTGCCCCCCGGGATTATCGCCAGTTTCCTTCTCCAACAGAGCCCTGGAGGCCGTATTGGGCCGAAAGACGAAGGTTCCGAACTGGTATCTCGATCTCAGTCTGTTGACCCAGTATTGGGGCGGAAAATCGCGCGTTTATCACCACACGGCTCCCATCAACATGATCTATGCTCTTTACCAATCGCTCCTGCTCATCGTGGAAGAAGGTTTCGAGAACGTCTGCCGGCGGCATCAGGACTGTCACAGGCGGTTGGTTCAGGGACTTGAGGCTTTAGGGCTGGCGATGCTGGTCTCTCCGGACCATCGGCTTCCGATGCTGAACTCGCTGTTCATTCCCGAGGGCGCTGATGATGCCGGGGTGCGCCGGCGGCTCAGAAATGAATACAAGATCGAGATCGGGGCCGGGTTGGGACCTTTGGCCGGGAAGATCTGGCGCATCGGACTGATGGGCCATACGGCCAGGCCGGAGAACGTCGATAGGGTATTAGGGGCGCTCAAAGAGATCTTGGGCCGCTAGCTACCTGGGGAGATCCCGATGTCCCCGGGGCGGATCGCCGGTTTGGAGAGGCCGGCTCGAGCCGGGCGTTGTTTCTCCCGAGGCAGTTCGGATACGTTCCTGGATGGTCCTGAACGGGGAACCGTTTGAGAAACAGGAGAGGACGTTCCCAAAACCTCGACGTATGATTTCACACAGAGGAGGGCAAAGAATGGCTCCTGGTTATTTGGGCAAAATCCTAAGAGTCAACCTCGATGATCTGTCCTACGCGATCGAGGAAAAGAGTGAATATTTTTACAGATCATTCATGGGCGGAAGCGCGATGGCGGCCTACTTCCTTTTGACGGAGCTTAAGAAAGGAATCGATCCGCTCGGACCGGAAAATGTCCTGGTCCTGACAACATCGGTCCTGACTGGAGCGCCTTTGCCCGGGGCGAACCGGATCACGATGGCGGCGAAGTCTCCGCTCAGCGAAGGCTTCGGAGAAGCGGAGGCCGGGGGCTTTTTTTCGGTGGAGCTGAAGAGAGCCGGGTTTGATGCCGTCGTCATCCGGGGAAAAGCGCCCAGGCCCGTGTATCTCTGGATCGCCGACGGGAAGGTGGAGTTCAAGGAGGCGGCGCATCTCTGGGGGCACGACTCCGGCTTTGCCCAGGATTCCATCCGCAAGGAATTGGGTGACGCCAGGATCCAGACACTGGCCATCGGCCAGGGAGCCGAAAACCTGGTTCGATATGCCTGCGTGGTCCACGATCTCCGTCACACGTGCGGGCGGTCGGGGATGGGGGCCGTCATGGGATCCAAGAATATCAAAGCCATCGCCGCCCGGGGAAAGCTTGATCTGGAGCTGCATAATAAAGAAAAGATCAAGGAATTGAGCTCGTTCTTTGTCCGCAACAGGAAAGGCCACCCTGTCTGCGATATCCTTTCGTACGGAGGGACTTGGGGATGGGACATGGAGGACTTGGATGCCGACGGTGTCCTGCCGACCCGGAATTTTCATGGGGGGGCTTTTGACAAGATCGAGGACGTGACCTTCGAGAAGCTGAAGGATACCGTCTTCAGCGGTCAATACACGTGCTACGCCTGTCCCGTCCGCTGCAAGCCGATCTGCCAAGGCGGGAAGCATGAGATCGATCCCGCCTACGGGGGGCCCCAATACGAAACGGCCGGCGCTTTCGGGCCCAATCTGCTGATCCATGACGTCGAGGTGATCGCCAAAGCCCACGAACTCTGCAATCGATACACGATCGACACGATCGATACAGGAATGACGATCTCATTCGCCATGGAATGCTTCGAGCAGGGCCTGATCACGAAAGAGGACACGGATGGGATCGATCTGCGCTTCGGCAACGGCGAAGCGCTCCTTCAGATGATCGATAAGATCGCCTTCCGGCGGGGCTTCGGAGCGCTCCTGGCTGAAGGAAGCTACAGAGCCGCCAAGGTCATAGGCAAGGGAGCCCAGCGATTCGCCATGACGGTCAAAAAGCAGGCCTTCGCCATGCACGAGCCGAGGGGAAAGAACAACATCGGGTTTGCCTTTGCCCTTTCGCCGACGGGCGCGGACCATATCGAAGCGGCTCATGACATGAACTTCCAGGAGGGGAAATGGGCCGTCGCCGATCTCTTCCCGATAGGAATATTGAAGGGCATCCCGGCCCGGGACCTCAGCCCTTACAAGGTCAGGTGGTTTGTCCTGAATCAGCATGTCTACAGTGTTCTGAACACACTCTGTCTGTGCTTTTTCACCGTGGGTCCGGCGAGGCTTTTCCGATTGAATCACTTGGTCGAGATGGTGAACGCGGCCACGGGATGGGAAACGAGCCTGTTCGAACTGATGATGTTGGGGGAGAGGACCACGACCTTAGCGCGCCTCTTCAACATTCGAGAGGGTTTCGATCGAAAGGACGACGAACTCCCGGAGCGGCTTTTCGAACCCCTGGAGACAGGGCCGCTGACTGGCGTAAAGTTGGACAAGAAGGAATTCACCAGGGCCTTGGATCTGTATTACGAGATGATGGGATGGGATGTCGCCACGGGCGCGCCGCGAGAGGCAAAACTCTACCATCTCAATATTGCCGACCTGTCGCAATTCTGACCGAAGAGGAGTCGAACATGGGTCCTAAAAAGATCTTCCCGGCGCTCTTGGGCGCTTTTTTGCTGCTCGGGGGAACGGTCGTCCAGGCCCAGGAGGCCAAGGCACGCTTTGAGACGCTGAATCTGATCAGGAAGGAGAAGTTCGACAAGGTCCTGCCGGGCGCGATGCGGGACAATCACGTCGACATGTGGATCCACGTGATCCGGAGAGGGGACCCCGACGCCTTCGCCCTGGATTTTGGGGCGACCATGGGTTATATCATCTTTGCCGACAGGGGCGGGGACCGCATCGAGAGGGCCTTGTTCGGCAACAGCTTTGCCGCCATCGCCGATGACTCTGTTTATGACATCATCGGCGAGGAGGCCGATATCACAAAGCATGTCGCCGCGCGCGATCCTCAAAGGATCGCGGTCAACATGTCGGAATCCCTCAGCCACGCGGATGGGCTTTCCTACACGGGGTATAAGAAATTAGGGGCCCTCCTGGGCGCAAGATACG
>Ga0315275_10001813_pt1 | contig 19076 bp, 18 predicted proteins | sample YL17G03_0_MG_FD_205557 | JGI IMG/M metagenome (GOLD analysis project Ga0315275, IMG submission 205557) | Sediment microbial communities from Yellowstone Lake, YNP, Wyoming, USA - YL17G03_0 | ecosystem: Environmental > Aquatic > Freshwater > Lake > Sediment | place: USA: Wyoming | collected...
CAGCATCATATCCGCCACTGTTATAGACAATTGGAATTGTAAGACCCTGATCTGCAGCAATCTTCACTGCTTTCATCATCTGGGGGACGACATGGGAGGGCGTCACGATATTGATGTTATGGCAACCCCTGTTCTGCAGGTTGATCATCATTCCAGCCAGCTCATTACAGGATAGTTCATTGCCTCGACCGCATTGGCTGATATCATAGTTCTGGCAGAATTCACAGCTAAGGTTACAGTGGGAAACAAATACCGTCCCGGAACCGTTGCGGCCCACGAGGGGAGGTTCTTCACCAAAATGGGGACCTGAACCCGATATGACCGGAAGAAGACCGGTTTTGCAAAAGCCCCGCGCATCGCAAATCCGGTTTACCCCGCATTTCCGGGGACAGACCCTGCAGGAGCATAACAGTTCATATGCCCGGTCGATCCGTTCCGACAGTTCTCCGGACTGGTTCAGCGCGACATATCCGGCAGGATTTTTCTTTGACATACTGGTCGGTCCGAAGCAGAGAATTACGTTGCTGATTTTATTCTTAATTTGAGGCCTTTTTTAAGTAGTTCACGATTCTTTTACAATCCCACAGTTCAATGCGGTCACATACCGAACATCAGAAAGGACGAGGGTTACAATCTCATCTATAGCCATTTTCTGCTCGCAATCCAGAACAGTACTGAGGACAGCAGCAGTTGCCGGCATCGATGGGACTGCCCGGCATGCAAGATCGCCGGGGTGTGAATCAAAGGTACCAATCATGCGGGCAAGAGTGATGGTCTCTTCCTTATCATACGTGATGAGTGGCCGCAGGACCGGGATACTGGCTGCTTCTGAAATGACTGTAAGGTTGGCAAGGGTCTGGGATGCCACCTGCCCAAGATTTTCCCCGGTGACGACTGCAAGCGCACCTTCTTTTTCCATAAGTCTGCCTGCTACCCGAAGCATGAAACGTTTACAGATTACACACCGGTAGCGCGGCGGGATGTGGTGCTGTTCCATGCGATCATACAAAAGTTCGCTGTTTGCAATCACCATTGACAGGGGATATCCACTGCACCAGCGCGAGAGCCTCCGGTGGTTTTCGATCGCTGCGGAAGTGACATCGTTACCCGCCCAGCGACCGGCATCGAGGTGCAGGTGGGTTATCTCGCACCCCCGTTTCATGACAAGCCATGAGGCGACCGGTGAATCGATTCCCGATGAAAGCAGCGCAAGCAACCTGCCCTGTGTGCCCCAGGGCAATCCCCCGGGTGCAGTGATCCGTGAATCATATACCAGTCCTCCAAAGTCACGGACTTCGACAAAGATCTCATAATCCGGATGATTCAAATCGACGGTGAGACCCGGTATATGGTCGTAGATAGCTGAACCGATCAGCGTTCCCAGTTCCTGGCTGTTCGGGCCGCTCTTATGCTGCCTTTTTGCCCGGACGGCAAAACTCATTCCTACATGAAGTTTTTCTGATGCCTGGACGATCGCTTCTGCGCAAATATCCTGTAACGCGGAGTCCGTCCGCGTGCAAACGCTGACATCAACAATCCCGAAAATCCGGGATACGATATCTGCGATTTTTTCCGGGTACTCCCCGTATATCAGGATGCGCCCGCGGGGGGTTTCAAAGCGACAGGACAGGTCGGAAACGGAGAGGGCTTTTCCGATATTGCGCAGGAGTATGCCGATGAAATGATGTTTGACCGATTCGCTTTTTAAGAAAAGCTCGCCGTATCTCGCCATGACAAGTTTTTCTTTTGTTCCCACTCCTCTGCCCTCCTTTTTGCTGAAGTATTGAAAGTCAAGAGAGATAACCATTGGTAGTAAACACCCACTGTATCCGTTCAACACGGGAATGAAATGTCTGATCCGCGGGCATTGGATATTGCCAATCACGAAATCCTTTAAATTCGGAAACAAATAGTGTAATGAAATGGCAAAAAAGGTAAGTAAAAAAGCACAAGAGGAACCGCTCAAGTTGTTTTATATTTTTTACAACCAGGAACGCTGGGATAACTGGTTGAAAACACTTAGTGAGTCGAGTTTTGAGCCGGACCCAAAAAGTGATGAGTTGCCCGAAGGCTTCCGGATACTGGATGGATTTTCCGTAGACATCACCGTTTCAGTCCTGAAGATCATCAAGCTCTACCAGAACAAGCGCTTTGCCTTTGAAGAAGCAGTTGATAAGATCTCGCAGGTAGAGACAATCGTAATGTCTGCCGCACCAGAAGGAGACCTGGGTGAGATTGTTCAGATCCTCCAGCTCCCCAAACTTGCTCTCTTTGCATCCTGCAGGTTGTACCTTGCCGGGGGTTTTGAGAAGGATATCAAGACACTGGTGAAAAAAGGACGCCATGAGATTGATACCGATATGGAAAAAGCACTCGAAACCGTTTCCCATATTGGTGCCAGTGTTATCGATGGGGCAACCTGCTGCGGTAAATATGTCAAAGACGATATTGAACAGCCGACACTTTTTGATGAGTGGCTGATCGAGTGCGAACGCATGAGTGATGCTATGGCCTCGCTGAAAAACTTTGATGAAGGAGTGGGAGAAGACGATTGATTGCTGATCGGGCACGCTTCCGTCATGCAAAAAAGTTAGAAAGGCTTACCGGCTTTCGTCTCCCCGAATTTGCATTTTCGGGAACGATGTTGGAGGCTCTTACGTCGCGCCTTGATTATGATGCGCTTGATTTTGCCGTGAGGGAACAGGTCCTTGCTTTTTTTAACGATTTTCTCCGTTGTGACTGCAAGGATTCCCCGTTATGCGGGTGCCCTGAAAAAAAATTTGCAGGAAAAGTGATTGAACTGAGGGAAAACGGTCTCGATCATCGCCAGATTGCGGGAGTTATCCTGGATGATTACGGCATCGAGATGTTTCCTGCTGACGTCCTCTCGTTTCTAGAAGAGTCTGTCCATGTGCTTGAAGCCATATCTGACGTTGCCCGCCTGCAGGGCCGTAGCGGCCTTGCAAAAAAGACCGATGAGCACATCCACCTTATTGAACGGTAATATTCTTTTTTTTCCCATGCCGTCATTCGCGGGTCTTTTCATCGGAATTTTATAGTCATAAAGTCAATGCTATTCATGGAATCTGCAACAGTTAAGAAATGGGCAGTTTTTTTTGCAGGCATCCTCGGTGCGGTTCTTCTGGCAGATGCATTATCAACCATTCTTATATCGGCAACTGGGCTTGAAGGATCGGCGAAGTTATTTGCAGGTTTTATTCTGTATGCCTTGTTGTTCTTTGGAATTCTCTATGCAGTACAAAAAATATTTCATTTCGAGTTTTTCAGTTTCTGGAAAGAATAAACAAAAAAACCTGTCGTAAAAGTGATATAAGGTATATGCCTTGGACTCAATAGCATTATTTGGTTGAATTTTGTTACGGAAGAAAATTCGGTAATTTTCTAAAAGGCATTGGTTTTTTACCGCAAAAAAATGATAGGATAAATTTTGTAGTTGTGACGCCAAAAGGAGATCAGGATGCTGGTGCAGATCATTTCCAAAATCCGGTGAGTCTGGGATGGACACAAAAATATCCTGCTATATATGGGGGATCGTCGGGGTCATTTTCGGGATTTTAGCCCTGCTGTTTCCTGAACAGTTACAGGATTCGTTTTATTGGCTTTTCCTGGCATTAATCGGTGTCGTGATCCTGGCCTTCCTTTTCCTTGCTATCACGTCAAAAGGTGAAGAGTCGTTGTTCTGGTTTGGCCTTTCTGCCGGCTTGCTCCTCGTGGCAGTCATCTCCTTTTTGGTACCGAAAATTGTTGAAATAGTATTTTTACTGTTAATTGCGGGGATAGTATTTTATAACGGTTTTACTGATATCGTCCTTGCTCTCAAACGTCCCCGGACAAAATATATTCTCATCCCCGCTATGTTCCTCTTCGGAGTAGCTCTTCTTGCAGTGCTCCTGAAATATATTCCGGAGATGTCACAGCATCTCGTTATAGTAACCCTTGGCAGTTTTGCATTGGTGTTTGGCCTGTTTTCCATCATAATAGGATATTACCAGAGAGAGGGCCTGGAACCGGATGTAGTGGTAGTCCATCAGGGAAAGACATGTGAGATAAAAAAACCATGAAGAGAGATGATACAATCGTACCTCTTCTGATGGCTGTTTCACGATCATGGTGATATTTTTTTAAGGGTTTTGTTACCTTGTCGTACGATGTAATTATTATTGGTGCAGGTCCGGCTGGCAGTGCTGCAGCATCTGAATGTGCACGACAAGGACTTTCAACGCTCTGCATCGAGGAGCACGGGACGATTGGGTACCCGGTGCAGTGTGCCGGACTCCTTTCCAATACTGCATTTTCCGAATGCAGAGTATCAGAACGGTCCGTGCTCACAAAAATTTCCGGTGCCCGGGTTGTCTCCGGTATGGGAAGCGAAATTCTTATTGATGCAAAGACCAAAAAAGCGGTTGTTGTCGACCGGGGTGCCCTTGATCGTGAGATGGCAGAATGTGCAGCAAACGCCGGTGCAGAGTACCAGCTGAAAACTGCAGCGTATAATATATCGGGAACAACACTGATGACCCGGGGCGCATACGGGCATAAGGAAATTCCGTTTAAACTCCTCATCGCAGCTGACGGGCCACGGAGTACTATTGCCCGGATCCATAATATGCCCCGGGCAAAGACCTACCTTGCCGGCATACAGGTTGACCTGCCATTAGCATGCGATCCCCGCTTTGTAGAGATCTACCCTGATGCATCACCAGACTTTTTTGGGTGGATGATTCCGACAGGCTCCAAGAGGGCCCGGATAGGTTTGTGCGGCCAGAACCAGATCGCGGAGCGGTTCGCAGCGTTCCGGAAAAAATTTGGTGCCGGGTCAACACACCTGGTTACCGGCACCCTTCCGCTGGGCCTGATGCCAAAAACGTATGGTTCCCGTACGCTGTTTGTTGGCGATGCAGCAGGGTTTGCCAAACCCACATCTGGTGGGGGAGTTTATACCGGTATCCGTTCTGCCCGGCATGCTGCCGCAGTTGCTGCAAGGTGTTGTGAATCTGATGTGTTCTCGGAGACAGCGCTCGGGGAATATGAACAACGCTGGCGGGAAGATATCGGCCGCGAACTTGACCTTGGTTACCGGATTTTCCTTATGCGCCAGAAAGTATCTGCCACGGATATGGATGCAATAATCAGGGCACTTGATGACCCGGATATTCTTCGCACGATTGTTGAGTACGGGGATATGGATCGGCCGGGAATCCTGGTGAGAAAACTTCTTAAAAAACCTGCAATACTCCGGTGTGCTGCGCCATTTATCCGATCAGGTCTTTTATCGTTATTTTCCTGATTAACAACAAGAAACTGCAGTTAAAAGGTTCATGATCACAGCCCTTTTTTTATAAAAAAAACGTCCTTTGGAGAATACGGAATAAAAATAATCGTGCAGGGCTTATTAATAGAATAAATTTCTATTTTTATACCCCGCTCGATTGAATACAAAGGTTTCGTTATAATATCCTTCATCTTTACATGACAATCTGTTCCAAGAGCAGACTAATAAAAAAAAGATCAGGGCCGGGAACCTGTTTTGGTCACTTTTTTTGAAGGTTTGATAGGCCCCGGCGGATTGGTATGGGCAGGCAACTCATCGCCATGCAGGTGCGAATGGGGAGTATGTTTTGGCGCAAGAACAGGCTTTTTTACCGCTTTATGAGGGGGATGTGGCAAAGGGTGTTCAGCGGGATGATGCCGGGCATCTTCGAGATGCCGATCTCTGTCTTTACTAGGACCTTTTTTGACAGGTGGTTTTATTTTTGTTTTATCTGGTTGAGATGCATGTCGTGGTGACATACCCAGTGATCTCGTTTTTGCCAGATAAAGAAGTTGGCTCTGATTGAAGCAGGGTACGCTCTGATGACAAGCATGACCGTCAAGTGGGACACGATCGGCACGAACAAAATCAAGGAAGCGTACTTTCGTACATTGGTACAGGATAATCGTGTTCTATTTTTATACCAAAGCAAGGTTTTTTACCCGAGAGCCCCGGTATTATCCCATTCCGGTAGTTTTGCTCTCCTGTGATGTATTACCGTTAGTGACTTTCCGGGCTTCAGTAAAGCGGTATGCACCGGTTGGTATGGTGATTTCAAACCGTGCACCTTTTCCGGGCTCACCCGTCTCAATAATGGAAATACCGGTGATTGCAAGAATTTCCCGTATGAGGAACAGACCATATCCATGGTTGAGTCCATTCCCCCTCATGAATAAACGCTTCTTTATTTCCGGATCGATGCCAACCCCGTTATCATCGTAAATAATGGTCAGCTTAGTTCCATTTTCACGATAGGAGAACTGGATCGTACTGGTCTTTTCCCCATGCCTGACTGCGTTATCAAAAAGATTGTAAAAGACCTTTCCGACAAGGGGATCTGCATAGATCTCAATATCACGGAAGTGAACATGGAGGTCTATAAGACTCATGTCGATATGGCCGGCTGCCGTAAGGATCATGTCATGGAGATTCTGCCATTGGGGGGCATGGACACCGATGTCCTGGTATTCTTTGGTAAATGCAATCTGCTGGTTGATCCTTTCTGCTGCGGTCGTCTCCTTTTTAATAAAATCGAGGAGTTTTTCATCAGAGGTATATTCTTCTGAAAGGCTCAGGTAACCTGAAAGGACCGTGAGCTGGTTGAGAATATCATGACGGGTGATGCTTGAGAGCAGGTTCATTTTCTGGCAGGCCAGGGCAAGAGCATCTTCCATCCGTTTATTCTCCGTAATATCCCGCCCTACGGACTGGTATTCGATCACCGAACCTTTTTTATCAAAAATTGCCCGGTCAGACCAGCGCTGCCAGCGAATGGATCCATCCGGCATAATGATCCGGTGCGTGTCGATGGCAGAAGGATTTGATATTTTTAACGATGCAAAATGCTCTCTTACCTGGCGGTGATCTTCCTGCGGAATTCTGGGGAAGAATTTTTTGCCGATAATATCCTCGCGATTTTTATTAAAATACCGGCAGTATGCCTTGTTTACAAATATATGCGTTCCATCCGGAAGGAAACGCGTGATAAGTTCTGCCTGGTCTTCAACAACCCGCCGGTATGTTTTCTCGCTTTCCATTAACGCAACTTCGGCTGATTTGCGTTCACTCACGTCCCTGATGATTGCCTGGAGGAGCGTTTTTCCTTCAAGGGACAACTGGTTAAGGGTCACTTCAGAGTAAAACGGGGTGCCGTCAAGGCGGGTAAACAACCACTCGAAACACTGTGGATTACCATCAAGCGCAGAAAATATTTTCTCCTGCCCTTTTTGTTCTGAACTGACCCGGTCAGGTTGCATTACCGGGGAAAAATCGATAATTGTTCTGCCGGTGAGTTCTTGTTTTCTGTTGCACCCGAATATTTCTGCAGCACGGTTATTGCAGCTGACAAACCTCATGTTTTCAATAAGAAAGATTGCATCATGGGCTGATTCAAAAAGGGAACGATAGTGTTCTTCACTCTCTTTGAGGGCGTGTTCAGCTCGTTTGTTCTCGGTAATATCCTTGAGGGATTCTATTGCACCAATAATATTCCCGTTTGCGTCATACAGGGGCGATGCAATGAACCAGAGGAAGGCACCTTTACGGCCATACAGCACCGGGAAGTACATTTCTGAGATGAGTTTGTTGTCCTGCTGATGGATGAAAGGATATTTTTCTTCTGTCTCTTTATCTTTTTTAACGATAAGATCAATGAGCATGGATCGACGTATTCCATAAAATGGCAGGGCATAGATGTGATCTCCCTCACCGATAATGGTTGTTTTATGGACACCGGTCATCTCCTCCATTGCTTTATTCCATGCTATTACTTTGCCCTCCAGGTCAATGGCAAATGTTGCATCAGGTAAGAAGTTGATAATACCTGACAAACGACGCTCGGATGTTTTAATTGCTTCGCGTTCCTGCCGTCTCCTGACTGCCTTTTTTATATTTGCGGAGAGCTCATCAAAGCGGGATCGCGGATCTATGCCTTTATTGACGTAATAATCAGCACCATTATTAAGTGCTGCAATAACAACATCCTCCCTGCCTTTTCCGGTGAATATGATAAAGGGGATATCACCAAATTCCGCGTGAATATGTTTAAGGAACGTAATGCCGTCCATCCCCGCCATCTGGTAATCGGATATTATGGCATCGTAGGATTTTAATTTCTCCGAGTTAATGATATCCTGAACCGAAGTAGTCACATCGATGCTGAACTCCTGTGATTTTTCCAGGAAAATCTTTGCGATTTCAAGGAGGACAGGTTCATCATCAACATAAAGAACTTTGATCATATGATACACCCGGTGATAGATCGTTATTAATGAGTTCTGGATTTATACTCACTGATATGGTTATCATAATAGTTTTGTGAAGTTATAGATATACTTATCCTAATCCTCCCCACGATTTTATAGCGAGTTTAGTTCTAAAATATAAAATAACTGCTATTTTAACCCATAAAGGCGGACATATTGGCAACAAGAATCTGAATCTGCAATAACGCATGGATTTTTTCCGAGTGTTGAATAAAAACAGTTGATACTATACCGTTATCACTTTCGATTAGCGGTCGGATGAGGAAATAAAAATCGATTGCATAAATCAGTGTGCCTACAACGAGCCAGATCGTAAATTGACCTGAAGATAGTACTTCTCCTGGTTTTATTCCATAAATGAGGAAATTCTGGAATCGCTTTAACAACTAATATATAAAAAGTTTAATTCAATATTAAATTCCAAAAATATTTAATCACAGAGTGCTACCATAATTAATAAACGTAACAACTCATTTCGGTGACCCCATGCACATTCCCGATGGATTTTTCCCCCTTTCGTTGGCTGTTATATTCTGGATTATCGCACTGATTTTTATTGTGCTCTCCTTACGGTGGGCGAGGCGCGAATTAAGCGAGGATAAAATACCCCTGGTTGCAGTCCTCGCTGCCGGTATCTTTGCAATCCAGACACTCAATATGGCGCTGCCTATAGCTATCATTCCCGGCGGGGTAAGCGGACATGTGGTCGGGGCAGCTCTTGCAGCAATCGTGCTTGGCTCCCCGTACGCTGCAATCTTTATTCTCACACTCGTGCTTGTTCTTCAGGGAATTTTCTTTGGTGACGGTGGTATCACCTCTATGGGAGCAAACATCATAACCATGGGTGTCCTCGGGGGATTTTTAGGATTCTACACGTATAAATCCGTAAACAATCTGTTTCACAACCGCTTCTCTGCAGCATTCATTGCCGGCTGGGTGTCGTTATTTATCCCTGCCATAGTCTGTGCGGTCATGCTTGCGATCGCCGGGACTCTTCCTCTGACATTTGGCCTTGTCACCATGGGCGTCTATCATGCGATTATTGGAATAATTGAAGGGGGTGTCACCGCTTTTGCCCTCGCGCTTATCGTCAGTGCACGGCCGGATATTGTTACTTCTGAAACTCCTGCCGGAGTAGTAAAAGCAAAGGATGTAATCATTGTTGCCGGGATCACGATTGCCCTTGGTATAGCGATTTTTGCACCATATTATGCGTCCACATACCCGGACGGGCTGGACAGTACCTTCCTCTCAGCGTATGGTGTCAAGGATGTAACCACTGTTCACATTGATGAATCCAAAATTGAGTCTGCTGAAGCAGCAGTCAGAGATACTACGGGAAATTCATTTGTTTGGCAGGCTCCTCTACCCGATTATAGTCTGCCGGGGCTCGATAAACCCGGCGAAGTTCTTGCCATCATTTTTGGTGTAGTTGTGCTCTTCATTCTGGGCTTTGGTATCAGCCGGGTTGTCACCCGGAAGAATTGAGAGAGTTTTATTGTAAAAAGACCAATTAAATACGGAATTTACCATGCACCTAATCGAAACCCGCGATCTAACCTATACCTATCCCGGAAATGTCACCGCGCTGCATTCCCTCAATTTCGTAGCTCCCCGCAATGCCCGCATTGCCGTAATCGGATCAAATGGTGCCGGTAAGAGTACGCTCTTCAAATGTTTTAACGGGATATTCAAACCGACTTCAGGTTCGGTTCTGATCCGTGGTGAACCCATCACCAAAGACAATATCCGTGAAGTGCGCAAGTTTGTCGGGATCGTCTTCCAGAACGCAGACGATCAGATCTTTTCACCAACAGTTGAGCAGGATGTTGCTTTTGGTCCTGCCAATCTTGGGCTGGATGAAGAGACTATCCACCATCGCGTTCATGAAGCTCTCAGACTTGTTGGCATTGAAGACCTTGCCCACCGCGTCCCGCATCATCTGAGCGGGGGAGAGAAGAAACGGGTTGCTATCGCGGGTATAATTGCAATGGAGCCGGAAGTCCTTGTCCTTGACGAACCTACCGCAGGGCTCGATCCCAAAGGAGTTCATGACCTGATTGAATTCATCAACTCGCTCTCGGCAAAATTTGGTATGACCGTGATCTTCTCGACGCACGATGTTTCCATGGTTGCTGAGGTTGCTGATTATGTTTACGTTATGAACAAAGGACGATTTGTCGCAGAAGGAAGTGTTGAGGAGATCTTTTTGCAACCGGATCTGCTCCGGTCGGTACGGCTTGATGTACCAGTACTGCCAAAACTTCTTGCCTCGCTGAATGAACACGGTGTTCCGGTTCCCATGGCATATACGTATGAAGATGCAGAACGGGCGCTCGTAGAGACCTACAAAGATATCCAGCCGGGTAAACCACCGTCATGATCGAGGAATTATTTTATATTGAGAAATCCGCATACCGGGACAGTTTCATCCACAATCTTGATGCACGCGTAAAGATTGTCGGTATGATTGCCCTGATTATAGCAATGGTTGCAATACCGTATTCGCCCCTGGTCTTCACGATTGGTGCACTTTTTCTGATCTTTTTGGGGGTGCTCTGGGCAGGTTCCGGTCTGCCGTGGCAGATCTATGCAAAGCGTCTTTTAATGGTTTTGCCGTTCGGGCTTTTTATCATCCTTTTCCAGATCTTCTTTACCAACCGCTACTATACGGTGTTCCATGTTATTGCAAACCTGCCATTTGGCATCCATATTTATGCAGAATCCGTCCAGTTTGCCGGTATCCTGCTGGTAAAGTTTGTTGTCTGCATATCAGCAATTATCCTTCTTTCATCAACAACAAAACTTCATGACATGCTTGAAGGTGCCGGGCGAATGGGACTCCCGCCGGAATTTGCTCTCACCTTCGGAATGATGATCCGTTACCTCTTTGTTTTTGGGTATATCTACCGGAAGATCAATGAATCACTCGCCACCCGTTGTTTTGATCCGTTCAATTCCGCACTTTCTTACCGCTACCGCATGAAACAGATTGGCTACACGGTAGGAACAATATTCATCCGCTCCTACGAACAGGGAGAACGTGTCTACACAAGCATGCTCTGCCGGGGATATGGAAAGGACAGTCATATCTTTATTGCAAAAAAACCCCTGCACTCATCCGAATGGGCATTTCTTTCCCTCTGCCTTGTTTTTGTTATTGCAGTCCCGGTAATGATCTGGATGGGTTCAGGCACGCTGTTCTGACAGTATCTTTTTTATGTCGTGCTCCTATCATGTGATCATGGAATATCCGTTTGGCCATGGGTTTATCACGAGCATTATGCTCATAGTCCGGCACTTTGCACTTCCGCCCAAAGAAGCATGGTTTGGTGCCGGGGATCATGTGGACGGACTGGTCCTGCCGGAGAGATTCAAAGGAACTGATGTTGAAGAGCTCACCACGCTCCTGAGAAAAAAAGTTATCTGGCACCAGGTCGGCAGCATGGATAAAGAAGACGCACGGGACGTGATCCTGACATTAAACCGGCTCGTCCTTGCAATCGACCGCGAGCTCGGCATTGAAAACGCAACAATCGGGGAGTTCCGCTGAGGGAGGATATTCTTTATATATTAAAAACCATTTTTTACGCCTTATCCTTTAAGTCTTCTGACAACCAATAATAATTGTGATTACAGTAGCGTATTTTTACCATTTTTTTACGGAGGCTTTTCTTGACTGAAACATACGATGCATCCCATATTACCGTTCTTGAAGGACTTACCCCGGTCCGTGAACGACCGGCAATGTATATTGGCAGTACCGACACCCGTGGACTGCACCATCTTGTCTATGAAGTGGTGGACAACTCGATCGATGAGGCCCTTGCCGGTTACTGCACGCTCATTTCGGTAACTATCAATAAAGACGGCTCGATCTCGGTTATTGATGACGGGCGGGGTATCCCTGTCGACACGATGGAGAAAAACCATAAGAGCGCCCTTGAAGTTGTTTTGACCGTTCTGCATGCTGGCGGAAAATTTGATAAGGAAAGTTACCAGGTCTCCGGGGGATTGCACGGCGTCGGGGTCTCAGTCGTTAACGCGCTCTCCAACTGGCTCTCCGCCCGTGTATACCGCAACGGCAATATCTATGAGATGCGGTTTTCTCAGGGGAAACCCACCAGCCCTCTGACGTCCCGAAAAGAGACTCTCACTGAAATGATTGCGCGCTACGAGCAGTGGTTCGGGATACCCGTACCATTCAACAGGACTTCACTGAATACGCAATCAACCGCAGGTCAGGATAGTTCAGTCCCTGCACCAAGCCCGGCTGAGAGAGAGGAAGAAGACCGCCTGGTGTTCCTTGAGCAGTGCGGTGCAAAAATGACGGGAACAATTATTCATTTTGTTCCTGATGCAACGATTTTTGAGACAACGGTATTTGATTACGATATCCTTGCCCACCGCCTCCGTGAACTTGCGTTTCTCAATGCCGGCCTTACGATAAAAATCTCTGATGAACGCAGCGGTGACAAGGCTGTCTATTGTTACGAGGGGGGACTTGTCGAGTTTGTAAAATACTTAAATGAAGGGATAGAGTGCCTCCATCCCCTTCCGATTGATATCGCAAAAAAAGATACCGAAAATAAGCTCGAACTCGAAGTCGCGATGCAATATACCATGGCATATGATGAAAAACTCTTTGCATATGTAAATTCGGTCAATACCCGTGAGGGGGGGACTCACCTCGAGGGATTCCGGAGTGCCATCACCCGTGCGATTAACACGATGGCTAAACGCAACGGTCTTATCAAGGAAAACTCCCTGCTAACCCTCCGCGGTGAAGATGTCCGCGAAGGGCTTACATCAGTGATTTCAGTCAAGATGGCCAATCCCCAGTTTGAAGGCCAGACAAAGATGCGCCTTGGCAACAGCAGTGTCAAAGGCATCGTGGATTCACTTGTCTATGCTGCCCTTACGGAATATTTTGATGAGAACCCCAAGGTGCTCCAGATAATTATCGAAAAAGCACTCTCTGCAGCAAAAGCCCGCGAAGCTGCAAGGAACGCCCGGGATCTGGCACGGCGCAAAAGCTCACTTGAAAGCAGTGGTCTTCCTGGCAAACTCGCTGACTGCTCGGAGCGCGATCCTGCAAAGAGTGAGATCTATATTGTGGAAGGAGATTCAGCAGGTGGTTCTGCCAAAGGAGGAAGGGACCGGAAGTTCCAGGCAATTCTTCCGCTGCGGGGCAAGATCCTCAATGTGGAAAAAGCCGGAGAACACCAGATCTTGAAGAATGCGGAAATTCAGACGCTCATTTCGGCTATCGGAACGGGTATTGGGGAGAAGTTCGATCCCGAGCGGGCCCGCTACCATCATATCGTGATCATGACCGATGCCGATGTAGACGGGGCGCATATCCGGACGCTCCTCCTCACGTTCTTCTACCGTTACATGCTCAGACTCATCGAAACGGGATATGTCTATATCGCTCAGCCTCCTCTCTTCCGCGTGGCAAAAGGAAAAGAGGAAAAATACGTCTACAGTGAAGACGAGATGCAGAAAGTTTCAGCGGCGTTTGGAGAAAAAGGAGTCTCTGTCCAGCGGTATAAGGGTCTTGGTGAGATGAACGCCCACCAGCTCTGGGACACCACCATGAACCCTGAACACCGGATTTTCAAGCAGGTCACTATCGAAGACGCTATGGAAGCCAATGAAATCTTCAAGACGCTGATGGGAAAAGATGTGGAGATCCGCAAGAATTTCATCATCCGGCATGCCAAAGAGGTGACGAACCTTGACATCTGATGCAAATCCACCAAAAACCGGCCCCGTCACTCATCGCGTGGAACCAGTCAGTATCGAACACGAGATGAAAACCTCTTATATCAACTACGCGATGAGCGTGATTATCGGCAGAGCCATCCCGGATGTCCGCGACGGGCTCAAGCCGGTGCACCGCCGTTCCCTCTATGCAATGTGGGAGATGGGTAACACCAGCGATAAACCCACAAAAAAGAGCGCGAGAGTTGTCGGTGACGTAATGGGTAAGTACCACCCTCATGGCGATGCATCCATTTACGATACTATTGTCAAAATGGCACAGCCGTTTTCCTACCGGCACATGCTGGTGCAGGGCCAGGGTAACTTCGGTTCAGTTGACGGCGATGCTGCTGCTGCGAGTCGTTACACTGAAGTGCGGCTCGAGAAGTATGCAGAAGCACTGCTGGAAGACCTCGACAAAGAGACGGTAAAATTCATTCCCAATTATGATGAGTCCTTAAAAGAACCAACCGTCCTCCCGGCAAAAATTCCCAACCTGCTTGTCAACGGTACTGACGGTATAGCGGTTGGTATGGCAACAAAGATGCCCCCGCATAACCTCAGGGAAGTCTGTGCGGCAGTAACCCGCTTCCTCGATAACCCTGAGATCTCCATTGAAGATCTCCTGCATATCATGCCTGGTCCCGACTTCCCCACGGGCGGGATACTGATGGGGATCGAGGGCGTCAAGAACATCTATCAGACCGGGCAGGGGCGCCTCATTGTACGGGGCGTTGCCACTATTGAGGAATCCGAAGGTGGAAACCGCGGCGACCGCATCATTGTGACCGAACTGCCCTACCAGGTCAACAAGGCACAGTGGATTACGGCCATCGCAGACATGGTAAAGGATAAACGGATAGACGGTCTTTCGGATATCCGCGATGAATCTGACAAGGATGGTATACGCGTTGTATTTGAGCTCCGCAAGGGTACGATCTCTGCAGTCATCCTGAACCAGCTCTACAAACTTACGGCTCTCGAATCCACATTCTGGGCTTCAAATCTTGCGATCGTTGATGGGCAGCCAAAGATCCTTAACCTTCACGGGTTATTGGATAATTTCGTCCATCACCGCATTGAAGTGATCCGGCGCAGGTCGGAGTTTGACCTTAAAAAGGCGCAGGAGAAAGTTCACATCTTAAACGGTCTCCTCATAGCGCTCTCCAGTATCGATGCGGTCATCAAAACCATCCGGGCTTCTGATACTGTCGAGACAGCACGGAGCTCCCTTATTGCCGTTTTTAGTCTTGATGAACCGCAGGCAAATGCAATCCTCCAGATGCAGCTCCGCCGCCTCGCAGCGCTTGAACAGCAGAAGATCAATGATGAGAAGAGTGGCCTTGAATCAGAGATTATAAAACTTACAACCCTCCTTTCCAGTGAGGCAAATATTAAAGACGAGATCCGGCGCGAGACAGAAGAGGTCTCGCTGAAGTTTGGCAATGCACGACGGACAGAGATTGCTCTTGATACCAGCAACCTCTCGAATGAAGACCTGATCGAGGATAAGACAGTCCTGATCTCGCTAACTACTGCCAATTACATCAAGCGGATGGATATCGATACCTACCGCAAGCAGCGACGGGGCGGTCATGGGATCACGGGCATGACCACCAAAGAGGATGATGATGTGGACCGGGTGTTTGCCGCCGAGATGAAAGACTATCTGCTCTGCTTCACCAATATTGGTCGTGTCTACTGGCTCAAAGCTTACCAGATTCCTGAAAGTTCCCGCATTGCTAAAGGCAAACCGATCGTCAACCTCCTCAACTTAAAAGATGAGATTGTAACAAAAGTCATACCGATACGGGTCTTCAGGGAAGACCGGTTTATGCTGTTTGCAACCCGGTACGGGCAGGTCATCAAGATCCCCCAGACCGAATTTTCCAACCCGCGTTCTGTAGGAACAAATGCCATTCGTCTCAGGGAGAACGATCAGTTGGTCGATGTCATTGCAACAGATGGTTCCAGAGAGATTGTCTTATCCACCCGTTTCGGCTACAGCCTCCGCTTCCATGAAGAGACCGTTCGTACGGTCATGCGCAATGCTTCCGGAGTGCGGGGGATGAAACTCCGGGGCGAGGATACGATCGTGGCACTCACCTTAGTCGAAAAAGACCACCTCCTCACCATATCCGATGTTGGTTTTGGGAAGAGGACTGAATTTGACGATTTCCGCGGGCATGGCAGGGGTACCATGGGTGTCAGAAATATGCAGCTCGAGCGGAACGCAATCGTCATCGAGTCGCGTGCAGTACTGGATACTGATGAGATCATTGTCATGACTGCATCCGGTGTTGTGATCCGTATGCCCGTCAGCGAGATACGGGTCATCGGGCGCGGAACAAAAGGGGTCCGTACCATACGACTTGATGACAAAGACCGTGTCGTTGGTGTCGCAATTGTCCAGCCTGAAATTGAAACTATAGATAACGGGATCAATGGGCAGGAACCGGAAAATAACGAATTAGTCAGTTAGAACTCTGAAACTTCTCCATCTTTTAATTATTTTTCAGCGGATATTACCAGTTCAATTCTAAAAAAGAAATGATTTTTTATAACCGTAAGAAAATATCGGTATACGGTGTGCCTGTGTTTCGGACAATTCTTAAGATTGCTTCACAACGTGAAGGCGATATCATCAATATCACGCCAGAAGTAAAAAAAGCGGTTCGCGATAGCAACATTCATGAGGGAATCGTCCACCTTTTCGTGCGGCATTCGACTGCGGCACTCACGACCATTGAATTTGAACCGGGTGTGATCTCGGATCTCAAACGGGCACTTTCTGTTCTTGCTCCTGACAATGCAGACTACGCCCACCACCTGAAATGGGATGACGGGAACGGGCGATCGCATGTGAAGGCAGCTTTAGTGGGACCATCGATATCGATTCCTGTATCCAAAGGAGACCTGATGTGCGGTACGTGGCAGCAGGTTGTACTCCTTGAGCTTGATGTCCGTGCAGGACGTGAGCGGACGGTCATCTGCACGGTGACTGGAACATAGTGCTTTGTGCCTGAAAGATAATCGTCACTTTCTCCCTTTTTAGTCCTGCTATTGGTTGAATTAATCCGGTTATTCCGTCAGCAGGAGATACAGTGCAGCAGCTACGATGAGGTATCCACAGATCCTCAGCAGTGCAAAGGTAACATCAGGAAACAAAGGAGGAACGAATAATGTGTTAAGGTGCGATAACCCGAATATGCCAAATGCTATGCCAATAAACAACGCACTGATAATATTCCGTTTCCGGTAGACCAGGTATCCCAGCAGCAGGATTCCTCCGCAGAGGACCAGATTTAATACTACAATAGGTTCAGGAATAAAGGCCATAATGGTATCCTCACGCATTTTCTCTTGGCAGGCAGGTAAATAAATCTATCACACCTGTCACTGTTTAAAACGGTGATTGAAATTCTGAGACATAATTTCATCGGTTAACGGGACATAAATGAAAAAAATAACTCGTCCTGTCCTTTGGAGTAAAAGACCTGCAAAAAGGTAAGGTACATACCTTTGTGAGAAAAGATAAAAGCAGAAAAGATCATTCATCTTTTAGAGAGAAACGAATTAAACTGTTGGTTTACTAAAAAAAAATACCTTTCAGGTTCACCAGATGACTAAAGAATTCCGGAAAACGAGGGTGTCTTTTCATGCTCTACCGTAACGTGCCAAAAAGCGGCGATCAACTCTCGATACTTGGCTTTGGATATATGCGACTGCCGACAAAAATGGGTGGTGGAATAGATGAAGAACGTGCGATCCGGCAGTTGAGGTATGCGATTGATAATGGTGTTAATTATGTCGATACGGCTCCCGCGTATCATTTCGGAAAAAGTGAAAAAGTGCTTGCCCGTGCCCTTGAAAACGGCTACCGGGAAAAGGTGAGGATTGCAACAAAACTCCCCCCCTGGTCAGTTTATTCACGGCCGGACATGGATCGTATCCTGGATTCACAACTCGCTACACTGCATACCGATCATATAGACTATTACCTGCTCCACAGCCTCTCAAAAGGTAACTGGGAGAAGTTAAAAGCACTGGGTGTCGGTGAATTTCTCAACTCCGCAAAAAAAGACGGGAGGATAAAAAATGCGGGATTCTCATTCCATGGTGACACTGCAACCTTAAAAGAGATCGTTGACTCGTACAACTGGGATTTCTGCCAGATCCAGTACAATTATCTTGACGAGAACAACCAGGCAGGAACTGAAGGACTGCTCTATGCTGCCGGAAAAAACCTCGCAGTCATGGTCATGGAGCCTCTCCGTGGCGGTAATCTTACGGGTCAGATACCGGATGAGATTAAAAAAATCTGGGATGGATCCCCGGTAAAACGATCACCAGCTGAATGGGCCCTGCGCTGGGTCTGGGACCACCCTGAGGTCACGGTCGTATTATCCGGAATGAACGATGAGGCACATATTGAGGAAAATCTTCGGACCGCAAACGAAGCGTTTCCTCATTCACTCGCTCCGGCAGATATTGAAATTATTCACCGTGTCCGAAATACATACCAGCGATTGATGAAAGTTGGTTGTACGGGATGCCGGTATTGCATGCCATGCCCGGCAGGCGTTGATATTCCCGGGTGTTTTTCACTCTACAATGCCCACCATCTGTTCCCTCATGACCGGAGCGCAAAATTCCTGTACCTCGGACGACATGGTGGATTACTTTCCCATGTTTCCTATGCCGGGCTGTGCAAAAACTGTGGCAGATGTGAAAAGGTCTGCCCCCAGCACCTGCCTGTGCCCGTGCTTCTTAAGGATGTTTCAAAAGATATGGAGGGAATGATGGGAATCATCGTCCCGGTTTTAAAAGGAGGACTCTGGTGCATGGATAAAGTCGGATATGTCAGGCAGGCACTTTCCCGACATAAAAATAGTTGATATTTTTTTAAAAATATCGGTTGAAACAGTCAATTATTAAAAGGGGCAGACCAGCAAACGGTTAAAAAAGAACAATGGAATTTACGACTCCCCGTT
>Ga0315275_10001814_pt1 | contig 19067 bp, 19 predicted proteins | sample YL17G03_0_MG_FD_205557 | JGI IMG/M metagenome (GOLD analysis project Ga0315275, IMG submission 205557) | Sediment microbial communities from Yellowstone Lake, YNP, Wyoming, USA - YL17G03_0 | ecosystem: Environmental > Aquatic > Freshwater > Lake > Sediment | place: USA: Wyoming | collected...
AGGGTCGCAAAGCTGTCATGCGCCTTCTTCGGCGCGCCCCGGCGGTGGTACCGCGCCACCAGCGCCAGCAGCTCGACCTCGTCGGGCTCGAAGCCGCGCAGCCCGCCGTTCTTCACCAGATAGTACGAGTGGCGGTGGTGGCGTTCATACGAGATGTGCTCGCCGATGTCGTGGAGCAGGGCCGCCAGCTCCAGCCACTCGCGGGCCCGGTCGTCGAGGCCGTGCGTCGCGCGGGTCTGATCGAAGAGCGACAGCGAGAGGCGGGCGACCTGCTGGGCGTGCTCCGCCGCGTAGTTGCAGCGTTGCGCCAGCTCGACGACGCTGCGGCGGCGGATGTCGGGGTACTGCTCGATCCGCTCGATGCGGCCGCGGTTGCGGTGAATGTAGTCGAGCACCGCGCCCTCGCGCAGCGAGAGGTCGCACAGCGTCAGCTCCTCGGCGCCGAGCTGCCGGAGGATGGTGTCGATCAGCACGACGCCGGACACCACCAGGTCCGCGCGCTTCGGGTCGAGTCCCGGCAGGCGCAGGCGCTCCTCGAGCGTCATCGCGGGGAGCGTCTTGTGGAGGGAGCGGATCGCCTTCGCCGTCACCCGGCGGTGATGCAGCGTGGTGTCCGCCGGCGCCTCGAGCGCCAGCGCCCCGATCGACAGAATCGTCCCCGATGTGCCGATCACCCTCGTAAACCCGGATCCGGCGAGGTCGGTGACGTAGTGCTCGAGCTCGTACTGGATGTGACGGATCAGCTTGCGCTGGTCGGCGTCCGAGAGCGGGTCGGTCTGGGCGAAGCGCTCGCCGAGGCGGATGACGCCGAGCCGGAAGCTGCGGGCCTGTTCGATGGCCGACGCCGTGCCGTACGTGATCTCCGTGCTCCCGCCGCCGATGTCGATGACGACGGCCTTCCCGCCGCCGACGTCGATGCCGTGCACGGCCGCGCGATGGATGAGGCGCGCTTCCTGGATGCCGGTGATGACCCGCGCCTGGATGCCCGTACGGTCCTGGATCGCCTGGAGGAAGTCGCCGCCGTTGGGCGCCTCGCGCACGGCGCTGGTCGCGACCGCGATGATCTCGTCGACCTCGCGCGAGTCGGCGAGTCGCTTGAAGCGCGCGATCGTCTGGAGCGCGGCCGCCATGGAGCCGTCGTTGAGCGGGCGGCCTTCGAGGCCGCCGGCGCCGAGGCGCACCATGTCCTTCTCCCGGCCAATCACCTCGAACCCGCCGTCCGAGGTGACCCGGACGATGATCATGTGCAGAGAATTGGTGCCGATGTCGATGGCCGCCAGGTGCATGAGCGCTCTGCCCCTATAATAGTGCCAATGCGCGCCATGGCTCGACCCGTGCTGCTCGTCAACCGGCCGGCCGAGGAGTTTCTCCGGCAGTGGCCGCTGTCGCTGCAGGGCGACGTCGAGGGCATTCACCAGGCCCGCGTGGCCACCCGCCGGCTGCGCGAGGCGCTCCCGCTGCTGGCGCAAAGCGCCCGCGACCGCGAACCGGCCCTGATCAGGTCCGCCCTCCGCTCGCTGACCCGCGCCCTGGGGCCGAGCCGCGATCTGGACGTGTCGCGGATTGTGCTCGCGGAGATCGCCCGGCGCACGCCGGCGCACGCGTCCGCCGCGGTGGCCACGGACCGGCGTCTGGCCGTCGAACGTGCCGCGGCGGCGACGGTGCTGGTCCAGATCGGCCATGGGCTCGACGTGGCCGCGCTCATCGCCCGCACCCGCGAGCTGGCCATCCGGCTCCAGGGCGAGCCCGGCACCTCCGGCTGCGCCCGCCGCGCCGGCACCCGACTGCGCAACCGGGCATCCCAGCTGCATGCCGCGGTGCTCGCGGCTGGCCGCGTGTATGCGCCGGGCCCGCTCCATGGGGTCAGAATCTCGCTGAAGAAGTTCCGGTACGCGTTCGAACTGGCGGGGCGCCTGAGCCGGGGCCGGCACGGCGCTACGCTGCGCCGCCTGAAGACGCTCCAGGACATCCTCGGCGACATGCATGACCTGCAGGTGCTGGCCGGGCGCGTGCGGGACGCCGGCGCATGGGTGGCCGTCGGGCAGAAGCCCTCGCTCGAGGCGCTCGCCGGCCATCTCGACGATCAGATCCGCGACCTGCACAGCCGGTATGTCACCAAGCGGGTGCTCCTGATCGCGGTGCTGGCCAGGGCGACGCGGCTGGCCCGCGGCCTGGCGGCGCGCCAGCCGCCGGATGAGCCCGTCACGAAGCGCCCGCCGGCGACCGGCGCGGCGCGTGGGAGGCGACGATGAACTGTTCGCTCTATCTCATCCGGCACGGGATCGCGGAGGAGCGGGGACCCGCCTATCCGATCGACGACGAGCGGCCGCTGACCGAGGAGGGCATCCGTCGGCTGGAGCAGTCGGTGAAGGGACTGCACGCCCTCGACGTCACGCTCGACCGCGTACTGACGAGCCCGCTGGTCCGGGCGCGGCAGACGGCGGAGATCGTGGCGGCCGGCCTGGCATGCCGGGAGCCGCTGCTCGTCGTCGATGCGCTGAGGCCGGGCGCGCGCTTCGAGGCGTTGATGGCCGCGCTCGAGCGCCTGGGGCGCGAGCGGGCGATTGCGCTGGTCGGCCACGAGCCGTCGATGGGGGAGTTCGGGGCGCGCCTGATCGGCGCGGCGCGGCCCCTGCTCTTCAAGAAAGGAACCGTATGCCGCATCGACGCGGACACGATACCGCCCGTCGGCGCCGGCACGCTGCAGTGGCTCCTGCCGCCGCGGGCGCTGCGCGCGTTCGCGAAGGCGCTGTAAATGAACAGATGTTCGCCAACGGGCCCTAAATGACCGTGCCGTCGGGAATGACCCCGTTTTTCGGCACCACGATGATGCCGCCGCGGATGTAGTAGTTCTCGCCGTCCGCCTCCTGGACGTTCTTCTCGTTGACCAGGCGCACGCCCCGCCCGATGCGCGCGTTCTTGTCCACGATTACCCGGTCCAGGACCGAGTCCTGGCCGATGCCGAGCGGCACCGACCGATCGCCGCCCTGGGGGCCGTCCGTGTCGTAGTAATCGGCGCCGAGCAGGACCGAGCGCTTCACGACGGCGCGCTCGTCGATGCGCGTGCGGATGCCGACGATCGACGCCTCCACCCGGCAGCGGTTGACGTAACACCCCTCCGTCACCATCGAGTAGCTGACCGTGCTGTCGATGAAGCGCGAGGCGGCCAGAAAGCGCGGCCGCGTGAAAATCGGCTTCTTCGGATCGTAGAACCGGAACGGCGGGTGGTCCCGCGTGAACGTCATGTTGGCGTCGTAGAACGACTCGATGGTGCCCACGTCCGCCCAGTAGTCGCGGTACAGGAACGCGTTGACGCGGTGGGTGCCGAGCGCCGCGGGGATAATCTCGCGGCCGAAGTCGGTCGGCCCGGGCTGCTTGAGGATGTCGAGCAGCACGTCGCGCGAGAACACGTAGATGCCCATCGAGGCGATGAACGGCTTCTCGTTGGTGTGGCCGCCGAAACTGGCGCCTGCGGGGATACTGCGTCCGATCTGGGCCAGCCGCTCGTCGTTCGGCTTCTCCTCGAAGCCGACAATCTGCCCGCCGCGATCGAACAGGAAGATGCCCATCTCGGGGGCGTCGGCGGGCGCGACCGGCTGGGCGGCGATGGTGATGTCCGCGTTGCGATCGATGTGCGAGTCGATCAGTTCCGCAAAGTCCATCCGATAGAGATGGTCGCCCGCCAGAATAAGGAAGTAGTCGGCCTGGTAGCCCGTAAAGTGCCGGGCCGCCTGGCGGACCGCGTCGGCCGTGCCCTGGAACCAGTTCGGGTTGTCGGGTGTCTGCTCGGCGGCCAGGATGTCCACGAAGCCGCCCGAGAACAGGTCCATGCGGTACGTGGACGAAATGTGCCGGTTGAGCGACGCCGAGTTGAACTGCGTCAGCACGAACATGCGGCGCAGGCCCGCGTGCAGGCAGTTGCTGATGGGAATGTCGATCAGCCGGTACTTGCCGCCGATCGGCACCGCCGGCTTCGAGCGCATCAGCGTGAGCGGGAAGAGGCGGTTGCCGCGGCCGCCGCCGAGAATGATGGCCAGCACGTCCTGCATGGCCCCTAGCCTAGGCGATGCGCCCGCCTCCGGGCAAGTTCCCCGTTGGGGTCAGGTCTGAGGTGAGACCTTTTTTCCCTTATGGGGTCACGTTCAACCCACTGAACGTGGCACCAGGAGGGGGGAAACACCTCAATCCAGACCTGACCCCGAGGGGAGTAGAGGGGCTACGGCAGGGTGATCGTGAACATCGCGCCGCCGGTGGGCCGGTTGGCTGCGGAGACGTCGCCGCCCAGCAGCCCGACCAGGTGCTTGACGATGGCCAGACCGAGCCCGGTGCCGCCCGACTCGCGTGAGCGGGCCTTGTCGACCCGGTAGAAGCGTTCGAACACCCGCTGCAGGTCCGCGTCGGGAATGCCCGGCCCCTGGTCGGCGACGGTGAGGACGCACCGGCCGTCGACCCGCCGGGCGGTGAGTTCGATGGTCGTCGTCGGCGGCGCGTAGGCGACGGCGTTCTCGACGAGGTTGCGCACGGCGTCGTGCAGCTTCGGGGCATCGGTCTGGATCACCTCGGCCCCGGGCTCGACCGTGACGGCAACTCGCTGCCGCCGCCCTTCGATCGCCGGCGCCAGTTCAACCAGCACGTCGTCGAACATGTGGCCGACGTCGACTGCCGTTCGTGCGACCGGCTCCTGTCCGGCCTCGAGGCGGGCCAGTCGCAGCAGGTCCCGCACGAGGCGCTCCATCCGCGACGCATGCCGGGCGATGATCTCGAGGAACCGCCGCGCCTCGTCCGGTTCCGGGGACTGCTCCTCCTGCAACGCCTCGACGTATCCCCGAATCGCGGTAAGCGGCGTCCGGAGCTCGTGCGAGACGTTGGCGACGAAGTCGCGGCGCATTCGGTCGGCCTCGCGCAGGTCGGTGATGTCGTGCAGCACCATGATCGCGCCACGCGATCCCGCGGTGCCGATGGGGGCGACGCGGGCCATCAGCGTGCGGTGCGGATCCTGCGGGAGGGACCATGCCTGACCGTCCTGCGCGCGGCCCTCCAGGGCCCGGCCGAGCATCGTGGCGAGCTCCGCATCTGTCAGCACCGCCAGGTAGTGCTGATCGAGGCGAAGATCCGGGAGGCGCAGCAGCCGCCGGGCGGCGTCGTTGACGAGCAGGATCCGGCCGAGCGCGTTGACGACCAGGACGCCTTCGAGCATGCCCGCCAGCATGGCTTGCATGCGGGCGCGATCCTGTTCGAGTTCGGCCATCTGGCGCCCGAGCTCGCGGGCGGTGTCGTCGAGCGCGCGGGCGACGGTGGCCAGTTCGTCCGCGCCCCGCTCGCCGGTCGGCTGCGAGAAGTCGCCGGCCGTGTATCGCCGGGCGACGCCGGCGATCGCGGCGACGCGCCGATCCAGCGCCGCGGCTGACAGCCACGACAGGCCCAGCGCGCACAGCAGCGCCACCCCGAGCGCCAGCAGCAGACTCCGGCGGACGGCGGCGATTTCGTCTTCCACCTGGGCGAGGGGCAGCGCCAGGCGGACGACGTCGACATCGGCGCGAGCGACCTTGACGGCCACGTAGAGCAGGTCGGCGCCCAGCGTGGCGCTCGGCCGGCGTGCGACCCCGACGCGGCCGGCGCGCGCCGCGGCCACCTCGGGCCTGTCGGCGTGGTTGTCGAGCGACGCGTGGCGCTCGAACGGCTCGGCCGAGTCGCCACGCACGCGGCCGTCGGGACCGATGAGAGTGACGCGCGCCGACGCCAGCGCGCCCAGCCGGTCGGCTTCGCGATCGAGATCGGCCGCCGAGAGGGGCGCCGGGCTTTCGCGCAGCAGGGCGGCGGTCAGCCGGGTCTGGGTGGCGAGGTCCCGTTCGATGAGTTGGAGCAGCGAGGCGCGCAGCGTGATGGACGTGATGACGGCCGCCAGGATGAGCGCCACGGCCGAGACGCCGAACACCGTGACCAGCGAGCGTCCGCGCAGACTGCCGAAGGTCACGGGCGCTGGGCCCCTGGGCGGGATCGCCCGCCGGGCGGGCATGCCGCGTCGGCCGGATCGACGAGGCGGTAGCCGAACTGCTTGACGGTGTCGATCGCGTTGGCGAGGACCGGGAGTTTCTCGCGCAGCCGCCGGACGTGCACGTCGACCGTGCGTGTGCCTCCCGTGTAGCGGTAGCCCCAGACGTCGGTCAGGAGCAAGTCGCGCGACAGGACGCGCCCGCGGTGCTGCAGGAAGTACTCGAGCAGCAGGAACTCCTTCGCGGTGAGTTTCACGTCGTCGGCGCCGTCGGTGACGCGGTGGCGTTCGCGATCGAGCGCGAGCGTGCCGTAGCGCAGCGTGGTTTCGCCCGACTCGGCCCAGCGCTGCGCGCGGCGGAGCAGCGCGCCGACGCGGGCGACGAGCTCGTTAGGGCTGAACGGTTTGGTGACGTAATCGTCGGCGCCCGTCTCGAGCCCGGCGATGCGATCGCCCTCTTCGGTCCGCGCCGTCAGCATGATGATCGGCAGGGCCGCCGTGGCGGGGGCATGCCGGACCGCGCGGCACACTTCGAGGCCGTCCATGCCCGGCAGCATCAGATCGAGCAGGAGCAGGTCGGGCACACGACCGCGCACCGACTCGAGGGCCGCGTCGCCGGCGTCGACCACGGTCACGACGTGGCCGGCCCGTGTCAGGTAGCGTTCGACCAGATCCGCAATATCGCGATCGTCTTCGACGACGAGAACGTAGCTCACGACTCAACATTGTACCGCCTGAGGGCGGCCGCGCAGGGCCGCCCTCGTCTGGTGCGCCACGATTCGGCCGGGCTGCCGGTTGTTACGTGGACGTAACATGGGCGGCGCGCGGCATCAGGTACAATCACGGTGCTGTTTCGGCTACAATCTGGGCGCCTGTTTGTCCGAAGGGAGTGATGCGTGCGATTTCGACTGATACCGCGCGAGGAACAGTTCTACCAGGACTTTCTGGCGATGGCGGCCAACATCTGCGAAGCGGCCAAGTTTCTGGATGAGATGGTCGCCACCGACCCGCCCATCCGGGACAAGGCCGAGGAGATCAAGGAACTGGAGCATCGCTGCGATTTCCTCACCCATGAGGTCATCCAGCGGCTGCACCGGACGTTTGTCACGCCCATCGATCGGGAAGATATCCACGCGCTGGCCAAGGCGCTCGACGACGTCATGGACGCCATCGACGCGGCGGCGCACCTGTTCCTGCAGTACAAGATCGAACGCATTTACGACGGCACGCGCCAGTTCACGCGGGTGATCGTCACCGCCGCCGATCAGATCCGGATCGCGCTCCAGCACATGGAAGCCCGCACGCCGGTCACCACGAGCGTGGTCGAGATCAACCGCCTCGAGAACGAGGCGGACCGCCTCCACCAGGACGTGATCAGCCGGCTCTTCGAACAAGAGAAGGACCCGATCACGCTCATGAAGTGGAAGGAGATCCTCGACTATCTCGAAGCGACGGTGGACTCCATCGAGGACGTGTCCGACGTCATCCAGGGCGTGATTCTGAAGCACGCCTGAGCGGACCCATGGAACTGGCAATTGTCGCGGCCCTGATCGGCGCAGCCCTGATCTTCGACTACATCAACGGCTTCCACGACGCCGCGAACTCCATCGCGACGATCGTCTCCACCCGCGTGCTCTCGCCGGGCAAGGCCGTGATCTGGGCGGCGTTCTTCAACTTCGCGGCGTTCTTCCTGTTCGGCACGGCCGTCGCGAAGACGGTCGGCTCGGGCATGATCGACATCCACGTCGTGACCTACGCGGTCATCTTCTCGGGCCTGTTCGGCGCGATCATCTGGGACCTCATCACCTGGCACTACGGGCTGCCGACCAGTTCGTCGCACGCCCTGATCGGCGGCTATGCCGGCGCGGCCATCGCCGAGGCCGGATGGGGGGCGATTATCCCGTCCGGGTGGACCAAGACGCTGCTGTTCATCGTCGTGTCGCCGGTCGTGGGCCTGGTGGCGGGCCTCGTCCTCATGGTGGCGATCTACTGGGTGTTCCAGGGCACCACGCCGGCCAAGGTGGACCACTGGTTCCGGAAGCTGCAGCTCGTCTCGGCAGCGCTGTTCAGTATCAACCACGGCGCGAACGACGCGCAGAAGACGATGGGCATCATGGCGGGCGTGCTGGCGACGGCCGGCTACATCGACAAGACGCACTTCACGATCCCGACGTGGGTGGTGCTGGTCGCCTACACGGCCATCGGGCTCGGCACGCTCTCGGGCGGGTGGCGCATCATCCACACCATGGGGTCGCGCATCACCAAGCTGCAGCCGGTGCACGGCTTCGCCGCAGAGACGGGCGCGGCGGGGGCGATCTTCCTGGCGACCGCGCTGGGCATTCCGGTGTCCACGACGCATGCCATCACCGGCTCGATTGTCGGCGTCGGCAGCACCCGCCGCCTGTCGGCCGTCCGGTGGGGTGTCGCGGGCCGCATCGTGTGGGCCTGGGTCCTCACGATTCCCGCCGCCGCGGCCCTGGGCGCGGGGATGGGCCTCCTCCTCCGCTCCTTCGGCATCCGCTAGGCGCAGAAGTTACGCACACGTAACATCGCCGCGCCCGGGCGGCGGATAGAGTGACGGTAGGGGGCTCGCGACACCCGCCCTCGCGCCGGCATCCCGCACGTCATCATGGAACTCACCATCGTCATCGTCCTGATCGCGGTTGCGCTGATCTTCGACTACATCAACGGCTTCCACGACGCCGCCAACTCAATCGCCACCGTCGTTTCGACGCGGGTGCTGTCGCCGGGGCAGGCCGTGATCTGGGCGGCGTTCTTCAACTTCGTGGCGGCCTTCGGGTTCGGCACGGCCGTCGCGAAGACCATCGGCTCCGGGATGATCGACATCCACGTCGTCACCTTCGCCGTGATCTTCTCGGGGCTGTTCGGCGCGATCGTATGGGACCTGATCACGTGGTATTGGGGCTTGCCGACCAGTTCGTCCCATGCGCTCGTGGGTGGCTATGCCGGGGCGGCGCTCGCCAAGGCGGGGTGGAGCGCCATCATCGCGTCTGGCTGGACCAAGACGCTCGTATTCATCATCCTGTCGCCGCTCATCGGAATGACGGTGGGGCTGGGACTGATGGTGGCGATCTACTGGGTGTTCCGCCGCGTGACGCCGGCGAAGGTCGACTTCTGGTTCCGAAAGCTCCAGCTCGTGTCGGCCGCGCTCTTCAGTTTGAACCACGGCGCCAACGACGCGCAGAAGACGATGGGGATCATCGCAGGGGTGCTCTTCACGGTGCCGCTCTACCGGCCGCTGGTCACCGACGCGAGCGGGCACATGTCCATTCCGTTCTGGATCGTCCTGCTCGCCCACGCGGCCATCGGCCTGGGCACGCTGTCCGGCGGCTGGCGCATCATCCACACGATGGGATCGCGCATCACGAAGCTGCAGCCGGTGCACGGGTTCGCGGCGGAGACCGGCGCGGCGGGTGCCGTGTTCCTGGCGACCGTGCTCGGGATTCCCGTCAGCACGACGCACGCCATCACCGGCGCGATTGTCGGCGTCGGCGCCACGCGGCGGCTGTCGGCCGTCCGCTGGGGCGTCGCGGGCCGGATCGTCTGGGCGTGGGTCCTCACCATTCCCGCCGCAGCCGCGCTCGGCATGGGTATGCAGTACCTGCTCAGCCTGTTCGGCATCCGGTAGCGAGGCGCTGGATCTCGCCGATCCGCTCGGTGTCATGAGCGAGCATGATGGCGACCAGATCGGCAACCGAGGTTCGGGGGCGGCCGGGCCAGGCGACGGGCCGGCCCAGTTCTTCCGCCGAATATCCCTGAAGCACGCTTAGCGTCGCACGGCGCACGGCGGCGAACCGGCCGAGCCGTGTCGCGCATCCGCTGGGGTCACGAACCGGTTCGCGGCAGAGGAGCGCGCGGGCGTAGGCATCTTCGGCTTCGATCAGCCGATCCATCAAAGCATCGACGTGCGGGTGGGCCGCCGCCGGCGCCGCACTCACGAAACGCTCGAGGCGATCGAGCGAATGCTCCAGCGCCTTCAGTTGGATCAGGCACTCCAGCAGGTCAGCCACGCAGCCCCGCCTCCCTCCTCACTACGGTCGCTTGATCTCCGGAATCGCCGTCGCGCGCTCGGCAATGAAGCCGATCGGTTCGCCCTTCGATACGGGAGGCGTCGCGACGACGTAGAGCACCTCGCCCGCAAACGGCGCGCGAATCTCTTCGAGCAGCGCGCCGTGGAAATCGGTGAGCCGGGCGATGAGCGTGCCCTGCGCGACGGTCTGCCCCGGTTCGACCATCGGGTAGAGCAGGCCCGTGAACGCTGCGCGCAGCACTTCGTTGCGGCCGAGCCAGATGGGGTGCGTCACCGGGTCCGGGCCGTCGTTCCGCATCTTCAGGTGCTTGAGCACGCCCGCCACGCCGCGCTCGATGCGCGCAATCGACTCCTCGTCGGTCCTCGCCCATCCGCCCGACTCGACCGTCAGCGCCGGCTTGCCGCGTGTCATCGCGGTGTTGGCGAGATAGAGGGATGCCTTCGGGTCGTTCGGCCGCTCGGTGTCGATCACGATGTGATCCAGGCCGAACGCCAGCGCCAGGTCCTTGCTGGCGTTGACCACGGCTGGCGCGCTGGTCACCACCCAGTAGCTGTACGGCCGGAGCCACTCGTTGCCGTCGCCGCAGTGGATGTCGACGACGTGGGTCGCGCGGTCGATGACCTCGCGCGTCAGCACGTCGGCGATGCGGTCCGAGAGCGTGCCGTCGCGCTTGCCCGGGAACACGCGATTGAGGTTCTTGTCGTCGGTCGGCCCGTAGTAGACGGTGCGCTTCAGGAACGACGGCATATTGGCGACGTGCACCAGCACGACCGTGCCGGTGAGCGTGCGCGGATCCAGCGTCTGCCGCACGCGCTGCAGCGCGAGGATTGGCGGGTACTCGACGCCGTGCGTGCCGGCGACGAGCGCCAGCACCGGGCCCGGCTTCGAACCATGGATGATCGAGAACGGAATCGTCGTGCCCTGGTCACCCGGGCCTGCCGGCACATTCAGCGTGCCTGACACGGCCGTGCCTGGCGCGGCGGACACGCCGCCCAGCGTGAACGGGGTCTGGGCGCTGGCCGGAACGGCAACGGCGAACGCGAGCGCCAGCGTCAACAACCCGAGCATCGGTCGCGCGACATGCAGCATGTGTTTGTCTCCCGTGAACGGCCAGCACTGAAGCGGGGTCGGATTCGAGTTCTGTCCGCTTTCGTAGAACTCGTATCTGACCCTACTTCCGGTCCCATCAGCACTCAGTCGTGGGATCCGGCTTCAGCCGGATCCTTGACGCCTTCAATCAGAACTCTTTCACCGTCTTCCCGCGTGCAAGAAACGCCGCGGCCACGCACGACAGCAGCATCCCCGTCACCGCCAGCGTTGCCGGCGCCGACGTCAGGTACGCAAGGTAGCCCGCCGCGAGGCTGCCGATCGGCATTCCGCCCCGGAACGCCATCATATACACGCTCAGCACCCGGCCGCGCATGTCGTTGGGCACCGCCAGCTGCACGAGCGACATCAGGAGCGAGAAGCTCATCATCAGCCCGATGCTGCCGAGGAAGATCAACGCGTAGCTCAGCGGCAGCACGCGTGACATCGCAAACGCCGCGAGGATCAGGCCCAGGGCGATCTGGACCAGCAGCACCGCGCGGCCCATGCCCTGGAAGCGGCCCATCCAGGCCACCGAGAGCGCGCCGACGACGGCCCCCGCTCCGGAAAACGCCATCAGCCGGCTGTAGCCGTCGGGCCCCAGGCTGAACACCTTCTGCGCCATCACCGGCAGCAGCGTCAGCACTGGCGACGCCAGCATCGTCGTGCACAGGGCGAGGAACGTCATGGTCAGGATGACCGGGCTGTGCCAGACGAACGACAGGCCGCCGCGCATTTCGGCGAGCACGCTCCGGGTGGCCGCCACCGGCGTGTGCGTGACGTGGAGCATCAGCAGCGAGGCGATGACGACCAGGAACGACAGCCCGTTGAGCGTGAAGCAGGCGGCCGAGCCCCAGGCCGCCAGCGCCACCCCGGCCGCCAGCGGCCCGATGACGCGCGCCAGGTTGAACTGCGTCGAGTTGAGCGCGATAGCATTCGGCATGTCGTCGCGCGACACCAGGTTGGGCAGCAGCGACTGATAAGCCGGGCCGCCGAAGGCCTGCGCCGTGCCGGTGATCGCCGACAGCGCCAGTACGTGCCAGATGCGCACGGCATCGAAGTGCACCAGGGCCGCCAGCGCGAACGCCGTGGACATCTGGACGCACTGGGAAATCAGCAGGACCCGCCGCCGGTCGTGCCGGTCGGCGACGACCCCGCCGACCAGCGTCAGGAGCAGAATCGGCAACTCGCCGAGGAACGCGTCGAGGCCGAGATAGAACGGCGAGCCGGTCATCGTCAGCACCAGCCAGCTCTGGGCGACCTTCTGCATCCACGTCCCGACGCTCGACGCGAACGCGCCCATCCACATCACGCGGAAGTCGCGGTAGGTGAGGGCGCTGGCCAGGCGGCGGACGGCAGAATGAACGGGCACGGTTCAGTGATTGTATCCTCGGTATGGAGTGGGCGCGGCAGGAGGCGGGTGGTGAAGACGCGTCGCGTCCGACGATGGGATCCGTGACGACCTGGTGGTTGATCGCGTCTACCGCTGGGCGGTCAGGAGCGGGGAGGGGACAGTGCCCCGGGCCTGAGCTGGCGCCGCTGGCGATCTGCCCACGTGCGTCCGTAGAGTCGATCGTCGAACCAGCGCGCGACGCGGGCCAGCCATGGCGCGCGGCGCAGCGCATACCGGACGACGCGATGGAGCGGCGTGTCGGGGTGGGAGAACGGGCACACAGCCATGCAGATGCCGCAATCGGTGCCGACGGTGCGCCAGTAGCCGTAGCAGCGTCCGGCGTTGGTGGGCCACAGCGGGATCCCATCCGTCATCGTCAGGTCGCCGTCAGAGAGCGCGTGCGACGGGCAGTTGGTTGCGCACTTCTTGCAGATCCGGCAGAACCGTTCCACCCCGAGCGAGACCAAGCGGCTCGCGCGGAGCCTGGCATCGGTGGTGACCGCGCCGATGCGGACGCGCGTGCCCGCGCGGTCGGCCACGAGGATGTTGTGCCGGCCCATCTCGCCCAGGCCGGCCGCCACGGCCAGCGGCGGCAGGATCACGTCATAGTGCGCGTCGTAGTGCGCCTTCGCCTCGAATCCGGCCGCGCGCAGGGCGGCGGCGAGCGTCAGTGAGAGTTGCGCCGCCCGCAAGTATTGCCCCGCCGACTCGGCGATCACCGGCGCGCCCGGCGCGTGCTGCATCGCACCGAAATCCATTTCCACCAGAAAGACGATGGCGATCGCGTGCGGCAACTGCACTGGATGCCCGTAGTCCGCGTCGAAGCGCCCCTTGTGCGTGTAGACGAAGCGCTGGTCGAGTGCCGCGATGCCGGCGGCGTATGCCCCGCGCTGCACGAGTCCCTCGCAGAGGCTGCGCGAGAGATCCACAGCGCTGCGCAACTGGCTGGCCCACACCTCCACGTCGCGAGTATCCGGGACAAACGCGTCGATGGCTCGGAACGACGCGGCGGCATCGCCACAGATCGCCTCGTCGTAGTGGGACCCGCCCGGCGTCAGGAGGGCGGGTCGCGTGCGCAGGTGATCATCGGCCGCGCGGCGCTCCGGGTGGCGGCCGTAGTACTCGTTGTACGCGGCCGTTCCAGCCGTGCGCGCCATCCGCGCGAACATCACGTCCCGCTCGTCGATCCGCGCGGGTGCAGTGGTGCGCCGGGGTTCAGGCCGATCTGACATCCAGGGCACCATACACCGCCGGGAATGCCGGGAGGAAGCCTGCTTCGCTAACTCCTGAAGCTCAACTCGACCTTGTGGAAGGCCTTGGCCTCCAGGTCGCCCTTGAGACCGAAGGTGACGGGTTCGATCGTGAAGGCCGCTCCGGCGGACGTGACCGTCGGGCGGCCTGCTCTGCGATCCGCGTCTTAACCAGCTTCCGCACGAGTGTGGCCGGCAAGGGCTTGTCCGGTGGGAAGCGGACTGTGCCCTTGCTCGTGTCGTACGCCGCGAGGGGCTTCGCGTGCGCCGCGATCGGGTGCGCGCCGGGGTAGAACGCACAGTGTTTCGTGGCCGCGCCCATGTACACGAGCACCCGCCCGCCCACGCGAAACGCCGGAATGCCGTAGCTGATGCATTCCACAGCCTTCGGGGCGGCGGCCATGATCGCTCGCCGGAGATACTGCAGCGCCGCGCGCTTCTCGACACTCAGGGGCGCCAGGTACTCGTCGATGGACTGCGGTGGTGTCAGGCGCATGGTCATGGGTGACGCCAACGGCGATGTCGATATTGTAGCCGCGTCGGGCTGCGGTCTGATGCGAACGGATCAGCCAGCCGGCCGCCGGCAGGTGACGATGTACTCGCGCGAACTGGCCGTAAGGGCTGCACCAGCGAAGTCGCCGTGAATCGACTCGAGATCGAGTTTCGAGCATGCGACCAGGTGCTCGATCTCGAACCGGAAGAAGAAGCGCATCTCGAACGCCCACTCGCCGCGATGCTCGCCGTCTTCCTCGTCCCAGACAAAGGTCATGCGGACGGGCGTGATCTGGCGGGCAAGGTCGGCCGGGCCCGCGGTGACGAGGCGCCGCAGGCGGCGGCCTGGGGCGTGCTCGCCGTCGAAGTCGGTGTGTTCGGGCAGGCCCTCGAGCAGGAGTCGCAGGTTCGGGACGTACAGGTCGAAGACGAACGACCCGCCCGGGCGCAGGCAGTCGTGCACGGCGTCGAGCAGGCGCAGCTGATTACCGGTGTCGTGCACGTGGGACAGCACCCGAAACGGCGCGCACACGAGGGCGAACGGCCGGTCGCTCCGGAAGGTCACGGCGTCGGCCACCCAGACCCGCCCGCGATCGTCGGGCGCCAGCTTGGCGCGGCACTGCTCAATCATGGCCGGGCTGAGGTCGATCCCCCAGACGTCGAGGCCGCGGCGGCGCGCCTCGGCGAATAGCCGGCCGGTGCCCACGCCGATCTCGAGCGACGGCCCTCCGGCTTCGGCCATCCGGTCGAGGTACCACTCGTTGTCGACGCCGTCGCGCACCTTCGCGTAGACCGTATCGTAAAAGCGCGCCACCACGTCTGGGTACGGCTCAGTCACGTGTGCACCTCGTCTCGGGACGGCTCGCCCTCTTCGCGCCCCTTACTGATTCTGAAGACGTGGCCATCTGGATGCCGCACGTGCATCTCGCGAACGCCCCATGGCATGTCCGGCGGCGGCGTACCACTCGGTCCCGTCCCGCTGATAGACCGCAAGGCACAGCCCTTCATGCGGCGAACAGAACCCGGACGGACTTGCGCATCGGTGTCTCCTTTTCGTGAGTGGGCGCCACGGCACCGCGCTGTCAGAGAGACGGCACGGCGTCATGTTCAGGCACGTCCGATTCCGATGCACGCCTCGGCGCTGAGGCGCGGCACGCCGTCGCGTGACTCGGCTGTCAGGGATGCGATGTAGTCGCGGCCGACGGCCGCGGCGCGTTCGGGTCCCAATTGTTGGAACAAGAAGGCCAGCGGAGGCCCCGAGCGCGTGAAGTCGTCCCAGAAGGCATGCGGTGATTCGATCGTCAGGATCCCGGTCGATGTGGTGACCTCGACCTCCCTGAATCCTGCGCGGTACATCTCATCTCTCAGCGGGGTTGCGCCGGCGAGCCGTGCCCAGACCGGAGGCGCAGCCGGAAGCTGGAACTCCGGAACGACCCGCCGGATCGATTCGGCCACTGACGTCATCAGTTGCAGGTTCCTGGGATCGCTCCAGCAGACGACGGCCGCGCGCCCCCCCGGCCGGAGCACGCGGCGCAGTTCTGTCAGGCCCTTGTGAATGTCCGGGAAGAAGATCAGACCGAGGACTGACACGCTCGCGTCGAAGGAGGCGTCCGGCACAGCGAGGGCCTGGCCGTCCATCACCTCGGCCGTGATGCGCGTCATCCCTTCGGCGGCGGTGCGCTCGCGAACACGGGCGACCATGCCGGCCGCAAAATCGGTTGCGAGGACCTCGGCGCCGGCTCGCGCAGCCATGAGGCTGAACGTGCCCGTTCCGGCGGCGACGTCGATGACGCGCTCGCCAGGTTTGAGATCCAGTAGCCGCAGTGCCTCCGCGGAGAACTGGGAACTCAGACCCTCGAACGACTGTTCATACGCTGACGCGAGCGCGCCCCAGCGTTCCGGCACTTGATCTGGACTCGTCGGCACGTCGTCCCTCCCTCTCTGCCCCTCCGCCTGCCGATCAGACAGATCTTGCGCGCAGTCGGCGGCACTGACAAGTCGCTCGTTTGCCGAGTCGCTCGTCTTCCGAGCGGAGGGCGGTTCTCGCGGGCTGGTGGGCCTGGCTGCCGCCTACACCACCGCCCCGAACAGCCTGCCGACCGCATACGTCATTGCCATGGCGAGGGCGCCCCAGAAGGTCACCCGCACGGCGCCAGTCGCGGCCCCGGCGCCGCCGGCGCGGGCCGCGAGGCCGCCGAGCACGGCCAGAAACAAGAGCGACGTGGCGGTCACGGCCGGCGCGAGCGCCGAGGACGGCGTGAGCACCGCGCACAGGAGCGGCATCGCGGCCCCGACGGCGAACGTGCCCGCCGATGCGAAGGCCGCCTGGACCGGGCGCGCGCGCTGGAGATCGGAGATGCCGAGTTCGTCCCGGGCGTGTGCGCCAAGTGCGTCGTGCGCCATCAACTGATCGGCCACCTGCGCCGCGAGGGCAGGATCGAGACCGCGGGAGACGTAAATCGTCGTCAGTTCCGATCGTTCGTGCGCGTCGTCGGTCGCCAGTTCGTGACGTTCGCGGGCCAGGTCTGCGGTTTCCGTGTCCGCCTGGGAGCTGACCGAGACGTACTCGCCGGCCGCCATGGACATGGCGCCTGCGACCAGTCCGGCGACGCCGGCGACAAGCACATCGTTCCTGGCCGCCCCGGCGCCTGCGACGCCGAGCACGAGGCTTGCCGTCGACACGATGCCGTCGTTGGCCCCCATCACCGCGGCACGAAGCCATCCGATGCGTTCCGAGCGGTGTCGTTCCACGTGGCTCATGAGTCGTGCCATCGTCATCTCCTCCATCGCAGTCTGATGTGCCCGGCCACGCTGTCGCGACGAATATGTCCGCGGTGCAGTCGGACGGTATCGGGGGCACTGGACACCGGCAGGGTCTCCTGCAACGCGCTGCCATAGCGATTCTATACGCCGGCACTGGCGGCGAGATCGCCGGGCGCGGCGAGGAGCAACTGCTCAGTAGATGCCCACATCAATGGGGGACTCGGTCCCGATCGTCTTCAGGCGCTCGGCATACGTCGCCAACGCCTGCTTTCGCTGTTCGTCAGTCAAGCGAACCGGCCCGTAGACGATCTGCGGCGCCAGCACGTCGAACCCGACGAACTGCAGCACGCCTCGGTGAATCGGCCTCAGGATTCCCCCGATGTCCCCGTTGAACGCTCCTTTGAGATAAGCACCTTCCGGGCCGCCTGTGGTCAGGGAAAGCAGCGCCCGCTTTCCGCGAAAGACTCCTGACTGGTAGATTCGGCCACCGCCATACGCGCGTCCCATCGCAAACACACGATCAACCCACCCTTTGAGGACGGCCGGCAATCCGAACCACCAGAGTGGAAACTGCCAGATCATCAGGTCACACCACTCGATCTTCCTGATTTCGGCCTCAATCTCCGGCGAGAACCCGTTCGTGTCCGTGGCGTGCATTTCCTCGATCTGGGGTTTGAGATAGTCCGGGTTCTTGGCCGTCGCAAAGTTCTTCCGGCTGGACACGGGATCGAAGTGCATCGCATGCAGGTCGGACGTTCTCACCTCGTGTCCTGCGGCGGCCAGGGTCTGACGCGCCGTCTGGAACATCGCCGCGTTGAAGCTCTGGGGCTCCGGATGCCAATAGACGACGAGTACTTTCATGGATGAACTCCTTGCGACTTGCCCTGCGCGCTCCCGAGGGCGCGCGCCAGGACGACATTCGTGCCGAGCGCGACGAGGAACGCGGGGAGGGCCGTCATGATCGGCCAGATCCCGAGCGCGAGAAGCAGGAGCTGCCGGTGCTGGGTGGTCGACCCGGTCGACAGTGAATGGACGTTTGCGCCAACAGCAAGCCCGAATGCTCCAAGCGCCACGGCGACGGCGACGTGCAGTGCGGCCGGGCCGGGTGAGTGCTGCAGCCGAACGCGCTCGTACGCAATGTGAGCCCCGTATCCAATGGCGCTTACGACCCACGCGGCCAGGCGCCACGCCTGCACGTGAGACGCCGGTACCGCGAACACGATGCCAACAAGGGCGTACCCGATGCCCAGGAGAACGGCCACCGGTACCCACGACTGACGAGGTGATTCACCCATTGGTGTCTCCCAACGCTCCGGCTTCAACGGCTGGCGATCATGAACCTATCGCGTGTGTGCGGCAAGCGCATGTGGTGCGCATGTGGTGCGCATGTGGTCCGCAGACTGCGCCGGCCTACAGCGCGTGCCCGCCGGCGACCGGCGAGACCCGGGTCGTCACAGTGCTCGCCTCGTGCGCCACCGCGACGACGATCCGCCAGTGATCGGCGCCGCTCCGGACGATGTACGTGAACCCGAAGCGGGCGATCTCGGACTGTGACGCATCGTAGCGAATGAAGTCGCCGGTCAGTTCCGCGAGCCCCGGCGCGAGTGCGCGGCTCATCAGGCCGGACACCTCGGTCCTGTGATAGCCCTGGCTCTTCGCGTGCTCGATGAGATGGTTGGCGAGCACGAGCGCGGTCGCGTCATCCTGCACGATCCAGGCGCCGTCCGGGCGGATGAACGTGCAGGGCAACTCGTAGAACGGCACCACGTTCTCGCCGCGCAAGGTCTCGAACGCGCGCACGTACGCGTCGATCATCTCCGATGGTGTGCCTGTCATCACTCGCGTCCTCCCGCCGGCATTCGGCTACGCACCGTCCGGAATCTCCGGTTCGACCAGGTGAGCCAGCAGCGACAGCGACTCCTGCCAGCCGAGGTAGCAGAACTCGACCGGAATAGCCGGCGGCAGGCCCTCCTGGACGATCGTCACCTCGGTGCCGCAGGCAACTGGGCGAAGGGCGATGGCGACCTGCATCTCGCCCG
>Ga0315275_10001817_pt1 | contig 19048 bp, 12 predicted proteins | sample YL17G03_0_MG_FD_205557 | JGI IMG/M metagenome (GOLD analysis project Ga0315275, IMG submission 205557) | Sediment microbial communities from Yellowstone Lake, YNP, Wyoming, USA - YL17G03_0 | ecosystem: Environmental > Aquatic > Freshwater > Lake > Sediment | place: USA: Wyoming | collected...
TGGATTGCGCCGAGGAGCTGGGATGGGGTCATGGTATCGAACGCGAGGAGAGTCTCTCGCTGAGAAGGAACATCGTCGGGGCGGGGGAAGCGCCGGCCCCACGTCTCCCACAGAACGATATGGTCCCGCTCTTCTTGAACAATGGTTGATCCGTGAGGGAAGTCGGGCTGGAAGGCATTCACAACGGTTTGCCAGTAGGAAGGAATCCGTTGAATGAATTCCGCGTACGATCTGTGGTACTTGGCGAGCATTTCGGTCGAGACCTCACCCCTGGACCATTCCTGATAGAAGGGATGATCGAGCAATCTGGGTTGAACACTCATATCGAACTTCCTCCCTGCTGTGAAATCGATGTGAAAGAACGGTTCGGAACGACTTGCCTTGGTACGGAAATGCATACGGAAAGTCAAGCAAGATTCATGTTTACGTCACCATCGTTCGCCGGCATTCTTCAACCCGGGGTCACCCTGACTGAGAATAGTTGGACGGTGATACGCAGGCTGAAGGCCGCGCCGGAGCATGTTAGGATACGAGGGGTTCAGCCGGTCTGAGCCGAATCGCAAAGCAACGAACGCCTGCCGGCCGATAGGGTCCTAGTACCCCGTGGGGACGGGAACCTTCCCCTCTATTCTCCCGTTCTCAGTACGGCGGCACATGAGGCCTTTCCGGCAAGGACGCGACGACGCAGGATTCTTCCCTGAGCAAACGAGCGATATTCGCTCCAACGCGCTGGGAATCGGCCCCACAGGGTGTGATCCAGGTTCGGTTCTGGGGTTGGGTTTTGTGATGGAAGGGAATGGATGAGTGGCACCGACACCTGGTGTGGCAGAGAGCACAGGAGACACGCACTTTCCACTTGACTCTTCGCCGTAAATTGTGTAGAGTCAAGCCCGTACACTGTTCTTTCTTGTCATCGTGTCCCTCCGGAAACGGACGGAAAAGCGCTCATCTCATATGATTGTAAATTCTTTTGGTGCCAGCGTCATTGCTCTTCCGTTCAAGGAAGAGCTGACAACCATACCCCCATCCCCCGTTGGCTCGCGGGTTGTTCCGCCAGCCGCTGTTCTCCCCGAACCTGGCTTCGGGTTCCGCTCTCTTCAGCACTCAACAGATGCACAACTCTCTGTTTCGACCCGGCCCCTGCTGTCACGACCAGAGCTGCAGGGAACAGATTCATCATGCTGTGGACCCAGGGTTACCGACGACCAAACTTCTCTTTCGTCTGATTTCCTGAGCGAGATTCTGACAATCGACAGATCGACTCCAGACTGTATGCTCAACATCTCACTATTATAGCGGAGATCCCCGTATGAGGCACAAACATTACCTCTTTCTTCCGGCCCTGCTTGCATGGGCCATCTTGTTCATTGTACTCTCCGAGCCACTACGGTCTCAAACCAAACATGTCTCCATGGAGAATCTCTCCAAAACTGCAGACATCGTCGCCGTTGGAAAGGTCACCGGGACAAAGTCGGAGTGGGATCAGAACAAAACGAGGATCTTCACGCTCGTGACGCTGCAGGTGAGCGAGTATGTCAAGGGCGGCGAAGGCAATTCCCTTACCATTACAACCCCAGGCGGGGAAGTCGGTGATGTAGGAGAGCTCTACACCCACGTCCCGACATTTCGCCCGAACGAGGAGGTCGTTGTATTTCTCGAGAAAGAAGCACCGGGCCGTTATCGTGTCGCCGGCGGGGATCAGGGCAAATACAACATTGAGAAGGACCCGCAAACCGGCCGGCTCGTTGTCGCCGGGAGCCATCGCCTGGAGGACTTTACGGCCGCTGTGAAGAAGGCCATGCAGAACTGATGCACGCCATCCTCCTCTCTAAGGAGGAGATATTCGCCTGCAAGCAATCGTAGCGATGCATGATTCATCATCTTTCTTGCGACAGAAATCACCGTCGCGTCTGTGGTGTCGAGATATGAAATCAAGAATGACCTTCGGATCAACTGACAGGAAGATTTCCATGAAGAAGCTTACGCTGAGTGTTGCTCTGCTCCTTATGCTGGTTCAGACAATTGGCGCCAGCCAGCCGAACACTCCTCTCCTCGGATACAGGGCAACCGATTGGAGATACCAGGTCGTCAAAGGAGGCGCCACCGTGGAAGGCCTGTTCTACCAGACGTCGTATGTCGAGGACAGGAACTGGTCGACCGGCAAGGCTGCTTTCGGCACGATCAACAACACATCGTCGCCGCCGTGTCCGCTCAATACCACCGCAAATGTTCTTACTCCCTGGCCTGCCTCCAGAAATATGCTCTTAAGAAAATTGGTCACAATCCCCCCTGGTGCGCGCAATGTCAGGGTCTTCGTCTCCCTCGACAACGCTGTCCGCGTCTGGCTCAATGGGTCCGAAGTCACAAATGGTCCGCAAACACACCTCAGCTGTTCGTCCGATACGGATTATGTATTCAAAGTAACACAGGACCTCAGCAAAGGCGGCACATTCCTTCTTGCCGTTGATGGCATCTGGCAGAACTCCAAAAGTTTCGTGGATGTGGGCATCCTTGCCGACCTCGGTTACACGATAACGACCACCACGACGGGCGTCGGGACGGTCACTCCCCCTTCCCCAACCTATGTCGTAGCAGGAAGCGACTATAATGCCACATACGCTGCCGGGACCGCATATCATGTTGCATCAGTGAAGCTTGATGGGACCATCAACTCCTTTACCTCAACATCCAACCACGCGCCGGCTTCCTACCCTTTCACTATACCAAAGGTCGCCTCGAACCATACGGTGGCCGTGGTCTTTACCCAGAACACATACGCCATAAGCTCCTCACCCGGACCGAACGGGACCATCGCCATCGATTCAACGACCGTCCTCGAGAATCATACGTTTACAGCCACGATGGCAGCCAATCCGGGATACCACATCACAGGAGTGTTTGATAACGGTGTTGCTGACCCGAACTTCACCGGCTTGCCGCAGCCAACCAGCACGCCTCAGGCGTGGACCAAGACGTACACCTCTGTGACTGCAGATCACGCCATATCAGCGACGTTCGACATCAACTACTATACGCTGGCGGCGACCCCTTCGAACACGAGCGGGACCGTTTCTATCGTGTCGGCGGTTCCGCCGGTTGTCAATCCACCGTACCAGACTTACGCAGGCTACTACGTTCGTGGTACGGCTGTTACGCTTAAGGCAATGGCGAACAACGGCTCGTACTTTACAGGTTGGACCGTCGTCAAGGGCTCTGTCTCATCTGCCGTGAGCACGAACAATCCCTTTTCGGTAACAATGGTGATGGATACGTCGCTCACAGCAACATTCTCACCTCTCCCCGCTCCTAACGCGTACACAGTCGGCAATACGAACGACAGCGGACCGGGCTCGCTGCGCCAGGCAATTGCTGACGCCAACAACCACCCGGGACCCGACTATGTCCAATTCGGTCAGGGCGTTACCGGCACCATTCTGCTGCTGTCACCGATTCCGGCAAACGACCAGATCATTCTCGATGCCTCCACATCCGGAGGCATCGTCGTGCTTCAACCCGGTCAGGGTTTTAATGCAGGCACGGGCCTGCCGGATGGTCTTGACCTGTCCGGTGTCTTCCTGAGCTGGGGCTATACCCCTCAGGGGAGTCTCATCAAGGGATTGCAGGTACAGGGCTTCCCGGGCGCGGGCATTTCCGTCGGAAGCAACAACAACCATGTCGAGGGATGCATTATCACCGGTAACACAGGTGATGGCATCAGCATCATCGACGCGAGCGGCAACACTGTCGGCGGGCTGCTGCCCTCACAGGCGAACCAGATCTACAAGAACGGCGGCAACGGGGTCGTCGTGAAGAGGTCTTCCGCGACCGTCACTCCCTTTCCATCCGGCAATGCGATTCTGGGAAACTCCATCTGCCAGAACGGGAAACTGGGAATCGACCTCGGCGGAGGCGGCGTAACGCTCAATCGCTATCCTGCAAACCCACCATCCGGGAGTCCCAGGCCTCTTAATGCCATCAATTACGGTCAGGGCTATCCTGATATTCGATTCGCCTCGATCGCCGGACAGAACCCCGCGACCGAACCGAGTGTCATCACCGGGAAGCTCTACGGTTGGGCAAATGCAGGATTCCGGATCGAATTGTTCATGAACGACGTCAGCAACGCGTCCGGAAACGGCGAAGGGCAAAAGCTCATCGGCGTCGGCACGCCGGACGTGATCGTGACGAACGGCGACGGCACTGTCGACTTTGCCATCACGTCCACCGTTCCCCTCCATGGAGGGGAGGTCATTAGCGCAACTGCCACGGATGACGCGAACAACACTTCCGAATTCTCACCAAATACGCTGGCAGGGACCATAACAAAGATCTACGGGCCCACAGACCTCGCCGCGGTGACAAACAACCGTTTTGTGATCAACACAACCTTTGGCGGCGTGCCGCTCCACTGGCCGGACGGGAAGGCAACGTTTACTGTGGGAGCAAACTTCGACCAAACCCTTGCTTCGCTGGTTTCGCAGGCCTTTACGACATGGAACAATGTGCCGAATCTCCCCAATGTCAGCCATCTCACATATGGTGAGGACAAAACCGGCAGCTCACCGGAGCAATGGGGCGGCGTTCCCGACGGGCGCAATATGATCGTCCAGATCGCCAACAACTGGAAGACTGCAACGGGTGCACCCGATCAGGCGATTGCGGTCACCAGGGTGAGGTACAACGCACTGAACGGCGAGATCACCGACGCGGACATCGCGTTCAATATGCAGAACTTCTCATTCAGCGATTACCAATTGGACCAGAATGGGAATCCAACACCGACCCCCGCGGAGACTTCATTCGACTTCACAAGCGTGCTGACACACGAAGCGGGGCACTTCGGCGGTCTCGGCGATTTCTATAACCGCGGCGACCCGTACTACAACCTGTTCATGGGGAACACCCCGAGCAACGGGGATGTCACTATGTATGGCATAGTCAAGAACATTGACACATACCAGCGGACCACACACCTCGATGACCAGAAAGGAATGACCGTCATCTATGGAAACGTGCCTCGCGCTCATGTTGACCTGATGCTCGTTTTTGACGGGTCAGCCTCCTTTGCCGACCCCTCATCCTATGACGGATTCGGACCGTCGAGAGACGCTGCCATCCAGCTTGTCGACAAAATGAGAAGCGGAGACTACATCGGCGTCACGAAGCTCTCAAGCACGGCACCTGTTGTGCCGTTCACCATGCTGACGGACTCCTTGTCGAAGGCGAACGTGAAGTCTCTGCTCGCGGCCATGCAACCCGACCTGACCGACACACGGCCCATCGGGTCAGGCCTCCAGAACGCAGCTTCTGTCCTACTGTCGCAGACCGAGGGACGGAGAGGGATCATTCTGTTCAGCGCAGGCAATGAGACATCAACCCCGAGCGCGCTTGATCCCACCGTTCTGGGGACCCTAAAGGCAGGGAATATCCAGACATACACCATGGGTTTTGTGCAGAGCCCCCAGGGAGCCAATCTTAGCAGCAAACTTGCCGATTCAACCGCAGGCGCCTTCTACCAGGCCGCAGACACTTCTATGAGCCAGATCGTGAATCAGATCTGGAACAATCTGACCGGATACCAGCTGATCGGTGACTCGACAATGCCTTCCGATGCCCTTAGCTGGCAGGGAACGAGCAGCCTTGCAATCAGTTGGCAGGGACAGACACCGACCAGCAACGCCCTCAGCTGGCAAGGGACGAGCAGCCTTGCCATCAGCTGGCAGGGAACGATCGACAAGGGGACGTCAGCCGTTCTCCCGGCGATCAGCTGGCAGGGAACTACGGGGACGACGAAGCTGGCAAAAGTCGAAGGGAATTCTACGACACCCTCGTTCGTGCTGGGGTTGATCCCACCGGATTTCAACACGTCAGGAGTCGATTGGAATCATTTGACGACCGATCCTCTCGGAACGATCACCCCGTACAATTACACCAACTACCCGGGAGTGCAGTACATCCAGGGTCCGACATACGCCTTCTACGTAATCAATGCAAAGTACACTGGACGTAAGGACGGTCCGTGGAAGCTGGTGCCGGTGGGAGCAAATAGTACCTCCCTTCCAGCGACACCGGTCCCGGTTCTTGCATCTCTCGCGGCAGCGACCGATGTGGTCATGGATGTCACCTTCGACAAGTCGACCTACGCTCTGCAGGAGCCGGTCGTGGTTCGCGTCATCCTGATGGAAGGCGGCCAGGTTCAGGCACAGCACACACTTGGCGGAGGACCAATCACCAACGCGACCGTGACCGCGGCCATCAATCTGTCCGGCTCAGCGACAAAGCAGACCATTACGCTGACTCACAGCGGTAACGGGGTCTACACCGGCACATTCACGAACACGTCTGTCAGCGGCGTGTACAACTTCACGGTCCAGGCAGCCGGGGTGACATCGCTTCAGGCTCCTTTCTCGCGACAGCTGGAGCAAGCCGTCTATGTCGTTCCTGCATACAGAAACGCCGTCCTGTTCGCATCCGACAGCGTTTTCATCGACAGCTACAGCAAGGTGATCTCGGGCGACGTTCTGGTGAACAGGCGTGCGCAACCGGGAGACCCCGCTGCTGAAATCACACTCAACCCCGGCGTAACGACACCAACGGGATACAACCTGAAGGGTGACTGGATAAAGATTGCCGTCGGGGCCACCGTGGCAAGCGACGTCTACTACAACCAGATAACGAACGCGCCCGCAGTGACAGGGAAGCTCATAACACCGCTGAGTCTGCCGGTTGACGCCTTCCCGGCTTTCGAATCTGCAAATCCGGCGGTTGCCACAGCAAATGATTATACCGTGGCGACCGGAACCAACGGAGGCCAGCTCCAGCCTGGCACGTACCGCGACCTTACCCTCCAACCTGGGGCTTCGCTGACGCTGGTGCCGGGAACATATAGCTTCCGCAGCGTCTACGTGAAGAGCAGCGGCTTCCTCTACTTCACCGGTGCTACCCGGGTGCGTGTGCGCAACGGACTCAGCGGCGACAACGAATCGTATTTCGGGCCGCCGGCAACCGGAACCCGCGCCAACCCCACGGACATCCTGTTCTTCGTCCAAGGAACCAACGCCGAAAGCAAGTTCACGTATTCGGTGAACATCAGTCCCAAGTCCACTGTCATTGGGACGATCTTCGCGCCCAACGGTACGATCCTGTTGAATCAGCAATCGGTGGCGACAGGAGCATACATCGCGAAGGATCTCCACATCGGGCAGCAAGTCAAGATCAGCCTCGCGTCTGCATTCGGCACCCTCACCAAACCATCGGCAAACGAACAGAGTGCGGAGACTCCGCTCGCCGACCCCTCAACGCCGAAGACCTATGTCCTGGCGCAGAACTACCCGAATCCGTTCAATCCGACGACACAGATCAGTTACGGACTCCCCAGCGCGAGCCATGTGACCCTGACCATCTACAATGAACTCGGTCAGGAAGTCACACGCCTCGTTGACGACGTTCAACCTGAAGGGTTCCACGAGGTACGGTGGAACGGATTGAATTCCAGCGGAGCCACTGTGGGCACCGGCATCTATTTCTACCAGCTGAGGGCTGACGACTTCGTCCAGGTCAAGAAGATGATCCTGGTGAAGTAACGTTCCCGCGGGACCGGCACCACGCCAAGCTGTCACAGATCCCGTCCTGTGACAGCTTGGCTTTGTTATTGCAATGTCCTTATAATACCACCGCGATGAACAACCCCGGACAGACCAAAGGACCCCCCGTGCACCCAGTCTCGGCTTCACCGGGCTTCCTTCGAGGCCTCAACACAACGCTCCTGCTGACCATCCTGGTAGCAATAGAAATCCTCCCTGCGCGTGCTCAACGGAAGACGCTGTTTGACCATCTGACCGTGGCACAGGGGTTGTCCCAGGGAAGCGTGACCTGTATCCTCCAGGACCGGCAGGGATTCATGTGGTTCGGGACGCAGGACGGACTGAACCGCTACGACGGCTACACCGTACGTGTCTTTCGAAACAACCCCGCCGATTCTTCAAGCCTGGCAGAGAACTTTGTCGTGTCCATCACCGAAGACCGGAACGGCGGCCTCTGGATCGGAACAGTGAGCGAGGAGGGCGTGCTGAGCCGGTTCGACCCGTTGCACGAGAGCTTCACGCGCCGCCAGAGGGACAGCGTTGACCTCCGGGGAGCACGCGAAAGCAACGCCAACTCCAGATATGAAGAACCTTCCGGTGTGCGTTGGTCAGGAAGCCTCAGTGGCGGGCTGACCCGGCTCGACCCGACAACCAAGACCACCAAGGTGTTCAAACACAATCCTGCAGACCCGACAAGTCTCCTGGACAACAATGTCTATTCGGTCTATGGCGACCGTTCAGGGACCATCTGGATCGGCACACGCGAGGGGCTCGAGCGATTCAACCGCGAAACGGAATCGTTCATTCACTACCGGCACGATGAGAAGAACCCGACGAGCCTCAGCAACAACTGGGTCTGGCCTATCTTTGAAGATGCCTCCGGAGTGCTCTGGGTGGGGACCTTCGGCGGCGGACTGAACCAGTTCGACCGTGCCAGAGGAACGTTCACCCACCACAGAAATGTGGAATCAGATCCGAGGAGCCTGGCACAGGACCAGCTGTATTCCATCTTCCAGGACCGGTCCGGCATGATCTGGGTGGGGACCGCCGATCATGGCGTCGATCGTTTCCATCCCGGGCTCAGTGCATTCACCCATTACACGGATATCCCATCGGACCCGCACAGCCTCGCCGCCAACATGATCAAGGCGTTGTATGTGGACCGGGCGGGAAATCCCTGGATCGGAACGCCGAACGGCCTCGATCGGCTTGACCGCGCCAGCGGATCCTTCACACACTACGTGCACAAACCGGGCGATCCCCGGAGTCTCCTCGACGATAACGTGAATTGTATCTACGAAGACCGGTCAGGCATGCTCTGGATCGGAACGTTCAGTTCCGGACTCGATCGGTTCGATCGCAGGACGGGCGTCTTCACCCACTACAGACACGACCCGGCCAACCCCAAAAGCCTCAGCGATAACCGGATCTATGCACTGCTGGAAGACCGCTCGGGAGATCTCTGGGTCGGGACATACGGCGGCGGGCTGAACCGGTTCGACCGGAAGACCGGCACATTCAAGGTGTACCGCCCCAGCAAAACCGTCCCGGGCAGCCTGAGCGCTTTGGGAGTCTGGGCACTGTGCGAAGACCGGGATGGTTCGCTCTGGATCGGCACGGCGGGAGGCGGATTGAACCGCTATGTCGCGGAAGCAGACACGCTTGCACGGTACAGGCACGCCGACAATGACACAACAGCCCTCAGCCACCCCCTCATCACCAGCATTCTTGAGGACCGTCAGGGGACGCTCTGGGTGGGGACAGCAGTCGGACTGAACCGCTTCGACCGCGCTCATGGAACATTCAAACAATATCACCAGACAGACGGTCTCGCCAATGATCTGATCCTCGGAATTCTCGAAGATGCACGGGGGAATCTCTGGATCAGCACTAGCAAGGGCCTCTCACGGTTCGATCCCCGGAACGAGACATTCCGCAACTACGGGTACAGCGACGGCCTCCAGGGAGATGAGTTCAACCAGAACGCCTATGCCCGCAGTCCCGTCACCGGCGAAATGTACTTCGGCGGCGCAAACGGGTTCAACGAGTTTCATCCGGACAGCATACGGGATAACTCGTATATCCCGCCGGTGGTATTCAGCCTGTTTCGGCGGTACAACACCGGAGACCGCGAGGGAAAGCCGATCGAAGAGAAGGGGATCAGTGTCCGGCCGGAAATCACGCTCTCGTACAAGGACAACGTCGCCATCTTCGAATTTGCCGCGCTCAACTATTACAATGTGAAGAAGAACCAGTACGCCTACAAGCTCGAGGGCTACAACGACAACTGGATCCAGCTCGGCACGATGCCCGTGGCAACGTTCACCAACCTCGACGGCGGCGAGTACACGCTTCATGTGAGAGGTTCGAACAATGACGGCGTCTGGAATGAAGAAGGGGCTTCGCTTCGCCTGGTGGTGACGCCGCCCTGGTGGAAAACGAAGTGGGCCTACGGCACGTATGTCGTGTTGATAGTGGTGCTGCTCTACCTCGTACGAAGAGTTGAAATCAAACAGGCCGAACAAAAGGCAAAAATGCGGGAGGCAGAGCTCCACGCAAAGGCCGTGGAAGCCGAGAACCGCGCCCTCGAGGTGGAGAACCAGCGGCAGGAAAAAGAACTCGAGGATGCGCGCCGGCTCCAGCTTTCCATGCTTCCGAAGGATGTCCCGCAGACAACTGACTACGACATCTCGGTGTTCATGAAGACAGCGACGGAGGTCGGGGGCGATTACTACGACTTCAGTGTGGCACCCGACGGCACGCTGAATGTGGCATTCGGCGACGCCACCGGCCATGGCATGCAGGCGGGCACCATCGTCACGCTGATGAAAGGCCTCTTCGTGTCCGATGCCTCGCGGTTCGATATCCAGACCTTCTTCAACCATTGCAGCAGGGCGATCAAGGATATCCGGCTCGGCAGGTTGTTCATGGCTTTTACGCTTGTGCGATTGAAGGGAAAATCAGTATCTTTCTCGAGCGCCGGCATGCCGCCGGTCTATCTCTACAGGAAGGCCGACGGAACGGTTGAAGAAGTATTGCTCAAAGGAATGCCGCTGGGAGCAATGAAGAATTTCCCGTATGCGCTCCACGAGGCAGAACTGCAGCAGGGCGACACCCTTCTCCTCCTGACGGACGGTCTGCCGGAGCAGAAGAACGCCGACGAGGAGATGTTTGATTACGTGAGAGTCCAGAACGCATTTGCGGAGGTTGGCGCACAGATGCCGGATGAGATTATCGCCCATCTCGCGCGCATGGGCGAATCCTGGATGGGTCGCGCTGTCCAGGACGATGACATCACGATGATGGTTATTAAGAAGAAAGAGTAGGCCGCCCGGAACGGCCAGCACGCCGCGCAACGGCCGGGCATCTGGTTCTCGAGAGCATGCCAAAAGGAAAAGCATGAAAGACGCTGTCACGCTACGCATATCACTGCCACGAATCCCGGACATCGAGCTGGTCGCCATTGAGGGCCTGACACATCTGGCACATCATATGGGGATTGCGGAAGAGAAAATCGGCGAAGCGAAGATCCTTGTTGCCGAGGCCATCATCAACGCGCTGGAACACTCGGGCGGCGACAACCCCATGGTGAAGGTGGAGTTCACCATGACCACCAAGGACCTCGTCATTTTTGTGAGGGATTTCGGCAAGGGGTTTGACCCCGGCCTCGTCAACGACCCGGATATCGAGTCCAAACTAGGATCCAAGAACAAGCGCGGCTGGGGGCTCAAACTCATGAAATCGTTGTCCGACGGCTTCCGGATCGAATCGGGAAGCCGCGGTACAAAAATCACCATCACCAAGCTGCTCCGCTGAGGGGATACCCATGGAACAACAGTTCACGCTAACCTCCGAGGTACGGGACGACCATCTCATCATCACAACATCCGGCTATGTGAACAACGTCGGCGGGGAAGCGATCGCCGCTGAATTCAGCCGCCACTTCCAGAACGGCATCCATCGCGTCATCGTCAATCTCGCACAGTCGAAAGTGGTCAATTCCATCGGGATGTCGTTCCTCATTGAAATCATTGAACAGCTCCAGGACACCGACGGGAAGCTCATCTTTACCAATCTGGATCCCGCCGTGGAGAAGATGCTGGCGATCATGGGCCTCTTCAAATTCGCCGGCAAAGAAGCATCCGTGGACGACGCACTCAAATCCTTTGTGGGACCGCAATAGGGTATGGACAGGAATACGCAAATGCAGCAGGGCGACCTGACCGACCGCCTCTCAGCGCAGATTGAATCGCTTCAGGGATCCTTTCGCAAACTCTCGAAAGCGGCGACGCTCAAGGATCTCGCCGGCCAATTCGCCGGCGTCGTGCGGGGGATGTTCCCGGGAGCGGATGTGGACCTCCTGGTAAGGGGAAGTCGTTCCGAACGCTGGGAGTATCTTGTTGAGGGCGGCGTCCAGGGCGCGGAGCGCCTTTCGGCTCTCCCGCCCGAGCAGAGCACCTCGCTCTGTAGGGTCCACGAGACGCCGACGGGTGTCTGCATCGTACAGAAACTCGTCGACGCGTCCTTCATCGGCATGGTGCTGGCCCGAAAACCCCAGGGACCGGGCGCCGGCGAGGTCGATGTTCTCTCCCTCCGTCTCTTCATCCACCTCTTTGATACCGCATACCAGGATATGCTGTATCGCCGAAACGAGAAGGAGCTGATCTTCTCACTCAATCATCGTGTGCTGCAACTCAACAGCCTGATCGACACGGGCATCGAAGTCTCGAAACTCGATCACAACGCCAGCCCCCAGCAACTGGCGCTGGAGCGCGCCGCCTCACTGACCAATGCCTCCAAAGGCGTCGTCCGGGTCACCCACAAGGGGGTTCTCTCAGAGGAAATCTGCTTCCCCGCCGATGTCTCCTTCAAGACCGCCGTCGACGAGAGGTACAGGATTATGACAAGTTTCGTTTTCGCGGACAGCACCTACGCGTTTGAGCTCTTTGAGAAAGAAAGCCGCACCGGCGTCCTCCCTTTTGACGAGACCGATCAACTTCTCCTGGACGCGCTTGCACGACAGGTTCATGCCTCACTGGAAAACCGGTACCTCCACGAACAGGCACTGGAGAAGCAGAAGATCGAACAGGATATGGCCGTTGCGGCCTCGATTCAGCAGCGGATCCTCCCGGCATCTCTTCCGCCGATCGCGGGGTACGACATCGCCGGCATCAATATCCCGTCGAAATCGGTCGGCGGCGACTACTATGATTGCATTCCTCTGCCTGACGGCAAATATGCGCTGGTCGTGGCTGACGTTGCGGGGAAAGGAGTACCGGCGGCGCTGCTCGTCAGCAGCCTGCATGCCTACCTGTCGGCCTACCTGGAAGGAGCAACCCCCCTCGTCCGGCTTGCCCAGAGGTTGAACACGGTTATCTGCCGCGCGTCGACCGACGAGAAGTTCATTACAGCCTTCATCGCGCTTCTTTCGCCGGAGACGGGAGAGATCGAATCGGTGAATGCGGGACACAACCCCGCGTACGTCCGGAGGAACGACAATACAGTCCACGAGCTCAATGAGGGAGGCGTGGCCCTAGGAATGCTTGACATTGATTTTCCCTTCCAAAGCGAGTTCACTGTCATGGAAAAGGGTGAACGGCTATTGCTGTACACGGACGGGATCCCGGAGGCCACCAACGAGCGACAGCAGATGTTTGAGTCGGCAACCCCCCTGAAAGAGCTTCTCGCCCGCCACAAACCGGATCAGGCGGAGATCTTTATCAAGGATCTGATCGGCGACATCAAGCGGTTCACCGGCAATGAGCCCCAGAGTGACGACATAACGGCCCTCTACCTTTTGCGTCGCTGAGGGGCAAGAGCTCCGGGTACAAACTACGTCGAGCGGGTAAGGATACCCACGCAGGCATTTCACCTGGAGCCGGGGAGGTAACCGCAACCCCCCTTCCCCCTTTCGTTTCACCAATTCCGTACACCCTCCGTAATAACCCCCTTGAACATGTGGACCCATGAGCGAGTCCGACAACCGTTGAACTTGGATCGTTTTTCATCTACATTGGCTGTATCCTGTTCAGCACATTCTCTGCCTACCGTTCCAGGACACTGCTGTGTGGCATGTCATCCGTCAACGTGCTTCCCTGATTCGAGAACCCAACGAGGTGAGAATTTTGCGCGTCGTTCGGGACAGGGGGGAGATCTCCCGGATTGAAATCGCCAAATCGACGGATCTACACAAGGGCACGATCACCGATCTTGTGGCCAAGCTCATTGGAGCTGGCTTTCTGGAAGAGACAGGAGAGGTGGCCGCAAGTAAGCGCGTGGGACGCAAAAGGATCCTCCTGCGGTTCCGCCCACTCGCCGGTCTTGTCGCCGGCGTCGACATCGGCATGACCCGCGCGACGGTAGCCCTCACCGATCTTAATGCTCAGATCCTCCAGCAGGATTCCTTCCATTATCCTTTGCAGTCGTCCGCAGAGGAAGTGCTCGCGCAGGTCGCCACAACAATCCACGCACTGCTAGCTGCGGGAAAATTTGCCAAATCACAATTGGTCGGTATCGGCGTCGGCGTGCAAGGGGTGATCGACTACCGGACGAACATTCTGATGCTGTCGCACAACAAGAAGCCATGGCAGGGAAAATCGCTCAGCGCACTGCTGGAGGCACAATTCAAGGTCCCGGTGTACGTGGAGAACGACGTGAAGACCATGGCGCTCGGCGAGTATCTCCTCGGAGCGGCAAAAGGGACGAAGGACTTTGTGCTCATCTGGGTTGGGGATGGACTTGGTGCCGGTATCATGATCAACGGGCATTTGCTGCATGGGATCACCTCCAGCGCCGGCGAGATAGGGTACAATGCGCTGGAATTCCCTTCCGTCTACAAAGAGAAGTTATCGTTGACGTACCGGGATCAGGTCATGTTCGGTGAGATCCTTACCGATGCAAACATTACGGAGAGCTATCGACGAAATACACCGCGGCAGGACCACGCCGACCTTTCCGTTACCGCCATTGCGCAGAGAGCATGCCAGGGTGATCTGATCGCGCGTGGCATCTTCGATGAATATGCATCAATGCTCAGTATTCTTTGCATCAGCATGGTCAACACATTGAACCCGGCCCTGATTCTTATTGGAGGGAAACTCGCGCAGAGCCACCCGGCCATCGCTGACCTCCTCCAGGAGAAGATCCACAGGGATCTGCTGGCAGTCCCGGCAGAGGCTGTTTGCGTCCGCCCGGCGAAACACGGCGAAAACGGGGTGACTCTTGGAGCTGCCGGCCTCGTTTTGTATGAGCTGTTCGAACCACTCCACAGCTCCCCGGCGCGGAGCGCTCACCGGCAGAACATCACGAAACCCAAGGAATTCGAGGAGGGAAAATTGGCAGAAAGGCTCAGAGCGTAATCACCCTCGCACAGCACCTCAGTACTCCGCTCCTCACGCACCCTCCGCTTCACAACCAATCCTCATGGAGCACACTCGCTATCCGCACCTCAGCCGGATCGCCATCATGGAAAGCCGTATTTCTTGATGTGGCGGTACGCAATGTACGCTGCTCCCGCAAACTCGGCGCTGATGAGCATGCTCTCAAACGGCCCGAGACGTGATTCCCTTTCCATTTGCAGGCGGAAGGGAGACACCAGGTCCACTTTTCCCTGGTATGGCCCGCCGAGAAATGGTGAAATCCTCCTTGGATATCCGCTGACAAACACGAGAGGCGGCAGACCAGAGGTCAATCGTCCACCTGGCAACGCAGGCGCGAAGAGTGTGAGATGCCCCCGCAGGATTTCCTCTCCTGTGAAGATGTTGAGTGTGGTCGAGCTGGTGTCTGCAGACTGAAGGCTGAAACGCTCCTGCCCGGGAGCGACATGGGCGAATGCGAATATGATGAAGATTGTGCCGAGACTTCTCATTGCATACATGCGAAGTGGGAGCAGCCGGAGGCTGGGAAGAAAGCCCGCACCGCGTCCTCCCCGACATGATCGAGGATTCTCCCGAAAGGATGAATCGACCAGGGGCAAGTGCAAATCTGCGTCCTTCATTGAAGCTTCCCTGAACGTTTCTTCCCCGTGCCTTGCGTCTTCATTGCGGCGAGGAGTTTGTGCCCCTGGTCCCACACGCGGATGTCCATCCTCCCCAGGAGATGAAGCTTCTTTGCAGACTCAAAGTCGATCCGGGCTGCGAGGCTGCGACAATCCGCGATTCGACACAGTGATGGCGCGCGATCATGGATGCTGCATCCCCGTTCGTTAAGGTAGATGCACTCACCGTTGGGTTTGTGCGCGATCATCAGGGCACCGGCAATATACGGATGAGGCTCCGTCAGATAGTCCTCTGCCAGGTCTTCCGGTTCCAGTCTCACGGCATCTCCCTGGCAACAGAGCGTACAGCCGTTGCATGGTACCACTCGCAGAGCCGGTTTTCTTGTCTTTGCCATGGTCCCTGATGTGAAGGCGCGTCCAAATGGAATGTACATCATCAATCCTTCACAGACAACCCCCCGCCCATCGCAGGAACAGACCATATCAGATATCTGATATCGGAAGTCCCTGCTGCATTCCCGTTCATCCTCCGATGCAGCCGCTGCGTCTTCGCTTCTGCCGTCAGTCCCGCGGTGCGTCCTTCGCACGCCCCGTAAGGATATAGTGCAGGATACGTGCCTTCGCGGTGTCATCAATGTGCGCCCGTGGCTGCATCGAATCGAGAGCACTCCTCCATTCGGATTCCCGGAAGCGGCCGGGAATGTACAGAGAGTGGCAGCTTCCGCATTGTTGTATGTACTCCTCACGCCCTCGCAGAAGCTCCTCCAATGAGGTGCCCGGTGCGGCATCCTGGACGGAGGGCATGTAGAGGGATGGCACGCATCCGGCCAGCCATGCAAGGAGTACGATCAGGAGGGACCGGAGAGTGTTAGAACGCATAAGAAAAGAGCAGGCGTGTTTCAAGTCGTTCGTAGATATCAAGTTCCAATCCGTTTTCGGTGGCTCCTTTGAGCGCAACAAGCTGTGGCAGGATCGTCAGGTTGATCCAGAAGTCCTGCTGTGCATACGCGATCGTCGGGCCGCCAAAGAGGACCGAGTGCAGGAGCGTTCCCTCTTCGAAGCCGTTCCGGTTCACTATCTCCGCGCCGAGATGCACGCCGCGTGCGAGCTCCCAGGAACCGGCAAGGGTCAGCTCGAGGCCGGACTCCGTTGCTGTTTGCTCTGTGCCATCCTGTTCGAGCTGTTTCTCGAATTCAAATTCTCCGGCTGCATTGAAGGCGACAATGGCTGCGCCGTATGATTTGTCAAGGATAACGCGCGGTTCCAGCTCGATGCCCTTTGCGCTGACAGTGTATTCGCCGTACAGAGCCAACCCCACGGCATCTGCGACCGGGTCGGCGATTTTGTATTTCCACTCGTTGGAGAAACTGACCTCGGTCTCAGTCCCGAGCGACCAGGTTGATACGGGGACCGGTTGTCCTGTCCCGGAGGCCGTGGATTCATAGGAGAGCTGTTTGACCGACGCTGTCCCGATGTTGAGGTAGAACGCTGTCTGCAAACGGCTGCCCAGTCCCACCTCGAATTCGATCCGGTTGTCGAACGCCCGGAAATACTCGCTTCTTCCCCATCGAAACGTGTTCCACACTTCGAGTTCACGTTGGCCCTTGCCGAGGACAAGGCTCTGGTAGGTATAGTTGAAAATCCTGTCCTGGGCAGGTGACGAGAATGTGGCAAGAATCAGGAGAGGAAGGAGAGACCACCGGAGGAGGTAACGCATCGCTTGGATACCCCTATTCTTATTTAGAATTAGTCTAAATAAGAATACGCATCCAAAGCCACACTTTCAAATGAAAAACGCAAAAGAAACGCACGATTCTACATCCCATCCCCGATCACCGCACGGATGGGGATTTGCCTGGCCCACAGAGGGCCGAATTCGCTCCAGTTCCGTCCTTTTCAGTCTCTCCTGACTTCCTCGAGGATCTCTCCGTTCGTGTCGCGTATACGGAGGATGAACGGCCGGTGGCCGGGCAGGGCGTGCGTGGCACAACCGAAGCACGGGTCGTAGGCACGAAAGGCCATCTCGATCATATTCAGCGTCCCCTCAGTTACCTGCACACCTTTCTTGATCAATCCGCGTGCGGCTTTGTTGATGGACATCGATATCGGCGCGTAGTTGTTCGTCGTGCCGACAATGAGGTTCACCTTCTTCACAATCCCCTTCTCGTCCGTCACGTAGTGATGCGTGAGGGTCCCGCGAGGGGCTTCCACGATCCCGACGCCTTCGGTGGGAGTCTGTGTGGGTATGGTTCGTATATGTGTGCCGGTGATTTCGGGATCACGGACAATCTCGAGCGCCATCTCCGATGCGCTCAGCAACTCGATCACCCTCGCCCAGTGCGTTGCAAGGGTCGCATGGACGGGTTTCCCGCCGAGCGTCTGATACATGGCCTCGTACTCAGCCTGTGCCAGCGGAGTCGGCATCCCGTCGGCAGCATTCAGTCGCGAGAGCGGGGTGGCCCTATACACGCCGCTCTCGTTGCCTTCAACGAGTCCTTTCCATCCTACCTTCTTCAGAAAGGGGAACTTCAAATACGTCCACGACTCGACATGTTCTGCAATGTTGTCCAAATATTCGTCAGGAGCGTACTTCACGAACTCCTTCCCTTCCGGGTCAACGACTCTTACCTTCCCGTCGTAGAAGTTCACCCGATTGTTGTCGTCGACGAGTCCCATGGAATATGTTTTGCAGGAGAACGCATCGGATAGGATCAGGTCCACATATTCCTGGTTCTTCAGAACGATGTCGTGGAACGCCTGGATGGTGAATTTGGCGAATTCGACAAACCAGAGGCAATGGTCCTCGATCTGCTTTGCCTCTTCCGGCGTGATGCCTTTGCTCACGCCGCCGGGAAGCGAAGTGACCTGGTGTGTCTGTTTGCCGCCGAGCACTTTCAGAACCTCCTGGGTTCTCCTGCGCATCTCGATGACTTTGCCACCGACCTCCAGCCCTACTTTTTTCACCACGCCCAGGATGTTGCGTTCCGCTGCCGGGGCGGTTGGTCCGACAATGAAATCGGGCCCGCCCAATGCGTAGAAGTGAGTGGTATGATCCCCGGCAAAGAACACATTATAAAGGAGTTGACGGAGCTTCTTTGCCGTCGGTGGAGGGTCAACGTGGAAGACGGCATCGCACGCTTTCGCGGACGCCATGTGGTGCGCTTCTGGGCAGACGCCGCAGATGCGCGTCGTTATGCGCGGCATTTCCTCAACAGGCCGCCCAACGCAGAATTGTTCAAACCCGCGCAGTTCAGGGATCTGAAAATACGTGTTGGCCACCTCGCCGTCGTCATTCAGAAAAATGTCGATCTTTCCATGGCCTTCCAGCCGTGTGATCGGATCAATCTTAATATGCTTCATTGCTTTTCGACCCTCCGCAGAATGGAGTGAGCAAGCGAAAATCTGTAGAACGTGCCCAGGGGATCGGCGATTTGATCGAGGATGCGTTCGATCTCCTGCGGATCATGGG
>Ga0315275_10001818_pt1 | contig 19040 bp, 19 predicted proteins | sample YL17G03_0_MG_FD_205557 | JGI IMG/M metagenome (GOLD analysis project Ga0315275, IMG submission 205557) | Sediment microbial communities from Yellowstone Lake, YNP, Wyoming, USA - YL17G03_0 | ecosystem: Environmental > Aquatic > Freshwater > Lake > Sediment | place: USA: Wyoming | collected...
CTGCCGGTCCTCAACGACATGATAGGGGATTACGGCACCATAATATCATCCAGGTTCTCGACGCTGCTGCACGAAGACAGGATCAAAAATGACTGGTGGAAAAACATGGAACTGAGAAGGCTTTTCATCCAGGTGATTTCCATATCTTTACTAACGGCTCTTCTAAGCTCATCACTGTCGCTCTCGATAGCGGCAATAACCGGCTACGCCGTCGATCTGGGCGTTATTTTCAAGATTGTGGTCGTGACAGCGCTCGATGTCCTCCTGCTTGTGTGTGTGCTTTTTCTCGTGGCAGTCCTGGCCGGCATACATTTCTACAGAAAAGGCGAGGACCCCAACAATTTCCTCATTCCGATAACCACATCTATTGCCGATTTCGGCAACATGATAGTGCTATCGCTGCTCGTGCTGTTGCTGTTCTAGAATAAAGTGGTTTCACTTGGGTTTCATTGAATATATCGGGAAGTACTCCGAGAAAACGCCTTCCTTTGTGAACTTCTTATCCACGATATTGAAATATTTCGAGACGCGGCTCTCGAAAGACTTGACGGTCTTGCTGAAGACGAGCGAGCGTATAACGACCGAGCCGTCGTTCTTTAGGATCTCCTTCATGCGCTCGTAGAATTTTTCGTTGTTGAACGGCGCGACATTGGACATTATGTGGTCGCCGAATATCATGTCGAAGCTCGCCTTCCTCAGAGGCAGTTGTATTATGTCGCCCTCGAGCCATTCCTCGGCCTTGTTCTTTTTACTCATGAGCTTAGACGTTCTTTCTATGACCTCGAGGTCGTTCGCGACGACGGTCGTGTGTATGTTCATCTTCGCCGCGAGTTCGCGCAGCTCCGGGCTGCTTCCCAGTATGAGAATCCTGGCATCGCTCCTCTGCCTGCGCAGGTTTTCCAGGCATTCCTCGAAAAAAGAGAGTTCGCTGCTGCCCGGCCTGGTTATGGATGTGTGATGATGATTATCGTCCTTGCCGCCCGTTATCCTGCCAAGGCCCAGTTTCATGATATTTATTTGAACATTCGTTTTATATTCGTTGTATATGGCGGAAAATGCGGCAAAAAGGCCTTCGGAGACAGGAAAGATAATTTTCGTTCCCACTTCGCACGTCGCGCGGGACAGCCTGGCAAGGGTAAGAGATGTGGTAGCGAAGGAAAAACCGGATTGCGTGGCTGTGGAGCTGGACCTGAACAGGTATCATTCGCTCAACGCGCAAGCCGGGAAAAGCACCTTCCGTCTCATCAGAGCGCTTGGGCTTTCGACTTTCGTTATTTACTGGACTCTTAAAAAGCTGCAGGACTACCTCGGAAGCAAGACGGGCATACTCCCGGGCTCTGAAATGCTGGAAGCGGTGAACCTGGCGAGGGCGAAGGGCATAGACGTCGCCCTAATAGACCAGCCCATAGAAGTCACTTTTTACAAGATCAAAAAGCTGCCTCTCGGCGAGAAGCTGGGGCTTTTCAGGCTGCTCATGCTGGCGGTCGTGGGGATGGCGGTGCCTTTCGGCAAAAAGGAGAAGGTTGACCTCAACCGCCTGCCCTCGGAAAAGCTCATAGACGAGGCGATGGCGTATCTGGAAAGCGAGCTTCCCGGCTTCTACGGCGTGCTGGTCAGCGAGAGGAATGCCGTTATGTCGTCAAACCTGTACAGGCTGATGATAAAGTACGAAAAAATAGTCTGCGTGGTCGGGGCGGCGCATGAAAAGGGCATAAAAAAGCTTTTGTCCACCGTTAAAGAAGGCGTTTCTTAAAGCGGTTTAGCTGACTTTTGCAACCGGCTGGTTTTTCTTCATGACGCTGATATAATAGTTTGCCGTCATTTCCTGAGGCGTCAGCTCCCTGTAATAATTCGGGTCGAGAACTACGACGCTGTCATGGAAATGCCTAGAAAATGAATGAGAAGTGTTTATTATGTCCCATTTGTGATGGCGCTTGACGCTGGCCGAGTACGTGTATTTTTCACCCTGGTTTATGACCTTGTAGCTCTGGTATTTGGGTTTTAGCAAGGCAAACTCTATGAACATAAATATTCTTCCTGCTACAAATCCTATGCCTAGATAGCAGAGCTGAATCAGCAGGCTTATATCAAATACTGCCATTATATTACCAATTAGTTATAATAAAAAATGCCATATAATGTTATGTTAATTAGTTTTCCTATACAAAGTATAAACATTTATTATAGATTTTTTACTTACTTCTGACAATAAATGTTTATAAATAATACTACTTATTTACAACTATGGACGTAAGAAACGTGCAGAAATCCGGCAACGCGTTTTACGTGTATCTGCCCACTATCTGGTGCAAGCAGAACAGCATAGCCCAGAAGTCGCAGGTATCTTTCGACATGTCGACCAGAGGTAATCTGGTCCTTTCGCCTTACATCTCCAAGTTGAGCGAAAAAGTTCTAATGCTCAAAATCCCCGAAAGCGACATGTTCATACTCAACATGTTCATCGCGGGAGCTTACATAAACCCTGTCAAGTCGTTCACTATACAGCTTGAGAAGGACGTCAATTCGCTGGACATAGTCGACCACAAGAAGATACTCAGCGGCGTCGAGCTCGTCGAGTTCGACAAGAAGAAAATTTCATGCGAATCGGTCGTTTCCATCGAGGACCCGGACCTCATCATGGGCATAATGACGCGCAAGCTCATAGCCATGATAAACTCCATAATCAACGGCGAGAGCAAGGAGCTCGTCGAGAAGTACGAGGACGAGGTCGACAGGAGCAAGATACTTATCTACAAGTCCGTCGTGAGCTCAATGATGTTCAAGCGCGTCTGTCGCCTGCGTCACATCGAGCTGCTTTACATCATGACAATCGCGCGCGATCTGGAGGCGATAGGCGACCATCTCATGGAATACTCCGAGAAGAACAAAGCCGCTCTCAAGGCGCTGCTGCGCATAATGAAACAGCTGGACTCGACTGTCAAGAAGCTTGACCAGCAGGCGGTCATAGATTTCCTCAACATCATCAAGGACTTCAGCAAAAAATACAACACCAAGTACTACAACCACCTCAAGAGCATAGGAGAGAGCATGGTGGACTGGCTGATAACAAACCAGCTCTGATTTTTTTGCCGGTTTTGAAAAACAAGAGCCGTGATTCCTTTCAAGGCTTGAACCATTCTATCTCGTAGTATTCGTATTTCGAGCCCGGCAGGACTATCTTCTTCAGCTCGTAATAAGTTATGCTCGTCTCTCTGTCCGTAATCGAGAGCAGCAGGTTGAGGCCCATTTCCTTCGCCTTGTTCAGCAGCGAAGCGAGTTCTACGCCTCCGATATGCTCATCCTCCGATACCGCCACGAGAATGTAGCGCGGTTTGTCTTTAGGCGTCTCGCGGACCCACGCACCGCCACCCATCTTCCTGCGGTATGTCACGAAATCCACCGGCAGGTCAAGATAATCCTCCTTCTTGAGCTCGGGTACGCCGAGTATGAACGTCTTCTTTACGCCGTGCGCCACGCGGACCGCACGCGACCACTCAGATATGAGCAGCTTCTCCTCCTTGGGGAAGACGTGCAGCACGTGCTTCGAGTGTATCCAGTCCTCGCCTTTGACGGGCGACGCGCCTGGGAAATAAATCCTGAAATGCGAGCCGAACTTGAAGCCGCTCTTCACCACATATCCTTTCAGCCGCCAGTCCTCGTAAACATCGTAAAGCTGCTTGGCATATTCGCGCTTCCTGGCGAGGTCTTTCAGCAGCCTGAGTGGGGTGATTTTCTTGCTCGTCTCGACGTTTATTATCTCGGCGCCGAGATGCTTTGCTATGAATATGGTCTCGAAGAAATCGAGCTTTGACTGCTTACCTCGCTCCTGCTTGTAAACCCCGTATTGCCCGAGCCAGTATTTGTTGAATATCTCCATCCCGGCGTCTTCGTTGTCCAGTACGGAAAAAAGTGAGTCCGGATACCAGTAGGCCTTCGCGTCTATTTTTGCGGACTCGAACTTCTGCGCGGGATATTTTTTGTAAGTCTTCTTCGAATGCTTGCCATGTATGTTCAGCCTGTATCTCCTAACCACGAGGCCGCGGTCCCTCCAGTCGCGGTAGGCGTTATAGCGGATGAAAAGCCTCGGTTCCTTTTTCACGAAATGTGATGCCAGCTCGTTGAAGCCCATCTCCTTGCCGTCATTATCGCGCACGACAGCGTTCCTGAAAAGCATAAGGTAGAGCGCTTCCTCCGGCATAAGCACTATCTCGCCGGATTCCCTGTCGCCGAAGAAATCGCTGGCCAGTTTTTCGACTGCCTCTGCTTCGGATGCCCATATACCTTTCTTCCCGTCGAACTTCAGCTCGATCATAACATCAACACGCAATATTATTATTTTCTATTAAATTAGTTGTCATTATTAAGCTTAATATCCCGCCATGCCGAAATTAAATCTTCTGGTGTAATTGCCCAGTACGTTCTTCAGGTCCACGCGCTCGCCGTGGAAATGGTTGAACATCCTTCCTCCGCATGGTCGCTGGCCGCTTTCCTCGTATTTCTCAGTCCGCTTGCTTCCGTTGGTCTTGGCGGAAATTTCCCATGAGGCATGCGTCGTGCTTTCCAGCCTTATCCCGTAGAAATCGCGGTATGCCGTACATCCCGGGCAGCCGCAACCGAGCTTGTGGCCGCGCTCCCATGGGTTTTTCATGTCGAGCTCATTTTTCGTGCTTTCATTCCTTTCTGTCGTTTTCGCATCCTTCGCGGCGTTATCCGCATAGGTTTCAATGCCTTCCTTTATCGTCTTCTCGTAAGCCTTAAGCCTCTCGTGGTATTTTTTCATCTCTTTTTTTATGTCGCCGTAATTCTCCGAATATTCTTTTTCTTCGCCCCCCTTCTCATCCCCGCGTTCGCTTTCTTCCTCATCGTCGTCCGTGAAAGAAAAATCATCCAGCATGAGCCTGATTTTTTCGAGCTCTTCTTTGAAGGAAAAGCTAAGCATGCCCAGTTCCGAATCCCTTTGCGCCCCTTTAGCTGTCATGACCAACCCATTTCTTTATTGCCTGCCCGATTTTAATTGTTTTACCGGTTCACGCGGCGAAATGCAAAAATTTTATTAGAGATACTGTTCACTATTAAATATGGACCTCATGGAGCTGCTCGGGAAGCGCCTGCCAGAAAGGGAGCTAAAGTTTGTCAAAGGCTCGTTCGATATTGTCGGCGATGTGGCGATAGTTGAAATACCCGACGAGCTCATTCACAGGGAGCGCGACATAGTCGAAGCGCTCCGCGATCTACATCCAAGACTTAAGACCATTTACAGCAAGGGCAGCGAACGCAAAGGCGTATACCGCCTACGCGAGCTAAAGCTTTTGTATGGCGAGGAGAAGGAGACTGAACACAAGGAGCACGGCTACCGGATACGCCTTGACTTGAGAAAGGTTTATTTCTCGCCGAGGGAGGCGAGTGAGCGCCAGCGCATAGCCGGCCAGGTCAAACCGCGCGAGAACGTAATGGTCATGTTCGCCGGGGCAGGACCATATGCGATTGCCATCGCGAAGCGCCAACCGAAAGCCGGCAAGATTTACGCTGTCGAGATAAACCCCGACGCATACAAATACATGGCCGAGAACGTCCGCATAAACAAACTCGGTGGCAAGATAATCCCCATACTCGGGGACGTGGAGGAAACGTGCACCCCGTATTTCGGCAAGTGCGACAGGGTCTTGATGCCGCTGCCTAAAGGAGCGTACGAATACCTTGTCATAGCGGCGAAGTGCCTCAAGCCGAAAGGAGGCGTGATACACTATTACTTCTGGTCCGCCCCTGAAGCGCTCGATGACATAAAGGAAATGATCGAAGCCGACATGCAGTCACAGAAAAGAAAGATGAAGTTGGTGAAGACAGTCAAAGTTTCCACGTACGGGCCAAATACCTTCAAGTTCTGCATGGACATCATGATCAAATGAACATGATTGAAAATGTTTTTTGAAAAATAATTCTTGCAGAATAGAAATCAATATAAACGGCTCAAACTAATTATTGAAGGGTTTCTTTTAGCGTCCTCCCTGCAAGGCAGCCGTAAGCATGCGCCTATGCGGGTAAACTACGCGCAGGTTTTCCTATCTAAACCGGTGGCGTCAAAACTATTTATATGTTTTCTGGCATATTATTGGTGGGTCGCTCCAAGGCTTTCGGATGCGAATCTCCTTCTAGTTAAGCTAAATTTAAGGAGTGGTACTATATGCCAAGATTTGAAGTTATACCTTCAGTAAAAGATTTTCAGAATCCGGCCGCAGGAAGAGTTTACATACCACAACATGGAATGGAAGCTGTTCGCTTGGATGGCAAATGGTTCTACATTTTTGGTGAAGGTAGCAGAGACCCGTTAACAACGCCTGTTAATGTGCTTCTAACGGATGGGGCAATAGGTGATGGAGAAGTCGGAAACAGTGCTGATATTTACAGGAAAGCTATGATGCACATGGATGACGGAAAGTGAAAAACTAAATCATACATCATCCAGGAACCTGAGCTTGTCCCTGATTTTCTCATCGTTCGGTTTAGGAATGTCGGCTCCTGCAGCGAACTCGCTTCTCGGCATGCCGGGCGCGGGCGTCCATTCCTTCTTTGTTTCTCTCGGCCTCTTCTTTGCGGTTTCCAGGTCCTCGATCATGACCCTGGTGAACCTCTCGTTGCACGACTTGCATATGTATGTGACCTTCATGACAACTTTTACGGGTACCACGTTCTCGACAACGTTAATCACTTCTTCCTCGGAGACGTAAGCTCCTCCATCGCACTTGGGGCAGTTCATGAGAAATAATTGGCGCTCTGTGTATAAATTTATTCGCAAACAGAAATCATGCGAAAATAAATCAGACCTTCTGCACGTAGTTGGGGCTGGGCTCGAACAGCAGGCCCTCGCGCTTGAGCTTGCTTATTATTTCGTCGACTTCGTCGTCGTTGTCTATGCCCTCGTTCCTGGCGAGTCTGTGTATCTCTGCAATCGGGACCTCTTTCGACTTCTCGGAAAGCTGCCTGATTATGTCAAGAACCGTGCGTATCCTCGAGCGGTCACTCGACGTCGTCGAAGCGCCTTCCGCCTTGTCGATGTCTATTTCGCCCGTTTTCATGTCAATGCCTAGCTGCTCCAGTGAGAAGCGCATCAGGCGTATCGCTCGCTGGGAATCTTCCCTGCGGACCTCGTTGCTCAGCTGGACCTTGGCCGAAGCCTCGGCAATACGGATGAGCGCCTCGAACTGACGGAGTGTTATGGACACCGTCCCGCTGCCACCTCCGCGTTCCTCGGCGCGCTTCCTCATGCTTAAGTAGAATTTCCTGAGCGTTTTCCCGGCTTCCTGCGTCAGCGTCGGGTTGCAGTTTTTCTTGCAGTACGCGACGTACTTCCTGACGAAATTCAGTTCTATGAGCGGCTTCGACGCCTCGTAATCATCTTCCCTTGACTTAAGGACGTGGTCGACTATCTTTTTGTCCATCTCGTTGTCCGGGACGTCACGCAGGGCGAACTTCAAATCGAAACGTGTTAGCAGCGTGTCAGAAATAGTGATCTGCTTGGCTATGGGCATGTAAGGGTCGAACCTCGAGAACTTCGGATTGCCGCCTGCAAGGACAGATGTTTGAGCTGGTAACGTGGCAACTATCGACGCCTTCGCTATCGATATCGTGCCCTGTTCGAGCGCCTCGTGCATGGCTACCTGATCCTCTTGGGACATCTTCTCGAACTCGTCTATCGCGAGCAAACCGCCGTTCGTCAGGACCAGCGCTCCGGCCTCGAGAACCCAGCCGCCCATGAACTGCTCGTCTTTGACGACTGTCGCGGTAAGGCCGGCGCCAGTCACACCTTTGCCGGAAACATATTTGCCTCGCGGCACGATCTTGGGCGCGAGCTTAAGCAGCTGCGATTTACCGGACGACGGATCACCTATCAGCAGGAGATGTATGTCTCCCCTGAAATGCATGCCGTCTTTCATCGTCCTTGGAACGCCTCCGAACATCTGAAGTATGATGGATTCCTTTATTTCCCTGAGACCGTAAAGCGACGGCGCCATTGAGTCGATGAGTTTTTCGTATATGAGCGGATCCTTTGACATCTCTTTTATCTTGTCTTCGTCCGCCTTGCTTATCTCTAGATGGCGCCAGCCCAGCTCTGTCGGCTCGACGTGGTTTGAGTCGAGATAGAAATCCAGCTTCACCGAAGATTTGCCTTTCGGCACCTCGCGGAGCACGCCCGTCATCTTGAGGCGGTTCCCGGGGTCGGTAATGCGCCGTCCTTCCGGAGAAACCAGGTCTTCTGTCAGGAATATGTTAAGCTGCGATGGGCGCTCACCCTCGGTAAGCTCGAACGGCTCGTCGACCGTAATCCATCGCGTGTCAATCATCTTCTTGTCGGCTTCCTGAAAACCCTGCTTGTTCCTGCACTTGGGGCAGATGTAAGGTTCCGCGACGAAGTTCGCTTTCCTCGGCTGGCTTATGAGCGCGCCGCAGTCGGGGCATTTCCATATCGTTTCAGTGACTTCCGGCCTTATCTCACTGGAGCGCCTGACCAGGCCCTCTACGCATATGAACTTGCCTATGTGCTTCGAGCGCAGGTCGCGTATGTTTAAGAGTTCCATTCCCCTGAATCTTATCTTGACTTTGTTGGGAAGGTCTTTCTGCTCAAGCGTTTCCTTGGTTATCTCGAAAAAATCGTCAGGCTTCTTGGTAAGCATTTCGGAAAGGTCAGGGCTGAACTTGTCGAGTTTTGTCATATCTATGACGAGCGGCGTCCCCTCGTTCGCCGCCTTGGCCAGTTCCTTGTTGCATGCCTTTTCCAGAAACTCGCTGAACTTCCCAACCATCTCTTCTTTTGTCATTTTTGTCTTGGTCATGCTTTGCCCAATCCCTTCGAGTCCCCGCTGTATAAAGTAATAAAGGTAAATAGAAAATTCGTATTTATACTTAAAAAAGGTTTTTGTGCCTGAAAAGCTAAGGAATCACTGCTTAATGCCCAGCCTGGCGCCCAGCTTCTCGAGCATGTCCTTCGTTATTGCCTTCAGGTCATACGCATGCTTCCAGCCCCAGTCCTTCCTGGCGTGCGAGTCATCTATGACTTTCGGCCATGAATCTGCAATCGCCTGGCGGAAGTCGGGCTCGTATGTGCATGCGAAATCTGGTATGTGCTTCATTATCTCGGCCGCGATTTCCTTGGGCGAGAAGCTTATGGCGGCGAGGTTGTAGCTCGTGCGGCTCTTTATCATGGCCTGGCCGGCCTCCATGATATCGATGGTCGCTTTTATTGCGTCCGGCATGTACATCATGGGAAGCGTCGAGTCCTCGCGCAGGTAGCACTTGTAGCTCCCGTGCTTCAGCGCCTCGTAGAATATTTCGACCGCGTAGTCTGTCGTCCCGCCGCCCGGCAGCGCGTTGTAACTTATTATACCGGGGTAGCGTAGGCTTCGGACATCGATTGCATACTTCTTGAAATAATAATTGCACAGCAGCTCGCCTGCGACTTTGGTCACCCCGTACATCGTGTTCGGCTCCATTATGGTCGGCTGCGGCGTCATGTCCCTAGGCGTCGTGGGGCCGAATGCCGCTATCGAGCTTGGCCAGAACACCCTTTTTATTTTGTGCTCCTTTGCAAGGTCGAGCACGTTCTTGAGGCCGCCCATGTTGACGCTCCACGCGAGATCGGGATTCTTCTCCCCTGACGCGGAAAGCAGGGAAACCAGATGGTAGATTGTGTCTATCTGGTACTTTTGTATGAGCTCGGACAGCGCTTCCTTGTTGTTAGTGTCGGCTATTTCGAAGGGGCCGGACTTCACGAAAACCTCGTCGGGCATTTTCCTGTGGCCTATCGCTATTACGTTCGAGTTGCCGTATTTTTTCCTCAGTTCCGGCACAAGGCTCGTGCCTATCTGACCCGTCGCTCCCGTCACAAGAATTTTTGTCATAAATTCCACTCCTCTGAAAATCATGGGCCGGACAGGATTTGAACCTGTGACCTTCGCGTTGTAAGCGCGACGTCATAACCACTAGACCACCGGCCCGATAAAACTGAATATGTTAAACGGTTTAAATAAGCTTCATTTCATTGCCGACCTTCTTGTAGACGTCCAGAGCGAACTGCAGGTCTTCCTGTGTATGCTCTGCGGTGACGATATTCCTGACGCGCGCCGTGTCCTTCGATACGAGCGGGTAGACAATAGGTTTTACGAACACGTCGTGATCGAAAAGCGCGCGGCTCAACTTCTGCGCAGTTGCGCTCTCGCCGACTATGACCGGCGTGATGGGCGTCTGGCTTCGGCCTATGTTGAAGCCGAGGTCGCGGAGGCCTTCCTTGAAGAATTTCGTGTTATCCCATAAGCGTTTGAGATGCTGCGGCTCGTCCTGCACGACCCTGAGCGCCTCCATTATCGCCGCGGTCACGCATGGCGGGTGCGCGGTCGTGAAAATGAAGGAGCGGGCCCTGTTTATCAGGTAGTCGCGCAGTTCCTGCCTCCCGGAGATGTATCCGCCAAGGCAGCCGAAAGCTTTCGAGAGAGTGCCCATATCAATATCGACTCGTCCGTGCAGATTGAAGTGGTCCACGATTCCACGCCCGTCCTTTCCAAGAACACCGTCGCCGTGCGCGTCGTCGACCATGGTTATGGCATCATACTTCTCGGCTAGTTCGACAATCTGGTCCAGCGGTGCTATGTCGCCGTCCATGCTGAACACGCCGTCCGTTACTATGAGCCGGCGCCGGGCGGCCTGCGTCTCCTTGAGCGCCTTCTCCAGGCCGGTCATGTCCATGTGAGGGTAAATCTTCTTCTCGGACTTCGTCAGCCGCACGCCGTCTATTATGCTGCCGTGGTTGAGCTCGTCGCTTATTATCGCGTCGCCCTCGCCCATGAGAACCTGAATCGTTCCCCGGTTCGCCGCGATGCCCGCGACAAAAATGAGCGACGCTTCAGTGTGCTTGTACTTAGCGAGCATCTCCTCGGCTTCGTTGTGTATTTCCATCGTGCCTGCGATCTGGCGTACGGCGCCGCAGCCGAAGCCCCACTTGTCTATCGCCTTCTTCGCCGCCGCGGCGAGGCGCGGGTGGTTGGCGAAGCCTAGATAGTTGTTGGTCGAAAGCGTCAGCGCTTTCTTCCCATTTATCGTGACCCTGGCGCCCTGCGGCGTGCTGAGCACGGGCAGTGTAGTGAAAAGATTTTCCTTTTTCATCCCCTCTATTTCATCCTTAAGGAACTGCAGCCTGTTTTCATTTTTTTTCATAAACACACCCCCGAAATCATCCAAGATTATCTTTTTCTCCGGGGTTAATAAAAAAGCTACCTGTCAGGAAACTACGATTGTCGATTCGGAATTTTTCAGGAAAAATGAAATATTTTACACTCGTAAAATATTTGAAAACGAAGCCTTTTTATACGCGAGGAAACATAATAATAATTAGCATAAATTAAACATGGACCAGTGATGGTCCGGTGACTTTGTAAACCATGGAAAGGAAAAAATTTCTTTTTGTCTCACTAGACGCGCTAATAAGCGATATAGCATGGCAAGTAGTAAAGGAAGGCCATGAAGTAAAATATTTTATTGATACACCCAGCGAGAAGGAAATTTCCGACGGCTTCGTCCCGAAATGCAACGACTGGCGGAAGGAAGTGGACTGGGCGGACGTGATAGTTTTCGATGACGTTCTCGGTCAGGGGACGCATGCGCAGAAGCTGAGGCAGGAGGGCAAGCTCGTCGTGGGAGGGACTCCTTACACGGACAAGCTCGAGGATGACCGGGGCTTTGGCCAGGACGAGCTTAAGAACGCTGGTGTCACGACGATTCCCAACTGGAATTTCACCTCTTTCGACGACGCGATAAACTTCGTGCAGGAGCACCCTGGTAAATACGTGATAAAGCCCAGCGGCGAGGCGCAGAACGTAAAGCAGCTGCTGTTCGTAGGCGAGGAAGACGATGGTAAGGACGTCATCCAAGTTCTTGAGCATTACAAGAAAGCCTGGTCCGACCGCATAAAGGTCTTCCAGCTCCAGCGCAAAATCTCGGGAGTCGAGGTCGCAGTAGGAGCTTTTTTCAATGGCAAGGAATTCATTTACCCGATAAACGTAAACTTCGAGCACAAGAAATTATTTCCGGGTAACATCGGGCCTTCGACGGGCGAGATGGGCACCTCCATGTTCTGGTCCATGCCCAACAAAATTTTCAACGCGACGCTGAAGAAGATGGAGCCGAAACTGAAAGAGGAAGGGTATGTCGGTTATATAGACATAAACTGCATCGTAAACGGCAACGGCATATACCCGCTCGAATTCACGTCGAGGTTCGGCTACCCGACCATCAGCATCCAGCAGGAAAGCATGATCACGCCCATAGGCGAATTTCTCTACGAAATCGCGAGAGGCAATGGCACCAAGTTCAAGGTCAGGAGCGGCTATCAGGTCGGTGTGCGCGTCGTGACATCGCCGTTCCCGTTTACCGACACGGAGACATTCGAAACGCACGCCAAAGACGCTGTAATAGTTTTCAACAAGCCGCACATGGAAGGGATTCACATAGAGGACGTGAAGCAGGTCAACGGCGAGTGGCTGATAACAGGCCACGCCGGTGTCGTCCTCATCGTCGTGGGCATGGGCTCGACCATGAGGCAGGCCCAGAATCAGGTTTACAACAGGATAAGCAACATCCTGATACCCAACATGTACTACAGGAAGGACATCGGGGACCGCTGGGTAGAGGACAGCGACAGGCTCCATACATGGAGCTACCTCAGGGAATAAAAACTTATTATTGGAAAATTTTCTGGAAAATATTTTTCTAGATTTTGTGTTCAAGACCGAGCCTGAAAGCCTTTATGTCGTCTTCCGGGTCTTTGGGCACGGTCCTCTTTATGGCCTCGATTATAGATTCCTTCTTCAGCGGCAGCATGCCGTTCGCTACGGCGAGCCCGAGCATCATCGTGTTACCGTCGAGCGGGTCGCCCAGCTTCTCATCACATATGTGCGATGCGTCGACGAAGACGAAGTTCTTGGCGAAAGGCGAAATCATCTGCTTTATTTTTTCGTAGGAAGGGTATTCCTGTCCGAATATATTTGCGTACACGGGTTTTACAGGATAAGTGTCGACAAGGAAATTCGTCCTGTCCTTGCCAGCGAAGTAGCAGAACCTCGCCGCCTCAAGCGGCTCGAACGCGAAAATAAGGTCGGCCTGCGCCCTCGGTATGAGCGGCGAATCGACGGTCTTGCCGAACCTCACGTGCGTCGGGATAGCGCCGCCCCTCTGTGCAAGACCGTGGAGTTGCGTCCCACGCACTTCGTGGCCTTCGAAGTTTGCGGCCCTCGCTATGATTACCGAAGTGAAAAGAACACCTTCCCCGCCAACGCCGGCTATGAGAACATTATAAGTCATTTTTTCTTCTCCTTGTGCGGTACCGGGATTATCGCTCCGACCGGGCATATCTGCGCGCACACGCCGCAGCCCCAGCACATGTCCTCGCGTATGTAGACTTTGTCGCCTTCATGCACGATGGCCGGGCACGCGAACTGGTGGACGCATGACAAACACTTCTTGCACTTGCCGGGCACGATCTGGAACTTAATGAACTCCCCGCCTTGTTTCCTTATCAGGCGGCGCATGTAAAGCCTGCACATGCCTCTCGATATCAGCACGCCTAGCTCGTTAGAGGCGTCTAGCTCCTTTATCGCGGCCTGCAGTTCTTTCTGGCTGAAAGCATCGACTATCTTTATGTTTGTTATGCCGAACGATTTCACGACGTCCTCTATCTTTATCGGCTGGCGCTTTTCTCCCATGCCATCAAAGTCGCTTCCCGGGTGAGGCTGGTGACCGGTCATCGCCGTGATGCCGTTGTCCAATATCACGATAAGCGGTTTAGTGCCGTGCGCCTTGGCGTTGACGAGCGGCGGCATGCCGGCGTGGAAGAAGGTCGAGTCGCCAATGAAAACGACGACCTTCTGGTCGCTCACTTTCTTGATGCCGTGAGCGATGCCGATGCTGGAGCCCATGGAAACTATGAAGTCCGCCATCTTGTACGGCTCCTGTATGCCGAGCACGTAGCATCCGATGTCGCCGGCCCATATGGTCGAGTCGCCCATGACCTTCTTGACAGCATAGAAGGTCGACCTGTGCGGGCAGCCCTGGCAAAGGACAGCCTTCCTTACAGGCAGCTGCACCTTCTTAAGATAAATATCATGCATCGAGAAGTCAGGCTTCTTGGCCCTAAGGAACGGGGCGAGCGCCTGCTGGATCATTTCCGGACTATATTCGCCGACGCGAGGGAGCAGGTCTTTCCCGTGTATCTCGGCGCGCGGGTTCACGTCCTTCGCGAGCGCCCTCACAAACTGCTCCACGACCGGTTCCAGTTCTTCCAGAACGAAGACCCTGTCAATGCCCTTGAGGAATTTCGTGACGAAGCTCTTTGAAATCGGGTATGTCATGACGAGCTTCGCTATCTTCACCCCTTTCAGGTCTTTGAGATCATGCCTGACTTCCTTAAGGTACTGATATGAAACGCCGCTCGTGATTATGCCTGTCTTTCCCTCGCCCTCGAGCCTGTTCAGGTATTCGTAAGCCACCTCTATGGCGTCTATCTTCTTGTTAAGCCGCTCGTGCAGCTTCTGTAACGCTGGCGGCAAGCAGTAGAAGCTCTCCGGGTCCTTGACGAACTTGCCTTTGGTAACCGGTTCAGGCATCTTCCCGAGCTTGACGGTCCCGATTGAATGCGATACCATCGTCGTCGTCCTGAGTATTACGGGTATCCTGTGCTTCTCTGAAATCTCAAAGGCAAGCTTTGTGAAGTCCTTGCATTCCTGCGCGTTCGAGGGCTCAAGCGTTGGTATAAAGCCCATTCTCGCATAGAAGCGCGTGTCCTGCTCGGACTGCGCGGAGCTGTGGCCCAGCGGGTCATCGGCGACCATTATGACAAGGCCGCCTTTGACTCCGGTGTAAATTATCGGAAGAACCGAGTCAATCGCAACGTTAAGCCCGAAATGCTTCATGGCGGTGAGCGCACGCACACCAGAGAACGCGGCACCCGCAGACGTTTCGAAAGCGACTTTTTCGTTAGTGCTCCATTCGAAGTAGAATCCGGCCTGTTTCGCGACGCTTGAAAGCGCGATGCCCACTTCCGAGCTCGGCGTCCCCGGGTAGCAGGCGGATAATCCCATACCTGCTTCCATCGCGCCGCGGGCAATCGCCTCGTTTCCAAGAAGAACGACTTTCTTCCCTTCCTTTTCCAGCAAATCCGGATTCGGCATGCTGTCAACCCCAAACAACCAGGGAACCCCCAAGAACCCCGGACCCTCAGCAAGATTCGATTATTATAAGAGCGAAGTTTGAATGCCTGCAATATTATATATTGAACAGAACCAGTTAAATATGTGTTAATGCACGGGGTGATTTTATGAAAAAATCCAGCAGTGATGTTAAAGACGCTCTGTCGGTAATCTACAGCAGGAAAAGCGTGAGAAACTACACAGACGAAGCTGTCAATAAGGATGATGTCATCGGTCTCGTGAGGGCCGGCATGGCCGCGCCGAGCGCGGTCGATAGGCGGCCGTGGGCTTTCGTCGCGGTCACTGAACGCGCGACCCTGGACAGACTATCGAAAACAACGCCGTTCAGCAGCATGCTCAAAAAAGCGGGCGCGGCGATAGTCGTGTGCGGCATCCCCATGAAGTCGCTGGTTAAAATGAAGCTCATAAACCTCGTTTCCGGCGTCTCGAACGACTACTGGGTGCAGGACTGTTCCGCTGCGACGGAAAACATACTGCTCGCAGCCGAAGCGAAGGGCCTGGGCGCGGTCTGGATAGGCATTCACCCTGTCGAGGCGAAAGTCGATACGGTGAGGAAAATTCTAAGCATCCCGGATAGCGTCACGCCGCTCAACATCATCTCAATCGGCCATCCGGCAGGTAAGGAAAAACCGAAAAACAAGTTCGATTCAAAGAACATCCACTGGGAGAAGTGGTAGGCTAAAATTTCCCAGAGATTTACACTCGGTTGTTAGGATGAGATAGTAGAACAGGTTTCCAGAATTGTTTCATGTTAATTACGGATTTTACTTGAAAATAACTAAATATTTATATATTTAAATAAACAAATATGTTCTCATGGATGGCGTCAGTGTTTTCAGGGCGCTCGCCGACCCCACGCGGCTGAAGATACTCGAACTTCTCAAAAGCGGCGAGAGATGCGCCTGCGAACTTCCTTCGAAAGTGGGAAAATCGCAGCCCAACGTTTCGCTGCACCTCAAAATGCTGAAAAACGCAGGCATACTTTCCTGCAGGAAGGACGGCAAGAGGATATTGTATTCGGTCGCCAGACCGGAAATTTACAGGCTCATCGATGGAGCGAAAAACATAAGATGACGGGATTTCATGAAAAACCTAAACGTGCTCATAATATTGGCCGCCGTTTTCCTGGCGCTTTACTTCATGCCGGTCGGGTCGCAGCTTTTCGACGGCGCGATACTCAGCGCCTTCTCACTGCTCCACGAGTATGCAACGCAGCACGTGATAACATGCCTCATCCCCGCGATGTTCATAGCGGGTGCGATTTCCGTTTTCATAAAGAAAGACGCGGTCATCAGGTACATGGGCCCCTCGGCCAAGAAATACGTTTCCTACACAATCGCTTCCATGTCGGGTGCAATACTGGCGGTTTGCTCGTGCACTGTACTGCCGCTCTTCGCGAGCATACGCAAGCGCGGCGCGGGCCTGGGGCCAGCGGTGGCTTTTCTTTACTCAGGCCCGGCGATAAACGTAACCGCCATGTTCCTGACCATAAGCGTGCTCGGCTGGCAGATAGGCGCCGCCAGAATCGTTTCATCAATATTGCTGTCGATACTCGTCGGGCTCACCATGGCCTTCATCTTCAAGGAGAAAACGGGCAAAGGAATATGGAAAATCAAGAAAAGCAAGGAAAAGCCGGATTCAAAACTTTTCGTCTCACTTCTCTTCATATCACTCGTAGGGGTCCTTGTAATGAACGGATTGCCTGTTGATTTGTTTTTAAAATACTCCTTGATGACCGTGCTATCTGTGGCCGCTGCTCTCGTAGGCATTTTCGGCTTGCAGAGAAATTCGTCAAAAGACTGGCTGGGGCACACGTGGTTCTACGCCAGGAAGCTGATACCGCTGCTCTTCATCGGCGTCTTCATAGCAGGAGTCGTTATGTATCTCATCCCTGAGGAATTCATAAGATCGGTCGCTGGTGAGAACACCGTTTTAAGCAACATTGCAATCTCCATCTTTGGTGCCTTTATGTACTTCTCGACGCTCACGGAAATCCCGATATTGCAGGCGCTTATAGCGAAAGGAATGCATCCCGGTCCTGCGCTGGCTCTGCTGCTTTCAGGTCCGGCCCTGAGCCTGCCAAGCATGCTCGCGATAAGGGAATTTCTGGGAAGCAGGAAGACGATAGCCTATGTCATTTTGGTCATAGTATATTCCGCCGCAGCCGGCCTTGTTTTCGGAATGTTCGTTTAGATTTTTGACTGAAGTCTGTTGAAAGTCAAAAATAAGAAAACGTGAGGCAAGAAATCAAGCCTTCACAACGATTGTCTTGGCAGCCATGTCGCCGATTCTCTGCTTCTTTTTCGAAACCAGTACCACTATCAGGCCCAGTATGTAAGCTCCCATACCGTCTATTATCCTGAATACTGTCCTTATCAGAGCGTCGCCGAACGTAAGCTTCTTACCGTCCTCTTTCGTGACCTTTATGCCTATTATCCTCTTTCCAAGTGTTTGGCCGGTGGTACTTTCGAAGTATAGGAAATAAAGTATCGAGATAACCACGACTATCGCCCCGATCCACGAGAACATGTTTGCCAGCATCATGAACGGACTTATTTTATCCGTGGAGAAGAGCGTTGAAAGGCCGATTGGCATGGAAATGATGATTGCGATGATGCCAAGAATAATGTGGTCTATTGTTATTGCCAGACTCCTGTGCATTAAGCCAGCATATTCAGCCATGTTTCACCCTCCTATTTTTATGATTAATTTTTTAATTGCATGACTTATAAGCACTATAAGCACTGGCCGCTCCTTCAAACCCTTTTATTATATTCTAATATATTATAGAAACACCAAGCAGACCGACGCAGGCTTGCCTGCGTCATTCGCTGGCCCGCGCCGATAGTCTAGCCTGGTAGGACAGGGGCTTCCCAATAAGCCTTTTACTAAAAAGGCTTAAGCGAAAACCAGCAGCTTTCGCTTTCAAGGAAACAGCCTCTAACCCGGGTTCAAATCCCGGTCGGCGCATTAATTATTCTATTATGCGCTTGAAGCTCACCGATGCTATGGCAAGCATGACAACCACGAAAATTGTTATAGCCGAAACGTCGAAGGCCAGGTTCGATATGTTGCCGCTTATCAGCAGGCCTCTTACAGCGTCGACGGCGTAGCTCATCGGGTTGACAAGAGCGAATTCTTTAAGCAGCGGCGGCATCAGCTCGATAGGGTAGAGGGCGTTGCTCGCGAAGAACAGGGGGAATGTTATGGCCTGGCCTATGCCCATGAACCTTTCCCTCGTCTTGAGAAAAGATGCTATGAAAATAGATATCGCGGCGAAGCCGGCGGATATGAGGAAAATAAGGGCAAATGCCAGGATGAAATATGCAGGATTAGGAATGAACGCGACCCCGATGAGCATGGCTATCGGTATGATTATGACAGCCTGAAGTATCGATCTCACTCCCGCGGCCATTGACCTGCCTATGACAATCGAAGACCTCGACGCCGGGGTTACCAGCAGCTTCTTCAGTATGCCGGACTCCTTCTCCCAGACTATGGTGAGCCCGAAGAATATGGAGACGAATGCCGTTGATTGCAGCAGCACGCCAGGTGTTATGTAAGCGATGTAAGACATGCCGCCCGTCGGAATCAGTTTCACTGCGCTCATCACGCTTCCGTAAATCACGAGCCATAGCACCGGCTGTACGGCCCTGACGTAAAGCTCCGTCCTGTCATGCCTGATTCGTCTGGCCTCCAGTTCAATCATGACAAGTATGTTTCTAAACGAGTCCATCATGGCTATCATCTTTTTATTCGTTCCCTCGTATAACGGATGTCCGTGACCCTTTC
>Ga0315275_10001819_pt1 | contig 19031 bp, 17 predicted proteins | sample YL17G03_0_MG_FD_205557 | JGI IMG/M metagenome (GOLD analysis project Ga0315275, IMG submission 205557) | Sediment microbial communities from Yellowstone Lake, YNP, Wyoming, USA - YL17G03_0 | ecosystem: Environmental > Aquatic > Freshwater > Lake > Sediment | place: USA: Wyoming | collected...
ACTGCCACACTCTAGCACAGCGGCGGTCCTCGACTTCGGCCAAAGAAGACCGTTCATTGCGGTCCATCAAGCTATCGCATTTGTCTTCGTTCAATCCCTCTGCTCCGACCCGCGCTTCCAGGACCTCCTGCGCCGCATGAATTTCCCTCCGTAAGGTCGCTCCCGGCCTTTGGATCCCCCATTTCTTACGCGCGCCTCCGATGCGATTCCGTTCCGTACATACGCAGTTGCGGAATCGGCTGGCCCCCTGACCCAGGGGAGCACAGCCCTTCTGACTAGCCAAGCCGGGTTGCTCCTGGGAAACAAGCTTTGCGCCAAGTGGGGCAAGGCAGCCGATTCCGGACGGGAAGCCGACTTTTCGGGCCAAATCCCGAGCTGGGATGGCAACTGTCCCGCAAGCAGCAACTTGCGACGAATCGGGCCAAGCGGCAAGGTTCCGTCACGGATGAGATTACGCCACCGCGAACTGCTGTCCTTCGCCAAAATCAAATGAGGTTCCCCGACTGCCTCGATGACGCGTCGTAACAATGTTAACGCTGAGGGACTAAGCTGTCGAAATTGCTGGCGAATGAGTTTTGGCGAGGAACAGCCCCCTGCATTGAATAATCCATGGTGACCAGCCAACGGGCGTGCAAATCAGGATTGGTCTTCATTTCGCGCACTCCAATTTGTTCGTTGGTATTCCACTCCTCCATCACCGGTGGGACGGCAGATCGAGAATCTCTTGGGCTAGGTTCTGGACGAAGTAGCGATCGTGGGAGACAAAAAGAAGGGTTCCCGGGAAACGGCCGAGCGTGTCTTCAACCGCCTCGCGGGCTTCGATGTCGAGGTGGTTCGTGAGCTCGTCGAGCAGCAGCAGGTTGGGGCCCTTCAGAAGGAGCCTGGTGAGAGAAACCTTGACGCGCTGCCCCGCGCTCATCGAGTGGATGGGACGCAACACGTCCTCGCCTCGCAGGCGCAAACAGCCCAGAATGGTCCGAACGTGGGTCTCGTTGGGATCGATATCTCGGCACAGATCAAGCGGTGATTTGTCGGCGTCCAAGTCTTCGCATGCTTGAGGGAAGTAACCGGGAGACACGCGAGCGCCAAAACGGACAGTCCCTTCGTCGGGCCTCTCATAGCCTGTCAGGATGCGGAGGAGCGTAGATTTGCCACAGCCGTTCGGCCCCAGAATCGCCCAGCGCGTGCCCGCCCGAACCTCTAAGCACAAGTTCCTGAAAAGACAGTTGCCGCCGTAAGCCTTACTCAGGCCTTCGACGCGCAGGACGATGCCGCTCGATCGCCTGACGTTGGGGAAAACGAGCAGCGGGATGGGGTCATCTTCCCACGGCTTGTCTGCGCGCTCACAGCGCACTGCCCGTTCGCGAAGAAGGCGAGCCGTCCGCGCCACCTTCCCGGCCTTACGGCGGTAGAAGTCTCGGCTGGTCCGCGTCCCCCGGGGCGCCCTGCTCACGCGATTCGCCAAAGCATCGCGCCGCTCTGCGGCCTGAAGAGCCGCGGCCGTGCGACGCTCGTGTGCGTGGAAGCGCTGCCACGCTTGCCTTTCCCGGATCTCCCGGTGTTCGAGGTAGAAATGATAGTTTCCTTCGTAGACTGTCAAGGCGCCGCGTCGCAACTCGAAGATGCGCGTGGCGGCCTGAGTCAGAAAAGCGCGATCATGGGAGATAACCATCCAAGCAGCTTTTAGACGGGCAAGGTGGCTCTCCAACCACTCTCTCGCAGCGAGGTCCAGATGATTCGTGGGCTCATCAACGAGCAGCAGATCGGCCTGGGAGAGCAGAAGGCAGGCCAGGTCGGCGCGAGCGCGTTGCCCAGCCGAAAGCTGGCTAATCGGCGAGCGCCGCGCTTCGAGATCGAGCGCCAGCCCTGTCAGGACTTTCCCGGCTTCGGCCTGGAACCGAACCCCCCCGCGCTCCTCGAAGGCGTTCAAGAGGGCCGCATAACGGCTGGCCCGCTCGCCGTCATCCAGCCGGGGTTCCAAAGCTCGGATCTGGGCATGGAGGCCTGCCAGTCCGGGATCCGCAGCCAGGACGTAGTCCTCCAGCTTCGCGTTTTCGGGCGCAACGCGCTCCTGGTGAAGGTGCGTCACATGGAGGCCGCGACGCCACACCGTTGCGCCGGCCTGCGGCTCGAGTTCTCCCTTCAGGATGCGGAGGAGGGTGGTCTTGCCCGCACCGTTGGGGCCAACGAGTCCGATGCGGTTACCGGCATTGATATCAAAGGAGACCCGCTGGAAAAGGGGATCAGCCTGAGTAGGGTAACGAAAGGCAAGATCGGCAACGCTGAGTAAAGACATCGTATTCTCCCTGCAAGGGACCAGTCGCCGGCCCGGTATCCCGGAGACGGCACACTTCAGAATCAGGGTGTTGCGAATGTCTTTACAGTTTCAAGCCGATGTCCTCCGTTTAGCAGCCGAAAGTCACATAAGATTCTAGCCCCGACGCCGTTGATTGTCCACTTTGACTGGCTCAAACGTTGTGAGAAGCCGAGGGACAGACGCGAGTCCTCACCCCCCATCGAGCGATCGCCGTTTCTCCCCGTCCACTCCGGGAGGGAGGATTGGATGGAAGCTGTAGGCGTCGGCGATGGTAAGTAACCAGTTTCTTATGGCCATTGCCTTTAGGGGCCTTTAAGAGCTTGCTCACCGAGGCGCGGCTGATGATGTAAACGCTGGCGAGCTGGGAGAGGCTCCTGCGCTCGCCGCGATTGTTTGATTCTCGGCTCCTGCAGAACCCTCTACAGGCGAGCTGCGGGGAATGGCGTCTATGGCCGAGCAGGTTCGGACCTCGGGGAAGTGATTGGAGAAGGGATGCGTCGCGCCAATTTCGGGCGGCCAGGAGGCAAGCGGAACACTGGTCTGTCGGTTTCGCCGACATGTCGAGGGTCTTTAACTCAGAGGGAATCGGGGCGGCTTCCTCACGGACTCGGAGGCGTTGCCGGTTTTTTCACCGGCCCCAGCCAGAGAACCCAATCGTTGGTGTCGGGTGCGCGAAGACTCGGAGTGTCCCCCGAAACCGCTCTCTGGAGAGACCAAGCTCCGGTGCGGGGATTAAACCACCGTGCGGCCAAGGGCGGCTTCAATCCTTCAGTGCGCAGCTTGATTTCGCCTCCCACGGGCATGTACGCGAGCAGCCATTTGTCCGCCTTGGCCACGGCCACAAAGTGGGCTGGGTCCGCTGTGCCAGGTTGCCGGGCAAGCACATTCTGCGCGGGACGCAGTTTCCACCACTCGAGTGACGAGAAGAGGGATTTCAAGTGCTTCATATGCGTGCTGCCCGGCAGATTCATGGCTTCCTGCCACGGCTTCGCCACGCCGGAGCCGAGGTGACTCATAGGGATGTTCGGTTCGAGTTCCCAGCTCCAGATCCCGTGCCCGCCATAGGAGACCCCTGCGGGCGGGGAAACCAGCAAGCTCCAGTAGGCTGCCCGGCGCACGGCATAGGCATCGAATCGCGTCCGCGTGTGGTAACTCAGGTGGTCCTCGTAATTCGGTTCCAGGTTGATGACGGGAAGGTGGGGTTCCTTGCTCCAATCCGTGGCGGGCGGGCCGTCCACCAGCCAGCGAAGGTACTCGGCGCTGTCGCCGTGTCCGCCCTGGTAGCCAATCATGCTGAACCAAGGCTCCTGTCGGAACTCATCTGCCACCCACATCTGTCCGGCAGGGTGCATCGTGGCCAGGCGAGAGGGATGATCTCCGAAAACTTGCCGGCCGATTCGCTTCCAACGTTCCGCGAGCTCGCCGCGATAGTCGCTGTCCCCAGCCAGAAACCAGATCACCTGATGCGCGCCGTAACGCGCCACGATGTAGCGCGCCAGCACGATCACCTGGTCATCAGGCAGCGCGGTCCCGGGATTGAGGTGCAGCGTCAACTTGTTCCAGTGCGCCGCCCAGGCCAGGACCGGCACCGCCACCAATCCGAGGTCGTTCATCGCGTCGATACGCTTGTCCATCCAATGAAAGAAAACCGGGTCGATCCAGATTGTCTCAGTTCCCAGGAAAGCCACGCGGAGGTCGGCGTTGGCCCCAGCCGCCAGCCACTGGGTGGAGACGAACTGGATGGCGGTAAACCCTTTGGCCGCGCGATCGCGCAGGAAAAGGCCCCAACTCCGGGCGTCGGCTTTGAGCGGACCGTTCCAGGCGGTGTCAGCCAGCCAGAAAAAGGGCGTGCCGTCGGCATGGGCGAGCGAGTAGTGGTCCGCCGACACACGAATCGCCCCGTGCCGGTAGAGTGGATTCGTGCCCGGATACCTCGTGCAGGTGAATTCTCCAGACCGCCCGTCCAAGCCTGCGTCCGCGGCGTTCGAGCTGCGCGTGCGATATGTCCATTTACCACGTTCCTCAGGTGAGAACCGTACCTTCCAAAGCCTCCCCCCGTCCCAGAAAGCCATCGCGTCTTCAGTCTTCCCGCTGGGTGAAGTGAGCGTCACATCGACTTGCACATCCTGAACGGGATTGGGATAGTCCAGCGTGCTTGTGAGGACCCCCTCGAATCGCGTCCACTGAGCGACACGTGTTCCTGGTGACTGCGCGTGGGCTGTACCCACACAGAGAAGAATCAAACTGGCAATTGGAAAAGGCCAGAACCTCAGGTGACGCGCGCGGGTTGTCATGGAAGACCTCGTCTCCGGTTTTCAATCTGGTCGGACAGATCTGAGGCAGAACGCAGGCAATTCCATCTTACCGGCCTGCCAGAGTCAAGCATGAAAGGGCAAGATGGAATTGCTGAGTCCCTATTCGGCCAGTTGGCATACAATCGGGCGCGCGAGCCTGCGACTTACCCTTCACCGGAAGGATGGCGCGTTCGCACCGAACTCCGGATACAAGGAATCCACCGTGGCCAGTTTGCGATTCGCGATGTTGGGCGCCGGATTCTGGTCGTACTACCAGCTCGCCGGTTGGAAGGAACTGCCGGGCGCGGAGTGCGTCGCCCTGTGCGACCGCGTGCGCAACAAGGCGGAGGCGCGCGCCCGCGAGTTCGGTGTTCCGCGCGTGTACGATAACCCTCGGGAAATCTTCCAGCAGGAAAAGCTGGACTTCGTGGATATCGTCACGAGCCCCGAGACTCACCGCGAACTCGTGCAACTGGCCGTGGCGCACAAGACCGCAGTGATTTGCCAAAAACCAATGGCCATGACCTACGCCGACGCGAGTGAAATGGTGAGGGAGTGTCGTGACGCGGGAGTTCCTTTCTGCGTGCACGAGAACTGGCGCTGGCAAACACCCTTCCGTGCGCTGAAGCGAGTGCTCGACGACGGCCGCATCGGCCCGGTTTTCCGGGCGCGGCTGCGAATGGTGTCCGGCTTTCCAGTTTTCAAAAACCAGCCGTTCCTGGCGGAACTTGAGGAGTTCGTGCTCACCGACGTGGGCGTGCACGTTCTCGACGCGGCGCGCTTCCTCTTCGGCGAAGCCGAGACTCTCTACTGCCAGACCCGCCGCGTTCACCCCGATATTAAGGGCGAAGATGTGGCAACCGTGATCATGCGGATGCGCAGCGGCGCAACTGTGACCGTGGAACTTGGCTATGCCGAGAATTATCTCGAAAACGATCGCTTCCCCGAGACGCTGGTGTTCATCGAAGGCAGCAAGGGTTCGATCGAGGTGGCAGGTGACTTCTGGATCCGCATTACGACGGAAGAGGGCACTTTCGCGAAGCGCCACCCGCCACCGGCGTACAGTTGGGTGAATCCAGCCTATGCCGTCGTGCAGAGCAGCATTGTGGATTGTCACGCCAACATCCTGCAATTCCTCGAGGGTAGAGGCCTTGCAGAGACGACGGGCGAAGATAACTTGAGAACTCTTCGCCTGGTGTTCGGCTCGTACGAATCGGCGCGCGCAGGGAAAGTCCTGCGGATCGAGTGAGAGCCGAGGAGAGTGAAAGGGTAAGGATCAGCGCGTGGCCCGATTGACATTGCGTGAACCTGTGGTGGCAGCCACCAAAAACCTCCAGCCCGAGGTGGCGCCGGAAGACATCCTGACGATGGTGAAGGCAACGCACATGTTCGGGCACTTTCCGTTCGTGAGTTAAGGGACCGATCCGATGATCGACGTTAAGCTCTGCCTCTTCTCTTCGACGCCCGACATGAGCGCCCTGAGCTTTGTCGTCAAAGTGCTGACGGGGAGTCCCGCAGAATTGGCCGAACGCGCGGTGGCCTGGGGCTACGATGGCATCGAATTCATGCCCGACCCGGAACGTGTTCCCGATCCCGTCGTCTTTGAGGCGGCGCTGAAAAACTCGGGCGCCGTGATGCCGGTGGTCAACACGGGCCGCTTCTTCGCTCAGGGAATGCCGCTGCTCGTGACCGATCCGGCCGCTCGGAGGCGCTCGCTGGAAGGATTCAAATCCGTCCTGAGCTTCGCCGGCCGCTTCCGGGCGCGTGTGGGCCTGGGCGCAGCGCGCGGCGCAGGCATTCCTGGCGCGACGCGCGAGGAAATGGACCGCCTTGCCGAAGACGTATTTCGCGAACTTGCCGGGCACGCCGAGAAGGCCGGGACGGTGATCATGCTCGAGCCTGCCGACCCAGGCGTGACCAGCTACATCAACACGGTGGACCAGGCGATGGCCTGGGTAGACCGCATCACCAGCCCGGCGTTCAGCGTCATGCTTGACACTTACCAGCTTGCGGACAGCGAGCCTTCCATCGAGCACGGAATTCGCGCCGCGCGCGGACAGGCGCGTCATATCCATTTCTACGATCCCAGCCGTTGGCCGCCCGGAGTCCTCGCCGAGAAGGACCGCCTGGATTGGAAACACCTCGTGCGGGTGCTGAGGGAGGAAGGGTTCTCGGGTTCGGGTTCGGTCGTGCTCGCGCCGGAAGGCGACCCCGAACCCGCCGCGCGCCAATCCGCGGCCTTCCTTCGAAGCCTTCTCGACAACGGAGGCATGCCATGAGTCTCGAAGGCCGCGTCGCCCTGGTCACTGGGGCGGGCCGGGGAATCGGCAAGACGATTGCCCGCGTCCTTGCCAGCCGCGGGATGAGTGTGGCCGTGAATGATGTGCAAGCCAACTTGGCCGAGGCGGTTGCCCAGGAACTCGGCCGCGATGGTTGTCGCGCGTTGGCACTGGTCGCGGACATTACCCGCAGAACCGACGTGGCAAGCATGATTGACCGTACGGAAAAAGAACTCGGCCCGCTCTGGCTGCTGGTGAATAACGCCGGAATCTACTTTTCCGCCCCGACAGTGGAAATGAGCGAAGAGGCCTGGGACAAGGCTTTCGCCGTGGACGTCAAAGGGGTGTTTCTCTGCTCGCAAGCGGCGATTCGCCGCATGATTCCCCGGCGCGCCGGGAGAATCGTCAACCTGTCGTCCATCGCCGGGATCATCGTGCGGACTAACCAGATTGGCTATTGCGCTGCCAAAGCCGCGGTGGTCCATTTCTCGCGCTGCCTGGCGGTGGAGATGGCACCCCACGGCATCACCGTGAACTGCCTCTGCCCCGGCATGACGCGAACGGACATGCTCGAACAGGGCGCGAAGGAACGCGGCATGAACCTCGATGCGATGGTGGATTTGATTCCCGCGGGCCGCATGGCGAATCCCGAGGATCATGCCAACCTGGTCGCTTATTTCGCCTCCGATGAGGCTGCCCACATCACCGGACAAATCGTTTCGGTGGATGGTGGCCAAAGCCAGTTCATGCCCTTGGTCAGGCCGAGCAGTCGGTGAGCCCACGGCCGCAGCGAGCCAGTTGGACAATGAGGGGAGGCGGATGATGGGCAGGGCGGCTCGAGCGCGAGCGCAATCCGGAGGGGATTACACACGCCGCCATTTCATTCGCACCCTGGGAGGGCTGCCCATGATTGCCGCCGAGAATCGCCTTTCGCCATTGTGGGCACGGGGGGAGAAGGTGGGATTGCCAAAGAGAGTTCTATACTACGGAGTGGACGAACCGCTTCCCGAACAGGTTCCGCTGCGCGCTGGGCCGCTCTCGCTCGTTTATGAAGATGGGGACCTTCGGTATATCCGGCTTAACGACCGCGAGATCCTACGGCGCGTTTATATAGCGATTCGTGACCGCAACTGGGGTACCGTCCTGCCGCGATTGTCCAATGTGAAGATGGAGATCTCCCGCGAATCTTTCCGCATTTCCTACGACGTCGAGAATAAGCAGGGCGAAATCGATTTCTTCTGGAAGGGCACGATTGCCGGCGATGAGGGCGGCAACATTCGCTTCTCCATGGAGGGCGTTGCGCGCTCGACATTCCTCCGCAACCGGATCGGTTTCTGCGTGCTCCATCCCGTGCGCGAGTGCGCCGGCCATCCCTGCACAATCGAGCAGATAGATGGCAAAGTTGTGAATGGAATCTTTCCACTTTATATCCCGCCGCATCAACCCTTTCTGGATATGCGGGCGATCTCCCACGAAGTCGCGCCCGGCCTCACGGCCGAAGTCCGCCTGGAGGGCGACAACTTCGAAATAGAGGACCAGCGGAATTGGACCGATGCCTCCTACAAGACCTATTGCACACCGTTGCGCCTTCCTTTTCCCGTCGAGCTCAAGGCCGGCACCACAGTCTCGCAGGCGGTCACGTTGAAGCTCAAAGGCCCGCTCCCCGCCTCACACACGGTTTCCGGGGCTGAAGGAGTTGTCCTTACCGTCCGAAAGTCCGGCGCGGTTTCACTCCCGCGGCTCGGATTGGGCATGGCGAGCCACGGTCAACCCTTGAGCACGCGCGCCCTCGTGCGGCTTCGTGCCCTGAACTTGTCGCATCTGCGGGTTGACGTGCGGCTCTCACAACCTGACTTCGAAGCCCACCTGCGCCGCGCCGCGACCGAAGCGGGTGAACTGCGCGTAGCCCTCGAAATCGCTTTGTTCCTCTCCGACGCCGCTGAGAATGAACTCCGCCGGCTACGGATGCTGCTCGACCAGCTGAAGCCTGCGGTTGCAAGATGGCTGGTCTTCCACGTCACTGAGAGATCCACGACGGAGAAATGGATCAAACTCGCGCGGCAATTCCTCGCCGACTACGATCCCAAGGCCGGGATCGGCGCGGGGACCAACGCCAACTTCGCCGAGCTCAATCGCGGACGTCCGCCGGCAGAACTGCTCGATTGGGTGAGCTACGCAGTCAATCCTCAGGTCCACGCCTCCGATAACGCCTCCCTGGCGGAGAACCTGGCAGCCCAGGCAGCAACGGTCGAGAGCGCTCGCCAGTTCACGGGGAGCGCCCATCTCGCGGTGAGTCCCGTCACCTTGCGGCAGCGCTTCAATCCTGTCGCGACGGGCCCGGAGCCCGCCCCGGCGCTCGGCGAACTTCCCTCCCAGGTCGATGTGCGGCAGATGTCGCTCTTTGGCGCTGGTTGGACACTGGGCAGCATCAAGTATCTTGCCGAGAGCGGCGCTGACAGCGTGACCTACTACGAAACCACGGGTTGGCGCGGGGTGATGGAAACCGAGCAGGGTTCACCGGCCCCGGCACAATTCCGGTCGCTTCCGGGCGCGGGTTTTCCGCTTTACCACGTGTTGGCCGACGTGGGTGAATTCGCCGGCGGAAAAGTCCTGCCGTCAGTATCAAACGCTCCGCTGGTGGTGGAGGGGCTTGTCCTCCAGACGGCCAGCAAGCAGCGAATCCTGCTCGCAAACCTCACGGAGAAGGAACAGAAAGTTCAAGTGGTGGGTCCTGCTTTGGGAATACAGTTCCGGCTGCGGTCGCTGGATGAGGCCAACGCGGAGCCGGCGATGACCTTTCCGGAATCTTTCCGCCAGGAGTGGCAACGGGCAACGGCAAGAGGCGCCACCGGAATCGAAGTGCGCCTACGCCCATTTGCGGTCGTGGCTATCGAACAGGAACTTCCACCGACGGGGTAAAGGCCGTGCCGACCGAGCGCACACGCTCAGGACATCGGGATCGCGCCGTGTGGCGCTCCAAGACAGCCAGGAGAAACACAAGAGTATTGGCCGGAGGAATCCGGCCCGGATGAACGAGGAGGAGAATAAATATGACTACGATTGCGTTATTTGGTGCCGGTGGGAACATGGGCATACGCGTGGTGCGCGCGCTCAAGGATGACCCGGAATATCGCCTGGCGTGTGTCGAGCCGGGCGAGGCTGGCAGGGCTCGCCTGCGCGAATTCGGCCTGACGCCGGTGACAAAGGAAGAGGCGGTAAAGGCGGCCGGAGTCGTCATTCTGGCCGTTCCGGATTTGTATGTGGGCAAGATCGCGGTGGAGGTTGTGCCCCTGCTGAATCCCGGGACGTTGGTAATCACTCTCGACCCCGCGGGCGCACACGCGGGCAAGCTCCCAGCACGCCCGGAGCTTTCTTACTTCGTGACCCACCCCGCGCATCCTCCAGTCTTCAACGACGAGACCACGATGGAAGCCAAGCGTGATTTCTTCGGCAGCGGCCAGGCGAAGCAGGCGATTGTCTGCGCGCTCATGCAAGGTCCCGAAGCCGATTACGCGCGGGGCGAGGCTCTGGCCCGGAAAATCTTCGGCCCGATTCTGCGCGCGCACCGGGTGACGGTGGAACAAATGGCGATCCTCGAGCCGGCGCTTTCTGAAACGCTGTGCGCAACCTGCCTCACGATAATTCGCGAGGGCATGGATGAGGCCATTAAGCGCGGAGTGCCGCCGCAGGCCGCGCGCGACTTCCTGTTAGGGCACATCAATATCGAATTAGCCATATTGTTCAATGAAATCGACTGGCAGTTCTCCGCAGGTGCGAAGAAGGCCATCGAAGAGGCCAAGAAGGTGATCTTCCAGCCCGATTGGAAGAGGGTCTTCGAGCCCGAGAGCATTCGCGAGAGCGTGCTTTCGATCACCGGCGGAAAAGCCGCGTGACGGCGCGCGGTGGCAGGCGGCGCGACGAGCCGGCATAAAAACTAAGGAGGACTTGTGACGGGAGAAATCGGCTTGGGCGTTGCCGGGGTGTTGGCAGGAGGGTTCCTAAACGGCTCCTGGGTGCTGCCCATGAAGCGTCTTACAGGCTGGCGCTGGGAGAACACCTGGCTGGCGTTCTCGATTCTGGGCCTGGTGGTCATTCCCTGGATCGTGGCGGTCACCACAGTACCGCAACTCGGCGCGATTCTCGGCGGTGCCTCCGGCGCAACGATGGCCAAGGTTCTGATTTTCGGATTCGGATGGGGTGTCGGAAACATTCTCTTCGGATTGGGGGTAAATCGTCTCGGGATCGCCGTCGGTTACGGAATCATCCTCGGGCTGATTGCGCCCATCGGGACTTTTCTCCCGCTCATCGTACTCCATCCGGAGCGGCTGTGGACAAGCCAGGGGCTGGCCTTGATGATCGGGACTGTCCTGGTGGTGGTGGGTATCCTCTTTTGCGCCATCGCCGGACGGCGACGTGAGCAGGAGGCCAAGACACTGGCGCCGATGATCCAAACGGGATTCATGCTTGGCTTGGTGATCTGTATCGCGTCCGGGATCCTCTCTCCCATGCTTAATTTCGCCTTCGTATTTGGTGAAGAATTGCAGCGGCAGACCGCCGCTGCCGGGGTCAGTGCCAGCATGTCCTCGAATGCCCTCTGGGCTCTGACGATGACTGCAGGGTTCGTCGCCAACGCGGGCTATGCGGTTTACCTGCTGGGCAGGAATCACACATGGGGAGTTTTCTCTACCTCCCCGCGGCCGGTCGGCTATTGGGCAGGGGCAGGACTGATGGGCGTGCTACTTTTTGCCAGCTTCATGGCCTATGGAAGCGGCGCAATAGCGCTCGGACCGCTGGGCGGGATTGTGGGCTGGCCGCTCTTCATGTCAATGAGCCTGATCACATCCAACGCCTGGGGCGCTATCACCGGCGAATGGAAAGGCGCCAGCCGCCGCGCCTACGGCCTTTCGCTGGTGGGGATCGCCTTCCTGATCGTCGCCATTGTCGTGATCTCCCGTGGGGGAAGCGGTTAGCGCCGGGGACGAGGCCCGGGAAAGATCTTTCTTCACGCGCCTGAAGACCGCGCCAATCCTAACTGACTCAGTGGTGAGGTCCCATGAAACTCGGAATCGGAACTTATTGCTACATGTGGTCGATTGGCTTTCCTGGCGCGGCGCCGCAGAACCCCATGAGCGCGCTCGATCTGCTTGCTCGCGCGCGCGAATTTGGCCTGCATGTCGTTCAGTACGGGCCAAACCTTTCCCTCGGAACGCTGCCCGAACCTCACCTCAGCGAACTGCTGGCGCGGGCGAAGGAATGGGACATCGACCTGGAGGTCGGCACGCGCGGGCTGGGCCCGGAGCACCTCCGGCAACAACTGGCATTGGCCGAGCGTGTGGGATCGAAGATTCTGCGCACCATCCCTGAACTCGAGGGCGGCAACACGCCCAACGCGGAGGAATTGACCGCGTCGCTCCAGGCCATCCTCCCCGACCTTGCGGCCGCGCGCATCAAGCTCGCGATGGAGAACGGAAAGGTTCCGGCCGCGGTGCTCGATGAGGTTATTCGATCTCTTTCCAGCCCGTGGGTCGGCATCACCCTGGACACCGTCAATTCACTCGCCATTCCGGAAGGCACCGAGCAGGTTGTGAAGACGCTCGCCCCTCATACGGTCTGCCTGCACATCAAGGAATTCATCGTCAAGCGCGCCTGGCACATGATGGGATTTATCGTAGAGGGGAAGCCCGCCGGGCAGGGTCAGCTCAACGTTCCCTGGCTGCTCGACGTCCTCCGCGCAGCGGGCGCCTCAGGCAACGCCATTCTCGAACTCTGGCCGCCGGAGCAGAAGACCCTCGCGGAGACCATCGCCCTGGAACGGGCCTGGGTGGTCGAGAGCATTCCCTATCTGCGGCGACTTATACCCAATTAGAGATCTGCCGGAATCGATTGAGGTCCTGTCATAACCTAGTGTTTCAATACCGAGCCTGAACCGAGCGGCGATATCGTGATGTACCCGCAGGGCGACCGCTCCGTTCCCGCGAGCGGGCCGAGGCCAAAACTCCGAAGACATCCTCTTTCAGATCTCCATCTGCCCGTACAGCGAGCGTTGAGCAAGTGGCCTCAGGCCCTGGCGCCAAGGTCGCGAAGCCGGCGCTCGATCACGGCGTGCCCCATCTTCTTCGCCCACGCCAGCGGCGTGGGCCCCGCTGAGGTGTCCGTGTTTCACAGCAAGGCTGACGAGGCCGCCCCTCGAGCGTTGGGTGTCCCGCCGCAACACGCCGGGATCACTACTCACGAGTTCGCGGATGCGCTGTCGGCCAGCGCCACCGCAGAGTGGAGGGTCACCTCCGCACCGCGATCTAGCAGCAGCTTGGCGACGGCGGGGAATAGTTTGGCGTGATCGTTGCGCGGACCGGAGGCGCCCGATGCGCACGCTCGCAATCTACCACAGGGCAAGCGCTCGGCGAAGCGGAGCTTGAGGGGGGAGTGGGCTACTCGGAGAAGCGCCCTATCGCGCGATGACGGTTCGTGGTAAGTGGTGTCTTGACTAGTTGTCTCACTTCAAGGGCCCACACCCCCCATTAGAAAGAGAGGCAAGTAACATGGCAATCTTCAAGCGGTGCAGGACATATTGGTTTCACTTTTGATGGAACAAAGCGTGGGGGTGGCACGTGGCAACTCGTGATGGTATCTATCAACGGAGGGATCGGCCCGGTTACTGGATATCGTGGACGGACGCGCAAGGCCGTCGGCGGTATCGCAAGACCGATGCGGCCACTCTTGCTCAGGCTCGCAACGCACGGGCTGCCGAGCTAATCAAGGTGGAGCAGCGGAGAAATCTTGGGCCGGCGCTGGCTGGACGTGGACATGGCGCACAAGTCCCTGATGCTGCCCCAAACAAATAACGGGGAAGGCCGCATTGTTCACTTGAATAGTTGTGCCTTGGACGCGTTGAAGTCAGTCCCCGTCAGGGCTGATGCCAAATCTACAGATAAGCTTTTTTCGGGTGTCACGCCCGAGCAGGTGAGTGTGGCCTTTCAGCGGGACACTCGCGCAGCGGAGATTGCTGACTTCCACTTCCACGATCTACGGCATACTGCTGCAAGCTGGCTGAGGATGTCCGGGGTAGACATTCACACCGTCGCCGAGATACTCGGGCACAAGGACTTGAGAATGGCCGCTCGTTACCAGCACCTCTCCCCGGCGTTCATGGCTGAGGCAGTAAGCCGCCTCGACCCACTTTTTGGCCTTGAAAGTCCCCTGGAAGTCCCCCAGTTGCCGGAAGCAGTTGAGGCAGAGGCCGTAAGTGCTTAGGAGTGTTTGGCGTCCCCGGCGGGATTCGAACCCGCGTTACCGCCGTGAAAGGGCGATGTCCTAGGCCGGGCTAGACGACGGGGACGGAAGTGTCAAGAGAGAATCAAAAGGCAAAAAGCAAAGGGCAAAAGTCCCAAGAAGTTGACAGTCCACAGTCGGCAGTCAACCGTCCGAACCCTACAACCAGCATCTCACAATCAACAACCGAGAGATCGCGGCCGCAAGTCCAAAGCTAAGGGCCAATAGCCAAGAGCAGAAGTCGCTCGTGGCCCCTCAGCACAGGCAACAAAACTCCTTCCCTCACAAACCACCATCGTAGCAGTGGGGATTTGAAACTGTCAAACGGTCTTCGGACGGGCTGGCGCTGTGATTTCAAACCGCCCGCGCGCCGAACCGAATACCTCCGAGTTCGCTATTGAGCCCTGCGGCAGGCCAGGACGACCCACGCGGCGAGCGCCGCCTCTTTCTCATCCGCGCTCCAAGGCTTGATGCGTTTCGCGCCGAGGGCCGTGAGCCGGGCTTTCAGCACCTCGACCGAGCAGCCGATTTCCGGCGCCGCCGTCTCATAAAGGGACTTCTGCGTCAACGTGCGAAGCACCAGCCCGCAGGTCTCGGCGCCCCGCTCGGCGGCTTCGCGAAAGAACCGTCCTTCGGCGGCGTGCGCGCGGATGTGCGGGTTAGCGATTTGCGCGGGGTCGACAGTGCCGCCCACAATCCCGGCGGCCTGCAATTCGAGCCCCGAGTCGCGAAGCTGTTCCTGCAACGTCCGCAGGCCGCGCGCGGCTGCCGCCTGCGCCTCTTTTGCCGCGGGGCGCGTCGCCGCCACAGCTTCTTTCCACGGCAAGTCCATCACGGCGTGAAACGGCTGCCAGGGCTTGGGCTTGCCGGAGTCCGCCAGCGGCAACTCGTCGCGTCGCACCACCACGGGTGACTCCGCCGGCCCTTGCAGGACTACGACAATCGCCCTCCCCGATTTGACCCGCAGACCAAGCGTAGCCCGGAGGGCTTGACTTCTCATGCTTTCTTCTCGGAAGCCTCTGCCGCCTGGAAGAGCAGGGAAGGCTGGTTGGGGTTCAAGCTGATCACCGGCGCGGCGTCCGCCGGTTGAGCGATCGTCGCCAGTTCCGGATACTGCGCGAGCAGCGTTTCCGGCACGGTGACAGGATTGCCGGTGAGCAGGTGAACCAGTTGCAAGGCGTTGGCGATGGCCTTGCCCTGGAAATGATTGTTAGTGATGACGAACGTGGCGTCGGTCTGCGCGGCGATATTCCGGATGCGCTCCGCCCACGGCTCCAGTTCTTGCAGACTGTAGTAGTAATTGTAGCGTTCTTCGGGTTTGTCCTCGGAACTGAACCAGTGCTCGTAATTGCGGCCATGCAAGCGCACGTAACCCGTCCCGCTCTGCGGGATGGCGCGTTCGCTGGGAGCGATGGAGCGCCCAATGACCGGCTGGTCGATGTTGCAGAATCCCACGTGCAGGTCGGCGAGCATGCGGAAGATCTCCGGCTGGTTCCACGAGTTGTGGCGCACCTCGAGCACCAGCGGATACTCGACAAACTCCACGACCAATCCGCCGAGGTATTCGCGGTTCACCCGCGTGTTTTTGAACGACCAGGGGAATTGCAGCAATAGCGCGCCCAGGCGGCCTTCCTCGAGCAGGGGCGCCATGCCGTCCTTGAAGGCCTTCTCGTCTTCGCGATTGGCGTTGCGCTCGTGTGTGAAGCGCTGCCAGAGTTTGGCCGTGAATTTGAACTTGGGGTTGTGCGCAATCCTGCGTACCCACGCCTTGGTCATCTTAGCGGCGGGCGGGTGGTAAAAGCTGGTGTTGATCTCGATGGTGTCGAAGAACTGGGCGAGAAACCCGGCTTCGTGGAAATCGCGTGGCTTGGGGCGCGGGTAAACGATCCCTTCCCAATCGGTATAAGACCAACCCGCGGGGCCGATACGAATCTCCGGCGGCTTGCGGTTCATGTTCGCCTTTTCTTCGCCTACCAGTTTACGCCCGGCCGGAAGGGGTTGTCAAGTGGCGGGCTATGCCCCGGGTGATTCTTTATCGCGGTACATTTGGACGCGCGTGTCCAGGGCGACCAGGGTGTCTCGAACGTCTTTGCCTTTGGTGTAGTCGGCGACACCGACGCTGAGTTCCAGCTCGAACCCGGGGACGGTTTTCTTGCGGTTCCATTCGTCAACCTTGGTTAGGAGCCGGCGGACGGCGGTCAAGGCGCCATGCTTGGCGGTCTCGGGCATCATCACCATGAATTCGTTTGCGCCGTAGCGGACGATGATATCGGTGGGACGGAAGGATTTCTTCAGCAGTTGCGCAGTCTCCTTGAGGATGCGGTCGCTGGCCTGATCTCCCAATCGGCTGTCCACGCCCTCGAAACCTTCCAGGCTGAACTTGATGAAGGAGAGCGTGCTCTCGCGGCGGTCGGCGCGGTTCGTCTCGCGCGGAATGATCTCGTCCAGATACCGGCGGTCGAACGTCCCGGTCACCGGGTCCACGAGCGTGAGCTTCGTCGCCGCATCGTGACGCGCCAGCTCGTTCACCAGCTCGGTGCGCGCCTTGCGCAGGGTGTGCCGGTAAGAGAGCATGAGCAGGTCGGAAATCAGAACGATCCCCAGGAAGTCGAAGATCAGGATGGCCAGGTAGTCGAGCTTCAGCCGGAAGGGAATCACCGACTCCAGCGTCTGCGGGTAAACCAGTTCCACCAGGCCCAACGTGACCAGGCCGAGACCCAGCAAATTCAGCAGCAGATAATAGAGCCCGCGGCGCTCCAGCTTCCGCAAGCGGCCTTCGCCCGTCCCGGCAAGCAAGTCAGATGCTTCGGCCATGTTTCTGCCTCCCCCAGTGTGAAGTGCGCCCCGCCCGCCGTTTTCGCGCCTGTCGTTGCTGGCCAGACTGGCGACCGGAAATTGAGTAAGTCACGCCCGGTTCAGCAGACCTTATGCCAGCCGCGCTCGCGAGTCAAGTCAGGTGCAGGCCGGGCCATAGCTCGGTCCAGCGTAGGGGCGGCTTTGCGCCGCGTCATTACCTTAGAGGGTCCGGGAATGTACGAATTCGAGCTGGTTTTGGACCATTGGGGGGGCTAGACGGCCTGTTTTCGGTCAAACTAGCCGGGGTTTTGCACCACCCCTAAGCTGCTAGGTTATTTAGTTTCAGCAACATACCAGCTTAGGGGGGCCAAAAAACAATCTTTTACGCCCCTTCCTGCGCCGCGCGCCGACCGCTTGCAGGCGATCGACCCCGTGTGGGCCCTACTCGCTCCGCTCGCCTCGCACTGTAGCCTGGCTTTCATATCAGGACAATAGGCTATCATACTTTGCGGGAAAAGTCAAGAGAAAAATTCCGGCGTCCGGATCAGGGACATTGCGTCCGGTGGTGCGAGGCTGTCAACTGCGGTTACGTGGGGGGGACCGCATCCCTCCGCCGACGGACAAAGGGCGACAGGTGTGCGCCACCTGCGATGTAAATAGCTTTCGTTTCGCGGGTGGCGCACTAAGGCCACTTTCTGGCATGTGTGCGAAGGCCCGAGAATTACCGGCCGAGGACGGCATCGATTCCGGCGAGCAGCAATTCGAGCTTGGCGTGCGGAAGTTTGGCGACGCGCGTGGTGAGGAGGACTTTATCCACGCTGACAATTTGCGAGACATTAGCGACGGAATCCTTGGGCAGGCCGGTGAGGCGCGTGGAGAGAGCGACGTTTCCCGGCGCGCCCACCCATTTAAGGTTGCTGGTGAGTGGCACGCAGACGACGGTCGCGAGGCGGCTGCGGTTCAAGGCGTCACCCTGCACGACGACGACGGGCCTGCGGAAGCCGGGGCCGGAACCAGTGGGCGCGGGCAGATCGGCCCACCAGACCTCGCCTTGTGAGATCACCATTCGCTTCGCTCGAGAACGCGGCGGGCGGCGACAGAAACGAACGGATCTTTCGATTCTCCTATTTCGCCGCAAACCTGGTTCATGGCCTCGGTGAGTTCATCGGCAGCGTGGCGCGCCACATACTCCCGCAGCGCGTCGCTGAACAGCCGGCTGCGCGACTTCTTGGTCCGCCGCGCCAGGCGCTCAGCGCGTTCGAAAACGTCCTCGGGAATGGATACCGCCGTTTTCATACCCTTAGTATAACCACACCCCATCCCACCGTCAAGTCGCGGCGATTCCGCTGCGAGCGGGCTCGCCAAGCCGCCGCTACGATTCCTCTTGAACAGTTGCTCTCTTTGGAAAGCCTCGGTAGAATCCCACCCTGGCAATTATCCCGGTTTCCGGCGGTGGTTCATGACCGAATGGAGTGGCCCGCTCAAAGTTCGTCCGGCGCGCATCGACGACGCCAAGGAGATCGCGCGGATTTACAACCAGGGTGTGCAGGACCGCGCGGCGACGTTCGAGAACGCTTACGTCACGCCCGAGGAGCGTTACCTCTGGCTGGTGGCGCGCCCGGAGCGGTATCCGGTGCTGGTGGCGGAAGTCAAACACACTTTGATGGGCTGGGCGTCGCTCACGCCCTACAGCCCGCGCCACTGCTACGAGGGCATCGCAGAGCTTTCCATTTATATCGACCGCAGCCTGCGCGGCCACGGCGTCGGCCAGGAGTTGATGAAGGCCATGCAGAACGTGGCGCTCGAAAAGGGTTACTACAAACTGATCGGCCGCGTGATGGCGGATAACGAGCCGGCCCGCAAACTCTGCCAGTTGATGGGCTGGAAAGAAGTCGGCATCCACGAGAAACACGGCAAGCTGGGCGGCGAGTGGCACGATCTGGTCCTAGTTGAATACCCGATTGCGGAAAACCGGAAGTAGCATTCCGAAGTCGTAGCGCCGCCCTTCAGGGCGGCATCTTGTTGATTTCCAGTATGCCGGGCTGAAGCCCGGCGCTACAGCTCGGACCACACGGG
>Ga0315275_10001820_pt1 | contig 19029 bp, 25 predicted proteins | sample YL17G03_0_MG_FD_205557 | JGI IMG/M metagenome (GOLD analysis project Ga0315275, IMG submission 205557) | Sediment microbial communities from Yellowstone Lake, YNP, Wyoming, USA - YL17G03_0 | ecosystem: Environmental > Aquatic > Freshwater > Lake > Sediment | place: USA: Wyoming | collected...
CGTAATTCAACACGCATCGTCTCGTTCGTGCTGGGAGCGCTCTTGCTCACCGGCTGTGCGGAATTGCAGGCCGTGGGGGGGACCGACACGCTCACCAAACTGCTGACCAGCCAGTTGGGAGTCACCCAAAATCAGGCCACTGGAGGAGTCGGATCCGTCCTCACTCTCGCTAAGGAAAAATTGCCGAGCATGGATTTCAACACGCTTGCCAAGTTCATTCCCGGCTCAGACACCTTGCTGAAAGCCGCGAAAGAGCTTGGCGCAGTCACCGGCCCAATCAGCGAAAAGGCCGGATTGGAAGCTGCCTTCTCGCGCTTGGGAATGGGGTCTGACAGCGTTCCAAAATTTATCCAAACCATGGGCGACTTCGTGGGAAAGGCCGGGGGCGATTCGGCGCGCAATCTTCTGGCGTCCCTCCTGAAATAGGTGAGAGGAAACGGGGCACGTCGACACGCGAAGGCGATGAGGAGAAAGATGATGATGACACAGCCACGGATTGCTTCCTTCGTGCTCCTGGGACTCATTCCCCTTTTCGCGACAGCGTGCTCCACGATGCCGCGAGACTTCGAGACACCCAAAGTGAGCATAGCCAACATTGCGCCCAAGGATTTGGCGATTTTTGAGCAACGCTTCGACGTCCAACTTCGGATTCAGAATCCGAATGACGTCGACTTGAGTATCAAGGGTCTCCGCTGCGAAATCGAGTTGAACGACAAGGAGTTTGGTAGCGGAATGTCCGGGCAAAAATTCACGGTACCCCGCTTCGGGTCCGAACTCATCAACGTAGAGGTCATCACCGGTCTGGGTAGTTTTCTCAAACAAGCACAGACCCTGAATTCCTCAGGGGGAACCAAATGGCGGTACCGCCTCAAAGGAACAGCCTTTGCGGATTCCCCCGGCACCTTCAAAGTGCCGTTCGATGAAACAGGCAAAGTGGACCTAAATTTCAGCGCACCGCAGGAGAAATAATCCTGTTCGCCGGGGTATGAGCCCAAGCCAACCGCGCAGGGCCTTGCCGATGCTGACCGACCACTTTGAGTGGAAAATTCTACGTATCCGTGGACATCAAGTGATGCTGGATACAGATCTGGCCAAGCGGAAGGGGGTTCCCACGAGAACTCTCAACCAGACAGTAAAGAGAAACTCTGCCCGCTTCCCAAATGATTTCAAATTCCAACTGACAGCGGAGGAGACAGCCGTTTCGAGATCACAAATTGTGATCTTGCAGACCGGTAGTGGGCAACACAGAAAACTGCGCCGCATCGACTTCAAGACCTGAGGAGAGTTCCGCCACCCTCGTCCATCTTGTTCATTTGATTTCTCCGGTTTCTCTGGTTCGCCTGATGGGTGTGCCGTCCGGCCAACAAGACAGAGCAAATAGACCAGACAAATGAGATAGACCAGCCACGCATTGCATCTCGCTCGTTGTGCGTCGAAAAACAGCGCAAGGGGCTCAGGACATGTTCCTGCCTCCGCATTCCGATCCGATCCGATCCGATCCGATCCGATCCGATCCGATCCGATCCGATCCGATCCGATCCGAACGTTCCTGCTCTTCAATCACGCGTTCGGCTTCACGCAGTGCGTGCCACCCCGCTCCGAACACAATCGGTAGCGGGCCATGTCCGACCAGATCTCCAAGGTCTTAAAGACCTCATCCCACGAATCAAACGAGTCTGCATCCAAGCGCTTGTTTCCCACATGTCGATCCGCTCCCGCTCCGAGAATCTGACCGGTGCGCGCGTCGGCAATCTTCACTTCGATGCTCGCGTCACCGACAAAGAGCGGTTTCCCCGTGCCGAGATTCTTGAGCAACTAGCCCAGCGCCAGCACGTTCATCGGCGCAGGAATCGTGGACACCGCACGCAACACCACATCGGCCGGATCGGCTCTCGTGATCGCGGCCTGAATGCGTAGCGTGTTCGGGCTAGGCTCCAACACCATCTCATAGTCGTTCGACAGGCTGAGATACGCCGGACCATAGAGGAGATCGGCGACATGTTGGGCTTTCTTCTGGCGAGTCGCATCCCTAGTGGGAGGCCCCCAGACCTGCGCGTGGTCCAACAGGAGCTTCGTATAGGTCCCACGAGGAATGGCCACCACGGTCGGATTCTTTTAGACCAGCAAGGCTTCCCCGTCCAAACCCTTATGCATCAAGGGGTACAGATCACCGAGAAAGCCGAAGGTCTCAACGGACCGCGCCTGCTTGGTGGAGGCACAACTCGAGAGGAGCAGGATCGCACAGAAGAACACGATGATGGTGGACCAAGGCATGAAGACTCCTCCTATATAAGAAGGTTGAATCAGACCGCGTTCGCACCCATGCGGCACCCTTGCTGCGACCCGTCACCCAGATCGTTCGCAATCAATCAGAACTCGAGGGCCGCGTAAAGATCGTCGACGATTGCTTGGGCGATGACTTCGGGCACGATCGATGGGAAATGGATTCTGACACCGTGAGTGCTTCGCACTCACTACTGCCGGAAAAATCTAGTAAACAAAATTTTACTCGGTGCGCAAACTCTGATATACACACACACAGTTCAACATTTTGACACCGAAGGGGGGTGGAGTGCACATGGCAACGAAGAAAGCAGCAAAGAAGCCCGCGAAGAAGGCGGCCAAGAAGAAGAAGTAGTCGCACCATGAGGAGGCGGCGGCTACGTCGCCTCCTCACCGTCCCTCTACCTCGATGTCCCTCAGACCAGAGCCGTATCTCATCGGCGGCTGACCAATCAGCACATTCCCCCGCACAACTTCCTGTCGGCTCGATCACCCGAGAGAACACGTCACGTGGTCGAAACGATATGCCACGACCAGACCGTCATCGGTTTAGGAAGGGCATGTGTGTCTGGATACAACCGGAATGGTTCAAACCGGCAACGACGTGGTCGTGACAGCGGCGGTCGTCCTGTCGCCCGGTGCATGCCGGACTAGGCGACGACGACGACACCGGTTAGCCGTCAACGCGAATACCCAGATGAGGAGTCAGACATAGCAGGAGAAGACGCCCGGCGTGCTGAGGGCACCAACACAAGAAGGCTAAGAGGCAACAAAATGGGGAGGTGACGGCTACATCACCTCCCCGACTTTCTCTGCGCCGAGGGAGAGCCCATAGCGTCAAGAAAGCAGCGGGTAAATCTTACCATGAACATTCCTGCGAAAAAAGGACATATATTACCATATAATCAATGGCTTGTGAAAATGGCCTATCGAGGTGCCTCTCCGAGGAGAGGAGACAAGAAGCCCCCCCGCACCACAAATCATGGGATGTGGGGGCCAGAGGAGTGGTGGATGGAGCCTGTTAATCTCCTGTGCTCGCGCAACGCGCAGCCTTTAGCGTCGTTCGTCTATCGTGCGTGAAGCGTGAAACGTCCGAATCCGAAACGAGATACGCTTCACGATGCCCGTTTCACGAGACTCAGGAAGACGCGCGCAGTGGAGGATCAATCAGGCTACCCTGTAAGGAGAGAATCAAGCGGGCTAGGAGGGATCATTTCAGACCTGAAGAACAAACTCCCGAACCCGTTTTATTTTCATAACGACAGCGCGTCCGTCATCGACCAACTGTGAGCCAAACATAGGGCGTCAGATAATAGCCCGCCACGGACAGCAGCACGCCGAGCACCGCCCCTAACAACCCGGTCACATAGAGCCCGGCGAACGGGAAGAGGAGCACGATCAGGATCATAGAATCGCGAGGAACCGATGGCGCGCGTAAAAGTACTGGCGCTGCTTACGAGAGAGCGAATCGGTGAAGGAAAGCTCGGAACGAAGCGACATACGCGCAGTATAGTCTATGCCACGAGTAGAGAACAGCACGAGAGGCCCACTCCCTTAGGGATAATGAGCGAGCTTGGAAGGATGGGAAGGAGTGCCCAGGTGCCCTTCTTGCTCGCAGAACGCGCAGTATAAGGCAGCCTCGGCCACTCCTCCAGAGAGACATGTAGAGAATTAGGAAATGCTCGCTCGCCGGCTGCAGTGGGACCAACATGGGTGCCAATCCATAGGAGAGAAATAATTACCTTGCCTGCAAGCCGGTATATGAGGACACAACTCAGGCCTCCCGTTCCTTGACAGGGTGTCAGGTGGACCGTATGATCCATACACTGGTGCCGCCTCTCTGTGCCTCAGCCTTGGTGGGAGGGACCTCTCGATGATTGACCCGAGAAGTCGTCCTCGTCCGCTGCTCCCCCAGCAAATCCTCAAAAGAGAGGCCTAATCATGCTATTCGCTCCCGGGCTCCTGCTGGTCGCCGTCCTTACGGTCTTCGTCATCAAACTGAGCGTCAAGGTCCTCCCTGAATACGAACGAGCCGTGATCTTCCGGCTCGGTCGCATTGCGAGAGGCCTCTATGGCGGCAACGGCCCTGGCCTCGTCATCGTCGTCCCTTTCATCGATCGGATGGTCCGCGTCAGTCTGCGAACCGTGGCCATGGACGTACCGCCGCAAGACGTCATCACCAGGGATAACGTGTCCGTGAAGGTCAACGCCGTCATATATTTCCGTGTCGTCGACCAGCAGCGAGCGATTGTCCAGATTCAGGACTACCTCTATGCGACGTCGATGATGGCCCAGACCACGCTCCGCAGCGTCCTCGGCCAAAGTCAACTGGATGATCTGCTGGCCAAGAGGGAAGAGATCAATGGCAAGCTCCAGCTCATCCTTGACCAGCAGACAGAGCCCTGGGGCGTGAAGGTCTCAGCGGTCGAGGTAAAGAATGTAGACCTACCGCAGGAGATGCAACGGGCTATCGCCAAGCAAGCCGAGGCGGAGCGCGAGCGCCGAGCTAAAGTCATCCATGCGGAGGGTGAGTTCGAGGCATCGCACCGCCTGGCCGATGCCGCCGACGTGATCGGCCGAAATCCTGTCGCCTTACAACTCCGTTACCTGCAAACGCTGGTTGAAATTGCCGCCGAGAAGAACTCCACGACGATCTTCCCAATCCCCATCGATACCATTGCCCCCTTCCTCAAGTACTGGGGCAATAAGGCAGAGCCGTAGGCCTTCTGCCACAATGCCCCAGCGGCCCGGCGCATCTCCTATCATCAGACAATTCTCATCTAGGCGCCTACATCAGTGACTCTTCGACGCGTTTTCCACCATCATGAGAGACGTTCATCTGGCAGGCTGTTGAAAAAGTCCGCCAGCGGCGTTCTCGCGTCGCTCAGAGGGTCAATGTATAGCAAAGATTACACTTCAACTTTTCGCTCACGGCGGCCTTGCTGGACGGCATTTTTGAACAGCCTGCTACCGCCGCTGAGTTTCATTCCAAATGCAAAATATTGAATGTCCAGGATTTCTCTCACAGCCGAGTTCAGCGCGAGCGGTTCAGCGGTAGGAAGGGCGTCCCGTGGTTATAGCCATTGGCCGGGTTCAACGGATTCCGCGGGTTGTATTCATTCGCGGGATTGAACGGGTTGTAGGGAATGTACCGATTCGCTGGATTGGTAGGGTTGTTCGGATCGTACCGGTACCCAAGGTTGGGGGTATTATTGGGCGCGGAGTACTTCTATGCGGGGTTCAACGGATTGTCCGGCGGAAACAGTTTGGCTGGATTAATGATGTTGGAGTCGCGTTCGGATTTCTCATGGAAGCCGGATTCGGCAAACGCCGGAACGGCGAAGAGGAAGCAACCGAGGAACCAGACCATCCACATGGCGAGCCTCTTTCCTGAGCCTCAACCTTTCTTTTCTTCCCCACTGCCAGCCTACTCACTGCCAAGAGAACGGCGCAAGCGGCTCAGGCGATGCAGGGAAAGCAGCCTGTCCCGTTTTATTCTTTCCAGGCCTGAGAAACGGCGCCATGCGCCTGCGCCTTACGACGCAGCAAGATCAGCTAGCAACGCGTCGGCTGCCTTTCGGCCCGACAGCAATGCCCCATCCAAGGTTCCAGTCTCCCGGTAATCGCCGCACAGGTACAGGCCTGCGGTCAGTCGTGGAGACGCCCCTCCATCAGGCGCATGAAGCAGGTCGACCGGAGGCAGCGCGCTGGGGATTCGATCGGTGCGGAGATGGCGCCACGTATCGACGAGAGAACCGAACCAGGCGCGGAGCGTCGACCGTACCGCCTGCGGGAGATCACCGACTGCTGTGTCCAGCCGATCGGAGAGGCTGACGGAGACCAAAGCCCGTCCCGGTGGTGCTTAGGAGGGAAACACTTCGCTCAACACGCACAGCGTCCGGACCGGACCTTCTGCGTCCCCGTTCACGATCAACCAGGGACCGCGTATCGGAGAAGCAGGCGCATCGAAATACAGACAGACTGCCGCTCGTGACGCCCTAGGTGGTGGGCTCTCGCCACGTCGCCGGGCCGCGGTCGCGTAATCGGTCGCGATGACCAAAGCGTCACAGGTGAGGTGTTCCCCGGACTCCAGCACGACGCTGGTCCCCTCAATGCGGTTCACGGGTGAGCCCAATTGGATCGTCCCTGCGGGCAAGGCGTCGACAAGTTGATGGGCGATGGCCCCCATCCCGTCTCGCGGGAGCGCTACCGCCCCACGGGAGAAGGCGGCCCAGACGAATTCAAAAGTCCAGCAGGGCGTCGACAGCGCCTGTTCCAGAAACACCCCGCCGAGAAAGGGGTGAAAGAAGCGCGCCTGCATCTCGCCCGAGAAGCCATACGCACGCAAGACCTCCAGCGTCGAGCGGGAGGAGCCTCCCACTTTCGCACAGAGACGCTGCTGCAACGCGACTCGTCGAAGGCGAAGCACCCTGAACTTGTCGGCGAGCGAGCCAATGGGGCATAGAAGCGTCTGCACCATGTCCTGAGGCCGGCGAAGAGGATCACTCATCCGATGAAAGCGCCTGGAGTAGCGAATGACCGCGCCGGGATGGAAACGCTGCAGACCCAGCGAGGGATAGTCCAGCGTCTGTCGAGCTTCCGGATAGCCGGTCAGGAAGACCTGGAACCCGCGATCAAGCTGGAATCCCTCCATGCGATCAGTCCGGACTCGCCCACCCACATTGTCAGCGCCCTCAAGAACCGTGCACGCGAGGCCAGACTGCGTCAAGCGACGCGCACAGGCAAGCCCCGCCAGACCAGCGCCAATGATCAACACTCGAGGGGTGGAAGACATCGTCACGCGATTGTAGTGGGAAGGATGAGGAAATAGAATCTTGCGATACAGGCTACCACCGCGCTGTTGTTGAGCCTACTCCCCGCCTGGAGATCAGCGCATGCGGTCCACCACGGCACAGTGGTGGACCGGGGATGTTGCTCAGGAAGGAAGCAGTAGACATTGCGGCAAGAAAAGACTCCCGGCCCTTTTTATCGGCTCGCGAAACTCCAAAATCGCTTGTTCACCCCCCCCCGTTCATACAAATCGCACGGCCGGTTGTCCGCATCGAGGCGGTAGCGGTACGTCGGTTCGTTCACCTTCGCGATCATCAACCCCCTCTTCTCCATACGCTGAATGAATTCAAAATCTTCCGCAAAGGGGAGATTGCGGATCCCGTTCAATGTCTTGAACAGAGACGTTCGGGCAAAAAATGTCCCGCTTGCATAACACTGGCTCAGATGGATCTTCTTGCCAGGACGCAGTGCATCCGGCGCGTACTGCTTGTAGAGAGGGCCAACATACTCAATGCCTCCGTAGAGCAACGCCAGCGAAGGTGTGTGCTCCATCGCCTCGAGTCGGACCGCCAGATGATTGTCTCGATACTCATCATCTGAATCGATAAACGTTGTGGACTCACCTGAGGCGAGTGTGATGCCAATATTGCGCGATCGTGGAAGACCGGTAGTCGTGTGGTAGCAATACGTGATGCGCGGGTCGGATGTCACAACCGGCATCACGACCTGCCAGGTGTCGTCCGCACTCCCGTCGTCAATGATGATGAGCTCCCAGTTACTGCAGGGTTGTGTCAGCACCGACGCCATGGCACGAGTCACAAGGTGTGCACGATTGTACGTGCAGAGGATGATGGAGACGCGAGGTGAGTGATTCTGCGTGGAGACGATTGTCTACTTTCGAGATCTGTTCCCTTGAGGTTGACCTTCGTACGTCTCGTCGAAGCGGGGTGTGGTCGTGCCGGTGTGACGGAGAAGAACAGCGGCACGAGAAGGAGGAAGACAACCGCCATGGCGAGCCTCCGAAAAGAGATGTGTCGTTCATTGACGCACCTCTTGGTAGAGTGTGACAAGTCCCAATCGATCTAGCCACCGATTTAGATACCCTGTGTCGAGTCCATGCACTGATCTGAGTAGATTCCGGACATCATCCAGTTGCATCTGGGACCGGCTCTCCTTGGCCCAATCAAGCTTGGAGAGGATGAGATCTTCGGGCGACAGGATGAAAACCCGCTGGCCTGCGACGGAGACCGCCCGACGACGCGCAAACTCTTTTCGACGGTATTCCGTCTCTTTTCTCACGACACAGTCTGCCTTGACCACTAGGGCGTTGTGAATCATGTTGAACATGGCATGGTCGCGCACGGCTCGTTGAACCATGTCGCGATCGATTTAGTATTCCTGTTGAAACAGGCAGGTAATTCGATCCACATCCCGCTCGGATAATTCAATGACGAGGTCGATATCGCGGGTCATCCGTGGAACGGCATAGAAGTTCGCCGCCATCGAGCAGGTTACCATATAGGGAATGCCGACCCCTTCCAATTGTGCGGTCACAGATTTTAGAACCTCTAGCTCGTCACTCACTGGCAGACTCCCCTCCTCGCCGTCGTTGCCGCGAGGAATACGCTTTTCGTGGTGAGAAATCACTTTGGTTTTCAGGGAATCGTGAGACGTGAGGGGGAGAGGGCGAAACGAGCGGGAAACGCGAGACAAGGAAAGTTTATCTGGTTCATCTTGTTTCTTTGGTGCATCTCGTTTCTTGCGTCCGTCGAACCAGATACACCAAAGAAACCAACCCTCTCCTCAGGATGTCTGAGGCTCAGTGGGATTCGTGGCTTCGGGTTGGTACGGAATCGCGCTCGGTTCGGTGGCGGGGGTGACACGTCCTGCATCGAGGAGAATGGCGACCAGCATGTCGCTCATGACATTCACGCCTGAGCGGGCTCGGGCGATGATCCAATCCACCGTCATGATGAGCGGAATAGCCGCGACGATGACGCGATCCGACAAGCCCGCGGCCGAGAGGACGAGCGGCAACATGATCAGCCCGGCTTCCGGGATGCCAGCCACGCCGGCCCCCGCGATGATCGATGCGGCGACGATCAAGAGCTGATTTGCCATCGGCAGGTCGAAGCCCAACGCTTGGGCGAGAAAGAGCGCGGCCATCGCTTCATAGAGGGTGACGCCGTCGTTGTTGAGGTTCGTGCCGACACAAGCCGCGAGGCGCGACGATTGAGGCGAGACGTGCATACGCTCAAGGCACCGGAGCGTGACCGGCACGGTGGCGAGGCTGCTGTTACACGACACGGCGGTCATGATCGCGTCGGCCCCCTGCCCCAGGTAAATCTTCGGCGACTTCTTCCCCACCAGCCAGGCGACGAGCGGATAGTAGACGAGCGCGTGAATGGCAAGCCCCACGAGCATGGAAGCGAGGAAGATCCAGAGGACGGTGAAGACGCCGATGCCCGCCTTACCGACGACCTGCGCAACGACGCCGAAGACGGCGAGAGGCACGACGAGGATGATCCACCCGAGCATCTGCACGAGCAGTTGATAGACGCGCTCAATGGTCCACACGAGGGTATTGACCGCCCAAGCGTCCTGGTCCACATCGCCCCGCACGCGGCGGAGCGTAGCGCCGATGACCAGAGCGAGGAGGACGATGCCGATGATGTTGTTGCTGGAAAACGGCGCCATGATGGTGCGGTGAATGTAGGACGCGAGGTACTCAAGCGGGCTCTGCGCCCCGGCCTGCATTGTTGCGAGGTTGGCCGCCGATGGCGTGGTGCTCGGCACGAGGTGCAGCAACTCGTCGACGTGGCCGTACCAGGCCAAGCCCGGTTGCCAGGTGTTCATGATCGTGAGGCCGATCGTCATGGCGACGGAGACGTTGACGAGGCAAATGACGAGCAGCTTGGTCCCCTGGCGTAGCGGGAGGCTGGTGCGGATGAGCGCATCGAGGATCGCGAAGAAGATGAGCGGGATGGCGAGCGTCTTGAGCAGCGTGACGACGAGCAGGCCGAGCCAACCCAGATGCTGGTTCCGCAGGCCGCCCAGATAGGGCTCCTGACCACACGCAACCCCGAGCAGCACGCCGCAGGCCATGGCGATGAGCACTTGTGTATAGAGCGGCAGCGGAATCCAGCGTGGTGTTGCCTGCATGGTGGTCTCGCGTGGGCCGCTGAAGAATACCCGTTTCCCCACTGGAAATCACCCGTGTTAGTGACAAGAGCTGAATGCTAATGGCGTATTACTGATAGCTGGAGAACGTGAGGTAGGAGGGGTAGAGAGCGGAATGGGCGAGACGAGCGGGAAAGGCTGGACTGGCGGGAGGCGCGCGACCCTGGGCTGGTCTACTCTATCTGTCTCGTTGGTCTAGTTTCTTTGGTTCTTCTGGTTCGATGGACGCAAGAAACGAGATACACCACACAAACAAGATGAACCAGCTGTTCACTGCTGGCGGATTATCTTCAACAGCCTGCTAGGAAAAGATCGATCGCCAGAGCGAGATAATCCATCCCTTGAGTGCGGGCAGCCAGCCCTCTTCGACTGGTTCGGAGGTCTGCTTGTTCGCCAGCTGCGCCTTCGGGGCGGCGGCGGTCTGATCTGCTAGTGCTTCGGGTGTCGTGACTGTTGGCTTGGGAGTGGGATCTGTTTGAGCTGCAACTTGCGCTGGCGGGGCAAGGGCTGTCTCGGCCTGTTCGTTGGGGTGTGCGATCAGCGGAGGGAATAGTGGCGCTCTGAGTCTGTCCCCCTCACCCAGTTTAGACGTATACCTCTGAACGGTTGATTGCAGCCGGGCCTGCTCTTCAGTTGCACGCTTGAGGGCGTACCGCAGGCTGCTCTGCTGGGCGGTCAGCTGACTGATCATGCGGTTGAGTCTGCTCAGCCGTTCTTGCGAGGCGTTGTGCTCGGCTTCCATCTCCTGCGTGGCTTGCTGGAGTGTCGACGAGGAGACCTCCATTTGCCTTGCGAGGACGATCTTGTGTTGTTGGAGTTCACTGACTTGTTCGGCGAGCAGCTCCGATTGGGTTCTGGCACTGCCGAGTTCGGCTTTTGTCGCGTCGAGATCGGCGACGGCTTCGTCGTAGGTGCTCGGCATGACACATGCGCCGGTGGTGAGAGCGGCAAGACACAGTATCCCGACGGTTGCGGTGTGGATCTTCATGCCTAGCCTCATTATCATGCTCTCCACGCGATTGCTCAGAAGGCTACTCCCTCTGTGAGTCTAATGTTTCGTTGCCGCGCAGGATACGCTTTTTTCACGGAGAAATCACCCCACCTTTGATGGGGACGCGAGAGGCAGAGGGCGAGACGAGCGGGACGCAGGGCAGGTTGGTCTGGTCTATCTCGTATACTTGGTCTGTCTGGTCTGTTTTGTTTATTTGGTTGTTTCGTTCATTGAACCAAAAAACCAGATATACCAGACAAGCCAAAACAACCAGAGGAACCAGATAGACCAGACGACCAAGAGAGACAACCACCGGCTCGTTCACGGTACAATCCTGGCTCTGGCAGCACTTTCACACTGGAGATCGCGCGGATGCTCGTGACGCCGGAGGCCAATCGTCGAAACCGACTGCAGGCCCTTGTGGCCGCAAGCCTGGTGGCCTGGGCGGCAGGATTGCTGGGCTGGTTCTCCCCTGCCCTCTGGGTCCTGCTGGGACTGATTCCCTTCACATACTGGTGGATACGGCGACGGTATCTCCGGCGGGTGACGGTGATGCAGCAGCTGTTTCCTGCCCAGTGGGAGAAGATTCTTCGCGCGCATGTAGCGTTCTTCGAGGCGCTGGATGAAGCGGGAAAGGCACGGTTCCGGCAACTGGTGCAGATCTTTCTCGACGAGGTCCTGGTCACGGGCATCCGCACGGAGGTGGACGACACGATTCGGGTGCTGGTGGCGGCGAGTGCAGTGATCCCCATCTTCGGATTCCACGACTGGGAATATCATCGGCTACATGAAGTGTTGATCTATCCGGATGCGTTCGACGACGCCTACCAGAGCCGTGGAGGGTCCGACGAACACATTCTTGGGATGGTCGGCCTGCACCATTTGAGCGGGGTAATGATTCTCTCCAAGCCGGCTCTCCTGGCGGGATTCAATCATCAATCAGGCAAACAAAATGTGGGGGTGCATGAGTTTGTGCACCTGGTCGAGAAGGAAGCTGGTGAGTATGGGCTCCCGCCCGAGGTGCCCTGGATGGTGGTTCGGCACTGGGTGCGGTACGTGGCCCGGGAACTGGCTCGTCCTCCGAAACATCGCGCCCACTTCAGCGCCTATGCCTATTCGAACGAACACGAATTCTTCGCGGTACTGGCCGAGTATTTCTTCACGTCGCCCGAGCTACTGAAACGTCGGGATCCCATCTTGTACGCCATGCTGCGGGACATGTTTCACCAGGACACGGGGTCGCTGCTCCCCTTGGTGCCCCGGCGTCGCCAGGGGATCGGCCGCAACGCGCCCTGTCCCTGCGGCAGCGGCAAGAAATACAAGCACTGTTGTCTTACGGGGTACGCGAAGCGCGGATAGCGAGGCGGGCAAGGCGAGGATCAGCGACCTGGGGACAATTTCGTTATTTGGCCCTTGTCAATTCGCTGTGATACTGCTCTCCCGTCTGCCTGGCTGTTGAGTCGACGACTAACACGGCCTTCCCCTGGTGATCGTATAAGGCAAATATTGCGATGCGGCGGTCCGTATCTCCGCTCAACCGACCGTCTCGTGTCTCAAGAAATCCCGAACCGAGCGCAACGTCAGTGAAGCGCTGTCCGATAAAGTTATATGTGCCGTTTTCTTTGATCGTGAGACGGACCATTGCTTCCGGGATTACCGCCTTGTCTTTCTTAACCATCCCGTCCCACTCGCCGGCCACCATGCTGACATCGGTAATGGGGACAAAGGTCCAGGACGGACCATCCTGAGATGGCCCTCCAGCGCATCCGGTGAGAAGCATCCCTAGCACGAAGGCGCCTGCATAGAGTCGATGCGAGCTTGTTCCTTCACCGTGCTGATTCATACCAAGCCTCCCTGTCACAGTCTTCATGTTCGATACCGTGCTTCCAGCCGGATTCGCGGCCGTCCTCCCGGTCACGACATCTGCTCATACGGGCCGATCAGTCTTGTACTCCCCTTTGCATGGTCTGCATCGACACATGGCCAATGCTGTCACGCTGGAGACGGAGGCTCAGACGGCGGCGCGTACCATTGATCTCTTGGAACGACTTTTGGGCTCTCCGGATCGCGCTCGTAGGCCGGCGTCATGATCTGCACGCCATGCTCGTTGAAGAGGTCCAGGATATTGCGATGCAGGGCGCTATAGAGTTTGAGACTCTCTTGCGGCTTATCGCTGTAGACATTCAACTCGTATTTCACCGCAAAGTCGTCCAACGATCGCTGTAACACGAAGGGTGGAGGTTCGCGGAGCAGTCTAGGCGTGCGCGCGGCCGCCTCCAGTAACATGGCCTCCACCTGCCGCCAGGGCGTCTCATAGCCGATGCCGACGATGGTATGGAGGATCAGCCCCCGCTCGCGGGCGAGTTTGCTGAAATTGATCACGACACTGTTCAGAATAGTGGAATTCGGAATAGTAATCTCCTCGTTTTTCACCGAACGCAAATGGGTGACCTGCAGCCGCATCTCCGTCACATCCCCGATCACGTTGGCGATCTTGATGCGATCGCCAACCTTGAAGGCCCGGCGATAGATCATCGTGTAGCCGGCGATCAAATTGGAGACGACGGACGACGATCCGAGCGAGAAAATGACACCCAGGAGGATCGACACGCCCTTGAACGCCTCAGAATGGGATCCGGGCACGTGCGGATAGGCCACGACGACCGCAAACGCGATGACCAGCAGACGCAGGATCCGAAAGGTCGGTATGGCCCAGTCGGGATCAAATCCTCTCAGGCCGATCATGCCACGCCCGATTTCGACGAAATATAACTTGAGCAGTTTCAACCCATATCGAACGACCACCGCGAGGATACACAGGAAAATAAGGCTCGGCATGGCAGCGACGATCGCCAGACCCATCGTGCGGAGCGGATCGAGGAATAACGACAGTAGTTGTTGTGAGAGGGGCCTCGTCCAAGGAAATAGCCCGAGCACGAACTGACTATAGATGAACACTAGTAGAAGTATGAGCAGCGTGCGTAGCATCCGCTGCGACGACCTCACTGCTTCCCACAGACGCTGGCCCTCCACTATCCGAAAGGCTTTGACTCGTATGCCCTCCAATCTCGCCCTGAATCGCTGCTCCGTGAAACGATCCAATCGTCTGAACGCCCAGACAAGGAGCCACACCAGGAGGGCGAACGCCGCCGTTGCCCCCAGCGCATAGAGGAGGTGAAGACCCAGGACGCGCGGGTTCCGGTCATGCCGATACGTGGCGACCGCCTCTTTGATGCGCTTCCTATAGATCTCGGCTAAGATCTGCCGCGCGAGGCCTTCCATCTCGGCATCCACGTCGAGGACAGTGACCACCATCTCGTCTGAGAGCTTGACGATGGAGCGGTCCGACGCCTCCTCGATGCGCAGGGCGTCCAATGCCAACGCCTGGTTCGACGCGATGGCTTCGATGCGATCGCTGATAACGCCTGCTCGCAGTTCTGCCGGATAGGAGGTTGCCCCTCGGACCTTGAACAACACCTGTCCATCCAGCGTCACGCTCGCGATCTGAGAGGGGTCGCCTTGAGCGGCCGGCAATTGATTCGCCCTCCGGTCGGCCGCAGCAGCTGGATGCACAAGGTAAATTCCGCACAGCAGCAGAAGGACGGCACAGGAAAGCGAGAGTCGGCGGCAGTGAGAAAATCCGCTCAGTCGGGGCAGAGGACACTCCTCGTACGATCGAACGAGCGATGGGTCAGTTGATGTGTACCGGGCATCATGCATCACAGGGTGATCCCCACGTTGATGGCCCGGGCGCGCCCCACAGAAAATGAGATTTCCATGGGTCAAGGTCTATACGCCGGCGTTCCTCTCAACGATTCGCGCCAAGAATACGCTTAATATTGTGAGAAATCATCCTACCTCGAGGGGAAAGGCTAGGGGCACGGGGAGAAGGGTAGACGTTTTGTTTGGTTTGTCTGGTCTATTTCGTCTATCTAGTTGGTTTCGTTGGTCGGGTTTCTTTCGTTCCTTCGAACCAGAATAACCAAATGAACCAGAAGGACAAACAGAACTGGCGCGGATCTTGATAGGTCGGGGTATTCGCCGCCTTGTTCGCTATAGTGGACCTGCGTGTGGTACGATGTAGATTATATGTTGAGTCATAGCTACTTTCTCATCCCTCGTGTCTCCTTCCGTGCTGACGACGCCCCCGCGTGGACGTTCGTGTCGTATCTGCTATTCCTCCGTCAACGACGTACTGACTCATTTCGTTCTTGATTCGAGGCCGCTCGCCGGGGCTAAGGTGCTTCGGCATCTCCGCAACGGCGGAGTGGGCGATGGAAAGGCTGACAGTTATTCTTTACTCCATATCGAATTACAGGGAGAGATCATGACCATGAACACCGCGAAGTCCGTGAAACATGTGCAGCCGGTGCAGCCAGGAACAGCCAAGTCCTGGGTCCGTATTCCAGATGGCACGAAGGTCAAGCACCGACATGAAGGACATGTCGGATTTATCGATGGGCTCACCGAGATCGTCATTGGGCCCAACCGGAATCCGGATGGAAAGACGCAATATCGCCTGAATATCGGGGCGCCGGATCGGCAGCTCGTGACTCAGGATGACTTGTCTATTCTGATCGACGATGAAGAGCTCGTCATCATGCTGCGACAGAAAGCCCCCTATCGCCGCGCAGTCACACTATCGTTGCAGACTGTGCTGGCTGCGGATCGCTTCGTCAAGAAACCGTCCTAGCAGCAGGGTGCAGGCACAGGCTGCAAACCGAGACGCGCACACATGAGAGACGGGCGAACGATTTCAGCATCCTGATCGAGTCAGAGGGGACCATGACAGAGACCTGCTACGCTAAAGGCCAGAAAGTTATCTTGGTCACCAGCCAGATCAAGAATGGTAAGTGGCTGTGCAAGTTTTCGATTCCGGGTTCCAGCCATCTCGACGGTGGCCTGCACGGTCAGGATTCGTCGAAAGGCCACAGCACGGAATGGGAAGCGAGGACTAACGCGTTTCAACGAGCCAAGTTGCTGCTGGAGGGGTCGCCGGACGTAACGCAGGGACACGTTCCTGAGAGGGCCTGAGGAGAGGTTCTTGGGTCGGTGGTGCTGAACAGTGGTGGTGACGCAGGCTGGATTCAGTTGCGGGAACTAGTTTTGGGTTTCCCGTTTCGCAATTGCCCAGTCTTCAGTCCCGCGCCCCAAGATCTCGCACGAATCCTTTGCACATCGGATCCGCACAAGACTGCCCACTTCGCTGGGCGCGCCCCGTTCATGAAACGCTGATTTCAACGTCGGCCAGGAGTTCCCGATCCATCATCGGGACTACCTGCGCGCCTCGCTGTCCATGCTCGACTCGCCCAGGCCAACGCAACCATATTGAGCAGCAGGAGGCCGGAAAAGACTTCCTCACAAGGTGCCTACCCGCGCTGATCATCACAATCATGCATGCGGGCAGACGCTCAATCTTAGGCTATTATGCCCAGGTCCGGTGGACTTCACTGACGTGCTCAATCCCACCCACTGCGCTAATTTGCCAGCGGACATCGTCTGGGATCGCAACCACCCGCAACTCTGCGCCATGGCCATTCGCAGCCACGCCGAGTTCTTCCACGACTTGGGCCAACTTCAGGTCATCGCGAGGGATCAGTATTCCGCACTGATTGAGACTCGGTTCTCTCGGCGTCGCCGCCTCGGGCCAGTAGGCGCCGAGATCCGTTTCCTTGAGCGCGTCCTGCTGGCCCAGTTCACGCAATCGTAGAAATGCCTGGTGACTCACCGAAAACGTGTCGTAGCTTTTATTGATCACAATCTTTTTCATAAACTGATCCTTTCCTCTCGCTCGTCAGGGCTCTCGTTGTCGCGATCTTCGTAAACGGGCCGCGCATCAACCCCCTCATCCCGTACGATCAGCTTGCGCGTTTCGTCAGGCTACCTTTACCGGGTCTGCATACTTGCTCGTATAGTTCCCAGACCAATGAGAATAGCGTCGGTTGGCCCAGGTGTTCACCTCGCCGTTCTGGGTTGCGCCATATCGCTTCGCCAGCACGGCAGTGAACGCGACCAGGTTACCCCCGATCTCGAGAAGATCTGCATCAGTGATCTTCTCCCACTTCGCTTTGAGCGGCGCCTTGAGTTGGGTCCAAAATGCTGAAAATTGTTCTTGATTCATCTGGCACTCCTTTCTGATGTAATGGCAGACATGCCCGCAACTACTACGTTCGTCAGAGACCGCTCTAGTGCGCCACTGCAAATGCGGCAACCAATGGAAAATCTGGCGTAGAAGCGGCGGAGACCGGAGAATCAGACGCACGGGATCATACGAGGTAGTGCTGTGCGACAGATGGGACAGTCGGCGTGGCTCAGTACGTCGTCCCTCACCCTACAGGGCTCAGAGGGAAGAGTCAATCTGATAGAGGCAAGAACTGGCTGTAACAACTGGATATCATGGAGCAATAATTATTATCTCGCGACCTCCTCAACGGAGAGTAGAGGCAGCTTCCACGGAGATCACACAGCCACACGTACACCGACTACCTCCGCGTCGCCCGACTCAAATATTAGGAATCTGCCAGTCGATCGGAGCAAGTCCGACATCCTCAAGGGCTCGATTGATTTTCGAGAAACACCGGCAACCGAAAAACTTTCTGACGGACAAAGGCGATGGGTGAGCAGCGGCAATAACAGCATGATGCGATTGCGTGATCAACGTCCGTTTCTTCTGGGCCTGGCGTCCCCAGAGAACAAAAAACACCCGGGACTGCTTCGCCGCAACCAATTCGATAATGCGATCGGTAAATGCCTCCCATCCCCGTCCTTGATGCGAATTGGCCTGGCCAGCCCGAACAGTGAGGACCGTGTTGAGCAAGAGGACGCCCTGTTTGGCCCAGGGCTCTAGACACCCGTTATTAGGGATCTGGGATCCGATATCTTCATGGAGTTCCCGATAGACATTTCGCAACGAGAAAGGCAAAGGCCTCACGGCAGGTTGCACGGAGAAACAAAGGCCATGGGCATGACCAGGGGTGGGATATGGATCCTGGCCAACAAGTAACACTCTGACCTGGTCATACGCTGTTGAGGCCAATGCGTTGAAAATGTCCTTGTGGGCAGGCAGGATCGTTTGCCCCGCGGCTCGTTCTATTTCAAGAAATGCCTGGAGCTCGCGATAATAGGGCTTGCGCGTCTCCGCGCTGAGCAAGGATCGCCAGCCTGGAGGAATGGGAGGCAGCATGGGGAAACTGATACCACACAACCGAAGACCTGGTCACTAGTCATCAGGTGATCGACGTCAACTTCGTGCTCAGAAGAAGGGCACTGACTCGTGAACATGATTCAGGCAATAAAAGAGCCTGCTGGCTTTCACCAGCAGGCTCTTTTTGTAACCCGGCAGCGTCCTACTTTCCCACTGCCTCACAGCAGCAGTATCATCGGCCTTGGAGGGCTTAACTTCCGTGTTCGGTATGGGAACGGGTGTGGCCCCTCCGGTAATGCCACCGGGAACTTCGAATACGTCTTTACAGATCTATGCTGATTTATGAAACGTGTGGAGTCTGAAAATAGCTCAGAACTCAGAACTTTTCACTCAGTACGCCTGACGCATTCTATGCGTCGAGGTAAGACCATGTCTATCAGGAGCAAAGATGATGATGTTAAACCGCACGACCGATTAGTACTGGTAAGCTACAGCCATCACTGGCCTTCCACACCCAGCCTATCAAACTCGTAGTCTACAAGTGGTCTTTAGGGGGCATACACCCCGGGAGAGCTTATCTTGAGGCACGCTTCTCGCTTAGATGCTTTCAGCGATTATCGCTACCGGACATAGCTACCCG
>Ga0315275_10001821_pt1 | contig 19020 bp, 14 predicted proteins | sample YL17G03_0_MG_FD_205557 | JGI IMG/M metagenome (GOLD analysis project Ga0315275, IMG submission 205557) | Sediment microbial communities from Yellowstone Lake, YNP, Wyoming, USA - YL17G03_0 | ecosystem: Environmental > Aquatic > Freshwater > Lake > Sediment | place: USA: Wyoming | collected...
TGCTTTTCGGAGGCACGGTTGGCCCCAGTGACGCGTTGGCTTCTGGGGGCACGGTTGGCCCCAGTGACGCGTTGGCTTCTGGGGGCGCGGTTGAATCCGGTGGCGCGTTTGCTTTTGTCGTCGCCTCCGCCGATTCGGCTTTTGACAAGGTTCGCCCCTCGGCTATCATTGCCGCGACAGCCACTTCCCCCAGATTCGAGGAGGCCTTGTCATGTCGAAGCTCACGGCAGTCGCCCTTGCGCTGGTCTGGTGTTTCCTCGGCGCGCACCACGCGGGCGCCCAGGAATCGCCGAACGCGTCCGCCTACGACGAAATCCTCGTCGAAACCGTCCCGGTCACACTCGACGGCGAGGCTCTCTTCCCGGTCAGAGGCATCGCGACGCTCAGCGCGAAGGAACGCGCTCGAGCGATCGGCAAGAGAATCCGCGCGCTCGCCGGCAATCCCCTGTTCGACCCGGACTCCACGGCTGTCGTCCGTGTCGAGGGGGTGACGCGGATCATGGCGGGAACGGAAATGATCATGACGATCACCCAAGGGGACGCCGCCGCCACCGGACTGACCAACGAAGAACTTGAAACCCTCACGCTTTCCAGAATTCGTTCCGCCATCGAGAAGTACAGAAGTGACCGCACGAGGGAGAACTTCACGAGAGCGCTTCTCCATTCCGCGCTGTGGACGGTCGCGCTCCTGGGCGGGCTCGTCGTTTTCCTCAAACTCTACCGGAGACTCTGGGCGCATCTCGAGGGGCGGTACAAGGGGAAGATCGATTCGCTCCGGATCAAGTCGCTGGACATCGTGTCGGACCGGACATTCTGGGGGACGTTCACGCTGATTCTGCGAGCGGTGCGGTTCGTCGTCGTCGTCATCATCCTGTATACATACATCGAGCTCGTTCTCGGGTCGTTCCCGTGGACGCGGTTCATCGCGGTGGAGATTCTCGACTGGGTTCAAATGCCTCTCCAGGTCGCCGGGCAGACGATCGTCGACCAGATCCCCAATCTGATGTTCCTCGCGATCACCTGGTTCATCACCCGGTTGGTGTTGAACGCGATCAAGATCTTCTTCGCTCGAGTGGAAGCCAAGGCGATTTCCATCTCCGGGTTCGACCCCGAGTGGTCCATGCCGACATACAATCTGGTCCGTGTGGCGGTGGTTGTTTTCGCAATCATCGTTTGCTATCCCTATGTCCCGGGGTCGGACTCGGAGGCCTTCAAAGGAATCTCGATTTTCCTCGGGGTGATCGTCTCGCTCGGGTCCTCTTCGGCCGTATCAAACCTCATCGCGGGGTACATGCTCATCTACCGGAGAGCCTTCAAGATGGGCGACTTCGTCCAGATCAACGACGTGCGGGGCGTGGTCATAGAGCGGAGGCTGCAGGTCACGCATCTGCGGACGGTGAAGAACGAGGAAATCATCATCCCGAACTCGGTCATCATCAACAGCAACGTCATGAACTACAGCACGGTGGCGCGGGAAAGCGGGCTCATCCTCCATACGCAGGTGACCATCGGCTATGACACCCCATGGAGACAGGTGAACGGTCTTCTGCTCGTCGCCGCCGACCGCACGGAGGGAATTCTCAAGGAACCAAAGCCGTTTGTCTGGCAGCGGTCTCTGGATGATTTCTTCGTGACGTACGAACTGAACGCCTACACCGATGCGCCCCGTGGCATGATGCAGACGTACTCCGAGCTCCACCGGCACATCCTCGACGCGTTCAACGAGCACGGCGTCCAGATCACGTCGCCTCACTACGAGGGTGACCCGGCGAACCTCAAGGTGGTGTCGAAGGACAAGTGGTACTCGCCGCCGGCGGATCGAGCCGGCGAAGGTGCGCCCGGCGGCAAGTCCTAGCGTGGAATGCCGGCAGATTGGTTTTTGGAGAAAAGGACAGGGCGGTTTCTCGACCGGCGATGAGATCAAGACAACCTCGTAGTCGGGCGGGTCTCGGCGGGCTGTTCCTCGAAGGAATCAACAGGGCGAAACCGGACGGGTCATCGAATGGCCGTCAGCACAACCCCTCGACTCCCCTCCCCTCCTCGTCGTACGACCACCCGGGTCCGCGGCGCTTGTCTTTGAGGACGCGCACTTCCCAGCGGAATCTGTCGAAACCAAGTTTTTCCACGCGTGCCTCGGCGCGGAGCGACACGAGCGATCCGATCGATCCCGCGTCGCGGCGCTTCTTCGTCATACAGAGAAACGCCGTGCGGTGTTTTTTCGCGAGCCCGGCGAGTCGCGCCTGAACGGGGATCTGCATCTCCGAATCCGCGCCGAGGTCGAGAACGATAACGGCGAACGCTCCCGAACGAAGGAGCCAGTCCGCCGCGCGCGCGGCCGAAGAGCGGCCGGCGGCGCGGATCACGGGGAGCGAGTCGAGATCGACACCTGAAGCGGCGACATCGGGTGGGAAAAAAGTCGACGAGCCCGAGGCTACCCACGCCGCGGGTTCTCCACGGGATTGGGCCTCGAGGATGATCGACACGGCGGCGGAGAGAGAGGCCGTCTCCCCCTCGCTCGAAAGCTCGGCGAAGCGCCCCGTGAGAAGATCGAGGTTCCACTCGCTCGGGACCGGTTCCCGTGAAGGTCCTTGCTCGATACCGAGCCGAGCGATGAGAGAGGAGAGGTTGGTCGACGCGAGGTTGCTTTTCAATCGTATCCCCTTCGACGTATCGTCTCCGCAAGACCCGCCACCAAAAGCAGCCGGCGCGCACCCTCCACGAAAACCACCCGCGAAAATCTTCGCGCGCATATTCCAACAAAAACTCGGGAGGCTTTTCCCCCTGCTACCGCACGGGCGGTTCGAGGTGACGCCGGATTTCGATCACTTTCCCGAGGATCGTGCATTCGTTGGGCCCCGGGATGATCGGCTCGAAAGCGGGGTTTTCGGGGTGGAGCTCGATGCGGCCCCGGCGGAGGCGAAGCCTTTTTACGGTGGCTTCATCCCCGATGAGGGCGACGACGATCTCACCCGACTGGGCGGTGGATTGCGAGCGAACGATGACGATATCTCCCGGAAGGATCCCCGCCCCGGTCATGCTTTCCCCGTGGACGCGGAGGGCAAAGAGCTGGCCGCTGCCCGTCGGTTGAGTGGTCTGGTACGAGGAGGCACTCAGTCCAGTGTCCTCGGTTGTGGCGCCCTGTGGTTGTGGTGGCTGGGCGTCACGCGCTTTCGTCAGGCGGCCGCCGGGCCCTTTGGGGGTGGCAACCTTGGAGGGAGCAGCGGCTGCTCTTAGCCCTCGCGTTTGAACGGGGATGTAACCTTCCGTGTCTTCGATCGCCGTGTTGAGCCCGCCCGCGGGGACCCGCCCGAGAAGCGGGACGAACATCGTGGGGGACTCCCTGGCGATATCCCTCGGGAGCGAATAGCCCCGAGCCTTGCCCTTTTGCTTGACGAGCTTGCCTTCAACCACAAGACGTCTCAAGTGCTCCTGGGCGGTCTGAACCGCGTGAAAACCAAAGTGTTCCTGTATCTCCCGCACCGTGGGCGGGAAACCTTCCAGAAGGCGCTGGCGGACAAAGTAATAGATGAGTTGCCGGGTCTTGCCGGGTGGCGTCTTGGGTGACATGGTAACCCTAAGATAGCAGACTGGTGTCTGGTATGTCAAGGGGAAATTTTGGAAAAGGTCGCAGGAACGCGATCGGCGGGGAATTTCAAGAGTGATCGCGGGATCGCGATCTGCGTCCGCGAGCAGCTCCCGCGGCTCGCTCTCGAAGTCTGCGCCCGAGGTGAGGGCCCCGCGTCGCGTTCTACTGACGTCCTATCGACGCGGCTCACCAAACGCGCCGACGCCCCCGTGGCGGCGAAGAAGCTCTTTGATCCGCGCGTCGACCCCATCACTCCACGCATAATACATCGGTGTCCGCCCCTGGTTGTCCAGCGGGTTGACCTCCGCTCCCTTCGCGATGAGGAGCTCGACCATTTCGAGCTGTTTCTGGTCGACGGCGTCGTGAAGCGGGGTCTGACCGTACTGGTCCTTCGCGTTGATGTTCGCTCCGCGGTCCAGCAGAAACTCGGCGAGCTCCTTCTGTCCTCGCCGCACGGCTTCGTGGAGGGGAGTCCCGCCTTTTCCGGTGCCAAACTCGATATCCGCGCCGGCATCGAGCAGCATCTCGACGATCTCCCGCCGACCGGGGGTCCATGCTCCTTGGAAGTCACCAATTTCATTGAGAAGCGAGTTCCCTCCGTATTCGACGGTCCGCGCGTCCGCCCCCTTCTGAAGAAGCAGAGCGACGACATCCTTGTGCGAAAAGCGGACCGCAAGACTCAGAGGCGCGTTGTAATCGCTCCGCGCATTGACATCCGCTCCGCGCGAGATCAAGTACGAAGCGGCTTCCAAACGGCCGAGCATCGCCGCCTCATGGAGCGGCGTGCCCTTGCTGTCGTTCCGCGCGTTGACGTCCGCGCCGTGCTCGAGAAGAAGCCCCACTGCTTCGGCGTACCCATTCGACGCGGCGAGATGAAGCGGCGCATCGCCGAGAAACCCCCTTGCCTTCGGATCCGCGCCGCGGTCCAACAACAGCGCCACGACTTCTCGATGCTGCGGCGTCATCGGCGCGTCGGTGGGCGCTCCGTCCGGAAACGCGACCGCCCGGTGGAGCGCGGTCGATCCGGTTCGATTCACGGCGCGGATATCCGCGCCGCGATCGAGAAGCAGCTTCACCATTTCCGCGTCGCCGTTGTACGCGGCGAGAAGAAGCGGGATCGCGTCTTTATCGCCGCTGTTCACCTCGGCCCCGGCGTCGATGAGGAGCGCGGCGGCGTCACGGCGGCCGAACTGAACCGCATACGCGAGCGACGCCGTTCCGCTGGCGTCTTCTGCGTCCACTTTCGCCCCGTGTTCGAGAAGGATCTTCACGCATTCGGTGCACGACCCACGCGCTGCGTGGTGGAGCGCCGTTTCTCCTCCCATCGTGATCGCGCCGATCGGGGTCGGCAAATCGCCGGAGCGCGCCCGCGCGTTCACCTCCGCGCCGTTCTTCAACAGAAGCTCGATCATCGCCGCGTGTCCTCCCATCGCGGCCCGGTGCAGGGGGGTGTCGGGCGGCGCGGTATTTCCCCTCGTTTGGAACTTCACCTCCGCATCCGCGGCGAGGAGACGCGCCGCGGCTTCCGTGTGTCCGTACGACGCCGCGTAGTGGAGCGGAGTGTAGTTCATCGCATCTCGCGCGTTCACCTCCGCCCCCTTGGACAGGAGCAGATCGACTGCCTCCTTCGCGCCGCTCCGGGAGGCCAGATGCAGAGGTGTCTCCCCGTCGGGCAGCAAGGCGTTCAGACGAGCGTTGTCCGCGGCGAGAAGCCTCGTCATCTCTTCCACGCGGTTCATCGCTGCGGCCGAGAAAATGTCGAGCTCCGCGCCCTTCGATACGAGCACGGCGGCGATGTCCATGTGCTGTCCGGCGATGGCGCGGTAAAGCACCGACGTGCCGCTCGCATCGCGCGAGTTCGGATCGGCGCCGTGGGAGAGCAGGTTCTCGACAATATCGAGACGGCCCGCGCCGACCGCCGGGTCGAGCGCCGTCGAGCCGCTCCGTGTCGCTCCTGTAACCGAGGCTCCGCGCGCGAGGAGAATTTCGACGACGTCCGCGTGGCCGCGCGATGCGGCGAGATAAAGCGGCGTCTGTCCTCCGCCGCTATCGGATAGGTTCGGGTTTGCCCCGGCGGCAAGAAGCGCCCGGACCGCATCGGCGTGACCTCCCTCCGCGGCGTAGTGGAGCGGGGTTCTCTGAATCGGATCGAGGGGATCGACGCGCATTCCCGTCGCCAGGAACTTTTCTATGTCGGCGGTTTGTCCCTTTTTTGCCGCTTCGTGGAGCTTGGTCCATCCGGACATCCGCGCGTCTGCCACCTCCGGGTCGCGTGTCATGAGGCGCGCGACGATCTCGGCGTGACCGCGGGAAGACGCCTCCTGCAACGGTGTTTGGGACGCGACGTCCTGCGCGCGCGGGTCGGCGCCCCGAGCGAGAAGCGTATCGACGAGATCTTCGTTCCCCTGTCGCGCCGCGAGGTGGAGCGGCGTCCATTTTTCTTTCGACGCGACGTTCACATCGGCCCCGCGACGGACGAGGGTGTACACAATATCCAAGAAACCCTTTTCAACCGCCACGTATAAAGGAGTCTTTCCGTCGTTCGACTTGGCATCGACCGCAGCCCCGGCGGCGAGCAAGAGATCGACGAGGTCGGCGTTCCCGTTGAACGCGGCCCAGTAGAGCGGTGTGAACCCGTTCTTCTCCGCCGAGTTGACATCCGCGCCACGTTCGATGAGCCACGTCGCCATCTCCTTTTCGTTCTTCGTGGCGGAGACCGCGATGAAAAGCGGCGTCCGCCCGTATCCGTCCGTTAACTGGACGAGCGTCGAGTCCTTCGCCAGCATCCGCTCGGCCGACTCCCGGTCGCCGACCTGGATCGCGTTCACGAACTGCTCCTCGTCGCTTCTCCCATCGTGCTCGAAGACCCACCAGACGCACATACGAGCGCCGGCGGCGAGACCGACGAGAACGAGAAGAACGCCGATGAGAAGTGTCGCTTTGCCTGGTTTCATGGGTGGAGGCGTTTCCGTGAGGTGACCTTAGAGCACACGTGACGTTGAATTCTCTAGAAGAGCAAACACAGCGCCAGAGTACGCGCCGCTCGATCGTTCTCTGACACCCCGGTGATCCCGGTTTTCGCTCAATCGTACATGATCATTGAGCCGTCGGGGTCCTCGCGAAGATCGACGGCACCGCATTTGGGGCAGCGGGCCGGGGCACTCATCCTGAAATGTCCGCCGCAAGAATGCTTGCCCGCGGTCTTCACGACGAACGCATGGTAGTCGTCCTCGCCGATCGGTGGATCCGGGTAGTTCTCCCGCACGTAGTTATCGAACGTACTAGTGGCGATCGAGTACGGACCGGGGAGCCCCTTGAGGTATCGCAGATGGACATCGCCAAGCTGGTCGAACGGGATGGTCTTTTCTTTCCCGCACTTGTCGCAGTGGAGCATATGGAAAAAGAACCCGCCGCCTTCGCGCACCTCGAAGCGGTGGCCGCAGGCGTTACAGATCGCTCCGTGGCTGTTTCCCATGGCGCCATCGTAGGTCATGGACGGTTTGGTGAACAACGAATATCTGGCGGTGCGGGGAGGGTTGCTCCCGCCCGTGTCGTGGCGGCGCCGTGCTGATGAAGAGACTCGGAAAAAAGAGCCGGGCAATCCCGCAAAGATGTGATACAATTGCGGCGAATCCTTTCTCGATCGCCCGTAACGACATGGACGCAGCGTGATGTCAGAGGGCCTTGGAAACAAGAATTGGACACGGAGCCGAACGATGAACGCGGCCGGGGACGGCCGCGTTTTTGTTTTTTGCCGGTCGGCGGCCCGACGCCGGTGCGGCCGCGTTTTTGTTTGTTCGGCGCGGTGGGGCAACGACGGCGGCGTGGTGCACGCCGCCAGTTTGATGGTTCGTCAATGGACTAGGAGTGTCTTATGAAAAAGAGGTTATTCCGTGCGGCGATGGCGGCGGTGATCGTGGGGGTGGTCATTGCGCCGGCCCTCATTTGGAGCGGCCAAAAGACGGACACGACGGGCCGGGACCCCGTTGCGTTCAAGGAACCACCGGTCTTCACCGTGGGACCCGACATGACGCCGCAAGCGCTTGCCTCCCGCGAGCGCGAGAAGCTGCTCTCCATCCTCGAAGGGCAAGCGTGGTCCAAGGAGTACGAGCCCACGATCGAAGGCCTCCGCGCGATCCCGCGGGGCGTGGCTCCCACGCCGGTGGCGGAATACACGGGACTGACCGCCGCGGAGCGGGAGAAGCTCGTCAAAATCCGCAGCGGTGAGAGCCAGCCGGGCGAGGTGGACGCCGGCCCAAAGAAGGAGCAACCGGTGTTGAGGTTCGAAGGACCGCCGCGCGTGCCGGGCCCGGAGGGGCTGACGCCCCAGGAAAGGGCAAAGCTCGACGCGTGCAGAAAGCTTGAGAGCCGGGTGGGGAACGGCGAAGGGGGGCGGTCGAGATGAGGACCGCGAGAATCCGCGTTGTGGGATCGGCGTCGAAGGCTTTTCTCATAAGCTTCGGTGTTTTGTTAGTGCTCGGCGGTTACGCGTCAAACCCGTCCGCACAGACCCGAACACTCTTCTCGGGTGTGTGCGTCGACACAACGAACGTCCCGACGCATTACAACTTCACGCAGACCGGTGTGCCCTACTGGATGGTCGTCGGCGTCGCGCCGGTGTCGCCCGATGACAAGGACATCTACGTCTGGACCGGACCGAACGGCACGGGGTCTCTCCGGGCACAGTCGACGGCGGTCGCCGGTCCGGACTTCGTCGTCGGTGACTTCAATCACACGCCGTACGGGACGTACTACCCGACGGTGTCCTACGGCAGCACCACGACTCCGTACACGGTGCAGTGGGAGAGAGGCGGGAAGGTACTTCCGGTCAATCATCGGGTCCATTCCCAGTACGGGGGTTCGGGGACGGCCTGTCACGAGTTTGGCGTATGGGACGTGTTTTTGGAGGCCGGAGCGCAATACAGGTTTTTTTTATACGTTGATATAGGCACCGCAGTCTCCCTCTCCCTCTTCCGAAACCCCGGCACCGGCGCGTACTGGGGAGGGAGTAACCAGGCCGTTTTGCAGCTCACAGAAGGCGGGACGGGCACGGGCGCGGATTACGTCGCACCGGCCTCGGACTGGTACGGACTGGTCGTGTGTCCGGTAGACAATGCCCCCTACTCATACACCGCGATCATCGAGGTTCGGAAGCTCAATAGCTGCGAGCCCGTGACCTCGGGGGTGTGCGTATCCGCCGTCCCTTACAACCCCGCCACCGGGCCGGCCGACTCGTACTATTTCCAACAGACCACCAACTGGTGGTCCGCCGTCGCGGTGGTTCCGTCGGCGGGGGATACCAAATCGCTCCTGTTGCTCTCCCAATGTGACTACACAGCAGGGACCGGCGGTCTCGCAGGGTCGGATCCGGGGTTCGGCGGGACAGCGCTCGTTGTCGGGGATTTCAACCACCAAACGACCTTTCCCTTTACCGCGTACGCCACGCTGGACGATGGCGACCCGTACGCTCCATACACGATCGAGTGGGAAGACGGAGCGGATGCCTTTCCCCCGAACGGCAACGTGTCGGGGACGGTCGGGGGCACGGAGGGAGACTGCAATCTGGTCGAAATATGGGATATCCACCTCAAGACCGGAACCACCTACCGCGTGACCTTCAACGAGAGCGGCACGGCCGACATCCATGTCGCGCTGTTCGGGCACTCGGGCGGCACACCCTACTATGCAGGCCGCGACCAGGCGCTGTGGGAACTTACGAACCCGGTACAGTGGAGCGGATTCGCTCCACTGTACGAAGATTTCTACGGACTTGCCGTGTATGCCAACAAGCGTGGGGAAACCGGTTCTTACACGGTATCCGTCGAGGAGTTGAACGACTGCGACGCCATCGCGTCCAACACGTGCCTGGAGTCACAGGGGAATCTCAAAGATTTCCATATCGGTGCCCCCACGAACGACTACTGGGTCGCGGTCGGGGTCTTGCCGGCCGACGCGGACGACAAGGACATCTCGGTCTTCTCGTCGTGCGACGGCGGGGTGCCGCTCTTGGGTTACTCGAACGGCACACAGGGGATGGATTTCGTTGTGGTGGATTGCAACCATCCGCCCGTGTCCGCCTCGTCGGAGGACGTTCAGGAGCCTCAGGAGCCCGCGGCCAACAACTGGTACCCGCGCGTGACGTACGGATCGAGCGGGTCCGAGTACACGGTGTCGAGCGACCTGGGGAACTCGATGTCGGAGGATCTCTTCCCTCACGATGTCGTGGTCCCTGGGACCGTGGGGGGCTTGAGCGGAAGCTGCGGGATGCTCAAGGTCTGGGACGTCTACCTCCAGCAGGGGCTCGCGTACACATTCGGTTTCACGCGCGGCGGGGATGCGGACGTTCGCGTGGCGCTCTTCCGCAATACGACGAACAACCGGGCCTGGCTCGGCCGCGCGGGGCGGCAATGGGAGCTAACGCAGTCGCAGAATTTTGACTACACCGCGCCGGCGACGGATTACTACGGGCTCGTCGTCTTCGCGAACCGGCGGGGAAAAACCGGGACGTATACCTTGCGGACCTCACGCGCGTCCGGGGTGACGGGGATCGATCCGGAGCCTCTTGTGCCCGACGCTTACGCGCTCTATCAGAACGCGCCGAATCCCTTCAATCCGACGACGGAGATCCGGTACGATGTCCCCGCGACCGGCGGGCGAGTCACACTTCGCGTGTACGACGTGGATGGACGGCTCGTCCGGACGCTCGTCGACGAGGTGCAGGCGGAAGGGGCAAGGTCCGTCGTCTGGGACGGGAAGAACTCGCGCGGAGACGGGGTCGCGACAGGTGTGTATTTCTATCGGCTCGAAGCGCCGGGGTTTGCGGAGACCCGCCGGATGGTTTTGATGAAATAAGTTCCTTTCGGGGGTTGGCGGGCCGATGGGTCGTCACGATGGCGTGGTCCCCGTGCGGCATACTCCAGCGGCAGAGGAGACCGTGACGTGAGAATCGTCGGGCTCATCGGCGGGACCGGCTGGATCTCAACGGCCGAGTACTACCGCTACATCAATGAAGAAGTGAACCGCCGGCTCGGCGGTCTCAATTTCGCCGAGTGCATCATTTACTCGATCGACTTTGGACGAATCGATGCCCTCAAGAAAAGCAACCGCGAGCCGGATGTTTTTTATCTCTTGCTGGACGCGGCGAAAAAGCTCGAACGCGCCGGCGCCGAAGGGCTCGCTCTTTGCGCCAACACGATGCACAAGTTCGTCGATCAACTGGAGCCGGAGCTCACCATCCCGATCATCCACGGCGCCTCCGCCACGGGTCGTGAAATCAAGGCCAGACGGCTCCAGACCATTGGCCTCCTCGGCACCAAGTACACCACCGAGCTCGATTTCTACAAGAAAAGGCTCGAGACGCTGGGTATTGAGACGCTCGTTCCCGAGTCCGACGACCGCGACTTCATGGAGCACGCGATCCTCGACGAGCTACTTAAAGGGGTCTTCAAGACGGAAACCAAGGAGCGTTTGCTTCGAATCATCAGAGACCTTGGTGTGAAAGGGGCCCAGGGGATCGTGCTCGGGTGCACGGAGATTCCGCTCATTATCCGCGAGGGGGACGTGGACCTTCCGTTGTTCAACACCACGCTGATCCACTCGCGCGCGATCGTGGATTTTGCGTTGGGATGAGAATGCGAGCGGCACGCCTGGGCGATCGTGGATTTTGCGCTGGGGGAGGGGTAGGCGGGATAGGCCCCGCCTCGCGCGTCGGGGCCATCCGAAGGACGGTCCCGACAAGCGCCGCACATCAAGACGGCCGCCCTGCCGGGTGGAGCGAACGATCCCCGGTGAAAGCCCGAGTTGGCGTGCTCGATCCCTAGATGATCGAGAAGGATCCGAAGGTCCTCGTAGTCGCGGTGCCCCAGACGTTCTTATCGGCGCCGCCCCAAAGCTTTTCAATAATTCTCAAAAGGAAACCTCCTTCGCGGACTCGACAGAAAGCCGATTCGTGACTAAGCTTATCATAGGCAAGGGCGTTGACAGCCACTCTCGGGCGGTACGACGGGGGCCTCCGCAACCGGGTGTATTGACATAGTCCATTTATAATGAAGAGGTTGCAATGCTTCTAGCCCTGCAGACGAACATCCTTTATGGCCCGGTGAACTCAAGACGCTTTGGCCGTTCGTTGGGGATCAACCTGAGCCCCGGCAGCTGCAAACTGTGCTCCTTCAACTGCGCCTATTGCCAATACGGACCAACCAAGCGGCTCGTTGCAGACGCGAAGTCGTACAAGAACGACCTCCCCGACTACTCCGACGTGATCGAGGCGGTCCAGGATGCGCTCCGCTCTCCGATGGATCTCGACGCCATTACGTTTTCGGGGAACGGCGAACCCACCCTTCATCCCGATTTCCCCGCCCTGGTCGAGGGTATGATTTACCTTCGCAACAAGTACCGGCCCCGGTTGAAGGTCGCCTTGTTGTCCAATTCGACGGGGCTCTCGCACGAGGATGTCAGACGAAGCGTGGCGAAGGTAGATCTTCCCGTGTTCAAACTCGACGCCGGCACCGAAAGATCGTTCATGAAAATCAACCGGCCCGCCGCGGGTGTGCGGTTCAATAACATTGTCTCCCACCTCAAGTCCATTGGTAGAGTCTACATTCAAACGGCTTTGATCGACGGGACGCCCTCCAATACGGATCCCGACGAGATCCTCGCTTACTTCGAGCTTATCCGTGACATCCGCCCGCGGGAGGTCCACATCTATTCCACCGACCGCCCGGTCCCGAATCTCCGTATCTCCAAAGTTGACCCCGAGTGGCTCGAGGAGATAGCTTCTCAGTTGAAAAGTGAAACCGGGGTCCCTGCTACTGCTTTCTACGAAGGCAAGAGACACTGACCGGTTGTGACCCCCGTCCCGCTCTCCACGAGGGCAAGCAACACCGACTTATTGATTCACTCGTCCCACTGTCCCCCGTTGGGCAGCGAGGATGACAACTGGAGCACCCAATGGCGGAAAAGAGCGGCCTCGCGCGAGCGGGTTCATGGAGGAGTTGCTCTTCAGGGGGCTTTTCTTGAGGAGGCTCGAGCCGCTCGTTGGCATAGTGGGGGCGAATGTCCTAACCGCGCGCGTCTTCGCCGTGGCGCACATGAGGGCGGGATACGTGTCGAACGTTTTCGTGTTCGCGGGGGTCGCGTTCGTGCTCGGTCTTGTGTGGGGTTATGTCATGCAAAAGACGGACAGCCTCTGGGGGGCGGCTCTCTTCCACGCCGGCGCGGATGTTCTGATTGTGGTGAAGATGTTCGGGGCGTTGTGAGTGTGCGGTTTTTTGTGGATGGTGCGGCGGCGTAAGCAGGAACCCAGAGAGTCCCCGTGTGAACATCGGGCCGTGGCTGAACGATCGATGGCTCGCTTGATCCACCCGCGTGTGGTTGAACAAATACGCGAGAAAAAACGCGACGCACACGATTTTGTTCTTGACAGGTATTCGAGCGCGCGGCGCCGGTATGCGGAGATCCGCCTTTCGATGGGCCGTGGATCGCACGTATCCGCGCCGCCGCCGCGTTGAAAATAGACCCCGCCTTTTGTCCCTCCCGCAATCGTTTTGGCTTCTCTCTCGCGCCGTACGAGGCCCTAAAAGGGGCATGCTATATTATGTGCAACAGCGATCCTCCCCGCTGATTCGTCGCACTCGTTGCGACGGATGGGTTCGACATCGCCGCATTTCGCTCGGGAGGTTCGCTATGTCTCGCGTTGGTTCTTCTGGTTCCTCTCGGCCCTCCGCGCGCTGCGGGCCCGCCGCTCTCTCCGCTCTCTCCGACCGTGAGCTTCTTGCCCGGGTGAAGGCCCTCGTCTTGAAAGAACGCGCCACGTCTCTCGAGATCCTTGTGCACTTGATCGAGGTCGAGTGCCGGAAGCTTCATCTTATACTCGGGTACCCCTCGCTTTTCGAGTATTGCACGCGGCACTTGGGCTATTCGAGCTCGGCTGCCGGCAGACGGATCCGCGCCGCCCGGTGCGTCCGGGACTTTCCCGAGGTCTACGGGCTCTTGGAAAAGAACGAGGTCAATCTGAGCTCGGTCTCTCTGGTGGCTTCGATTCTCACCGCGGAAAACAAGGACGACCTTCTCGGGAGGATACGAAACAGATCCCAAAAAGAGGTTGAGGGGATCGTCGCGGACTACCGGCCGCCGGTGTCGTTCCGGGACCGGGCGAGACCGGTGTGTGTGGCGGTGGTGGAACCGGCGAAGAGAGGGTCCGAAGCGATGCAGGCGATCGTGACGGCGCGCTCCCGCAGCGGGAGTGGAAATTCACCCAACGTAGCCGCTGGCTGCGCCGCCGGCCAGACAGGACCACGCACAGAGACACAGCCATTGCGGACATCGGGCAACAATGCTTCCGACGTGCTTCGTACACAACCGCCGATCGACGCCGCCCAGAACCCCACCCCCCGCATCGAGCGCAAACTCCTCGTCCAGTTCCTCGCAAGTGAAGCGTTCATGAAGAAGTTCGAAAAAGCGCGGGCGCTTCTGTCCAACAGACTTGGAAAGCCCTCCTACGAAGCTGTCCTCGAGACCGCGCTCGACGAGTTTCTCGCAAAGCATGATCCCGAGAACAGAAAACAAAGACGCGAGGAACGGCAGAGCAAAACCAATCCGAGAATGAAACCGACGAACCATACCGTCCATGAAGCTACCCGCAAACAAATGCCAGAAGCCGATCCTTCGCGGGGAACGTCGGAGAAACTCGCCACCGGTGGCGCCGCGCCGCGGGCCCGCTGTCCAGCGGCAGATCCGACGCGACATCCGGGAATCACCACCGCGTACGAACATTCCCGTCACATCCCCGCGGCGATAAGAGACGCGGTGTTCGCGCAAGACAAGGGACGCTGTACCTATACGGGGGCGGACGGCCGGCGATGTGGCGCGACGCACAATCTCCAAATCGATCACATCGTGCCTTTCGCGCGCGGGGGGATGACCTCGGTGGAGAACCTCCGCTTGCTCTGCGGCAAACACAACCGCCTCAGAGCCGAACGGGTTTTCGGGCCGCGGCGGTCGCCGAGGGTGAGCCCGCCGCGAGTCGATGAACCGCCGTTCACGCGGCCGTGAATGTTTCGTTCGCCAGTCGGCCCGCCGCGGGTGAGCCCGCCGCGAGTCAATCGACGCCCCGAGGCGTTCGTGTTAGACTCCCCCCAATTACGGCAACACCCCGTGCGCCGGGTCCCGATGTAAGATTTCGCGCCGGATTGTCTCAGCGCGAGAGTAAAGGAGGGCAAGTTGAAAACGATTCCCACGCGCCGCCTCTTCGACCGAGTGTCGAACGCGACTCCCAGGCGTTGTTGCTTCCACCGGATCGCGAACCCGATTGCGATCGCGGTGGCGGTGCTGCCGGCCGTTCTACTGATGATCATCCCAGCGAGGGCACAAACCACAGCCGCCGTCCCAAGCGAGCTTGCGCAAACGACACCCGCGAAGCCCCCGGCAACCCCCGCCGTTGCCGACAATGTCTTCGTCGACTCCGGCGACACCCGACTTTTCGTCGAGATCAAAGGGAGCAAGAAAAGCGCCCCCGTTTTGCTCTTCCTCCATGAGGGTCCGGGGAACCCGGTCGGGGTCCTCGCGTTCGAAGCCTACCCCGGCGGGGAGCTCGAAAAGAACTTCATCGTCGCCTACCTCCGCCAGCGCGGCGTTCTTCAATCGCCGGAAGTCCCCGTAGCCTCACAGACACTCGCGAACCACATCCGGGATGTCGACAACGTCGTCGATTATCTGAGAAAAAGATTCGGCAAAGACCGTGTCTCTCTCATCGGCCATTCGTGGGGCGGGATGCTGGGATACCTCTACCTCGCGCAGCACTCCGAGAAAATCGACAAGTTCGTGTCCATCGCGGCGCCCTTTAACACGGTGGCGAGCCAGTTCGCGAGCTACGAGATGACGCTCCAGTGGGCCCGCGACACGAACAACCAGGCGGCGGTCGACGGGCTTGTCCGTCTGGGGAGTCCGCCCTACCGGACCAGTCAGGAGGCTCTCACCAAGACTCTCTGGTCGGCGGACGCGTTCGGCGGCATCACGAAAGGCCTCGATATGAAGAAGGCGATGGAAGCCGGCGGTTTCGCCGAATACGATCCCGCGTGGGGCGATAAACAGCTCGAGATCAACGAAGCGATGTACGCGGAGATCCAGAAGATCAACGTGGAAAGCGAAGTTGCGAGAATCACCACGCCGCTCCTCCTCATCGCCGCCCGGAACGACGCAGAGGTTCCGTATTTCAGCCTCAAAAACGGTTTCGACAAATGGGGCGGGCGAAAAGAGTTCCTCATCTTCGACCGCAGCAACCACATCTTGTTCATCGACGAGACCGAGCGGTTCGTCACGGAGGTCACGCGGTTTCTTGGCAAGTGACGCCGCCTCCGGGCGGTCGAAAAGACCAACCGGGACCGCGTAACCCGGTGCCGGGAGAAACGTCCTCGACGCCCGGGCGGCAAAAAAACCCCGACGGGCGCGTCGCTCGGCGCAGCGAGAGACGTTTATTGCCTGGACGGCAAAAAAATCCCCTGCAGCCGTGTAACCCAACGCCTCGAGAAACGTCTCACTGGACGGACTGGATCGTTCGAGAGGACCTGGAGAGCGTGATCGATAAGGACGAACCGATACTGCAAGCCGTCCGTGCGGGCCGGACCGAGGCGTTTGCCGACCTCGTAACCCGACACAAGGACAAGGTTTACGCGATGCTCACGCGCCTGGTTCGCGACCCGGACGTCGCCGAGGAACTCGCCCAGGAGACGTTCGTCCGCGCGTGGCGGGGGCTCCCGGGTTTTCGGGGGCAAGCGCTCTTCGGGACCTGGCTCGTCCAGATCGCGATCCACCTCGCCCGCGACAGGATACGTGAGGTGCGACGAAACCGAACGGTGTCGCTGGACGAACTCCTCGAATGGAGCGCCGACGAATCGGTGCTGGTCGACACGAGATCGCGGCGCGACCCGCTCTCGGAATTGGTCGATCGAGACATGCTCGAGCGCCTCGACGCCGCGCTTCGCGAACTGCCGCCGAGCTACCGCGAAGTGTTCGTGCTCCATCACATCGAGGACATTCCCTACGAGGAGATCGCCACGATCACGGGAGATTCGATCGGTTCGCTCAAAGTCCGGGCCCATCGCGCGCGAAAGCTTCTCAAGGAGGCGATCTCCCCCGATGCCGAGTTCGTCGCGCCGGGGGACGTTGCCGAGTGAGCCGAACAAGTCAGAGCGCCGGGGGACGTTGCCGAGTGAGTCAAGTAACTCGAATGAACCGGGCGAACCAGATAAATCGAGTGAATCGAGCGAGCCAAGTGAGCCGAGCAAAAAGAGGGTGAAAACAATGGACGCGCTTTTCGCACGCTACTTCGACGGAGACCTCAACGATCGCGAGGCACGGGAATTTCTCGAAGCGATCGCGGCGGACCCCCGTCTGGAGAAAGAGCTTCGCGAGTACGAGCGAGTGCTCGCGCTGGGCAAGACTCTCCCGGTGCCGAAGGCGCCGGCGGGATTTACCGAAAGTGTCATGGCGCAAATCGCCGCGGAGAAAAAACGGGAGATGGCCACTGCCGAACGCCGCAAGGGAGCAGTCACCGATGCGGATCGTTTGGGAGCCGCCGTATCGAGTCGGGGAAGAGACGCCGGCCAAATGGGCCGAGACCAACTCACCCCCGGAGGCGGCCCCGAGAGGGCGCCGTTCCGAATCCCAGTATTCGGAGCTCGCTGGGCCGGTGTCGCTGTCGCCGCCGCCGCGGTCGCTCTCGCGTACGTCGGGGGATTGTGGACCGCGGGGAATAGGAACATCACGCCAAACGCGTCGCAAGAAACCGGCGTTCCGGCCGGGACGGCGACAACGGCGACAACCTCGACGACGCCGGCGTCGGGGACGGCGACGACGGGAACAACGGGGAGAGAGACACAGGGGACGACGGTCGCGGAGATTTCCCCGGCGTTCGTCAACCAGGCCGCGGCGGAATCCGGTTTGCGCTACGTTCGTCTCGCCTATGTCCCCACCGATCCGACGGTTGAAAAAGTGACCGTGGTGGGAAGCTTCAACAACTGGGATCCCGACGCGACGCCGCTTCGCCACCAGGACGGTGTGTGGAGCACAATCCTGGTTCTGGCCCCGGGTAACTACGAGTACATGTTTTTCGAGAACGGCGCGCGCTGGGTAACCGATCCGCTCGCCGCGCAGAAGAGAGACGACGGATTTGGAGGAGCGAATGCGGTTCTCGATGTCGGTGCGTAAGGGCAAGAGAATCGCGAGGGTGCAAACCTCGCGGACGTGTGAGCGTAAGACGTGTGAGCGCAAGAAGACCGCGCGGGCGCGTCACTCACGAACGGTCGCGCTCGACCATCTCCGTTTCATGGCAACCGCCATCGGCTGCCTCATCGGCGCGATCGTCATCGCCGCCGCCTCGCCGTCGGTGGCGCAGTGGCGGGTCATACCGGAGATCCGCGTGACCGGCGGCGACGAAACCGATCTCGTCATCGACCCTGGTGTCACGCGCGTCGTCGTCCCCGGGGGACCTTTCGCCGAGCTCACGCCGAGACTCTCCGCGAGAACGTGGATCGGGCGCGGGGCCATACTCGATTTTGGGACCTTCGCGACCTTTCAACGATTCTTGAACGATGAATCGCGCCTCCTGTATGCGCAGACGGTCTGGGGCGACGTCTACCAAAACTTCGGCCGCGCTTTTCGCGGCCGCCTCTCGGGGGCGTTCGACTACTACGATGATTCGGAGCGCGACGATGTCCGCCGTTTCGGTTACGGCGCAGAAGCCGGTATTTCCCTCGTCCGTCCGCTGTGGAACGCGGAGCTGTGGGGCGCCGCCTACGGACGGCGGTACCCGAACCTCACCGTGACGGATATGGGGAATCAAACTTCGACCTACACCGAGACCACGTGGAGCGGCGCGGGGACGCTTCGGATTGCGCCCACCGGCCGGGTGAGCGTCAGAACCGACGGTATTTTGCAGACAACCGATGCTCTCGATCCCTACTACGACTCTCAATCCTGGACGGCGTCCGGGAGTATCGACGCGCGCGTGGTCTCCTCGCTTTTCTTGACGTTATCCGGCACGTATCAAAATCGCGAGTTCACCGCGCGGCCGACGAGCGGGGACCAGGACAAGTATCTACAGGCCGGCGTGGGGCTGCGCTACTCGATCGGGACCGGATGGACCGCTCTCGTCCGGTGGGCGTTTTCGAATTACACATGGCCCGACGGAAGCGACGAAGATTCTTACCGGCTCTCCGTTGGGGTGAATTACGCGTGGGGACGGCGTGATGCGCCCCCGCCGCAGCGTGTCGACATCGACATGCTCACCCGCGAAAGCAAAGGCGCGGTTCAAAAGCCGGATCGGGAAGGCACCGTTCTCTTTCGCATCGAAGCCCCCGCGGCCGCGAAGGTGTCGGTCGTCGGGAGCTTCAACGGATGGGAAAGCGGCGCGACGGCGCTCGCGAAAACGGGGGACG
>Ga0315275_10001825_pt1 | contig 19007 bp, 15 predicted proteins | sample YL17G03_0_MG_FD_205557 | JGI IMG/M metagenome (GOLD analysis project Ga0315275, IMG submission 205557) | Sediment microbial communities from Yellowstone Lake, YNP, Wyoming, USA - YL17G03_0 | ecosystem: Environmental > Aquatic > Freshwater > Lake > Sediment | place: USA: Wyoming | collected...
TATGCCATTGATGAAAACTCGATCTATGTTGGAATACTTGCTTTTGTTTTATTTCTTCTTTTCTTTGTGCGCAATAAACAAGGCGTTATAAATAATGCCTCCCTTGTGTTTACCCTGGTCATTATTTTATGGATAATGTTTGGAAATGTAATTTATCCATCACTATACAAGTTTATGATACAAATGCCAATATTTTCCTCATTCCGGGTAGCGCAACGGTTCAGGTTTGATTTCATTATCCCTTTTTCTCTTTTAACCGGTCTGGGATTAGACAATATGGTTCGCCTCCTTCAAAGATATAAAATGACAATGCCTCTAGCGTTTATGTGTCTTCTGATCATCTATATTAATATTACAGTATTTTCCTCCACAAATTTTTTATCAAAGACGTTGATAATAAGAAATCCCGAATCGCAACTTACTCGGGGAGATGCATTTCTTCAGACTGAAGGAATTGGCCCTGAGTTTGAGATACATAGGACGATCCAATTACCAAAGAAATTCCTGGACTCAAGAATTTTTACGCCATGGTCAAACGAATATCTTAAAATCAGACAAAATAAAGGGGTTCTTAATTCTTATGACTCTATTACAGACACTGTACATGCTGTAGGGATTGAAGATGAAAAATACCGGGGCGAGTTCTATCTATTAAACCCAGTTCAGGGTGTCAAGGTGGAGAACACATTTTGGAGCCCAAATAAGCTTGTTTATAAAATCACCAATGTTGAAAAAATCTCGAATAACACACTTGTCATTAATCAGAATTATTACCCTGGGTGGATAGTGAAAACGAATATCAAACCATGCTTTAGAGCCATAGATAATAACGGTTTACTGGCAACCAAGCTTGATTCCCTATCCGGTATGATAACTTTCCAATTTAATCCATTCTTACGCTGGTTCCGCTGTAGAGATTGAAGACGAATAATTCCTAGACGAGGATTGTGCAAGCTAGACTTTTTTCAATTCTTTGACATCCAAGGTGTGCAAATAGCGTCTTAAATGTAAATCCTTTTGCTCCTTTCGGAGTATTAGTCAGAAAGGGTCAAGGCAGGCGGTTAAGTTCATTATGGTCACACCGGATGCCAGAAAGGTGGCCACTGCTTCAGCCGACGGTGAACCCAAAGTATGGGATCTTGCTGCCGGTCAGGTGTTGTATTCATTAGCCCGGCAAGGCGAGCCGATTGAAAAATGCGCGGTCACCCCGGACGGAAAGTCTGTCGTGTCAGCCTCCAAGAATGGCGTTATGAGGGTCTGGGATATGCAAAAGGTATGCCTGCCGCTTGCGCAGACAATCAAAGTTTATTCTTATTACGCAGGCCGCACCATGATACCCACCGACGCTTTTTATTGCGATATAATACCAATTGTCAGACAACTTCCCCTTTTCCTCGCAGGAGCTTCCCGAAATGACCACAATTGACTTATCCGTGAATAATGACCGCCGAGTACGCGCCGTCCAGCGCGCCCGCGAGAAGAATATCATCATTCCCACCTATGCCCAGATGAAAGACCCTTCCAAGATCCCCGCCAAAGTCAAGGAAGAACTGGCCGGGATCGGGCTGTGGGATGTCCATCCCCGCAACCTGTTCCGTATCACCTGGCACAACCAGCCGCAGGAAAGCGGCGGAGGGTTTGGTGGGGTCAACTATCTCGAGCTGCCCCCCAGCCTGACGGGGGTGCCGGCCCGCATCGTCGTGCTGGTCGGCAAGTGGTTCCCCACCGGTGCGCACAAGGTCGGGGCGGCCTTCGGCTGCCTGGTGCCACGCCTAGTCACGGGCCAGTTCGACCCGTCCAGCCAGAAGGCGGTCTGGCCATCCACTGGCAACTTCTGCCGCGGCGGCGCCTACGACTCAGCCCTGCTGGGCTGCACCTCCATCGCCATCCTGCCGGAGGGCATGAGCCGGGAACGCTTCGAGTGGCTGGAAAAGATCGCCGGCGAGACCATCAAGACGCCCGGCTCCGAGTCAAACGTCAAGGAGATCTTCGATAAGTGTTGGGAACTGCGCAAGTCCGGCCAGGACCTGATGATCTTCAATCAGTTCGAGGAGTTCGGCAACTACTTGTGGCACTACGCGGTCACCGGTCACGCCATGGAAGAGATTCTCAAGCAGCTGATGGGACCCAAGGACCACTACCGCGGCATGGCCTCCGCCACCGGTTCGGCCGGGACGATCGCCAGCGGTGATTACCTGAAGCAGCTTTTCCCCGACAGCAAGATCGTTGCCAGCGAAGCGCTGCAGTGCCCCACTCTGCTGGAGAACGGTTTCGGCGCTCACCGCATCGAGGGTATCGGCGACAAGCACGTCCCGTGGATCCATAACGCCAGGAACACTGATATGGTGGTGGCCATCGACGACAACGCTGTGGTCAACCTCTCGAGGCTTTTTAATGAGCCTGCAGGTCAGGCAACCCTCGCATCAAAGGGCGTTCCCGAATCATTAATCTCTGATCTCGACTTACTGGGTTTTTCCGGCATTTCGAACGTCCTGAGCGCCATCAAATTTGCCAAGTACTACGAGCTGGGTGAGAACGACATCGTCCTGACCGTCCTGACCGACTCGATGCAGCTTTACCAGTCCCGGCTGCAGGAGATGCATGCCGAGTTCGGCGCATACAGCGAAACAGACGCCGCCGCGGACTTCGCCCGCTACCTGCACGGACAGTCCACCGAAGCCCTGCTCGAGTTGCGCTACCCCGACCGGCGGCGTGTCCACAATCTGAAGTATTTCACCTGGGTCGAGCAGCAGGGCAAGACGTATGCCGAGATCCAGTCCATGTGGCAGGAGCCGGATTATTGGACGAACGTCCAGGAACAGGTGCCGGAGATCGATGCCCTGATCGAAGAGTTCAACGCCGAAGTCGGATTGGTCTGACAAGTCCATCAAGTTTGACAGGTCTGAGAGGTCGAACAGGTCGTTCTGGGGTTGTAAAACCTGGAACGACCTGTTTTATAAATGAATTACCACGAAGGCCACCAAGTTTCACAAAAGAATAATTTCGCCATTTCTTTTCTTTGTTTGCCTTTGTGGCCATCGAGTTAAAATTCTTTCATCTCAATAAAACATAAAATCGGAGCCAAGGATGCAAGTGATCTTGTACGCCATCGGATTTGGCCTGTTAGGGTACCTGTCCGGCTCCCTGCCGTTCGCCATCTGGGTCACGCACCTGGTCAAGGGCGTGGATGTGCGCGATTCCGGCTCCGGTCATGCCACCACCACCAACACCATCCGCCAGGCGGGCTTCCTGCCAGGCGCCCTGGTTTTCATCCTGGACGTGGCCAAGGGCTTCGCTCCCACCTGGCTGGCATTGCATTATGCCCCGGCAGCCTGGATCGCCCCCCTGACGGCCGCCCTAGCGGTCATCGGGCACTGCTGGCCGGTCTTCGCCGGTTTCCGTGGCGGGATGGGCCTGGCCACCGCCAACGGCGGCATGATGGCCGCCGCCCCGGTCGCCATCCTGATCTGCTACGGGCTCCTGATCGCGCTGACCCTGATCCTCCGCCACAGCGCACGCGCCAGCGTCCTGGCCGGTGTCTTATTCGCACCACTGTTATGGCTGGTCGGATTACGCGACCCGGTTTTTTGGATCGCGGCCGCGGTCGGCGTGGTCATCTCCTGCCGATTTCTGATCGACTGGAATCGCAAATACCGTGAGTTGTGGTTGGACAGGGAAAGGAAAACGCTCCGGTGACAGGCCCTAGCCAGGAATTCCCAATCACACTATTCCTCTCGACACCAGGCAGGTTTTGCTGTAAAGTATGGGGAAGGATGGGAGCATGATTACTCCGACTGATTTGATCCTTGTTTGCGTTTTGCCAGGCCCGCGCGACCTAGAAATTGCACGCCTGCTGGGCTGGTACCGCATCCCGTTCCGCACGGCGCCCAAGGTGGTTGCGGTGGATTCCCTGGCCTTTTACCAGCCCGGGACGTTTGGCGAGTCAGGCGGGCAGATCGAGTTCCTGGCCCCGGTGCGCGGTCACGAACTGACCACGCGTGCTGAACTCCTGCGCGACGAACCGGAGCATCCGCGCGCCGGCGAGGAATACTTCAAGATCCAGCTCGGTCCGCTGGAACGGCTGGCACAGCCGATCCTGTCGGATAAATGGCGGCGGCTGACTTTTCTCTACACCACCGGGGAATACTTGCTGAAAGCGCAAACGCTCAACGATCTGGTTGTACTGAGCGATGAACGTCAACTGCTGTGGCAGTCCCTGCGCGAACGTGCCGCCAATCAGCAACTCTACAAAACCGATCTACCGGAAGTAGACCTCCCACCGGATATATTGGTGGCGTTGCTTGGCATAAGAGAAGTCCAATTGCCATTTGATGTAAAGGAAGAGAAAAATGGTGACTTTGATTAAAGACGGCATGCTGGTTACTGCCGAAGGATCCTTCTCTGCTGACATTCTGGTTGTGGGGGGGAAGATTTCACAAATCGCTCAAAACCTGCAAGTTGCGGAAGCCAAAGTGATGGATGCCACTGGAAAATTTATCTTCCCCGGAGGCGTGGATCCGCACACGCATTTCGACCTGCCCATGTTTGGCACGGTTTCCTCGGACAATCATTACACCGGCCACAAAGCCGCAGCTTTCGGTGGAACGACCACCGTCATGGATTTCGTTTCCTTCGATTTCCCAACTTTAAGTGAATCTGTGGAGGTCTGGCACAGGAAAGCTCGAAAAGCCGCCATCGATTACTCCTTCCACATGAACCTGACGAAGCTGGATGATACCATTGCAGCCGAGATCCCCTCCCTGCCTGGGATGGGGATCACCACACTCAAGACTTTCACCGCCTATAACAACCGCCTGCGCCTCTCGGACGGCGACATCTTTCGCGCCCTGCGGATAGCACGCGACCACGGCATGCTGGTGATGCTGCACGCAGAGAACGGTGACGTGATCGAGATGCTCATCACTGAGGCGCTGGCAGCGGGGCACACAACCCCCGAGTGGCACGCCAGAACTCGTCCCGCCTGGGGCGCGGTCGAAGCCAGCCTGCGCGCCTGTTCCCTGGCCGCCCAGGCGGAGGCTTCCCTGTATGTTGTCCATATGAATGTGGCTGGTGAAGTGGACATGCTGAAATATGCCCGCCAGCGCGCTGCCAAAGTCATGGGAGAGACCTGTCCCCAATACCTGTGCTTTACCGAGGACGACCTGCGCCGCCCTGACGGAGCCAAGTGGGTCTGCTCTCCTCCTATGCGTACAAAGGTCGACAACGCCCGCCTGTGGGAAGGCCTGGCGGACGGGACGCTCCAGACCATCGGCACTGACCACTGTCCGTTCTTCTTCGATGGCACAAAATCCATTCTTTACGAAGGCCAGCCGGTTGCCATCCCCGGCAAGGAACTTGGCAGGGACGATTTCACCAAAATCCCCAACGGCCTGCCCGGTGTGGGTGACCGTCTGCCAGTCCTTTGGACGACCGGCGTCGGGACCGGGAAGATCACGGCGCAGCAGTTCGTCGCCCTCACCAGCACCAATCCGGCCAGGATCTTCGGCCTGTACCCGCGCAAGGGCGCCCTTCTGCCGGGTTCGGACGCGGACCTGGTCATCTGGGATCCACAAAAAAAGGTCAAGTACGGCGTGGCGCAGAGTGCCCAGCGCACCGACTACAACCTGTACGAGGGCTGGGAGTTGACTGGTTACCCCGAGAAGGTCTTTCTGCGGGGTGAGTTAATCGTGGATGGAGAGAAGTGGCTGGGCCGCGCCGGAATGGGGGAATTCCTACCCCGCCAAGCTGGCGCAGAAGTGCTTTAGCGGGAACAAAATCACCCGAATAAGCATCATCGCTGAGAGCCTGATTTTTAGAAAGGAAAAAAAGATGAGAAAGACCATAAATCTTTTTTTCATTGCAGCCATCATCCTAGCATTGTTTTTATCTGCCTGCGGACCTGGCAAGGTAAACAAGTCCAGACTGTCACGCGTTGAGAACCCAAATGCCCCGGCCTCAGACCTCGTACAATTGGTTGCCGGGAATACAGCATTCGCCTTCGACCTGTACCAGGCGGTGCGCGCCTCGGAAGGGAACCTGGTCTACTCACCCTACAGCATTTCGCTGACCTTTGCCATGACCTATGGCGGGGCACGTGGCGGAACTGCAAGCCAGATGGCGGAAGTATTGCACTACACCCTGCCGGGAGACCAGTTCCATCCCACCTTCAACGCCCTCGACCTCGCCCGCCGTCCCGATCAAGCTGTGAACGTGGCTGAGAGCGAGCGTTTCCAATTGAACATCGCCAACTCGCTATGGGGACAGAAAAACTGGCCGTTCCTGCCGGAGTACCTCGACCTGCTGGCAGAGAATTATGGCGCCGGGCTGCGCCTGGCGGATTTCATGAAAGCCTCGGAGAACGCCGGCAAGCAGATCAACGACTGGGTCTCCGACCAGACGAAAAAACGTATCCAGAATATCATCCCTCCCGGAACGGTTGACCCGGCCACGCGACTGGTGCTTGCGAATGCAATCTACTTCAAAGCCTTTTGGGAAACCAGGTTCGATGCCTACCGTACTTCTGAAGAGCGATTTAACTTGCTCAATGCTGATATGGTCGCTGTACAGATGATGACCATCGGTTATGAGGAGACGTTCGCTTACGCTGCGGGGTCAGGCTGGCAAGCGATTTCCCTACCTTACAAGGGCGGAATGAATGATCTTGTGGTTATCGTTCCGGATGCAGGAGCCTTTGAGTCTTTCGAGGCGGGCCTCACTGCTCAACCCTATAACGAGATCCTTGCGGCGCTGGAACCCCGGCAGGTGCTCCTGTCCATGCCAAAGTTCAAGTTCGAGACCCAATCCGGGCTGAATGACATTCTTATCCAAATGGGCATGCGGGACGCGTTCGACCCGACCGCGGCGGATTTCTCCGGCATGGACGGGGGGCGGGATATCTTCATCAGTAACGTTCTCCACAAGGCTTTCATTGCCGTGGACGAGAAAGGGACTGAGGCGGCCGCTGCTACTATGGTTGCAATGCCTGCGTCCCTGCCCTCCGGCATCATCCTGAGCATTGACCGCCCGCTCTTCTTCTTCATCCGGGATATCCCCAGTGGGACGATCCTGTTTATGGGAAGGGTTCTGGACCCCCGCTAACACCCTGCGTAAAGAATAGAAACCGCCGTTAAATATCGCCCGGCGGCTTTTCTTGTCCCTAGGGTGTTCTTACTTCTTCCAATAATTCCATCAACCTCGGATGGTCCGCATATGCTCCACGCCGTCCTTCCGGCAACAATGCCGCAATACGGCACATCACCTCATCGGTGTAATGCTGCATTAGTGTATCCAGGTCTTTCCCTTCGATCGGCGGTAAAGTGAACGCTGGCCCTGCCACTATTTTGATCTGCAACCGTTTGAAATGCTTGAGGCGCTCTTTTACGATGTCATCTTCGGTGCCCGTGATGGCTACCGGCAGGATCGGCACGCCGGCTTTCCATGCCAGGTAGATCCCGCCCGGTTTGGCCTGGACCAAATTACCGGTTTTCGAGCGCGTCCCCTCCGGTGTAATGGTCAGGATTTGACCCTGCTGAAGCCGCCGCAACGTCTCGCGCAGGGTTCCGATATCGGCATTGTAACGGTCAATGAACATCCCATTGGTGATTTTAACAAGCCAGCGGAAGAAAGCGTATTTTTCGTATTTCTCGGCCACCACCATGATAATATCCGGGCGGTCAAGCACGTAATAAGCCAGCGCCGCATCCAACCGGCCGATGTGATTGGCTGCAATCACGCAGCCTCTGCCAGTGGGCAGGTTGTCAAAACCGACCATTTCAATATGAGCAATGCTATTGAGGATCAGGCGGACGATGAAACGGAAAATGGTATGGGTGGTTGGTTTCATATTTTGTAAAACCCCGCTTTGTCCCGGATGATACTGCGGCGAAGTTCAGTTCTTCAACAGCTCTTTCAACCTGGAATGGTCGGCATAGAATCCGCGGTTCTCCTCCGGCAGGAGCGCCGCAATCCGGCACATGATTTCGTCGGTGTCGTTTTGTAAAGCCTCGTCACGGCCAAGACTCGCTGTTGGTAGGGGCGGGAGCTTGAAAGCCTTGCCAGCGTTGACCGTGATGTGCGGTCGCTTAAACCGCTTTAATTGCGCAAAGAAGATGGGATCGAACGAGCCGCTTATACCAACTGGCAAGATAGGATAGCCCAATTTGGCTGCAAGGTAGCTGACCCCCGGTTTGCCTTCGATCAGGTAACCAACCTTCGAGCGGGTTCCCTCGGGGGTAATGACCAGCACCTCGCCCTGCTTCATACGGGTTATGACAGCCCGTATGGCCTTGATATCCGGGTTGAAGCGATCGACGAAGATAAAATTCAACTGGCGGCCCAACCAGCGCATGATCCAGACCTTCTCCCATTTTTCGCCCACCAACAGGACCAGGTTGTTGTTGTCCAGGAAATAGAACGGAATAAAGGCATCCACCAGTCCAATGTGATTGGCGGAAATGATGAAATTGGTATCCGTGGGAACATTATTCAGCCCGATGACCTTGGTGTGAGTCAGCAGGCGCAGCAGGAGGCGGATAAGGAAACGGGTGAATTTGAGGCGCATGGGTGCTATTGTATGCGAAAGTTGCCAAAAGAAAAAGCCCGGCTTGGAAATCGCCGGGCGTTGCATCATTATCCTCGCTTCAGGATGTGCGTTAGGATGGTGGCACCGGAGCCGCCGATATTCTGCGCCATGCCAATGCGCGCTTCGGGGACCTGGGTCTCACCGCACTCACCCCGCAGTTGCTGCGTCACTTCAACGATCTGGTATACCCCCGTCGCGCCGACGGGATGTCCGCGTGCCTTGAGACCGCCGCGCGTGCAGACCGGGATACGCCCGGTTGGGGTGATCAGCCCCTCCAGGCCAAGCTGTACGCCCCTGCCACTCTCGGCAAAGCCGCAGGCTTCCAGCGAAAGCGCCGACATGATGGTGAAGGCATCGTGCAGTTCGAATACGTCGATATTTTCGGGGCCGACTCCGGCCTGCCGGTAAGCTTCCCGTGTGGACTGGTAGGCCGCCGTCAGGAAGAGTGCTTCATGCCGGTCGTGGATGGCAATCGTGTCGGTGGCGGAGGCGGAACCGGCAACCAGGATGCGGGTCCCGGAAGCAATGCTGGCGGCCGGGACGAGGTAGACTGCCGCTGCGCCATCCCCGATTGGTGAAGCATCCAGCAGGTTGATCGGGGTCGCGATCATGGCCGACCTCTCGAAATCCTCCAGTGTGATCTTGTGACGCAGGCGGGCATATGGGTTATGCACGGCATTGGCGTGGGCGTTGATGGCAAACGGGGCAAAATCGGCGTGCTTCCAGCCGTACTCGTGCATGTAACGCCGCATCACCAGGGCGTTCAGGCCGACAAACGAGACACCCATATCAGCCTCGTAATCGGCATCCGCAGCAGTAGCGAGAGCCGCGGTCACCTCGTGCGGGGTGCGGTCGGTCATTTTCTCTACGCCGACCACAATGACCGATTCCAGTTCCCCGGAGGCGACCGCCATCAACCCGGAGCGAAACGCCGCCGCGCCCGATGCGCAGGCAGCCTCCACTTTGACGGCGTCGCCGCCGCGCAGGCCGGCCCAGTCCGCCACCAGCGGACCGAGGTTGGTCTGGCTGTTGATGATGCCCGACAGCATGTTGCCGACGAAAACCCCATCGGCAGACTCGCGCCCGGCATCATGCAGGGCCTGGATGACCGCCTCGGCGGCGATGTCACGAAGGCTTTTCTCCCACTGTTCGTCGATGATGGTCTGTCCGATGCCGAGGATGGCGACTGGTCGCATAGTTTTCTCCTTGTGGTAATTTTACCTGAGGAGGCTATCAGGGGCTATCAAAATAGTGAAGATGTCCCCGGCACATCGAAAGTGCCGGGGACATCCTTTACCTGGTTCCGATAGTTATGATGACCTATGGATGATGTAGGAAGCCGACGAAGATGCCGGGCGCTAATGCCGAAATTTCTCCGCTGCCGATATTGACCCGCACAACGGTGGAGGCGCCGCCCTTCTCGCGAGCCTTCACCTGCACCAGGAAGCTCTGCTCGTCCAGCCAGCCGACCGGTCTCACGAACACTTGGTCGCCAAGACCCGCAGACTTATAGAACATGCTCTGGGGATAGTCCTGCTGGAAGGTGCCATCCTCGTTGGCCACACGCACCGTAGTGGAGAAGGTGTCGTCATACAGGCTGCCGCGCGCTTCCAGCCAGGCGACAGCGTTGCCGGTCGAGAAGACCGCATCACCGGCACCGTGGTCGCTGTCCGGCAGTCTCGTCAGGATCAACTCCTGGCCCGTGGAAATGTTGCGCAGCGTCAGGCCGGACCCGTCGCCCTGCTTATCCCAAAAGGCCACCCAAATCTGGTCCTGCGCCAGGGCGGAGAAAGCCGCTTCCCTGGGCAGCACTTCGTACACGGCTTGGTCCTGCAGGGCCAGGTAGTAAAGCCCTTCGTTCGGTTCAAAAACAATCTCGCCGCCGATGCCCCACGGGCGCAGCGTGTACCACAATCCGAGTGCGACCCCATCAACGGCCCGGATCATCACCGGGATGACGGTGCGGCCCTCCGTGCTGTTGTAAATGAGCACGGGCCAGGCGAATGGAACGTTGGCTAGGTCGCCAAGATATACCTCGGTGCGCAGGACGCCTTCCGCCTGTGGCTGCAGGATGGCATAAGCCAGGATCGGCTGGCCGGGAACCCCGGTCATGCCGACCAGGCGCACATCCACCTGGATGATGGTCTGACCGTTCTGGTTGACACACAGGCTGCCCTGGCCGTTTTCTGTAAAATAGTACACCAGTGGGAAGTCCAGTGCGCCGGTATAACTGCCGGCGATATGGGTGATCTCCGGGGAGCCGTCCGCCAGCGCAGGGGTGCGCAGCTCACCAAGCACGAGCCCGTCCGTGGCGTAGAAGGTCACGCCGATGCCGTCGCCGGTATTCGAGGCGATCCCGTTTGGCACGTTCATCCCAAACGAGACGATCTTATCGGCGGGCATGGGGGTGAGGGCGGTGGTATCGTCAAGACTGACGGCAGGGGGAGCCGGTAATTCGGTCGCCACCGCCGGCAGCTCATCCGTCGCGGCAGGGACCCGTCCTGTGATGGTGGGAGTTCCCCCACAGGAGATCAGAAGGACAAAAACGATGCTCAGCAGGAGCAGGTGGGACAGGCTGTGTTTCATAGGCAATCCTTTCTCGTTCGGGTAAAGTAGCCTATGGACGATTAATGCTCTGAAAGAGTTCCCCACTCTGACTGGCGCTGGTGAGATATTTTCATATCACCACCACCCTCGACCCATTGTCTGTCTTCTCTACTTCAATCCTGGTCGGGAAAGCATCTTTCAGTTCCTCCAGGTGGGTGATGACCAGGATCTTGGCAAAATCGCCCTTTACGGCATTGATGGCCTGGATCAGGCGCTGGCGTCCCAGGGCATCCTGCGAACCGAAGCCTTCGTCAATGACCAGCATCTGCAGACGCGCACCTTTGCGTTGCGCCAGCACTTCCGAAAGCGCCAGCCGGATGGCGAAATTTACCCGAAAGGCCTCCCCGCCGGAATACATTTCATAATCGCGCAGCCCGGCCCCATCGCTGACCTGGATCTCGAGCGTTTCGCGCAGGTCTTTGCGTTTCCCGTCCTTGTATCTGGCCTGGGTCTCGAAATGCAGGTGCATGCTGTCATCGCTCAGGCGGCCAAGGATTTCGTTGGCCTTCATCTCGATCTGCGGCAAGGCCTGCTCGATCAGCAGCGCCGGAACACCATCCTTGCCGAAGGCCCGTTCCAGGGCCTTGTAACGCCCGATCCGAAGCCCCAGCTCGCCGCGTTCCGCTTCCAGCTTTTTCTTGCGCTTGCGCAGGTCGTCCAGCACCGTGACCCTCTGGCGGGCCGCGCCGACCTCCTGGTTCAACTGGTTCTCGCGCTCCTGCAGGTCAAACAGGTTGCGTTCGGCGGCCTCCAGGTCAGGAGCCTGGGATTCGACCGCGGATAACGCAGAGACTGCTTCATCGTATTCCGCTTGCTGCTCCTGGATGGCTGCCTCCTGAGCACGGATGGTTGACCCCAGATTGGATATTTCATCATCAAGCGGCTTGAGTGCGGCACGGGCGGACTCGAGCGCCCGGTATTCGGACTCGGCGGGGCGGGTCTGAACCTCAGCCCGGCGGGTGGCATCGTGGGCGGCCGCATCATAGCCCAGGGCAGCCAGTTCTTTATCCACACCTGCCAGTCTCTTACGGGCCTGTACGGCGAAGCTTTCCTTTTCGAGCAATTTCGTGACCTCGACCAGGCGTTTCGCGCCGCTCTGCTCCCATTCACCAGATTGTTTCTGGAAGCTCGCCAGCCGTTCGGAAAGTTGGCTGATGGTGCTTGAGGCAATCAGACGGTCGTTGTCGGCGGAGGCGTAATTAGTGATCTGTAATTCGAAATTCGTTATTTGCTTTGTCAGTTCATCCATCGCTGACTTGTTGGTACGCCATTGGTCACCAAGTTGCCGGCCTTCGAGGTTGAGCTGCTCCAGCGTGGACTGGCGGTGTTCCGGGCTGAGCGATTGTCCACACAGCGGGCAAATCGCGCCCTCCGCTCCACTTAGTTTTTCAATGCGGCTTTTGAGTTCATCCATCTCGGTTTTCAGGGAGGAGTTCTCAGCGCGCAGTTCGGCCTGTTTTTCACGCCTCTCCTGGGTTTGCTTTTCCAGCGCAATGCGTTCGGCCAGTTTTGCCTCAGCTTGATCCAGCGCCTTTTTAGCTGTTGCCAATTCTTCCTGGTAGCCACCCCCCGCGGAGACCAGGCTGTCGATCACGGTACGCTGTTCCTCCAGGCCGGTCCTCTCTTGCTCCAGGCGGGCGCGTTCCGTTTCGATCTCGCGCAACAAGGGCTGGCGGCGCTGGTCATGTTCGCGGAAGCGCCCGGCTACCTGCTCCCATTTTTCCAGATCGAGACGGGCCATGAGCAAGGCCGCATAGGACCCTTCCACTTCGACGGCACGCTGTACCAGGTCCGCGTGGGTGCTGCGCTCGGCCTCTTTAGCGGCCAGCCGGGACTGCAGTCCGGCCAGGTTCACCTGCAAACGTTCCAGGGCCTCGCCCAGTTTGCGGACCAGCAAGCGCTGTTTGTCCAGGGCGAGGCGTAGCTGTTTGACATTGTCCAGCGCGACTTCCTGGACCTTACGGCTGGCCGCCAGTCCTTTAAGCTGACTGTCCAGTCCGGCCAGGTGCATTTTGCGGGATTCTTCCTCTCCCAGTTCGGCGTCAATCTCGGCCACGCGCCCGTCCACCGAGTCAAGCTCGCGTTCGATCCCTTTGCGGTGATCAGCGGCTCGTTCCCGGTAGATTTCCCAGGCTTCCAGCCCAAGGATGTTTCCCAGGATTTCCTTGCGGCGGGTGGGTGGCTGCTGGGCAAACTGGTCGGCCCGGCCTTGCAGGAAGAACGAGACGTTGACAAAGGTATCGTAGTCCAGGCGCAGGATCTGCTCGATGCGCGCCTGGGTATCCCGCAGGGTGCGTTCGGTGAGTGGTCTCCACTCGGCTGGCTGGTCACTGGCGGCTGGCTGTTGAATTTGGAATTCCAGTACGGTGGTCTTACTGCGTGCCAGCGACCGGATGACCCGGTAAACATTCGTCTCATAGGCGAAGGTGAAGACCACCTCCGCCGCCTTGGATTGCAGGTTGACGACCGCCTCGTCGCGTTTGCGTGCCTGGCCGAACAGCACCCAGGTCATTGCGTCCAGCAGGGAGGATTTGCCGGCCCCGTTCGAGCCGGAGATGCAGGCCAGGTCGAAGATGCTGAAATCCAGTTCGACCGGGTCACGGTAGGACAGGAAGCCGGAGAGTTTGAGATGCAGGGGAATCACGTGAGTATTTTATCATTCTCTTAGCGAGACCTCCGAGTTCTTGGAGAACTCGGGGGTCTAGGTTGCTTGCCCATCTCTCCGGCTGATGTTATCATAGCCAGATGTTCACGAATGCCTCCAGGCGCAACCGCATACGTTTGACCCTGGCGGTCGTCATCCTGGCGACCATTCCCTGCTATTGTCTTGGACTCATCCTGACGCAGCTTGGACCCATGCACAACGCGCCGACCGGGACGCCGACTCCGTCCCAGACCCAGCCTCCCACTGCCACGCCAACGGCAACGCCCACAACCACGCCCACCTGGACCTTGACTCCGACCTCCACCAGCACCTTGACGGCAACACCCAGCTTCACCAACACCCCCACCAACATCCCCAGCAACACCCCGACCATTACTCTCACTGCAACCCCATCGCCAACCTTTACATCGACCTATACCCCAACCCTTATACCACTGCCAACCCTGACTTCCTCACCTACAAATTCACCAACGTCAATCCCTTCGGATACACCGCTCCCTTCCGAAACACTCACTCCTTTTCAACCTTTATAAGTTGAGGCTGACCGAAACCCACCATGACAGAATTGCTCCCCTTTCTCAAAGACCTGATCTCCGCCCCCGGCCTTTCCGGCTACGAGGACCCGGCCGCCAAAATCATCGCAGATAAATGGCGGCCTTTTGTTGACGAAATCAGCCGTGGCAAACTCGGCTCGCTGCATGGACTGCGACGCGGCACCGGGCAGGAACCTCGCCCCTCCGTGATGGTCTCCACACATATGGATGCCATCGGCCTGATGGTGACCGGAATCAAGGACGGTTTCCTGCGCGTCACCAGGGTGGGTGGCGTGGACGCGCGCGTCCTACCCGGAACCGCGGTGACCGTATTTGCCACTGGGAAAAGCACCAGTGGTACAGGTGGCACGGGCACAGGGGCAAACGGCCGTTCGCCCCTACCCGGCGTGGTTGCCATGCCGTCCCCCCAGCTCCTGCCTGAGGAAATGCGGGAAGGACCGGTGGCGCTGGAGAACCTGTTCATCGATACCGGCCTGCTGTCGGGTAAGGTCGCGGAGTTGGTGCGCGTCGGCGACGTGGTCGCGTACGCCCAGCCGCCGGTTGAATTAAACGGCGAGACTCTTTCCGGCCATACGCTGGATAACCGCGCCTCGGTGGCTGCTCTGACCGTCTGCCTGGAGGAGCTGCAGACTCGCCCGCATGCCTGGGATGTGTGGGCGGTGGCCAGCTCGCAGGAGGAAGTCGGCGCGCTCGGGGCAGCCGGATCAACCTTCGAATTGCACCCAACGCTGGCGCTGGTCGTGGATGTGACCTTCGCCAAAGGCCCGGGTGCAGCCGATTGGGGTACCTTCCCGCTTGGCAAAGGCCCGACGATCGTCATGGGCGCAAATATGCACCCGGCTTTGCACAAGGCCATGAAGGAATTGGCCGATAAACTCGAAATTCCATACGCCCTCGAATATGCCCTCAGCCACTCCGGCACGGACGGCTGGGCCACCCAGGTGGCGGCAGAAGGGATCCCGACCATGCTGGTGGGCATCCCGCTGCGCTACATGCACACGCCGGTTGAAGTGGTGGCCATCAAGGACATCCAGCGTGCCGGACGCCTGCTGGCCGAGTTCATTGCCAGGCTGGGAGCGGACTTCATGGAAAAGATTGTCTGGGATAAGTGAGGGTAATCGGGATTCGGGATTCGGTATTTGGTATTCGGTATTCGGTATTCGGTATTTGGTATTCGGTAAGCGGTGTTCGGTAATTGGGATTCGGTAGTCGGAAGTCGGTAATCGGTAGTCGGTAGCCGGTAGTCGGAAAGCGGTGTTCATCACTTTTTTTCCTGAGGAATGATGTCAATAATTGGAAATGCTCAACTTAAACTGCTCGAAAAACTCTGCAACGCCTGCGCCGTCTCTGGAGACGAGGGCGAAGTGCGCAGTATCGTGCTCGAAGAGATCAAGGGCCAGGCTGAAGATGTCAAGGTGGACGCGCTCGGGAATGTGCTGGCAACAAAAAAAGGCACCGGCCAGAATCACTTGCGCGTGATGGTCTCCGCCCACATGGACGAAGTCGGCTTCATGCTGGTGGCCGATGACGGCGAGGGCTTGTTCCGCTTCGAGACCATCGGCGGCATGGATGTGCGCCAGCTACCCGGCAAGGCCGTGCTGGTCGGCCGGGAGCACGTACCCGGCGTGATCGGGGCACGCCCGATCCACCTGACCACCGCCGAGGAGCGCAAGCAGAAGATCCCGCTGGAGGCCCTGCGGATCGACACAGGTCCCGGCACCAGCAAAGCCAAGCTGGGTGAGTGGGCGACCTTCGCCACGCGCTTCCAGCGCAGCGGCCCCTCGCTGCTGGCCAAGGCGCTCGACAATCGCCTGGGGGTGGCCACGCTGATCGAACTGCTTAAGCACGCGCCGGCGGAGATTGACCTACTGGCGGCCTTCACCGTCCAGGAGGAGATTGGCCTGCGCGGCGCAAAAGTGGCCGCCTACGCCTTCAACCCGGATTTGGGAATAGCTGTGGACGCCACCCCGGCCAATGACCTGCCGGATTGGGAGGGCGAGGAGAACACCACCTACAACACGAAGCTCGGTTCCGGCCCGGCCATCTACGTTACCGATGGCGCCACTTACTCGGATCCGCGCCTGGTGCGCTGGCTGGTTGAGACGGCTGAGGCGGCCAGGATCCCCTACCAATTGCGCCAGCCGGGCGGGGGCGGGACGGACGCCGGAGCCATCCACAAAGCGCGTGCCGGGGTTCCGAGCGTCTCGGTTTCGGTGCCGCACCGCTACAGCCATACGGCCATATCGGTCGCACGTCTGGAAGATTGGAAAAACAGCCTGTCCCTGCTGCAAGCCGCCCTGACCCGTCTCACGCCGGAGCTCCTGATGTACGAGCGGGCATGATTCAACCGTATACACACCGCAAGAATTCACCGCAGAGCCCACTGAGAGCAAAGAGTTTTATTTATTTTTTCTCTGCGTTCTCAGCGTTCTCAGCGGTAAAATATTCTCTCTGCAGAACATACATCCATAACCATCCTGTCATCCAATGGTGAAAAAATGAAAAACCTGATCCAGAAACTAACTGAAACGTTCAGCCCTTCCGGTTACGAGTCTGCCATCCGGGAAGTCATTCGCGGCGAAGTGGAGGCGCTTGCCGACGAAGTGCGTGTGGACGCCCTGGGCAACCTGATCGTGCGGATAGGCGCCAAGGGCAGGAACGGCAAACGCATCATGCTGGCCGCCCACATGGACGAGATCGGCCTGATCGCCACGCATATCGACGAGCATGGCTTCATCCGTTTTACCAGCGTCGGCGGAGTCCTGCCGCACACCATGTTGAGTGGACGAATCCAATTCGCCAACGGCACACAGGGGGTGATCGGCCTGGAAAACTACTGGCATACAGACGAATTTCCCTCGCTGCGCGAGTGTTACATCGACGTCGGCGCGACCAGCGCCAAGGACTGCCCGGTCAAGGTCGGCGATGTGGCGGCTTTCCAGCGGCCTTTCCTCGACCTGGGCCGGCGGCTGGTGGCCAAGTCGATGGACGACCGGATCGGTTGCGCAGTGCTGATCGAGACCCTGCGTTCCCTGAAAACCTCGCCCCGCCCCGATAAGAACATTCGGGACTTTGCTGGAACCGGGACTACCTCGCCCCGTGCTGGAACCGGGACTACCTCGCCCCGTGCTGGAACCGGGACTACCTCGCCCCGTGTTGGAACCGGGACTACTTCGCCTCACGAGCTGGTTTTCGCCTTCACCACCCAGGAAGAAGTGGGAACGCGCGGGGCCGGCACTTCGGCCTTCGGGATCGACCCGGATATCGGCCTGGCAGTGGATGTCACCCTGACCGGCGACACCCCCAAAAGCAGGCCCATGGCAATCAGCCTGGGCAAAGGCCCGGCGGTCAAGGTCAAGGATTCGGGCATGCTATCTGACCCGCGCATCGTGGAATGGATGTGTTCTACTGCCGAAAGGAAGCGCATCCCCTACCAGCGCGAAGTGCTGGAGGGCGGCTCGACGGATGCCAGGGCGATCCAGATGACGCGCTCGGGCGTGCCGGTGGGATGTCTTTCCATTCCCTGCCGCTATGTGCATACCCCGTCCGAGATGGTGGATTATGAGGATGTCCAGAATTCCGTCAAACTTTTGACGGCCTTGTTAAATGGGCCGGTCAACTGGTAAAAAGAGAAAACGAAAAAATTGATATGACGAGCTTCGCTCGTCATATCAATTTTTTCAACCTTCCCCCTTCCCTGGGAAGGCTTTGTAAACAAGGATAAAGATGAACCCCATCGCTGAATTTGAGAAGCGCCTGCCGCAGAAAATGCGGACAGTTTTACGGAGCTTGCAGAGCCCGGCGGCCGTGCAGGAATACCTGGACAGCCTGCCGTATAAAGCCGAGGAGCTGGACCGTTCACCGCGGCGGGTGATGACAGATGGGCAGGCGCACTGCCTGGATGGGGGCATCTTCGCCGCCCTGGCGCTCTGGCGGATCGGCTTCCGCCCGCTGATCCTGGACCTGGTGCCAGCGCCCGGGAGTGACGATGACCACGTGCTGGCACTCTTCCAGGTGGAGGGAGCCTGGGGGGCGCTGGCCAAGTCGAACTATCCAGCCTTGCGCTACCGTGAGCCGGTCCACCGCAGCCTGCGCGAGCTGGCAATGACCTACTTCGAGTTCTTTTTCAACCTGCAGAGGGAAAAGACCCTGCGGGCCCATACCCGCCCGTTGGACCTTTCCCGCTTCGAGGACCCGAGCTGGATGTGGGATGAAGATGGCATCAAGAAGATCTCAAAACGGCTGTACAGCCTGAAGCCGATCCCGCTCATTTCGGAAGCCCGCACAGCGCGGTTGAACGTGGTGGACGAGCGCTCATATAAGGCCGGCACATATGGGACGGATTTTAGCTGGGCGTACGGGGAGAGACCCGAGAGTCTGGATGAGGATTAAACTCAAAGAATTTAACACAAAGGTCACTAAGTTTCACGAAGGTTCACGAAGGTTTTTATTGGACTTCCTTAGTGGTACTTCGTGTACTTTGTGGGTAGATTCTTTCTTTTCCAGACCGTTCGGGCCGGGGAGAAGAGGTTTATTTTCGGTTTTTAAGGTTCAGGGTATCCCCTATCGGGGACGAAATCCCTTGGCGGGGACAAGATCC
>Ga0315275_10001826_pt1 | contig 18997 bp, 19 predicted proteins | sample YL17G03_0_MG_FD_205557 | JGI IMG/M metagenome (GOLD analysis project Ga0315275, IMG submission 205557) | Sediment microbial communities from Yellowstone Lake, YNP, Wyoming, USA - YL17G03_0 | ecosystem: Environmental > Aquatic > Freshwater > Lake > Sediment | place: USA: Wyoming | collected...
GTGGGTGGTCTGTATGGCAGGTTAGATCCTGAAGGATCCATTAGAATTCTGAAGAAGAACCTCATCCCACTGGAATTATAGGATCTGTATCTCTCATAGCGGGAGAAAAGAGGAAAATGGAAATCCAAAGATTGGCAGACCAAATTGATAGGCTGATAACGCTCGATCTATCCTTCCGGGGGGTGATCGATACCCTTTACCCTCCTGCGAGAAAGAAGGCCGGAGAACCTCTGGCCATGAAAGCCGCCAAAGAATTGCGGCGCATTTTAAAGGCAAAGGATATCGTATTTATAGCAACGGGGTGGCCCGATCGGCCCCATATCTCTCCGGAAATCGCCGAGACGGATGGCCCTCCCGGCGCGGCCGCACTCGGAAGGGCTTTGCATCGTGGTCTTAAAGTGATTCCCTTTTTCTTGATCGAAGAGAATCTGGTTGGCCCCATGGAAATGGTGGTTCAATCGGCAGGCTTTCGTGTACTGTCTCCGAGGAAGGCAATCGCCGCAGCAGATTCTCCCTCAGCCCTTCATGCGGCAGCCGTCTTAGGATTTCCTGCAGAGCCCAAACGGGCAAGGAGAAAAGCGATTTCCCTTATGAACACATTCGGACCCTCCGCTGTGATTGCCATCGAAAAAGGGGGGATGAACGAGAAAGGAATTGTTCATACCAGCCGAGGGCATGATACGACCGAACATATGGCTAAGATTGACTTCTTAATGGAAGAGGCAATTCATAGGAAGGTCTGGACTCTTGGCATTGGTGACGGTGGAAATGAAATCGGCATGGGAAATATCCGGGAGGAGATCAGAGAGAGACTGCCTTTTGGTGATAAGTGCCTTTGCCCATGTGGTTCAGGAATTTCTCCGGTTACACAAACCGACTTGCTGGTCACGGCTACGGTATCCAACTGGGGGGCCTACGGAGTATGCGCATGTTTGGCTATTTTGCTAAGAAACCCGGATATTCTCCATGATCCTGAAATGGAAAGATGGATCCTTGAACACGCCTCCCAAGCAGGGTTTATTGATGGGATCAGTGGATTCGTAGAGCCAGGGGCAGATGGATTAACGGCTGAAGTCCATTGCCAAATCATCTCTCTTCTAAAAGTCATCGTTGAAAGAGGTTGCTGTTAGTGATGCGAAAGGCAGACAGAATTGCAGGCATCCTTTTTATTATTATATCGATGATATTTGGAGTCCAGGCATTGAAACTCCGGGGTCCCATTGGAGGAAGGGGAATCGGTCCCGGGGGAGTTCCTCTTGCCATATCAGGAGGTTTGCTATTATGTGGGATCATCTTGATTTATCGATCCACCAAAGGGAAGAGCGCGGACGGAAGTCATTCATTAATATGGCCTCATTTCAAAAGAGAAAGAAATTTCTACATTGTGCTTTTAGCTTCCTTTGCATACCCTGTGCTCATCTATATCTTTGGTTTCATCCTCTGCACGTTTTTATTCCTTTCCCTCTTGATCAAGGTTTTAGGCAAGTTCCGCTGGCGATCTGTAATTCTGATCTCCGTATCATCCACGGTCTTTCTGTATTATGCCTTTAAGGTCTGGTTTTATATGCCATTCCCTAAAGGATTGTTCTGGTAGTTTTTCACATGAGGTAGGAAGGAGTATCCATGAGCGCTTTGTCTGACCTGTTTGCTGGTTTCAGCGTGGCACTCACGTTCCACAACCTTCTTTACTGCTTGATCGGAAGCATCATGGGTACATTGGTAGGAGTCCTTCCGGGAATAGGCCCTACTTCCGCCATCGCGATCCTTTTACCCATTACCTCATTTTTACCACCCATGCCTGCGATCATCATGCTGGCAGGGATCTATTACGGTGCCATGTATGGTGGTTCGACGACTTCCATCCTTCTGAACATACCGGGGGAAGTGGCATCCGTACCTACTTGCCTGGATGGGTATGAGATGGCAAAGCAGGGAAGAGCTGGACCTGCCCTGGCCATTTCTGCCATTTCATCTTTTTTTGCGGGAACGATAAGCCTCATAGGACTAACCTTCTTTGCCCCCACACTTGCAGATGCCGCTCTCGTATTTGGCCCCCCAGAATATTTTGCTTTAATGGTCTTTGCACTGACGATGGTGATTAATCTATCCGGAAAGGACATCATTAAAGGTTTTGTTTCAGCTCTGATTGGTTTTTTGATCGCTGCGATTGGCCTTGATGCAGTGAGCGGCAGCGCCCGGTTTACCTTCGGTAGCATCGAACTGATGGGCGGGATCGATTTTATATCGGTGATTATTGGACTATTTGCTGTGGCTGAGATACTGGTGAGCATGGAGGAATCTGTCGTTGCCGTTTTTCCTGGAAAGATCAAAGGCCTCATGCCCACCCTCCATGACCTCAAAACCTGCCTGGGGACAATGGTGAGAGCGACATTTATTGGTTTTTTTCTCGGACTTCTACCAGGACTTTCAACCGGCATAACCGCTTTCATGGCATATGATGTGGAAAAAAGAGTATCTAAACATCCGGAACGATTTGGGAAAGGGGCAATAGAAGGTGTAGCTGCTCCAGAAGGAGCTAATAATTCGGCTACGAGTGGGGCCTTCGTTCCATTGCTCTGCCTCGGCATACCACCAGGACCTGCCCTTGCGGTTTTATTGGGAGCATTCATGATCTATGGGCTTCAACCAGGGCCCCTCCTTTTTGAACATCATAGTGGCTTTGCATGGGGGCTTATTGCCAGTATGTATATAGGGAATGCGATGCTTCTCGTCTTGAATCTTCCTCTTGTTGGGATATGGGTGAAGGTATGCAAGATACCCTATGCCATTCTTTCCCCGCTGGTCTTGATCTTTTCATTCATCGGGGCATTCAGTGTAAGAAACAGTATGTTTGATATATGGCTTACGATTATTTTTGGGGGGATAGGCTACTTAATGAAAAAGTTAAATTACCCTTCGGCGCCATTGGTTCTTACCATCGTTTTGGCAGCAAGGTTAGAGGGCTCTCTCAGAGAATCACTCAATATGTCGATGGGTAACCCTTCCATATTGTTTAATCGGCCCATCTCATTAGGATTGATCATCCTGGCCATCCTTTTTACCTTTATCTCCTTCTGGGCAAGGGCAAAACATCTGAGGGTGATGGAGGTGGCTGTGGAAGATCAAGGTTAGATGAATTTAGAAAATAGCACATTCATAAAAAAGGAAGGAGGACAATACCATGAAAGGCCTAAGTAAAACATTTTTATCCACTCTTATTGCGCTGTTCATTCTTTTTTGCCCTGTCTTTGCCGGGTCTCAGGGAGTCTCCCAATACCCTACAAAGGCGATCGACTTGATCATTGCCTTTGGACCAGGTACGGGTTTTGATACTACAGCGCGGATGATCGCAGCTCACCTCTCAAAAAAATGGGGTGTTCCCATCAACCCTGTAAACATGACGGGCGGATCGGGTGTTACAGCCCTAAACCGAGTCCTTCGATCAACCCCGGACGGTTACATGATGTTTCTGGACGGACATGTTCTGAGTTCGATGTTATTTGCAATACAAGCGGACTTACCTTTTAAATTGAATGAAAGGACGTTTATCGCACAGATGACCATGGAACCTGTCTTTTTTGTGGTCAATGCAAATTCTCCATGGAAGACGCTCAGGGAAGCACTTGACTTTGCCCGAAAGGAGTCTGCCAATTTTCGATGGGGAGGAGGAGCCCTCGGCTCATTGAATAATTTTTCAATAAGTCAGTTACTGGCAACGGCAGGGATAGATCCGAACTCGACGGCGAGGGTCATTTTTGAACAGGGAAATGTGGCAGCATTGCAGGCCCTATTAGGGGGACATGTTCAGTTTGGGATTGTAACGACTTCCGATATGGAACGATTGGGGAGCGCCGGGAAGGTCAGAGGACTTGCTGTCACATCGCCTGAACGTCTAAAAGATTTTCCGGATATTCCAACCACGAAAGAAGCTGGAGTTCCGGGATCAAATATCATTGGATGGTATGGCATCTCAGGGCCGCCTAATCTACCTCCTCAGATTATCAACACATGGAGTAAGGGACTGGAAGATTCCACTAAAGATGCAGAATTTCTTACACAGGCTGTAAAATTGAAGAAATATTTCGCCTATCTGCCACCTAAGGAAACAAGGGACATGGTGAATGCCGAATATGAAAAATACCTTACTCTGGCAAAACAGATCGGATTGAGGAAATAATGACGATTGATGAAATCCAAAAAGAGATTGTGGGGCTGGAGCAGGAGACCCGTATGGTCCTGGCTGCGCTTAAGGCCCGCCTTCCTGTCATGCTCGAAGGGGATGCAGGCACAGGGAAGACAGAACTGGCCAAAGTTGTGGGCAGGGCTCTTCAGCAGGAAATCTTCCGGGTGGATGGGGATGCGGAATTGACGGCCCTTAAGCTTCAGGGATGGTTTGATCCTCCCTTTGTCCTGCAAAAGGGCTACCAATGGGAGACCTTCATCCCCGGTCCCCTAACCTCAGCCATGCTGCAGGGAGGGGTCTTCTTCTTTAATGAAGTCAACCGTGCCCCCTCCGAAAGTCTCAATGCCGTCCTCAGCGCCCTGGATGAAAGGATATTGAACATCCCGAGACTTGCAGCCATACAAGCCAAGGAATCGTTTGTCTCCATCTTCACCCTGAATCCCTATGACAGGATCGGGACCAACCCCTTACCCAAGGCCTTTTATGATCGTTGTGTCTGGATCTACTTGGACCACCAGCCCTTGGAGAAGGCCATCGAAATTGTCCGAAGGAGAACGGAAGAAAAAGATGCCGAGCTCATTCGATCGATTTGTCGGATCGTAGAGACGACACGAAACCATCCTTTGATAGAGAGAGGGGCTTCTGTCAGGGCGGCCATCCATATCATTCGGATGATCCAATCCTTGCGGGAAGGGGAAAATGCCCTTATCCCGGAGGAGATCGAGTATCTCTGCGTGATGGCGTTATCCAAGAACGTCAAACCCACCTACGATACCGCCAAGAGCCCTGAGGAATTGGTAAAAGAAATCGTCGAGGAGGTGATGTCAAAAAAAAAACCTTTCATCCTTTAAGAGATTCGCCCCGCAAGGTTGATCATTTCAAAAGCTCTCCCCCTCCTCCGGATATGATCTCCATGGGAGAACAGGCCTTGATGGAGGGGAAGGGCCGAAGCCTGAAAGAGATCTCCGAAATGAACCCGAAACTGGCGGGACGGCTTGTTGAAAAGGCCGGAAAATTCATCAACACTTACTGGAGCCATCTCAGCAGCCATGACTTGATCCAGGTTTACCGGAATATCCGGTCGATTACGCAGAAAGAAGAGCGGCGGAGACTGTTGGAATATCTGGTCCCAAGGGTCACTCTGGAAGGACACCGACTTTATGATGCAGGGTTGAAGATCAAGATGAATGAAGTGAGACCCTACCGGCCAGGCGAAGAATGGGACCCTGATGCAACCCTCGAATCCATGTTCTCATCAGGGACCTTGTATCCCCAGCACCTTTGCTATGAACTGATCCGGGCTCAAAGGAAGAGTCGAACCAAGCGCGCCTTTGTGGTGATTGCAGACAAGAGCTCCAGCCTGACCGATTGGATCCATCTGGTTGCTGTTGGAACGGGAATGATCGCCTATGCCGCCCAGTGGGACTTGATCTCGGTCATCGTTTTTGACAAAGAGGTCCAGTTTCTAAAACACTTTCATGAAGCCAAAGACCTTGGAAGGGTCATCGAGCAGATGATCGATATGGATTCGGGTGGAGCCACGGATCTCTTTAAGCCCCTTGAGGCGACGAGAAAAGAATTGGCCTCCATTCCTCTCTTTACGAAGAAGCGGGCCATTCTCGTGAGCGACTGCATCCCTACCATGGGGAGAGACCCCCTTGATATAGCCTCTCAATTCGAATCACTCAATATCTTCTACTTTCCTCATCAGGAGGGAATGAAGCAGATGGGGCTGATTCAAAAGTTTAAAAGGTTACCGAATGTCCATATCTTTCCAATAAACCGGCACGAGGATTTCACTCATGGGATTTATGAGGTGTTTACGCAGTAACATACATACTTTAAAGTTCCCCTCACCCTTCCCTCTCCCCACCGGGGAGAGAGGAAGGGTGAGGGGGTTCGAAAGGAGGATGAAGATGAAAAGGTGGATCTTAATTCTGGCTGCTTTATTCTTTTCAATTCCTTCCATGGCCTTCTCACAGGATAAGACGTTGGTCGTGGGTATCATGAGCACGGTCCTCTCCCTTGACCCTGCCAATCACAGGGACAGAGTTACAGAAACCGTGATCCGGAACATGTTTGACGGTCTTGTCACCCGGACTCCCGACGGCAGGATTGTGTCAGAAATTGCGGAGTCCTGGAAGAATCCAAGCCCCACGGTCTGGGAATTCAAAATCAGAAAAGGCATCACCTTTCACAATGGGGACCCTCTCACCGCCGATGATGTAAAGTTCACTTTTGATCGCATCATCACGGAGAACGCGATCGATGGCAAAACAGCCATGAGGAAAGGATTGATTGACCCCCTTCAGAAGGTGGATAAAATCGATGACTATACCATCCAATTCAATTTGAACTCGCCATGGCCCATCCTGCTGGCCATGCTCCCGCACCAGCAGATCATTCCCAAGAAATATTTTGAAAGTGTTGGGACAAAAGGATTTTTGGCGAAACCCATCGGCGCCGGACCCTTCAGATTTGTGGAGGGAAGATTGGATGAGCGAATCGTGATGGAACGATATGACAAATACTATGGAGGCTCTCCAGAGATTAAGCCTGTCGGACCCCCTCCTCTGAAAAGGGTCATTTTCGAGGTGATTCCAGAGACGGCCACTCGGATTGCGGCGCTTCAGGCCGGGAAAGTCCATATCATTCAGAATGTTCCTTCTCACATGGTCGAAACCCTTAAGAGGGACTCCAATGTCGTCGTCAAGACGGCTCTTGGCACGAGGGTCCACATGTTTGAGATGAATGTAAACCAGGCTCCCTTCAACGACGTCAGGGTAAGAATGGCCATGAACCATGCCGTCAACATGGACATCATTGTTGAGAAAATCTTGGGCGGTTTCGCAAAGAGGATGGCTGGGGCGATTCTTCCGCATGGGCTCTATTTCAATGAAGCGCTTAAACCGTATAAACATGATCCCGCCCTTGCAAAAAAACTCCTTGCAGAGGCCGGCCATTCCAAGGGATTTCCTCTGGTTATTGACACCATCGATACGTATAAAGAGGTCTGTGAAGCAACGGCACAGCAGTTCAGGGCGGTTGGGATAGAAGCCTCTGTTAGGATCTGGGACTGGGGGGTACTCAGACCCCTGGCCTTAAACGGTGAGAGGAAGATCGTTTTTCAGAGCTGGGGTAATTCGACCCTTCATCCTTATGACCTGCTGAACCCGAAACTGATGAGCAAGGACAGAGGAAATTACTCCCAATTCTCAAACCCCGAGCTTGACGATCTCCTGAAGAAAGGAGGCGTCGAAACCAATCCGGATAAGGCGAAAGAGATCTACCTCAGAGCCCAATACCTTATTTACAACGAAGCGCCCTGGGTATTCGGATACGTCCCCATGGAGATCGAGGCCTGTTCCAAAAATGTAGAAAACTGGGTCCCCAGTTCCGACAGCCGGATCAATCTCCACCGGGTTTCATTGAAGTAATTCAATCTATTGATTTGGGAACCCACCCCCGGCCCTTCTTTGGAAAAGGGGGACCCGGGGGATCGTGGCCAAGCGTATGCGATTCGTTAAAATCATCGAGAGAATTCTTGCGGCAATCCCTGTGATGCTGGGCGTGGCCGTCATGGTCTTTGCCTTCATGCGGCTAACACCTGGCGATCCCGTCGATTTAATGATGGGAGAAGCGGGGGTTGTCTCCAAGGCAGAGATCCAGACGATTCGTGAACAATTTAAGCTTGACCAACCCCTGCCCACGCAGCTCTTCCACTACCTGTCAGGTCTCGTAAGGGGTGATCTGGGGACTTCCTTCAAGAAAAAAGAACCCGTGGGCAAACTCATCTTCGACCGGTTTCCCGCCACCATGGAACTCGCTCTGGGCTCTCTTCTCCTGGGCCTGGCGATGGGCATACCCATCGGTATCTGGTCCGCAGTCAAACAGTCTTCGGCCCTCGACCGGATCAGCATGTTGGGCGCTTTTTTCGGGATATCCATGCCCCCGTTCTGGCTGGGATTAATCCTGATCATCTTCTTTTCTGCCACCCTGGGTTGGCTTCCTGTCTCGGGCAGAATTACCTATGGACTGGCGCCCACAAGCATTACGGGAATGTATATGGTGGATAGCCTTTTGACCGGCCGGATGGATTCCTTTCTTTCCTCCCTGGAACATCTCCTTCTTCCTTCAGTGACCCTGGGCCTGGCCCTTGCTTCCATCATTGCAAGGATCATGAGGTCAAGCATGCTGGAAGTGATGAGGCAGGATTACGTCACCCTCGCCCGGGCAAAGGGAAATCGTGAATTTATCGTTGTTCATAAACATGCCTTGAGAAACGCCCTGATCCCGACGGTGACCGTCGTTGGGATTCAAATCGGTGTCCTGCTCGGGGGCAACATGATCGTCGAGTCCGTTTTTGGCTGGCCGGGAATCGGGAGGCTTGCCGTTGACGCGATTTTCGCCAGAGACTATCCCCTTGTCCAGGGGGTCGTCATTATCTATTCCCTCACCTATGTGATGGCAAACCTGGCGGTGGACATCTTGTATACGTTTCTCAATCCAAAAATCACCTTGTAATCCCCCCTCACCCCTCCCAAAAAAAGGGGGGGCGCCGGACGGATCGGGGGATTTGAAGGATTCGCCGACTTCGGAAGCGTAGAAGCATAGAAGACCGATGCAGAATAGAACTTATTTCCTCAAAATCAGGCTCCGACTTTTTTTTCAGAATCTGTGGGATATCCTCGTCCGGTTGATCGCCCACCGAACAGCCCTTCTTGGAGGAATCCTTATTTGCCTCTTTCTGATCATGGCTTTCATTGCTTCCTGGATCGTCCCACAAAACCCATTCGAAGGCGACCTTTTCCAGAGACTGACCCCACCCTTCTGGAAAACCGGAAAGATGACCTTTCTGCTCGGAGGAGATGAGCTGGGCCGGGATATTTTATCGCGGATCATCTATGGAAGCCGAATTTCCATCTGGATTGGTTTCCTCTCTGTAGGGATCTCGATGCTGGCCGGAGCCCTCCTGGGCGCTTTTGCAGGTTACTACAGAGGGCTCTTTGATGAGCTCCTCTCCAGGTTTTCAGAGATCCTCCTGGCCTTCCCCTTTCTGATCTTTGCCATAGGGGTCATGGCCATGATGGGTCCCGGATTCTGGAATCTCATTTTTGCCCTCACGTTTAAGGGATGGGTCGAGTTCTTCCGTTTGATCCGGGGTGAGGTTCTGTCTGAAACCACGAGGGAATATGTCGAAGCGGCCCGGGCCGCAGGTCAAAAAAACTGGGTGATCATCCTAAGGGAGATTCTCCCGAATGTCATCCATTCGCTCATCGTTCTGGGGACCCTAAGATTAGGATACATGATCATAATGGAGGCTTCGTTAAGCTTTCTTGGGCTAGGGATCCAACCCCCGACACCCGCCTGGGGATCGATGGTAAATTCAGGACGACCCTATATGCTCAATGCCTGGTGGATATCCACCTTCCCGGGGATTGCCCTTCTCATGCTGGTTTTAAGCATCAACCTCCTTGGGGAGGGATTGCGCGACATTCTCGATCCTCGCCTCAAGATCGATTGAGATGAAATGGAACAGAAGCTTTGCCTCGAAATCAATCATCTGTCCACCCTTTTTAAAACCAGGAAAGGTGTGGTCAAGGCCGTGAATGACCTCAGCCTGAAGGTAGGCAGGGGAGAACTGCTCGGTCTCGTGGGTGAATCAGGGTGTGGCAAGAGCGTTACCCTGCTCTCGATTCTGAGACTCATTGCCTACCCAGGGGAGATTACCCATGGCAGCCTCTTATTTGAGGGAGAGGATCTTCTCAAAAAGAGTCCCTCGGGGATCAGAAAGATCAGAGGGAGGAAGATTTCCATGGTCTTTCAGGATCCCATGACAACCCTCAATCCGGTGTTCAAAGTGGGAGAACAGATTCGGGAGTCCCTTGTCATTCATCGTCTCTTTCATTCAGAAAAGGGATCGGGTTTTCTCGGCCACTTATTTGATGGGCAGCGGAAGAAAAAAGAATACAGGCGGGCCATTGAGCTGATGGAGCAGGTCGGGATCTCATCGCCAGAGGCTCGGTATTTCGAATTTCCTCACCAATTCAGTGGCGGGATGCAGCAGAGGGGGCTCATTGCCATTGCCCTGGCCTGTAATCCCTCTCTGATCCTTGCAGATGAGCCTACGACGGCTCTGGATGTAACCATCCAGGCCCAGATTTTAGAGCTGCTCAAGAAAATCAATCAGGAGCGAAATACCAGCATCGTTCTCGTCACCCATAACCTCGGAGTGGCCAGCGAATTCTGTCACAGGATCGCTGTCATGTATGCGGGCAGGATCGTGGAGATAGGGAAGGTAGATGATGTCATCCAAAATCCTTTGCATCCTTACACCCAGGGATTGCTGAACTCGATTCCCCGCATTACCAAAGAACCTCAAAAGATCGAACCCATTCCCGGAAATGTGCCCGATCTGATCGATCTTCCCGAGGGGTGCGCCTTTATGCCAAGATGCACCTGGTCAAAAGATCATTGCCATGAAGTGCCCGAATGGAAGGAAATGGATGAAGACCACTTCGTGAGGTGCTTTCTCTATCAACCCTTCGACTCCCCAGCATGAATGTTGGGGGTTGCTCAGGGTTGATCCTGAGCGGCGCCGAACGGATCAACCATGGAAACGCTGATTCAAGCAACCCATATCAAAAAATATTTTTTGATCCGCAGATCCTTTCTTTCAAAGGTCCTTGCCGGAAAGAAGGACGATCTGGTCAGGGCCGTGGATGGGGTTGATCTCCAGATCCAAAAAGGCGAGACCTTTGGTCTGGTGGGAGAATCAGGATGCGGAAAAACCACCCTGGGCCGGGTACTCGTTAAACTCTATGAACCCACCGAGGGAGAAATCCTCTTCCAGGGAAAGAAAATAGACCGAGATGGGGATGGAATCCTGAAGTTCAGACGGAAGGCCCAGATCGTCTTCCAGAATCCCTATGCCTCGCTTAACCCGCGAAAGACGGTAAGGGACATCCTTTCTGTACCGCTGAAAAGCAGAGGGATGAACAATCCCTTTGAACGGGAGGAAGCGACCCTCTCGCTTCTCAAAAAAGTCGGATTAAACGAGAGGCATATCGATAACTACCCTCATCAGTTCAGCGGGGGGCAGAGGCAGCGCATCAGCATCGCGCGGGCTTTGGCAATCAACCCTATCTTTATCGTTGCCGATGAGCCGGTCTCGTCCCTCGATGTCTCCATTCAGGCCCAGATCATCAATCTCCTCAATGAATTGAAGGAGGAGCTCAAACTGACCTTTCTCTTTATCGCCCATGATCTGAGCGTCATCTATTATATGAGCGACCGGGTTGGGATCATGTATCTTGGAAAGATGGTGGAGATGGGAAATACCCGCGAGATCTTCGATCATCCCCTGCATCCTTATACTCAGGCCCTTCTCTCAGCCGTTCCAGTCGTCAAAAAGGCAGACAGGCGTTCTCGCATCATCCTCGAAGGAACCCCTCCCAGCCCCATTCATCCCCCTTCGGGCTGCCGGTTCCATACCCGGTGTTTTTTGAAAAAAGGGAAGATCTGTGAGGAAGAAGAACCCGGGTTTCGTTTCAGTCAGGACGGACATAAGGTGGCGTGCCATCTCTACTGATTTCGGATTGCAGATTGTGGATTTCGGAGTCAAACCATTGATGACCGAATTAACCGGAAGCCATTATGAAATGGGAAAACAACACGGGCAGAAACTGCTTCAATATCGAGCTGCCATTTCAGATCTCATTGAGGCTCACCAGAAAAAGATCGAAACGTATCCTCAGGGGGCGATCTCTGAGATAATGAAAGAGATGAGGGATGTCCTCTCTCTTCATTCACCCCAGACCCTTGACATGATTCATGGAATTGCAGATGGCTTCGGACTCCCCCGGAACGACCTCCTATCGATGATGATGGGCTCTTATTACGAGGATAAACTAACATCCCTGGCAGACATGGGTTTTCAAGAAATCGGATGCACCACCTGGGCTTATTCCGGGGAAAAGAAACATGAGGAAAGAATTCTTCTGGCCAAGAACAGGGATTATCTCATCTCTCACAGAGACCTTCAGATCATCTTCAGATCTAAGCCGGACAAAGGAAATGAATACTTTTCAATCAATAGCATTGGAGCGTGTAACGTCTTTTCAAGTGGAATGAATAAGGAAGGATTGGCCATTGTAGATACGAGGGTCCCCTCCTTTGATGCGGGGCCGGGGCTGCCCCGGTTTTCGCTCATGATGCATATCCTCGAAAATTTCAGATATGTTGATGAAGCGGTGGATTATCTGAAATCTGTCCCTCGAATGGGAGGAGGAAACCTGGTCCTTGCGGACGTGAATGGGACTATAGGGAGCGCGGAAGTCGGATATCAGAATGCTGATCTCCTTCAAAGCGATCATGGTTTTCTCGTCTGCACGAACCATTTTGAAGGCCCTTCCATGCAGAAACACTATAGGCAAAAGGATGGAATGAAGGAGAAAGATTCAAAATCGAGATACAGGGAGGTATCCAGAAGGCTATCCAATTGGAAGGATGGGATCCATTTTAATCAAGTCAAGGAGCTAATGGCTTTCCATGCAGAAGCGTTTAGTATTTGTAACCACGGCGGCTTGAATCGCTCCGAGGTCACATCAACCATTTCCTCCACTCTCTTCCTCCCCGGAAAAAAAGGGTTCTACTTTTGCCAGGGGTTTCCTTGCACAACTCCGTACGAATGGATCTCGTTTAAATCGGATAAGGAATAAATGAAATCAGATCAAACCCGGTGGGATAAACGATTCAAAGGCAAGGGTTTTGCTCTCGGAAAGGAACCCAATCCTTTTCTCAAGAAGCATCTTCGATACCTTCCAAAGGGTAAAGCCTTTGATATTGCCGCAGGTGAAGGACGAAATGCCGTCTTCTTAGCCCAGCATGGATTCGATGTGGATGCGATCGATATCTCGGAGAAGGGGCTAAAGAAGGCACGCCAGTTGGCCAGGAAGATGGGAGTTAAGATTCAGACCATCCTCTCCGATCTTGACGATCACCCGATTAAAAGAGAAGAATACGACCTGATTGCAGACTTTTATTTTCTTAAACGGGGCCTCGTCCCGAGAATAAAAAAAGGATTGAGAAGAGGAGGGAGGATCATCTTTGAAACCTATACCCTCGAACATCGAGCACTGGGGACAGAGGGCCCCAGGCAGGCCAAATACTTTCTAAGGCCGAACGAGCTTCTCCGACTGTTTAGTGATTTTCGTATTCTATTCTATCGCGAGGGGATTTTTAGAGAGGGAGGGAAAAGGAAGGCTGTTGCCAGCCTTATCGCCGAAAAAACTTGAAGACGCATGGAGCAGAGGGCAGAGGGCATAGTGCATGGCGAAACAAAACTTCTTAAGGAATTTTATCCTTTGCTCTATGCCCTATGCCCTCTGCCCTTTGCAGCTTTACAGGATATAGCCCAGTCCCCAGTAGAGGGCCATCCCCAGCAGGACCGATCCCCAGAGGCTTTTCACTTTGTAAGCAAAGATAAAAACAGGGAAGGCCGCAAAAAGGAAGTGGGGCTCGATTCCTACCCTTCCCTGGTCTGTGGAGAAAAGAATGGGAAAGACGATGGCGCTCAAAATGGCAGCGGGAATGTAATCTAATCCCATCCTCACCTTTTCTGGAATGACCCTCCGGGTCAGGAAGGCCATCGGAAAGAACCGGGGGAGAAAGGTAACCACTGCCATTCCTATAATAAGCCCTAACATCTCGTGCCTCATTCGTTTCTCCTGAATCTTTCGATCACATTCTTAAATCTTCTGTAGCCGCAGGCTTTAGCCTGCGTCAACCTGCAAGAACATTACCAAATTCGCAACCTGAAGGTTGCGGCTACAAAGGGTTGCCCTTTCTTTTTTTTCGCTTTCTTCCGTTCAGTTCAATGAATAGGCCTGCAATCGATGCAAGAAGGGCGGCCCCGATGATGTACCAGTTGCCTGGTAATAATGCTTTGAAAAGAAGCGAAATAGTGGCAGCCAATCCCATGACCCAGAAATGGATCTTACTTTTCAACTGAAGCACAAGAAGGCAGATAAAGAGGGCAGGAAGGGCAAATGGAATACCATAAGCTGAGCTATTAATGAGAGACCCGAATAAGGCTCCTCCCACGGAACCGCTGATCCATGCGAGTTGAGACGTTACCTGGAGGGCAAAAAGGTATCGAGGTCGATTTGAAACCTTAGAAGGATCCGCCATGGCAACAGCAAAGGATTCGTCCGTCAGTTGGGCGGATAAAAGACCGAGGGTTCGAAGGGAATTCCCGTTAAAGTAGAGGGAAAGAGTGGAACTCATCAGGAGATGCCGGAGGTTGATAAAAAAGGTCGTAAGAACGATCGGAACCCAGGGGATCCCTTTCGAGATCATCTCGACGGCAATGAATTGGCTTGCACCCGCATAGACAAGAAGGCTCATCGAGCCTGATTCAAGAGGGCTAAGACCCGCCTGGCGGGCCAATACGCCAAATGCCATTCCTACCGGAAGGTATCCCAAGACGATGGGAAGGGCCGCTTTGACACCTTCCTTAAGTTGGTTGTCACGCATTATTCAATTTCCGATTCCCCTCACCCTTCCCCTCTCCCCAGCGGGGAGAGGGAGAGGGTGAGGGGGCAATCTAAACTTTATTCTTGAAATTTTCTTTGGTGCGATTGAAATAACCGAACTGGAGGTTAGGAAATTCCTTTTTCAGAAGGTCCACCATTTTAGAGATTCCGACCCCGTTTCCTTTTCCCATGGCCTTGAGATAGAGGTCAGGGTCAATATTGAGATTTCGCATCTGAATGAGATCGAGGCATGTCTTCCTGATTAACTTGACCAATCCCTCTATCTCCTCCTCTCGATCCGTAAACCCTGGAAAGACAAGCAGGTTGATGGAGGTATAGAGTCCCTTCTCTTTCGCTGCGATCAGAGAATCGACGATCGTTCGAAGCGTAAACCCTTTGGGGTGGTGGTAGCGTCTAAAATAATGGGAATGAGGACTGTTGAGAGTAACGCGAATGCTGTCGAGCCCTGCGTCACACAGCTTCTTCACCTTCTCTGGCAAGCTTCCATTGGTATTCAGGTTGATCGTCCCCCGATCCGTTTTTCCCCGCATCTGCCGGATCGACTTTTCCAAGAGACGCCATTGCATCAAGGGCTCCCCTTCACAGCCTTGGCCGAAACTGACAATCGGGTCCTCCGCCTCTTCCAGATGGGGCAAGGCGACCCCTAAGACTTCATCGACCGTGGGAACAAAGTCTATCCGTTCCTGGGAGGCCGGGCAGCACTCAGAAGGTTGCAGCGAAATGCAGCCAATGCATTCTGCGTTACAGGTTGGGGAAGTAGGGAGCGGGCACTCCCACCTTCTGAAGAAAACATTCTTCGCTGCAAAACAGTGATACTCAAGGGCACATCTCGAAAGCTGTCTGAGAAGTCGGTTTTGGGGATCTTTCTCTATAGAATGGCCAACCTTTTTTGCCAATAAACGGTCATTTTGAAAGTATTTTGGGTTCCAATGGGGGCTGGGATCGATCAGTAACCCCGTCGCCCAAAATTGACCACTTTTCCATCCTACGGAACTGTAGGCCCAGAGTGGGAGATAGGGTGCTTTTGGCGTGGATCGAGTTGCAGGAAGCAGAGAGCGGATATATCCCGGAGGAAGAAAGGCCGCGACGGCAGTGCATTCAACCTCCTTTCCGCCAACCTGAACCTTCTCGGAGGGTACGAATGCCCCTCCTTCCTCATCCCATCCAATGGGAATCCTTCCGGGCATCGAAAATAACTGACTTCCTTGCGGCAGGGGAACAAGCTCCGAAGGGTGAGGCAGGTCCATCCGGTCTCCGGAACGGCCAGCCAATTTCAAACGAGGGTGATCAAGGATTTTGCCCTCAGGCCCTGAGAAGATGAGATGGGGATATTCAAACCTGGACATAAGCTTATGTAGAAAATAACGAATCTTTGGAAAAGGTCAGGGTAAGGATGCCTGTTTTGTTAATGAGGTTAGGTCGATCGGCTCTAAATCTTTTGACAGCACCCTTAGCTTTAGCCCAAAAGGCTTCTTAACCCTATCCCTAACCAAACATATTTGAAATTTTCCCAATAATCCCCTCCCCCTTTCGATGGGGGAGGGCGAGGGTGGGGGTGGACAAGGGCGTGTTGGCCTTGATTTGGTCCCCCCTCCCCTTCATCCCCTCCCACGAGGGGAGGGGAGTTTCTTACAGTAGATTGTCAAGAATGTTAGAGATAAATTCTCAGACTCTATCCTTTAAGTATCTAATCCATATAATTATTTTCATGGCTTGTAGGTGCCCCGCGGCCATGGGATATTAGTCCGAGAATGAGGAGGCTTACCAGCCTGTAACCTTGGTCCTCAAACCTCCGTTACCGGATCAGGTGGGAAACTTTCTCTCCCCTTTTGACTTTCTCAGGGAGCTTCGCACATTCTTCCTTTTCAGGGTCGCCTTCAAACGGTTCGTTTTGTTCCTCTTCTTCATATTCAATCCCCTTTCCCATTCATTTCTTCAACTCACGACTCATCACCTAAGGCTCTCCACGATTACTTGACCAACCAGATTCCTGAAACGATCAGGGCCGTTCCAACGACTCTTGAAAAGGTCACGCCTTCCCTGAGTATCAGGACGCTCAGGAGGGCCGTGACCAAAGGGTAACATGCCGCGATGGGAACGATCTTTGAGGTCGGCTCCATCTTCAGGGCGATAAAGTAAGTCCACATCCCCAGGAAACCTGCCATGATACCGCTGGCCCCAAAGATCAGAAGGCCCTTTCCGTCCGTTTCGATTAACTCCTTTCCCTTACCCATAAAAAGAACCAGAATGAGAAGGCAAAGGGTCACAATCGTGCTCCGGAGGGTAACGCCAATCAATGGATCGACTTTCGCCAAACCCATCTTCTCAAGGATAGGCGTCGACCCCCATAACAGGGTCGTAACCACCAATAAAAAGATGACCACTTTCTCCTCCTAAACCATCAGGAACGGGTTCTAACTGCTTTCAAACCTTCCACAAGCGAATAGGGAAGCCTCATCTCCCCTCTTCCGACACCAATATCAAAATTCTCCTTTTCAATTCCGTGATAATCCGTGCCACCCGTCATGAGGAGCCCCTGTCGTTCGGCAAAGGCCTTAAATTGAGCGACTTCAAGGGAAGAGTGCTCTGGATAAAAGACCTCCACGCCCTTGAGCCCCGCTTCCATAAGTTCAAGAACAATCTTCTCGAAAGCTATGAAGTCACTCATTCCAAGTGTTTTGGGATGGGCAAGGACTGCCACACCCCCAGCCTCTCTGATAAAGGAGATGGCCTCTTTCGGTTTAAACCTGATTTTATCCACATAGGCAGGAGCCCCCTTTTTCAAAAATCGGTCAAAGGCCTCTTGAAAACTCCTGACATACCCCTTTTCCAGGAGCACTTGGGCAAAATGAGGTCTGCCTACCTGTCCTCCTCCAGAGGCCTTTACGACCTCCTCGTAATTAATCCTGACTCCGAGCCGGTTCAGGTTCTCAATGATCTTGGGGTTCCGCTCAGCCCTTGCCTTTTGGAGATAGTTGAGCTTACCTCTCAGAAGGGGATGATAAATGTCAAGAAAATACCCAAGGAGGTGCATGGAACCCGGGGAATGTTCAGCGCTAATTTCAACCCCCGGAATCACTTCAAAACCAATCCTACCACCTTCTAATAAACCTTCTTCCAATCCCTCGATGGTATCATGATCGGTGATTGCGATAGCCTGTAGTCCTTTATCTTTTGCATAGTTCACGATTTCTGAAGGGGTCCTGACACCATCAGAAGCAGTTGTGTGCAGGTGAAGATCGACATTTCCCATTATTCATTCCTTTTTCATCAGGGTAAGTATTAATCTTAATGAATCAATCAGTCTAAAGTCAACCTTTCGACCTCTTCTGCATAAATAATGGTTCAACTTCAACACTGATTTATGGTTTCAAATTTTTGTAAAATTAAATAGTTCGGAGTTAAAAATAGAAAAAAACTTTATGAAATATACATTATTATAGTATGGGCTGAAATATAAAATAAATCCTATATGAATTTAGGTATATAACTGAAAAAAATTATAACATATTGATATTAATATATAATATTTAACAAAAAAAATGCTTGACAATGTAGGTCAGTTGGAATATATTAGGTATTGGGATGTGAAAATGATTTTAAAATTTGGCGCTTGGTGATTTCCTCCCTTTCAACTGGATAGGGTTGGATTTATGAAGGGTTAATTATTAGCCCTTTCCATAAAAGAGTGGAAGGGGTTTTTTGTTAGATAAAGAAAGGATGGTGTCTGTGTGAAAAGGAATAAGACGACAGAAAAAGAGATGGAAGAACTGAACATTGAGGCAATGCCCTCCTCTTCCTTTTTTGAGGAAATACCAAACGCTATACCCCCTATTCAACCTGCCCCTTATGGAGAGGAGGAAATCGAAGAACCCATAGAGGATCTTGAACTCGAGGTTGCTGAGGAGGGTTTAACCGAAGAGAGAGAGGACCTTGAGGTTGACCAGAAATTACTGGAGAAAGAGGCCCTTTTTCATCCTCAGGATATTACATGGGAATACCTAAAAGGTCTTGAAAAGATTTCGCTTCTTACCCCGGAAAAAGAGGTCGAACTGGCAAAGAGAATTAAGGAGGGAGAACGGCAGGTAAAATTATTTGAAATTAGGACTACCCGTCTTAAGACTCATCTCTACCCTTCGTTCAGTCCAAAAAACGGGAAAAAGAGGCCACAAAATGGCATAAAGCAAGCTTTGAAGCTAAAGGGAAAGAACGGAAAGAACGGAAAGAACGGCAAAAAATCAAAACCCTCGTCCTCTGA
>Ga0315275_10001827_pt1 | contig 18997 bp, 10 predicted proteins | sample YL17G03_0_MG_FD_205557 | JGI IMG/M metagenome (GOLD analysis project Ga0315275, IMG submission 205557) | Sediment microbial communities from Yellowstone Lake, YNP, Wyoming, USA - YL17G03_0 | ecosystem: Environmental > Aquatic > Freshwater > Lake > Sediment | place: USA: Wyoming | collected...
GGTGCAGAAGATCATGGCGCTCGAGCGCGGCTCCGGCCGGTAGCGGCGCCCCGGACACGACACCCCGACCCCCCGAGGCCCATGCGAATCACCGAGCGAGTCATCCGGCGGCTGCCCAAGACCGACCTGCACTGCCACCTCGATGGCTGCCTGCGTCCGAGCACCGTCCTCGAGCTGGCCAAGGCGCAGGACGTGAAGCTCCCGACCCGCAGCCTGGTGCAGCTGACCAGGGTGCTGAAGGCGGGCAAGCGCACGCGCAGTCTCGGCGAGTACCTCAAGATCTTCGACCTCACGCTGGCCGTGATGCAGGAGAAGGAGGCGCTCTACCGGGTCGCCTACGAGCTGGCCGAGGACGCCGCCGCGGAGAACGTCTGCCACCTCGAGGTGCGCTACTCGCCGATCCTGCACCGCAAGCGGCGGCTCGACTTCGAGGACATCGTGGACACGGTCATCGCGGGCCTGCACGACGCGGGCAGCAAGTTCGGCATGACCACCGGCGTGATCATCTGCGGCATCCGCTCGATGGACCCGAAGTTCTCGCTGGCGCTGGCCGAGCTGGCCGTGGCCTACAAGGGCAAGGGCGTGCTGGCCTTCGACCTGGCGGGGCAGGAGAAGGACTACCCGGCCAAGGCGCACCGCGCGGCGTTCGAGCTGATCCTCAAGAACAACATCAACTCGACCGTGCACGCGGGCGAGGCGTTCGGCCCGGCCTCGATCTCGCAGGCGCTCCACTACTGCGGGGCGCACCGCATCGGGCACGGCACGCTGCTGCTCGAGGACCGGGACCTGATGCAGTACGTCAACGACCACCGCATCCCGCTCGAGATGTGCCTGACCTCGAACCTGCAGACCGGCGCGGTGCAGAACATCAAGGAGCATCCGCTCGGCTACTACTTCCGCCAGGGCCTGCGCGTCACCGTGAACACCGACAACCGGCTCATGTCGGACACCACCGTGACGGACGAGATCAAGCTCGCCGCGCGCGCGTTCCGCCTCAGCCCCTACGAGGTCAAGCGGCTCATCATCAACGGCTTCAAGAGCTCCTTCCTGCCCTATGCCGCCAAGGCGCGCCGCCTGCGCGAGGTGAACCTCGAGATCGACCGGATCTTCATGGAGGAGTTCCCGGACGAGTACGATCGGCGCCTGACGAGCTTCTGACGGCGCCCCGCTCTCGGCCCGTCGCGGAGCCTGCGCGCAGGGAGCCCGGCAGAGGTGCGATCCACGGTCCGTCGCGGAGCCCTGCCTGCCGTGGCCGAGCGCAGGGTGCCGCTGCTCGGCTTTCCCTTATTCCAGGGGCTCGTTCAGGGCACTCCGGGGCTCCGTGGTTGCTTCGCTCCGCGACTACGGCCGCGAGTCCGGGGTGACCGCGGCAGCCCAGCGGTTCAGGAGCCGCAGCGCCCGGTCGGCGGTGCGGAAGGCGGGCACGCCGCCCGACTCGAGCCGCGCGGCCATCGGGTCGTAGATGCTCCCGGCATCCACCACCGCGACCCAGGGCTTCGTGGTCGCGTGATAGAGCCGCACCAGGCGGTTGGCGATCGAGTCCTCGCGGGTCAGGTCCTCGCCGTGGGCCTCGCCCTTCACCAGCGTGTTGAGCGCCATGGTCATGGGCACGCAGCCGACCAGGCCGGCGTCCACGCCCGGGTCGGCCAGCACCAGCCGCGTGATCTCCTCGTAGTCGGCGTCGCCGACGATGGGCGTGAGGTCCATCGGGTCGTGGACGCTGACGATCTCGGCGATGCGCGCGCGCTGGAGCACCTCGCCGAGCGCAGCGACCGTGGCGGGGGAGAAGTCGGCGAGCGTGAACGCGCCCAGGTTGTCGGCGATGGCCACGCACTCGAAGCCGGCGTTGGAGAGCGCGCCCAGCCGGCGCCCGGCGGGGCGCCGCGCGCCGAGCGCGACGAACAGCCGCACCAGGTCCTCGAAGTCCTCGAGCGTGTCGGCCAGCACGATGCCCGAAGCCTCGGCGAGGCGCCGGGTCACCGCGTAGTCGCCGGCGACCGAGGCGGTGTGGCTCGCGGCCGCGGCGGCGCCGGCGCTGGTGCGCCCGGCGCGGTAGAGGATGACCGTGCGCCCGCCGGCCACGATCTCTCGCGCCAGGCGCAGGAAGCGCTGGCCGTCGAGCGGCCGGAAGCCCTCGAGGTACACGGCGAAGATGCGCACCGCCGGATCGTCCTTGAGGAACTCCAGATAGTCGGCGGCGGTCAGGTCCATCTGGTTGCCGATGGTCAGGATGTAGCGCGGGTTGAGCGTCGCGAGCTTGTTCGCCTTCGAGACCGCGAAGGCGCCGCTGCCGGCGACGAACGCCACCGGGCTCTCGGCGCCGCGCGCCATCGGCATCTTGTGGTCGGGGATGAAGAGCGTGTTGTAGCGTCCCGGCACCGAGCGCACGCCGAGGCAGTTGCCGCCGTTGATGACCGGGCCGCCCCAGGCGGTGGCGCGCGAGTCGGCGACGGCCTGGCGCATGCGCGCGACCAGCGGCTCGCTGCCGGGCTTCTCCTCGAGCCCGCCGGGGATGAGGATGACGCTCTCGGCCCGCTGGCCCTCGGCGATCGCGGCGATGGCCTCGGGCGCCTGCGCGGCCGAGATGCTGAGGATGAGCAGGTCCTGCCGCGCCGGCAGGGCCTCGAGCGCGGGCACGCACTTCACCCCGTCGATCTGCTCGCTGCCCGGCTTGACGATGGTGATGTCCGCGGGGGGGAAGCCGTCGGCGAGCAGGTTGCGCAGGATCTGCCGCCCGGGGTTCATGCCCTTCTCCGACACGCCCATCACCGCGGCGGTGCGCGGCTGGAGCAGCCGCCCGATCTTCGCCACCGGGCGCGGCGCCGGGAGCGCGGGCGCGGGGGGCCCGAGCTTGAGCAGGGCGTCAAGCGCGACGAAACGCCCGTCCGCGAGCACCAGCGGGTTGATCTCGAACTCGGCGATGGGGTCGGGCACGAAGGCCGCGGCCAGCTCGAGGAAGCGGCTCACGAGCTCCGCGAGCCGGGCCAGCGGCACGAGCGCCGGGCGGCCGCGCCGCGGCTCGGTCACCAGCCGCACGACCGCCACCCTCGACAGCGCGCGCTCGATCTCCGCGGCGCCGGCGAGCCCGGGTGAGAGCAGCGCGAGCGAGCGGTCCTCGCGGATGCTCTGCGCCAGGAACTCGGTGTGGATGCCGCCCGCGCCCAGCGTGACGACCGGGCCGAAGTCGGCGGTCCAGCGCATCCCGAGCAGCAGCTCGTGGCCGGGCTCCGCCTGGTGGGGGATGAACTCCACCAGCAGGAAGCCGTCCACGTCCTGCCCGGCGAAGCGCTGCTCCAGCTCCGCGAGCCCGGCGCGCAGGGCGTCGGGCGTGTTGTCGAGGAAGGCAACGCCGCTTGCCTCGGTCTTGTGGAGGATCCTCGGCGAGACCACCTTGAGCACCGCGCGCGCGCCCGGGAAGGGCGGCGGGTCCAGGCGTGCCGCATCCGCCGCTCCCGCGAGCAGAATCCGCCGCGGGACGGGGATGCCGACGGCCTCGAGCAGGTCCATGCCCTCGGGCTCGGTCAGCACGCCCGCGGCGCGATGGCGGGCGTGCGCGAGCAGGTTCGAGACGCGCGTCCGGTCGAGGCTCACGCGGAGACCCTCCAGCCCGCCTCGAAGGCGGCGAAGTTCACCTCCAGCGCGCGGTCGCCCTTGGCCCCGAAGGTCTGGCGGATGGCGCCGTCGAACGACTCGCGCCGGAGCGGCAGCAGGTGCGCCGCGGCGCCGACCATGACGGTGTTCTTGCTCTGCACGTCGCCGGCCTCGCGCGCGAGCCGCTCGGCCTCGACCAGCACGGCGCGCGGCAGGCGCCGCAGCTGGGCGACGACCTCCTCCCTGGGCGGGTAGTCCGGGATGTTGACGTACGGGTCCACCGCGGTGACCACGGTGGCCGCGGGCGAGAGGTACGCCACGTAGCGCAGGCTCTCGAGCGGCTCCATCGAGAGGATCATGTCGGCCGTGCCGAGCGGGATGAGGTCGCTGGCGATGACCTGGTCGGAGAGCCGCAGGTGGGAGAGCACCGCGCCGCCGCGCTGCGCCATCCCGTGCACCTCGGACTGCTTGACGTGAAGGCCCTCGGCCACGGCGGCCCGGCCGATCAGCGCGGCCAGGGACAGCACGCCCTGCCCGCCCACACCCGCCAGCATGATGTCGTACTTCATGACGACTTCACCTCCACCTGCTTGCGCTTGCGGCGCGCGGTCTCCAGGCACTCGCGCGCGGCGATGACCACCGACAGGCCCCGGTGCGCGATCTCGCCGCGCAGCAGCTCGGCGATCTGCGGCACCTTGCGCGGCATGGCGTCGACCACGTGCAGGCGCTCGGGCTTCACGCCCAGTCCCAGCACGATGTCCTTCAGGCGCGCGGACGGCGCGATGGACTCCTGTCCCCCGGTCATGGCCGTGGTCTCGTTGTCGAGGATGATCAGCGTCATGTCGGTGTCCTCGTGCACCGCGTCGAGCAGCGGCGTGAGCCCCGAATGCAGGAACGTGCTGTCGCCGATGACCGCCACGGTGGGGCGGAAGCCGGCCTCCGAGGCGCCCTTGGCCATGCTGACCGAGGCGCCCATGCAGACGCACGACTCGATGGCGTCGTAGGGCGGCAGGGCGCCGAGGGTGTAGCAGCCGATGTCGGCGGTCACGATGCTCTCGGCCTGGCCCTCGAGCGCCTGCTTGAGCGCATTGTACATGTGGCCGTGGGAGCAGCCCTGGCAGAGCTGCGGCGGCCGGGTGGGGAGCGCCAGGCCGCCCAGGCTCGTGAGGGGCCGGGCCGGCAGCCCCAGCGCGGGGCGCACGTTGTCGGGCGTCAGCTCGCCCTCGGGCGGCACCTCGCCCGACAGCTTCCCGTGGATGGGCAGCGGCGTGGCGAGCAGCCCGCGCAGCAGGCGCTCGACGAACGGGTAACCCTCCTCGAGCACCAGCAGCCGTTTCACGTGCCCGGCCAGCCGGCGGATCTTCGCGAGCGGGAGCGGGTAGGCGCCGACGTGCAGATGCGACGGGCGGCTCGCGAGTTCGCTCGCGTTCTCCTCGAAGTAGTTGCGCGCCAGCCCGGTGGTGATCACGCCCAACTCGCGATCGTCCGGGTCGAGCGTGAGGCGGTTCCAGCGGCAGTCCTCGCTCCAGGCGACCATCTCCTGCTGGCGGCCGAGCAGGTCGTGCCACTGGCGCCGGGCGTTGCTCGGCAGCAGGATCCACGACTGCGGCCGGGGGGCCTTGCGCACCGGGTTCTCGGGCCGCGGCTCGGCGGTCACCTCGATCGCGGTGCGGCTGTGCGCCAGCCGGGTCACCAGCCGCAGCAACACCGGCACCGCGAAGCGCTCGGAGAGGTCGTAGGCCTCGACCGTCATGTCGTAGGCCTCCTGCTGCGTGGCGGGCTCCAGGCACAGGACCCGCGCGAAGTCGGCGTAGAAGCGGCTGTCCTGCTCGTTCTGCGAGGAGTGCATGCCCGGGTCGTCGGCGACCGCGACCACCAGCCCGCCGTGCATGCCCACCAGCGCCGCGTTCACGAACGGGTCGGCCGCGACGTTGAGCCCGACGTGCTTCATCGAGACCAGCGCGCGCCGCCCGGCGAAGCAGGTGCCGAGCGCCTCCTCCATCGCGGTCTTCTCGTTGGCGCACCAGGCCGCGAACGGGCGGCCGTGCTTGCGGCGGTGCTCGAGCAGGTACTCGAGGATCTCGGTGGCGGGCGTGCCCGGGTAGGCGTACGCCGAGGTCATCCCGGCGTGCACCGCGCCAAGCGCGACGCATTCGTCTCCTAGCAGGATCCTGCGGGGCATAAGACCTCCGAGCGGGGTGCTGCTGGGTCCGGTGTGCGCGCCGGCGCGCGCCGCTGGCCGCGGGGGTGCCGCGGCGTGCGGGCGGACGACGCCACTCACGGTCCAGCCGTGAAACGACGGCCGCATCCTACCGGAGGGTGAACGCCAGCAGAAGGAGGCGGACGAGCGGGGTCGCGGTCGACCGCCCCCGCGTGGCTTGACGGTCGGGTGGCTCGACGCTTAACGGGGCCCGCAGGCCCGTGATACTCTTGTGTCGGCTCGAGTTCATCCGTTCACCGTGCATCCGCAACCCAATCGGGGGACCCGGCCATGCATCTTTCGGTCCGTTTCGCGGAGACCGGTCCCATGCCCTCACGCGCTCTCCCCTCGCCCGTCCTCTCGCGGGCGGTCGCCCCGATGGTGGCCGTGCTCGCGGCGCTGGCCTGGCTGGTGGCCGGCGCGGCGCCGGCACACGCCCTCAAGGTGGCGACCTGGAACATCATCAACTACCCCAGCGCCGACCTCGCCACCCGGCAGCCCAACCTGCGCGTGGCGGTCGCGGCTCTCGACCCGGACGTCATCGCGGTCCAGGAGCTGCTGAGCTCGGCCGGGCGCGATTCCTTCCTCACCAACGTCCTCAACGTCGTGCAGCCGGGGCAGTGGTCGGCCACGAGCTACTGCACCACCTGCTATAGCGCCGTCTTCTACAAGCCGGCGAAGGTCACGGTCACGTCCGCGGTCCCGGTCCCCACCGCCGGGCCGCGGGACGTGCTGCGGGTGAGGATCCGGGCGGCGGGCTACCTGTCGAATCTGGCCGAGATGCTGCTCTACTCGTTCCATTTCAAGGCCGGGACCAGCTGCTCGCCGTTGCCGTGCGACTCCACCGTCCGGCGGCTCGAGTGCACCGACCTGCGGAACAGCCTGAACGCCGTGGTCACGACCCCCAACCTCCTGATCTGCGGGGACACGAACTTCTACGGCGACTGGGAGGGGGGCTACATCCGGCTCACCGAGAGCCAGGCCGACAACGATGGCCGCTGCGTGGATCCATTGACGATGCCCGGGACATGGAATCAATACGCCTACCGTGCGCACCACACGCAGTCCACCTGCAGCAGCGGCTGCCCGACGGCCGACTGGTCCTCCGGCGGCCTCGATGACCGCCTCGACCTGTTCCTCACTTCGTCCTCGCTGCAGGACGGGGAGGGGCTGGACCTGGTCCCCGGCGCCTACGTCCCCTTCGGCAACGACGGCCAGCACTACAACGCCAGCGTGAACGGGCTTGGATTCAACAACGCCGTGGGAATGACGGTCGCCAACGCGCTCTTCTACTCGTCCGACCACCTGCCGGTGATGGTGACCCTGCAGGTGCCGGCCAAGGTGCTGGCCGCCGCGCAGCTCGACTTCGGGTCGGTCATCGTGGGAGCGACCGCGGAGCAGGCGCTCACCGTGGCGAACGGGGCGGCCACGCCGGCCGACGAACTCAGTTACTCGCTCGTCGCACCCGTGGGCTTCGCGGCTCCCGCAGGCCCGTTCGCCGCGAACGCGGGCGCGGCCGGCAACGTCCACGTCGTTTCCATGAGCACGGCCGGCCCTGCCAGCCGCGCCGACACTCTCCGGGTGAGTTGCGACGACCCGGACTCGACCGCCAAGCCCGTGCAGCTCTCGGGCACGGTGCTGGCTCACGCCGTGGCGTCGCTCGACTCCGCGGGCGTGACGACCCAGACCACCCTCGAATTCGGCACGCATATCGACGGCGACTTCGCCGATCTCCCGGCGAGGGTCCACAACGCCGGGTGGGGCGCGCTGCAGGCGAAGCTCGAGGTGGCCGGCGGGGTCATCACCGGTGGGGACGGCCGGTTCTCGATCGTGGGCGGGTTCGAGCCGGCGGAGATCGCCGGGGTCGGACGCACCTACGCCCTGCGCTTCGACGCCACCGGCGCCACCGTGGACTCGACGTACGAAGCCACGCTGGTCTTCTCCGGCGCCGACGAGCCGCTTCCCGGGGCCGCGCCGGCTTCGGACCTGGTCGTGACGCTGCGCGCGCGGCCGGCGCCGGGCGGCGTGGACGTGGCCGCCCGGCTCCCCGAACGGGTCGCGTTCCATCCTCCGAGCCCGAATCCGTTCCGCGGCACGACCACGCTGCGGTTCGACCTCCGGCAGGAGGCCGAGGTCTCGCTCGAGCTGTTCGACCTCTCGGGCCGGCGCGTGACCACCATCCTGCAGGGGCGTCAGCCGGCGGGCAGGCACGCGGTGCAGTTGAGCCCGCCGGCGGGCGGCAGCGGGTTGCTCAAGGCGGGGCTCTACTTCGTGAGCTTCCGCACCGGGAACTTCAGCCAGACCAGGCGGCTCGTGCGGGTGCCCTGACGGGGCGAAGCTCCCGGTCGCAAACGGCCAAAACAGGGCAAATCGCGGGCAATCCGCCGCGAGTTTTCTTGACAAGGTTCTGCAGGGGGGGGTAGGGTGCCCGAACCTTGAACCCACTTTCCATGCGCCGCTTCCACTTCGTTCCCGCCCTTACGTTCCTCCTCCTCGCGCTCGGTGCTTCTTCCGCCCCCGCGCAGGAGAAGGGCAGCATTTCCGGCCGGGTTGCTGACCAGCGGACGAAGCACGCCATCGCCTTCGCCAACGTGGCCGTGGCCGGGGCCCAGCGCGGCGGGCTCACGGACTCCGAGGGCCAGTACCTCATCACGGGCGTGCCCCTGGGGACCTACGAGCTTACCGTCCGGTTCCTCGGCTACCGTCCCGAGAGCCGGGCCGGCGTGACGGTCAGGGCCGGCCGGCCCGTGGTCGTCAACTTCGAGCTTTCGGAGATCGTGGTGCAGCAGGAGAAGGCGATCGAGGTGACCGCCGAGCGCCGCCTGGTCGAGGTCAAGCAGGGCACCACGATCCGCAGCGTCAACGCCAACGAGATCCGCAATCTGCCGGTCCAGACCATCGGGGACGTGCTGCAGAGGCAGGCCGGCATCAGCACCGAGGGAGACCAGATCCACATCCGTGGCGGGCGCGCCGACGAGACGGTCTTCGTCATCAACGGCGTCACCAACCGCGATCTCGTGACCGGCCAGTCCACCGCCGGCCAGATCAACGCGCGCTCGGTCGCGGAGGTGAACGTCGCCACCGGCGCCTACGACGTGAGGTACGGGAACGCGCTCTCGGGCGTGGTCGAGGTCAAGCTCAAGGAAGGCGGGGACGGGCTGTCGGGGGGCATGACGACGACGGGCGGGAGCTACGGGGGCCGCGCGTTCCAGCTCGTGGTCGGTGGGCCCGACCCGGTGTGGAGCCCTTTGCTGCGCGCCGTCGGTCTGCCGGGCAAGATGACGTCGATCCTCGACGTCTCCGGCAGCCTCTACGACACCCGCTACCGTTACCTGAGTCCGGTGAAGAACGATTTCTACTCGAACACCATCGAACCGATCTTCGTCCCTTCCGCCCCGTACCGGCTCAAGTCGGGCTATGAGGACAGCTTCTTAGGCCGGCGCTTCCACTACGGGGACATGTTCTCGCCCTCCGCGGACAACCGTTGGGCGCTGCGCTACGGTCTGACCTGGAAGCCGAACGTCCGCGACAAGTGGGCCTTCGATTTCTCGAAGCGCATCGCGATCGACCAGGGCTTCAGTCGCACGTTCATCACGGCCCGCGGTGATCAGGGCGATCCGACCTACCCGTGGAGCTGGGCGCACCGGATCGATCACTCGCCGACGATCTTCGAGGACAACGTCCAGAGTTCGGTGTCATGGCGGCGGTCGCTGGACGTGACCGGCTTCACGGAGCTGCACTTCTCGCGATACTTCTTCGCCCAGCGCCAGGACGTGATGGGCAAGATGTGGTGGGACTTCAAGGGCGACACCTGCCTCTACAAGGCGCCGGACGATCTCGTCTTCCCCCGCGGCGACCCGCGCCGCTCCGACTACTTCTACGACACCGGCGACAACAACACCTGGCAGGACCGCCGCACGACCACGTACCAGCTCCAGGGCAACTACCTGCAGCGCTTCAAGCGGCACGAGGTGGAACTGGGTTTCGACCACCAGGCCCAGTCGGTCCAGTACGTGACCATCGAGGATCCCTGGATCGAGGACAAGAACCGTCTGGGCGGGTCCCACGATGTGTGGGCCGTGCATCCGTGGGTGGGCAACCTCTATGCGCGGGACCGGCTCGACTACGAGGGGTTCACCGGCAACGTCGGGATCCGGGCCGATTACTGGTTCCTGGGCCGCGAGGCCGAGTCCGCCATCGCGGATCCCACCAACCCGAACCTGACGCCCGAGACCCGGGAGAAGTTCTACGACGAGACTCGCTCTTTCTTCGGCCGGCGCTACAAGCTGAAGCTGTCGCCCCGCGTGATCGTGGCCCACCCGATCACCCAGAACAGCAGTTTCTTCTTCAACTACGGGCAGTTCACCCAGAACCCCTCGTACCGTTACGTCTACTCGCGGCTCACCTCGGTCTCGAGCGAGTCGTTCCCCCTGCTGGGGAACCCCAACCTCAATCCGCAGGTCTCGGTCAACTACGAACTCGGCGCCAAGCACATGTTCCTGCCCACGGCCGCCGCCAACCTGACCTTCTTCGTGAAGGATACGTATGACTACCCGACGGCGACCCTGTTCGCCGGGGGCGAGGGTGAAGCGGGAGAGGTTCCGAAGCCCATCTTCGTGTACCTGAACGGGCACTTCTCCCGGGCGCTGGGGTTCGAGATCGAGGTCGAGAAGCGGCGCAGTCGCTACTGGTCGGGCAAGATCGTCTACACGTACCAGCAGGCGAAGGGTAAGAGCAGCGACGCCAACGAGCAGAAGGTCGTCCAGGAGTCCGGCGGTGACGCCGCCGACACCCGCCTCTCCGAGACCTTCGTGTCCTGGAACCGGCCGCACAAGCTCGCGGTCGTCTTCGATGCGCGCTTCGACAAGACGGCACCGGTGGGCTGGATGCTGAGGAACAGCGGGCTGAACCTCTACATCCAGGGCCAATCCGGGCGGGCCTACACGCGTCAGAATCTGCTCACCACTCAGGCGGGTGAGCCCAATGCGGAGAACGGGCTGTTCCAGATCACCACGGACGCACGCTTCAACCGGTCGGTGTACATTTTCTCGCGGCGTCTTGACGTCAGCGTGGTCGGCCTCAATATCTTCAGCAACCGCCTCATCAACCGCATCGATGCCGCGACCGGGCGCGGCCTGGTGTGGGGTGTGGGGTCGTACGACCCGGCCCTGGTCCCGACGGTGAGAAACAACACCTACATCAGGCAGGGTGTCCTCAGCAACCCCTCGAACTACGGTGATGGCGTAACGTGGAGATTCTCACTCGACTATGACTTCTGACCTGAGAAGAGCCGCCTCGGCGCTGGGGCTCGCGGGCCTCCTGTTCGGCGCAGGAGCCGCCAACGCGCAGTTCGAACTGGGCGGCCAGCGCGCCGGCACGTCCTCGGGAGCGTTCCTGAGGATCGGCGTGGGAGCAAGGGCCGTGGCCATGGGAGAGGCCTTCGTCGCGGTGGCGAACGACCCATCCACCATCGTCTGGAACCCCGCGGGCCTTGCGTCCATCCTGCGCCAGGAAGTGCAGTTCTCGCACGCGGCTTGGCCGGGCGACATCGACTACGATTACCTCGTCTACGTGATGCCGTGGCGCCGCCTGGGTGGCTCGCTCGCGATCCAGATGGGCATGCTCGGCACCCAGATCGAGGAGACCGACGAGTACCATCCGTTCGGCACCGGGACCACCTTCTCCTACAGCGATTTCGTGGCGGGTGTGGCCTACGGGCGGCGCTGGACGGACAAGCTTCTCATCGGCGCGGGGATCAAGTACGTGCGCGAGGATCTCGGCTCCCAGGTCGGCGGGCCCGTCACGTCGGCCACTCTCGTGGACCTGGGTTCGATCTACTACCTGGGTTACGGAAGCGTGCGGATCGCGACGTCGCTCGGCAATTTCGGGCCCGAGATGACCCCCGCGGGGTCGTTCAAGTCCGAGTCGAGCGGCGAGACGCGCAGCTACGACGGTTTCGACCCGCCCATCCAGTTCCGCTACGGGCTCGCGTTCGAGGCGTTCGAGGATGCCCGGCAGCGGCTCACGGTCTCGACCGAGGTCATGCAGCCGGCCGACAACGCGCAGCGCCTGAAGGCCGGGCTCGAGTGGGTCTGGCAGCGGCGCTTCGCGCTCCGCAGCGGGTACAACTTCAATGCCGACGTCATGCGCTTCTCCGCCGGGCTCGGGGTCTCGATGCCGATGAGTCTGACGCAGGGCTCGTTCGACTACACCTTCACCGACGGCGGCCCCCTGGGCGGCGTGAACCGCATGTCGCTCGGGCTCCGTTTCTGATGGCCGCCCGTGAACGCAACCGGCTGGCACTCGCCCTGCTGGCGATGGCCGCCATCGGGGGGCTGGTCGGTGGATGCGGCTCGACGTTCAAGCTGCCCACCGAGATCCCTGTGCCCGGCGGCGCCCCCCAACAGGGCTCGTATCAGAGGATCGGCACGTGGAAGAGCGGGATGGCGAACATCCAGGACATTCTGCTCACCCCGGGCGGAGAGTTGTTCCTGGTCTTCCAGGATCCCGCGACCGGGCGCGGCGAGGTGCGCCAGTATCCGCGGTCGAATCCCGTGCCGCTCGCAACGACCTTCCGCGGGCTGCTCAATCCCACCGCCATCTGTTCCGGGGGCAACCGGATCTTCGTGCTGGACCAGGGGGATAGCAGCGCCGCGCGCAGCGACTTCAGGAGTGTCCACCCCGACAGCCCTGACAGCACGTGTCTATACACAGCCGAGTACGACGCGGACGTGAACCGGATTCTCATGGTCGTGTATGGGTTCAGCCGGCCGGTCACGAACGTCGCGTCGTACTGGCACGTGCGCGAGTACCGGCTCGACGGGACCCCCGTGTGCAGCTTCACCGACACCACCTTCGCCTGGGTCAGCGGCGTGGCGGCTGACGCTTCGGGACGGGTCTATGTGTCGGGCGTGATCGTGTACAACAGAGTGGACCCGTTCAACGACCGCGTGAGAACGCTCGAGTACCAGTCCCGGATCCGGCGCTACGAGCGTGGCACTGGAGACCGCTTCGTCGTCACGGACGAGCCGCTGAGCCCTCAGTGGCGCCGGGACCCGACGTACTGTCTCTTTAACGGCACCGGGTACGGCTTCTGCAAGGACGCGCGCGGGATGCAGCAGGCCGACCCGCAGGGTCCGGCGCTCTACTTCGCTGATTACGGAAACAACCAGGTGCAGCGCTACGGCGATCCGGTCGGAGGTGCCCCGTCGTTCAAGATCGATCTTGGCGGGGCGGGCCCCGACAGCATGCTGCTTTCGCAGCCGCTTGACGTGGCCGTGGATTCCGCGGGCTACGTCTACGTGGTGGATGCCGGCAACCTGCGGGTGCTGCGCTACGACCCCGATGGGGTATTCGTGCAACGGGTGGACCGGACTACGGATGACGATCTGCCTCCGGTCACGCCCCCGCTCACCCGCCCGGTGGCCGTCGCGGCGGACAACTGGGAGGTGTACATTGCCGATCGCGGCGCCGCCCAGGTGCTGCGTTTCCGGAGGCGGGATTGAGAAGAGCGATGAGTCTGGCGGTGGCACTGATGTTGTGGACGGGCGTGGCCGTGGCGGCGGAACGCGGGCCCGCGCCCGAGGCGGCCCCATCTTCCATCGCGCGCGACGTCCCCGACTCGGTCCGGTTCGACCAGGAGATCGCGGACGGCAACGCTGTTGCGATGACCTTGACCAACTACGGGTTCTACGGCAACAACTTCTTCCGGCGCACCGCGTCCTTCGAGTACCCGGCCAACCGCGGCTACGAGCACCTGGTCCGCGGAGGGTTGTGGATCGGGGGGCTGGCCACGGACGAATTTGGCGAGTTCACTGGCGTGACGTGCGGCACCGTGGACGCGTCTCAGGGGCCGAACAGCACCGAGGCGAGCGAGTGGACGCCCGGCGGTCGGGACATCATCAAGCGGTCCACGCTGCCCACGAGCCGGTACTACGATCCCCTCCGGGCGGTCAGCGAGCTGGACTTCGTCTCCACTTTCAATGATTTCAGCCAAGTTCGGGTGGCCATGAGCGAACGCCACCGCCCCATGGGCATCGAGGTCCGCCACGAGACCTACCAGTGGAACTTCGCCGAGTTCGCGAACATCCTCTTCGTGCACCTGAAGGTGACCAACCGCGGCCCGCTGCTCAAGAACGCGTGGGTCGGCTTCGTCACCGAGTTCTGCAGCGGCTGCAAGAAGTGCTACGTGAACTGGCCGCCGAGCGGGGGCGATCCCAGCGGCACGGGGGGCTGGTTCGACAAGAAGTGGATCTTCTTCGACGACTCGCTCCACCTCCTGCGCGAGCACTACTGCTTCGGTCTCGCGGCGCCTCCGGCGCTCCCGGAAAGCGGCTGCAATCTCAAGCTCGCGCCCTACTGGGCGGGACTCCGCTACCTGGGTTCGCGCGGCCTGGCGGAGGACACTGTGACGGTGACCCGCCAGCTCTCGTTGTCGGCGTGGAGCTGGGCCCCCGGCAGTTCCATACGGGACGAGGATTTCGAGCGTTACCCGCTCATGAGCACGGGGCTCATCCAGTCACTCAAGGGGGACAGCCTGCTGCCTGTCACCGGCGATCCCGTCGAGCTCTTCTGTGTCGGGCCGTTCCCGCTCATCTACCGGGACAGCACCATCACCGTGGATTTCGCGTTCCTGGGGGGCTCGGGTGGTGCGACGGGCGGCGATCCCCGCGACATCCAGCTAAACTCGAAGTTCGCCCAGTTCGCCTACGACAACAATTACATCCTGCCGATCCCGCCGCCCTCGCCGCGCTTCGAGGTGGTCGCGCGGGAGCAGGCGCTCGATTTCTACTGGGACAACGAGTCGGAGAATGCCTACGACCAGACGAGCCAGCCTCCCCAGGACTTCCAGGGGTACCGGGTGTACATCGGCGAGGATCCGGACAGCATGGCGACGGTCGCCCAGTTCGACGTCGCCGGCGACACGGCCAGCTTCAACACCGGGCTCGAATCCCGGGGCCGCTTTGAATACCTGGACCCCCCGGTGCTCGTGAATTCCCTGCAGGCCCGCTACAAGTTCACGGTCGACAGGCTGCGGGACGGGTTCAAGTACTACTGCGCAGTGACCGCCTTCGACATCGGAAACAGCCAGATCCGCTCGCTCGAGAGCGGCAAGACGCAGAATCAGCGCATCGCCGTACCGGGGCCCCGGCCGGGCGAGCGTTTGGATTCGAAGCCGACGGTCTTCCCGAATCCCTACCGGGTCGAGACTCGCTGGGACCAGGGGAAGAACGTGCGCGATCACTACCTGTGGTTCGCGAACCTCCCCGGGCGCTGCACGATCAGGATCTTCACGCTCTCGGGTGACCTGCTGCTCGAGGAGGAATTCGACGGCACCACCTACCATGGCGAGGGGACTCGCGGCATCTACGATCCCGCCCTGTCGCTCGGCACGCCGACGCTCTCGGGCACCACGTTCGGCTGGGACCTGATCACGCGCCAGGGGCAGGCCATCGCGACCGGGCTCTACCTGTACTCGGTGGAGGACCACGGGCCCGGCAACAAGCGGCACGTCGGCAAGTTCCTGGTGGTCAAGTCCGACCGGGAGGGGCAGTGATGCGTGCGCGCGGGATTCTGGCTGCGTCGGTTGTGGTAGCAATGGCCCTTGGCGGGCTCGCTGGTTGCTCGAAGAAGATCCGTCCGATCCAGAACCTGCCGCCCGAGACGTACGTCTTCATCCAGGGGCCGGTGGACACCGTGAATCATCGTGTGCACCTGTACTGGTACGGGACCGACGCCGACGGCGAGGTCCTCGGCTACGCCTTCCGCTGGGTCTATCCGCCCCCGGCTGCACAGGATCCCGAGTGGGTCACGATTTCCGGCGACCAGGGCCCACTGCGCACCGACTCGATGTTCACGATGTTCACGGGGGACTCGGGGCAGGTGACCCCGCGCTTCGAGATCTACGCCATCGACAACGAGGGCGCCGCCGATCCCACGCCGGCGGTGCAGCGCTTCCTGCTCACCAACATCGCCCCGGTGGTGTGGTTCACCATCGGGCAGGGCACCGCGGACACGACCTACGCCTCCGTCACCGTGAGCTGGGAGACGGACGACCCGGATGGCGGCGGGCCGGGGCTTCACTACCGGGTCTGGCTGGACGGCAACGAGGCTGCCTACGACTCGACGAGCGAGCAGACCATCACAGTGCCGAGCGACCGGTTCCTCCAGGGAGGCGCGTACCGGTCCGGCCCCCGCACGCTCTACGTGCAGGCGGTGGATGACGGGGGGCGCCGCGGAGAGCCGGCGAGCATGACCTGGTACGTGCGGGCTCCGGCGGCGCTGCTCCTCGAGGACAACCGGGGCCGGCTGCTCGTCGTCGACGAGGTGCCGACCGTGGGAGCGGAGGGAATCAATAACGCCCTGTTCGATGCGTTCTACAAGAGCGTCGCCGACATGCTTCCGAATGGCGTCCAGGACTACAGCGTGCTGCGGCCTCAGTTCAATCCCAGGATCTTCCGCAGCGAGCTCGACGTCTTGCAGACCTTGCGGCAGTTCAAGGCGGTGCTCTGGTACCGCGGCGATCAGGCCAACGTCTCGCCATTGCTCGAGGCATACCAGGACGCCATCAGCGCCTACCTGGACGGGGGGGGAAGACTCTACCTGGACGGGCTCTACCTGGTCGCGGGCCTGAATACTCCGGGCGCCTTCCGTGAGGAGTTCGTGAGCCGTCATCTGGGCAGTACCCGGCTCATTAATTGCTTCACCAACTTCGGCCCCGGCGGCTCGTCATGGGACTCTACGGCGGGGTGGGGCTCTCGCAGCGGCAGTGCCTTCCGGTCCTCCCGTTACGGGGAGTCGTTCCGTGCCGTCGTCGGCCCCGGCAAGATAACGGACTCGACCGGGGCCGTGCGGGGATTCGCCGTCACCGACACCAATTTCGTGGCGCTCTGGGCCATGGACGGCCAGCTGGCCCCCCCCAATGTGGGCTTCGAAGTGCCTGTCGGGGTTACAGTTCCGCAGGGCATGGGGGGCCGCATCGTGCTGCTGAGCATACCGGTCCGATTCGCCCCATCCCCGCCCCCGGGGACCGTCTACCCCGCGGCCAGGAACCTCCTGCAGCGGATGCTCCACGAATTCGATATCGGCATCCCCTGCCTTGACCCCCTCTGCCCCTGAGGGGGCGGGGCTTGCCCCCGCTGGCGCCAGTCACTGATTTTTCGGTTGAGGTTGGGCGCCATGGTGGTATAGTTAGGGCGTTCCCCGTGGATTGCTCGGGAGCGGGGCCGTCACGTTTCGTGGCAGGCTGATACGTTCTTGGAGTGGCCGAAACGGGGACCCGCACGCTAGTCGGGGTTTCCACCTGTTACTGGAGGAGGTACGATGACCCTGATGTAGTCCCTGCCTCCCACACCTCGTCCAACGCACCAGGAAAGAGAGGGGTCAAAATGAGTCGCCTTGTTCGAACGTTGTTCGCCGTCGCGCTCCTGGCTTCCATCGCGTCCACAGCGTCCGCCTTTGACAAGTATCCGCCGGGCCCGGGTTACCGAAGCTGCCCGGACAGCGTGACCATCTTCCAGGTCCAGAGGACCGATACCGTCAACGCACCGGCCAGTCCCTGCAACCCCGCCCCCAGTGACACGGTGCTGGGCGTGCGCGGGATCATCGCCGGTTTCCGTCGCCTGTCCAACGCCGAGATCTACTTCGTGAGATCGGGAACTGATCCCCTCTACAGCGGGGCGATGGCCTACACCCAGGACCACCTCGAGAGTCCGAACCCATATGGCCCCACGTTCCAGATCGGCGACAGCATCTCGGTCGATGGATACATTCAGGATTACGGTGGTCTTACCGAGATCTCCGGTCGCACTTCCACGGGGGTGGGGAAGGTGCGGCTGATAAACTCGGGAAATGCTGTGCCCGTTCGCGCCGCCACCACGTCGACCATCAAGTGGACCCCGACCTCGGGCGCGGGAACTGCCTTCGCGACGGCCGACCCGCTCGAATGCGCCTTTGTCAGGGTCGAGGGGGCTGGTGGGCAGGGGCTCAGGGTCGCGCGCACCCAGGCCGGCGCCGGCCTGTACGCCGGCACCAACTGGCTGTGCGTCAACTGGGACGGTTCGGCTTCCGGCGACAGCATTCTGATCGACGGGTACCGGCTCCCGGGGTCGGGGTCTGTCCTCGCCCCGCCGCTTAACTCGAGGATCGACTGGGTCCAGGGCCTCCTGGGCCGGGGTACCAACAACGGCGTCAACTGTTGGTCCATTCGTCTCCGCGATGGGAACGACATGCAGGCTCTGGCTTCACCCAACCTGGTGAATGCCTATCCCATCGCCGAGGACACGCTGCGGCTCGCCTTCGACAAGAAGGTGGCTGTGGCGAGTGGGGAGGACGAGGCGAACTACAGACTGGGCTCGAAGCTCTCAGGCTCCTCCGTGGACAATGCCAGGGTCGTCCCCGGGGACACGAGCAGAGTGGACCTGGCCATCACGGAGGTCCTGAGCCGCCTCGATCTCGAGTCGATCAGTTGCGACAGCATCGGCGCGCAGGTGTCGCCGTGGATCAAGTCGCCGACGCAGTCGCTGTCGTTCATCCTGGGCGTGCTCTCCTGCGCCGAGGTTCAGGCGCCGCTGGCGGACTCGCTTACCGGCGATCCGTGCCTTGACAAGTCCAGATTCTCTGGTTCTGGGTCGGCATGGGGCCCGCGGGTCACGGTGCGCGGCGTCATGGTGAAGAGCTACCCCGTTTCGAAACTGCAATTCATCGCGGATGCGGCGGGTGGCTTGCGGAGCGGGGTCGTGGCCTACAACGTGCCCTTCGGGATGGTGGTCGGAAACGAGTACCTGCTCGCCGCCAACGTCCAGGAGTTCTACGGCATGACGGAGGTCTCAGGCACCACCGCCCTGATCGACAAGGGGGCGTCCGCGGTTCCGGCGGCCGTCAAGCAGAAGGTGGGGGTGCTGATTGACGCCAGTTGCGATGCCAACGAGGAGACGCTGAACGCGGACGACTACGAGGGCATGCTGGTGAAGCTCGATTCCGTCAAGGTGGTGCCGTGGAACTACCCACCGACGGATCCGGCCGCCGGCGGGTCGTTCCGGGTCGTCCAGTTGCCCGCCTGCGCCGATACGATCCAGGTGAACGGCTACAACGGCCTCTACACCTTCGACGCGGACCCGGGGGATCAGCTGGAAGTCAAGGGCGTGTTGTACATCGACACCGGCTACGGGATTCAAGTTTGGCCCCGGGATGATTCGGACATTACGC
>Ga0315275_10001828_pt1 | contig 18995 bp, 11 predicted proteins | sample YL17G03_0_MG_FD_205557 | JGI IMG/M metagenome (GOLD analysis project Ga0315275, IMG submission 205557) | Sediment microbial communities from Yellowstone Lake, YNP, Wyoming, USA - YL17G03_0 | ecosystem: Environmental > Aquatic > Freshwater > Lake > Sediment | place: USA: Wyoming | collected...
CGACCGCCTCATCGGGGAGGCTCGGGCCCTGCACGAACGGCTGGCCGAAGCGAAGTCCGCCAAGGAGCAATACTTCTTCAAGCGGAACATCTTGAGCCGGCAGGATTCCCTGAGGGAGATCGTCCGAAGGGTGGTTGAGATCTGCGAGCCGGGGACCTGCGACCTACCGCTGCCCACGAATGACATCCTGAGCGTGCAGACGCTCATGGACATCGCGGAGCGCCTAAACACCGGCAACTGGAGCGACCCCACCGACCTCAGGTCGTTCGAGGACCAGGTCGCGACCCTGAGAGCGGACCTGGCCCCGAGGCTGGCCGACATGGGGAGCTACGGAAAGGCGATCCTCGAACAGCTTCACGAGACCTTCTGATCCGGGGCCTTCTGCGACCCGGACCTTCTCGACCGACCGCGTGCTGACGATTAAGCTGCGGTGGGGAAAAAAGAAAGCCCGCCCCGCCCCCCTCGGGGGGGCGGGGACGGGCTTGTGTGTCTGCTCTGCTTGGGCTGTGGGGATTAGAACGACAGGCGGAGTCCGAGCCGTGCGGTCAGCGGCCCGTAGAAGTCCATTTTCATCTTGTAGCGGGGATCGAGGTAGGGCTCGTAACTGTTGATGTCCCACGGTCCGGCGGCGATGGTGCTGTCGGGTACCGAAACGCCACCCTGGTTGTAGATGGCGTAGGTCCGCTGAGCCGTCTTGACGTTGAATACGTTGTCGACGTTGAGGTTGACGTTCAGGCGGGCCGGGCCGATCTTGAAGTCATAGGCGACATAGGCGTTGGCGAACCACAGGAACGGGGTGCGGCCGAGGTCGTTGCGGTTGAAGGGCAGGTAGCCCTGGTAGTCGAGGGCCCACTCGGTCGAGGTCGGCTGGCCGGACATCGCGTTGAGGATGAGGCCGGTCGTCAGGCCAAAGGGGAATGTGTAGGAACCGTACGCCTTGAAGTAATGGGTCCTGTCGCCGGGGAGTACGCCGTCGATCTTTTTAAGGTTGTTGTCATACGCGAGGTACCACGAGTCGAAGTACCGCTCGGTATTGGGATCGCCCCGGCCGTACTCATCGCCCGAGGCTAGGCCGTTGTAGTTCCCGACCAGACGGCTTAACGTGTAGGAAACGCCGCCCATCCAGTTGTCGGAGAAGCGCTTGTCGAGAGAAAGGTTCATGGCGTAGTAATCGCGCTTCGCCTTCGGGCAGTCCGGAGCGTTGGCCGGGATGGCGCCCGACGCGCGGGCTTCCACCCACTTCTGATTGATGAACGGGCCGCCCGGATTCGTGGTGAAATAGTGTTCGCCGTCGGCGAGCAGGATGCCGATGTCTTCGATGGCCCACAGGAGGTGCTTGTTGATCAGGCGGACGGACAGGGACAGGTTGTCCCGAAGCTTCTTCTCGGCCCCGAAGCTGATCTCGCGCATGCTCATCGGCTTCATGTTGGGGTCGGTCGCGTCAAAGGAGGGGGCGCGGAAATCGAACGTAGCGCCCGGCAGCAGCTGCCGGCCGGGGAAATTGCCGCCCACGCCGATCTTGTCCCACTCATAGGTGTCGAGGGCGTAATAGGTGCTTTTCCACTTGAAGCCGCCGTAGGACCCGGAGGCCATCTGGAGCTTCATGACGTCGTAGAACCAGCCCACGGACCCGAAGACTTTCAGGCTGGAGTCGCCGTACACGTCGTAGACGAATCCGAACCGGGGGGCCAGCTTGTCGGCGAAGCCGAACTTAACGGGTTTCAGGTTCTCGAACGCGGGGTTACCGGTGGCGTAGGACGGGATGTATTCCGACTCCGTCCGGACGCCGAAGTTGATGGTCAGCTTTTCCTTGATCGTCCAGGAATCCTGGATATAGAACGCATATCGGTTGCTGTAGGCCTTGTAGAAGTCGCCGTAGGGCCCGGTCACGTCGTTGCCGCGGACGCCGTAGTAGCCGTACTTGCCGCGGCCGTAGTTGACGCCGTAGCCGATGAAATCACGGTTCCAGGCGAAGAAGAGAACGGGGTTCCTGGCCGTGGCGTCGAAGTTCTCGCCCTGGCGGACGAACTGGCCGCCGATCTTCCAGGAGTGCTCGCCGCCCAGGTTGAGGAAGTAGGTCAGGTCGCCGTTGACGCTGTACTTCTCGTCGAGGTTCTTGTTGACGACCATCGCGTTGGCGCGGGAATAGTTCATGAACCCGGACGCCCTCTGGTAGGAGGCCGGAACGTCGAGGAGGCCGATATTGGTCGTCTTGAAGTACCCGCCGGGAGCTTCCGTCAGGAACTGGAAGCAGGGCTCGTCGGGAGGCGCCACGAGCTGTTTGTTGCGGTCGGTCTTAAAGTAGCCGCCGCGGGCCGAAACGACGAGGTTGTTGCCGAGTGTCAGGTCGGCCGAAACGCTGCCCGATAAGTTCGGGTAGCTGAACCCGTAGTTGTTGAAGGATACGGTCGGATTCGGGTTGCCGAACACGTTCGACAGGTCGCCCTTGTACTTATAGAAATTGTTGACCATCGAGGCGCTCAGCCGCATGTTGCTGAACGGCTGGGCGGTCAGCTTGGCGGAGAAGTTCATGTATTGCTCGGTCCGCTTCCAAACCTTGTCGGTCCCGTCCCAGCCGAGATCTACGGGATAGTTGACCGTCCGGGAGTTGTTGAAGAATACGGGGAGGAACGAGCCGAAGAACCAGAGCCGGTCCTTGAGGATGTAGCCGCCCAGGCTCCCGCCGGCCTCCAAACGATTGTCCTTGTTCTTCCCATAGAAATAATTATAGGCGTAATAAGCGGCTTTGGTGTCGTCCATGAGGTTCAGGTCGAGGATCTTGCGATACGCGGTGCGCAGAGGGGCGCCGCTGTAGTAGCCCATGAGCTCGCCGTGGAACTCGTTGCCGCCGGACCGGGTGATGACGTTGACGACGCCGCCCAGCGACCCGCCGAATTCCGCCTGGTAGCCGGAGGCCTTCACCTGGACCTCGTCGACGAACTCGAAGGCCGCGCCCTGGGCGCGGTTGCCGTAGACGATGTCGGTGATGTCCGTGCCGTCGACGTAATAGACGTTCTCCAGCCCGGAGGCGCCATCGACGGAGGTCCCGCCCAGCATGCTCTCGTTGGAGACGCCGGGGATGGCGGTGATCAGCGTGTCGAAGTCACGGCCCTTGGGAAGGGTGTTGAAGACCTCCCTCGTCAGGGTCATGCCCTTGACCGTGCTCTTGACGTCGATCAGGGGGGACTGACCGATGACCGTCACCTGCTCTTCGAGCTTGCCGATCTGCAGGGTCTCCCTGATCGTGATCGTCTGTTCCAGGCTGACCGGGATCTTCTCCCGGATGAGGGTCTGGAAGCCCTGGAGGCTGAATACCAGCTTGTATTCGCCGGGGACCAGGGAAAGGAGCCGGAACGTTCCGGCCGCGTCGGTCACGGCCGAGGCCTTGCCCACCATCTTGGGCGAGGTCGCTTCGACGCTCACCCCTGGCAGGGGATTGCCGTCGCTGTCGGAGACTGTGCCGAACAGCTTGGCGCTGACCTGCTGGCCGAAGCTCAAGCTTCCGATGATCAACAGGCACAAAATCAATAATGTCGCTTTCTTAAGCATGAAGTTTTTCTCCCTAAAAGACTGAATCCAAAGATCCCAAAACCCCTTTACCCTTGTTCTTGCGCGGTCTTCCCGTTATCACCTCCTTTGAACGGCTTTCGCCGCTTTTCCCCCATAAGTGTATAAAGGCATTCACTATATCATCTCATACAGCAAATTTCATGCCAGTTATTTGTTTTTGTAAATCATTTATATTCAATATTATAGGCTTAGCCCAGGGCCAGGAAAATTCAATTATATGAACGGTATCCGGAAAATTGGATTTTCCCCTTGAACAGCCCATTCCGGGCCCCGACAACTGGTCTATTCCTAGCGCCCGGCGAGGCCGGCGACATGGCCGGACGCCCACGCCCAGGCCAGGTTAAACCCGCCCCGCCCGCCTTGGACGTCCAGCATTTCCCCGGCCAAGAAGAGCCCTGCCCGAAACTTTGATTCGAGCGTCCGGGGGTCGACCTCGCGGGCGTCCACCCCGCCGCTCGTGAATTCGGCCTCGTTCCAGCCGCGGGTCCCCGAGACCGCGAAGCGCTTTGCCTTGAGGGAGGCGGCCAGCGCGCCACCGGCGTCGCCCTGACCGCCTCCGGGTCCGGTGGCCATCGCGGATATGACGGGGGCGAACTTGTCGGGGAGGATGCCGACGGCCAGGTCTCCGGCGGGCCAGCCGGCCTTCGCGCGCCTCCGGAACTCGGACGCCAACGCCTCCTCGCTCAGAAAAGGGACGAGATCGAGGACGAGGGCGGCATCCGCGCGGCCCTCCCTGTGGATGGCGATCGACAGGCTTTCGCTGACGTCCAGGACGGCCGTCCCGGAGAGCCCGTATTGGGTGAACAGGACCTCTCCTTCCGCCCGTCCGGCGGGCTTTCCGCCGACAAGCGCGACGGCGGCAGCCCGGACCTTCTGGCCCTGGAGGAAGTGGCACATTGGGTCCTTGACGAGGACGGGCACGGCGCTGGGAACGGGCGTGACGAGGCGATGTCCGAATCGCCCGGCCAGCTCATAGGCGCTCCCGTTCGAGCCCAGGGCGGGATACGACAGTCCGCCGCCGGCAAGGATGATGGAACGGGCTTCGACCCGGCGGCCGTCGCCCCCTTCGACGGAGAACGATGTTCCCGAATGCCTGATGAGGGTCACCTCGAAGCCGAGCTCGGCTGTGACACCGAGCCTCTCGGCCTCCATTTCGAGGACCTTCAGGACCGACGATGCCTGATTGGTCGCCGGAAAAACACGACGGCCCTCGGACCAGGTCTCAAGGCCCAGGCCTTTGAAGAAGCCGCGGATGGCGTCTTTCCCGAACCGCCCAAAGACCGCGGCGACGAGCCCGGGACTTCCGGACGCGAAGGCCTCCGGCCCGAGGTCCTCGTTCGTCAGGTTGCAGCGGCCCCCGCCTGTGACGAGGATCTTCTTCCCGAGGCGCGGCATCCGTTCGCAGATGACGACGGAATCTCCCCGTCGCGCGGCACTGATGGCGGCGACCAGCCCGGCCGCCCCGCCGCCGACGACGGCGACGTCGAAGCGTTTCGGCATGGGACAAGCTTAACCCATCGGGCGCGGCGCCGTAAAGCGGGAAAACGCCCCCCGGGGCGGGCCGGGGCTTTTGACTTCCCCGGCGCGGTCGGGATAATATAAGCCAAATGAGGATCCTTGAGGGCAGGCCCTCTCACCGGGGCGCAGGGGAGCCGCGCCCCCGGAGATACAAGACCCCCGTCCTGATCGCCCTCGGCCTCATGACGGCGGCACTGGTCGTACTCTCCCCGCCCCGGAGAGGCCTCGTGGGGTCCTATTACATGAACGCCCGCTGGGCTGGCCCCCCGAACATGACGACCCGGGAGAGACGCGTCGGGCTAGAGAGGTACCGTCAGGAATATCCCGGCCGGACGGCCGGTTCGAGCATTCTCTGGACGGGGGGCCTGTTCATCGAGATCCCGGGGACATACGGTTTTTCGACGGTCGCGAACGGTGTCTCGGAGGTCCGGATCGACGGGCGCGCCGTTGTCGAAGGAGCCGGCGCCGGGGAAGCCGAAGAACAGGCCGGGAAGATCGACCTCATCCGGGGATTCCACGAGATCCGCGTGAGGTTTTCCCAGACCGGCGGGGATGGGCGATTCGAGGTCTTCTGGACGCCGCCGGGGAAGCCGCGCCAACCGTTTTCTTCCGCCTCGCTGTTCACCCGGGTTTCGCGGCGGCCTTCGGCCCTTGTGGCCAACCGCGTGCGCCGGACCCTTCTCCCCGTGCTCCTCATTCTTTGGGCGCTCCTTCTCGTCAGGTTCCTCCTGGCCCCCGAAAGAGCGGACCCGGGGGCCATCGGGCCGAAGCCGGGCCGGATGTCGCTCAAACTCGGTGCGTTCCTCCTGCTCAACGGGCTCGTCCTGAACCTCCTGCTCTCCCTTTTTTCCGACCGAACGGTCTTGGACTTTACGCGTTTCTACCTGCGGACGCCCGTCCACGACGGAGAGGATTCGTGGAAGCAGATCGCCAACGCTTTGGATTACCTTGCCTCGCCCCACGACAAGACCCTCTATGCCCAGGTCTTCTTCGCGCAGAAGAACAAGTTCCAGTATCCCCCGACAAGCCTCCTGCTCCTCGAGCCGCTGCGACGGCTTCCTTATCCCCGGCTCGTGGCCGTGGCCAACATCCTCTCCTGGGCGGCCATTGCGGCCAGCGTCGTCCTCCTGTACCTGATCTTCGCGCGGGCTCTCGCGTGTCACGGAGACAGGCCCCGGCCTCCCCTCGCGGAACGAGGGGCACGGCTGGCTCTTGCCCTCGGGTTCACGCTGACGTTCTATCCCCTCGTCAAGTCCTACGAGCTGGGACAGATCCAGACATGGCTTTATTTCTTATTCGTCCTCGCGGTCTGGGCCTGGACCGGCGGCCGGAAGACGCTCGCCGGGATCCTGGTCGGGGCGATCTGCGTCATCAAGCCGCAGATCGGCCTTCTCGTCGTCTGGGGGGCACTGCGAAGGGAATGGCGCTTCGTCGCCGGGGCGGCGGCGACGGCCGGGACTCTAGGAATGGTCTCGCTCGGCTTATTCGGCTGGGCGAACCACGTGGATTACCTGAAGACCCTGTCCTACATGGCGATGCACGGGGAGAGCTATTATACGAACCAGTCCGTGAACGGCCTTCTGAACCGCCTGTTCTTCAACGGGACGAATCTCCACGGAAACCCGCACGCGTTCGCCCCCTTCAACCGCTGGATCTACCTGGTGACCGTGACGAGCTCGATCCTCCTCATCGCGGCCGCTCTGTTCCGGAAGCGGGGGGCTTCCCGGCGGACCGGGGATGCTGATTTCCTGACGGCGGCCCTGACCTTTACGATCGCGTCCCCCATCGCTTGGGAGCATCATTACAGCGTCCTGCTGCCGATCTTCGCGATCGCGATCCCTGTTGTGATGGTCCGGGGGCGGGGGGGATGGCGGTGTTGGACGCTGGCCCTGGCTTTCGCGCTGACTTCCAATATCTACGTAGCGGTTAATGCCCTCGCCAACACCCGGTGGAACTTCCTGCAGTCCCACCTGTTCTTCGGCTCGCTGGCGCTGCTCGCCCTTCTTTACGGGCTCAGAAGGGATGAGGAACGCGGGCCGAAGGCTCGAGGCCGAACCTCCTCGCCCGCGCCGTAATTAAAACTTGAAGACCAGTCCGACCCCGAATTCCTTGCCCCCGAGATCCAGCTTCGTGGTCCCGTCGGGCAGAGCCTCGGCCAGGGTCTTCTTGACGCCGTTCAAACGGAAAAAGAGCTTTCCGGACAGGAACTTGAAGATGTTGACATACGTCCCGCCCTGGAAATGGAAGCCGAAGGCGTTCCCGCTCGTCGCGGGAAGGTCGGTCCCCTCGATCTTCTCGGAGTACGAATAGATCTCGAAGCCGGCTCCGACGAAGGGCTCGAAAACCTTCCAGACGATCGGCCGGTAGACGAGGCCGAGCGAGGCCTGGTTGAGCTTGAACTTGTCTTCCTTGCCGTAGAACGTCGTCTTGGTCTTATCCGTGTAGATGCGGTACGAGGCCCAGACGTCGATGTTATAAAGGGTGTGCACCGACGCCTCGAAACCCGGCAGGTTCCTCTGCGAGTGGCCAAAGAAATCGGTCAGGTTCTTGTCGTTGAGCATCGAGCCCTCGAAATAGACCCCGATCCGGAACCGGGGCTGGGCCTGCGGCTCCGTCGTCGCGGGTGCGGTGGACTCGTCCTGGCCCGCAGCGGCCGGCCAGGGGGCCGAGCCGATGAGCAGGAGGGCTATGAAACCGGCTGCAATCGTCCTTGTGATAGATGTTCTCATGGGTCTCCTCGAAGGGTTGTCCGTGGTCTTCAGCGGTTCTTCGGCTCGGCGTCGATGCGGTGCTCGAAAGTGCCCGCAGCCGTGGACGCCCCCTGGCCGTCGTCGATGATCGGGCTTTCGACGCCCTTGTCGTCGACGCAGGTCACGGCGTAGACGTAATCGCTCCCGGCCGGGACGTTCCGGTCCTCGTAGGCGCGAACGTCCGCCGCGAGTTCGACGAGATGGACCCATTGGGAGGCCTCTTCGGTCCGGAGCTTCCTGTAGACCCGCTGGGCGGCAATGACGATCTGATTCTCGCTGTTGATGGGATTGGCCTCCCACGTCAGGGCGTTGAGGGTGTATCCGTGGAAGAACCCACGTTCAACGTGCTTTTCGACCTTAAGGTTAGCCACGGGTTGGATCCGGATGATGGGCTTGAAGTCGGCCGTGACCGTCGTCAGGAAACAGGAGGTCGGCTCGGCGAGGCTATCCCAGGAGATCAGGATGCTGTCGGCGGCGTTCGTCGCGGAGCACCAGTTAGCTCCGGCGTTCGAGACGTCGGCGAGTTTGGACCACTCGCCCTTTTCGGCGTTGTATTTATAAAGCCTCACGTACCGGTCCCCGCCAAGGCCGACCCAGTAGAAATCGGTGCCCCGGGCCAAGATCTTGTTGTACATCGTCGGCCAGGGGCGCATGGGGCCGCTGATGAGAGGCTTGACCTCGGTCCACTTATCCGTGTTCGAATCGTAGAGGCGGTAGAAATACAACTGCTCCTGGGACATCATCCAGGTGACCATGACCTGGCCCTCGCTGTTGACGGCCACGCGGGGATACCAGCACCACGCGTTATCCTGCCCGGAGACGTTCTTCCAAGAGAACTGCTCGTAGGACTTGTTCAGGCCCAGGAGGGTGGCCTGGAGGGTCTCCCCCCCGTCCTTGAAGTATGCTCCCTTATAGGCGATCCAGACGTTGTCCTTGGCATCGATGGCCACGTCCACCATGGTCGAGCTTTCGACGTCGTCGGTGATGTTCTTCCATCGGGAGAATTCCTTTTCCCCCTTCAGCTTGGTCCCGAGGATGACGTCCTTGGTGAGGCCCTTATTGGACATCGTTTTCATCGCCGAGACGAGGACGATCGTGTCGTTGGACTGAACGCCCAATGCCAACGAGGCCTCGTGGCGCATGTCGATCTTGCGCATCGGAGCCCAGGCGCCGTTCTCGAAGTAGCCGTAGTACATGGCTGAGTCAGCGTCTTCACAGACGAAGTGGAAGGTACCGGTGCTGTCGGCGACGATGTCGCTGTACCAATAATCGTCGAATTGCGGGCTCCCGGGGATCCGCCCCCCGTTGCTCCACGTGCCGTTCTTGTAGAGGTAAAAGTGAGCGTACCTGTCGCTGCCTCTGTAGGCATAGATCCGGTGCCCCTGGGCGTTCTCCGCGATGACGGGAAATCTCTGGTTGCCCGTGGCCCCTTCCGTCATCTTGCGGATATCGACCTTTACGTCCGCAGCCTGCAGTCCGAGGCTCAAGGCGAACAATAGGATCAAGCTCAAGAATTTCTTCATTAAAACCTCCGTGGACCGATGCTTATGGCCCCGATCCGGAAAATCCTTGGGATTCTAGCAGATAAAGGCCATGACGTCAATTTTGGGGTCGGTTTCCCCAGGGACACGGGTCCCCCGGCCCCCCTTTCGGGCTTGCCGGGGGAGATCTGCCGGAAGGCGCCTCCCCCGGGGGGAGGCGCGTGGGAGAGGAAATCTCACCCTCAATCTCATCTCTAGGGGGGGTTGACGCTATTAGGCCCTGACCTGTATAAAGGTGGCGGAACGAACCTTTAATGGAGAGATGCCAATGAGATATGCGACATCCCTCGGCCGGGGGCGCCTGCTTGCCGCGATTGCGGGGCTGATCATCGCTTTCGCCGTTCCGGCGGCGGCCCAGTACAACATTTACGACCTCGGCCAGCTGGTCGCGACCCAGGATATCCAGGCGGATAATACGAACACGGTCCATCTCGTCTGGACAAATTCCGGCGTCATCTATTACGGGCGCATCGTCGACAACGCCGTCGTCGGCAAGGTGGAGATCGGGCGGGGCATCAACACGGTCTATTGGCGCCCCTACGTATCAGTGCGGCCGGATGGAAGCACCGTGCACGTGGCCTGGACGACCGGCGGCGGCCACGGCAACAAGCTGATGCATACCTGGAAGGATAGCGGGGGTTGGCACACAGAGACGGTCCTCACCGTGTCCACGACCCAGTGGCTCAGCCAGCCGACGTGCTCGGTGGACATGAACGGGTTGGTCCACGCCATGTACGTTATCTGGAACGACACTGCCAACCAATGGTCAACGATCTTCTACCAGCGGAGGCTGGCCAACGGGAACTGGGAAGCCAAACAGATGTTCACTCCCCAGACGCCCGAATACAAGCACCCCATGATGTTCACCGACTCCACGGGCCGCGTCCATGCTACATGGGACATTGCGGGCGGAACCTTTGACGCCTATTATTGCACCGCCCCGAGCGGGGGGAAGCTAAACTACGCGGACGCTATCAAGATCCCCAAGCGGTCCGACAACAACGTCTCCGGCTACGGGGACCTTTATGTCGACCACAACGGCGTCGTCCACCGCTCCATCGGCGGCTGGAGCAACGCCCAGCAAAAAATGTGTATCGATCACTCGAAGAAACCCGTCGGGGGCTCGTTCGCTTCGCCCACGCATGCCAGCATCGGCTTTCTGGACCTGAACGATCATAACGACCCGGTTCCGGCGGTCGTGGCTGGCGAGGATGGCCGCGCGATCGTCGCCTGGGGCGAGATCAGTTCGAGCGGGGCGAATCAGGTCAAGGCCTCTTTCTACGATCCGGACCTGCGCACCTGGTCCATCTACACGATCGATCCCGCAGCGGGCATTCCGGACAGGCCCAACTCCTACCGCGTCGCTATGACACGCACGTCCACCCATATCTTCGGCGTCTGGCGCGGTGCCGATGGACACATCCAACTCTTCACCCTCCCCCTCTCCGGCTCGTCCCTCTCCTTGACCAGCCCGAACGGCGGGGAGAAATTGCAGGCCGGCGACACGCACAATATCACCTGGTCGCGACAGGAGCTCACCGGCACGGCCGCAATTGCGCTCTACAAGGGAGGCACGAAAGCGGCCGATATCGACACGGTGAACGTGACGGCAGAGACCTATGAGTGGGCCATCTCCAGGACGACGGCGGCCGGGACCGATTACAGGGTCCGGATCACCCAGGGCACGACCGTCGACGAGTCGAACGGCGATTTCTCGATCGCAGAAGCGAATTCCCCGAGCATCACCCTGAGCCCGACCTCCCTGAAGTTCGGGGCGGAATCCTCCGGCGCCAAGACCGGCGCGCAGACGGTTCTCCTGACCGACGCCAAGGGCGGGACGCTCCATTGGACCGCCACCCGCTCGAACACGTGGATCACGGTATCCCCCGAGAGCGGCACCGGCAACGGCCTTTTGACGATCGGGATCAACCCGGCGGGATTCGGCGCCGGGACCTATACCGGCACGGTCTCCATCGCTGACGCGTATGCCGTCAACTCCCCCCAGGAAATCGCCGTGACGATGAATGTCCTCGCGAGCACGGCCGCTCCTATCGGGGCTTTCGAATCGCCGAAGAACGGAATCACCGTCAAGGGTACGGTTTCTCTCTCCGGCTGGGCTCTGGACGATCTCGGGGTCGTCAATCTCGAGATCCGGAGGACACCGGTCAAGACCGACCCCGCCGACACGATCGGCAAGGACGGTCTGGTTTATGTCGGCGACGCAGGGTTCGTGGCCGGGGCCCGCCCGGACCTCGAGGCCCTGTACGCGAACTATCCCCTCAGCAATCGGGCCGCCTGGGGCTACATGCTGAATACCTACGCTCTTCCCGGCGCGGGAAACGGTAAGTTCATCCTCCATGCTATCGCCTATGACCAGGAGGGAAACGGCGTCGAAGTCGGAACGCGAACGATCACGGCCGCCGACAAGTATAATACCAAGCCCTTCGGCCTCGTTGATGCGCCCCAATGGGGAGAGACGGTCTCCGGGACCTACTCCAATACCGCCTGGATGCTGACGCCGCGTCCCAAGACCATCCCCACCAAGGGGACGACGATCTGGGTCTGGATCGACGGCGTTAAGCTCGCCCATCCGGTTTACAACCAGCCTCGTCCCGACATCGCCGCCCTTTTCCCTCTGTTGAAGAACAAGAGCGGCCCGGGCGGGACCTATACCGTGGACACGACAAAATACGCCGATGGGCTCCATACCATTAAATGGGTCGCTTCCGACAGCGCCGGCTCCGTCGGCAACACCGGGACGAGCTACTTCAGGGTCTTGAACGCGGTGCCGGGCGCCGGCCTGGCGTCGACGTCCGCCGTCACGATGAAAACATCTGCCTCCGAAACGGCCGCTTGCGGCCGCCTGTCCGACCTCGCCGGCATCCCGCAGGATTACAAGACGCTCATGTTCCGGAGAACCGGATTCGGGGCAGAGAGGAGTTTTGAGCCGGCATTCCCCGACGACCAGGGCGTCGTCGATGCCGTCGTGGAAGTGGACGGTCTGGTCGAGGTCCGGTTGGGAGGTTCCGGTTCCGTGAAGGGTTACATGGTCGTGGGCGACGAACTCCGGCCCCTTCCCGTTGGCACCTCGCTCAACCCGGTCGACGGCACGTTCAGTTGGATGCCCGGCCCCGGGTTCCTTGGGAGATACGACTTGGTATTCGTAAGCCAGGCGGCCGACGGGTTCCCCGTGAAGCGGCGGGTCGCGGTCCGCATCGTGCTCGCCCGATCCTCTGAATGAGGGGTTGAAGCGACGGACGTCGACGACGGCCCGGCCTAGACGACGTCCCCTGTATACTTCGAGAGCAGGACGTCGCGCAGGCGCCTGAACATCTTCACGATTTCATTCATCCGGGATACGGTCAGGTCGGTCAGATATTTTGCGGCCAGGGCCGGATCCTTCTTAAGGAGATCGAGGGCCTTCGCCTCAACCTCGGCCTGGCTCGAGAAGAACCCTTCCTCGAGCGGGTCGCGGGCTGCATAGAGGTCATTGACGGCTTCCTGCCAGCGAAGGTGGAGGAGCTTCTCGACGAAATCCACGGCCCACCGGGCCGAATCCTCGCTGTAGGCGGCGTAGTCGTATATCTTATAGGCCGGCGCCACGTCGCGGACCCCTGCGTAGACGGGGACATACGCGCTCACGAAGGGATTGTCGTGGTAGAACCAGTAGATGCCGCCGATCGGGTCGGGAAGCCATGACCTGAGCTGGGCGACCATGCCGTAGCCCTGGGTGGCGATCGTCCGGTGGCTCGCGATGCGAAGGAGCCGTTTCAGGTCCAGCGAGGCGAAAGGCGTGGTCAGGGGGCTCCGGACGAACGTGCCCTCGGGCCCGGGTACGAGCCAGGCCGGGTCGGAGGCCATGTCGTATATGGTCCCCTCGAAGGCCGAGCGTTGGAAGGCGATGATGTCCCGGACCGAAAGCTTCTTTTCCGGCTTGACGGAGAAGGGGTAGAACGCCGCTCCCTCGAGGTCCTGGCCGTACATCGTGAAGGGACCCGAAATGCCGCCGGGGAGCCGCCTCCTCGGCCAGGCTTTGAGTGCCGGGGCGACGGTGCTGGCGACCAGCCAGAGGCGGCTGAGGTTCCCCTCCCGGATCTGGGGGGCATAGGCCTCCTGCCAGATGAACGGCTTCCCGCTCTTCGGATCGTACCAGCCGCGGTCGACCGCCTCCTGGATATAATTCTTCGAGGCCAGGAAATCGGGACTGTCGAGGTCGATCTCCCGGATCCGGAAAAAGTTGGAGATGACGACCAGATGGTCGTCCGGGACTCTGCGAGCCGCCCAGATTGCCCCAGGCTTGCCGCTCCCCGGCTTCCAAGCCCGGCCGACACTGCAGATCTCGAGGACCCAAAGCTCCTTCGGATCGGCGATGCAGAGGGCTTCTGACCCGCCGCAGGACGGCAGAAAGCCGTATGTCTCGACGAGCGACGTGATGAGGCCGAGGGCCTCCCGGGCCGTCCGGCACCTCTCGAGGGCGAAAACCTGGGCCTGTTCGATGGTCATGATCTGGGCCGTGACGCCTTCCACGAAAGCGACGTTGAGCTCCGGCTTCTGGCTGCACGTGCTTTCCCCGATGGCCAGCTGGTGCTCGTTCATCTGGGAGTATCCGGTGTGGAAGTAGGTGAACGTCCTTTCGACCTGCGGGATGCGGCCGATGACCTTGCCGAAATCGCCCAAGGGAAGGGCGCGCCGGTCGTCGTCCTTCCCGAAATAGACCATCCCCCAGTGGACCGGGGCCGTCTCGCCCGGCTTGAAGGTCCGGCCGGGGATGACCTGGATGCGGCATTCGCTGCATCCGTCCGTGTGCGAAGTGAAGACGGACCCATCCGTCGTGGCTTCCCGCCCGACGCCGATCACCGTGCAGCCTTCGGGCCGTTTCTCCTCGCTCGAGCCCGCGGTTGCCAACGCGTGTCCGGCGGTGGTCATAACGATGGCGGCTAGGCCCATTGCGATCCACGTTCGTCTCATGTTGAGCTCCGGATGCCGCCATATCCCGGCGGCTCTTTTCTTTTCGCCGCCAATATAATCCCGCGCCCGTCGCTCTGTCAACGAAATCAGCCCCGCTCTGTCCGGGCCTCCCGCCTGAGGGCTTCTGTTCAATGCTAAGTTTAAGGCGGGATCGCCTTCTCAGGACTCGTGGACATCCATTCGACCTCTGTCGGTGACACGGACCTTCTCCAAGTCCCCCTTGAAATCCTCGAGGGGGTTGGGGGAGTTAAGAAATACGATAATTTTGGGTGTGTCACCGTGAAAGTGGCGATCCAACTCATCAGGCTAAGGTCCATGGGCCGGGGGCACGGACTGGACGGACCGAGCCCACCTGGAGATGATCGAGGCTAAGAGAAGCCGGGGATCAAGGGCTCAGAGGATCGCCCCGAAGCCCCCATTGGGAAGGGGGCCCATCGACCTTGTCGATGGGGGAACCTGTTGACAGGTTCCGGGGGTATGGGGGACAAGGGGCGACCCTTTGAGCCCGCCGAAGAATTAGGCGAGAATACGGCGTTAAGAACCCGACCAGGAGCGAGGCCGTTCCGTCCGGGTCCTTTATCCAGTCCACATCAAGACCTGGTTGGGAAATGTGTCCCCTAGTCCTAAGCGTGCGAGCCCCACCGCGATGGGAGCGGGGCTAATTGGCCTTGGGGCGCAGGATATATATGTTATCGGTTTCGAGGAAGGTTTCGACGCGGACGATCTCGAATCCGGCCTCGGCGGCCTGCCCCTGCATCGTCTCCCGGGACGTGGCCTCGCGGAGGAAGGCGGCGCCGCTCTTGTCCGGGTCGTGCTCGACGATGGCCACCGTCGCGCCCGGCCTGAGGGCCGGGACGAGGTTCCGGAGGAGGACGACGGGCCGGGCCAGGTGGTGCCAGGTGTTGACCATGAAGACCAGGTCCAGGCCGGACGGCGGGAACAACGGGTCGTCCATCTTCCCGAGGATGGTCACGACGTTCCCAACGCCGTCACGCTGGCATCGTTCCCTGAGGTAGGAGAGGCTCCCGGCGTCGATGTCGTTGGCATAGACCCGGCCTTCCGGGCCGGTGCCCCGGGCCAGATGCACGGTGTACCGGCCGCGGCCCGCCCCGACCTCGCCGATGACCATGCCCGGCCGGACGCCGACGGCCTCCAGGACCTTGCCGGGAGGCTGCAGCTCGTTGAGCCGCCGCTCCCAGGCGTCGGCCGGATTGACCTGGCCGCTGACAAAGGCCGGCAGGCCTTGAACGACAAGTAAGGCGAGAAGAAGGTATTTGAACGCACTCATGTCCGGTCTCCCGACCCTCGCCCTTATTATACCTAATTTCCCCATCCTGCGGGTAGGGGTCTTTCCGGAGGCCGCGCCTACGCCGAGCAGGCCCACGGTCGTCATGTGTGATCCTGTTTGTGCTTCGCTCCCTATTTCGCCGACTTGATCTCGTCCCAGATCCTCACGTAGAGGGCGTTGGCTTCGCCCAGGTCCGCGAAGATCTCGCTCTTTGCCCGCAGCTCCGGGCTCATGAAGACCGCCGGGTCGTTCCTCATGTCGGCGGGGAGGAGGGCGTAACCGTCCTTGTTAGGGCAAAGGTAGCTTAGAAACGCCGAATTCTCCGCGGCCACGGCCGGGTCGTGCAGGAAGTCGATGAAGGCGTGGGCCAGCCCGATTTCGCGGGCCGACATCGGGATGACCAGGTCGTCGACCGAGATGGCCGTCCCTTCCTGCGGGATGGCGAACGCGATGTCGGGGTTCTCCTTCCGAACTTGGAGGATGTCGCCGCTGTAGGAGTGGACCAGGAGGAACTCCCCCGAGGCGATGCCCGTCTTGTACTGCTCGTTCTCGAACTTGGCGATGTTCTTCTCCCAGCGCAGGACGACGTCCCGGGCCTCTTCGAGCTCCTTCGGGTTCGTGCTGTTCAGGCTGTAGCCAAGCGATTTCAGGCCCGCTCCGATCGTCTCGCGCATGTCGTTGAGCAGGGTCATCCGGCCCCTGAGGTCGGCCCGGTCGAACATCGACCAGGAGGGGACGAAGCCTGCGACCCGGCTCTTGAGGTAGGCGAGGCCCGTGTTCACGACCATGTAGGGGACGGAGTGGCGCATCTCCTTGTCGATCGCGATCTTCAGGAATTCGGGATCGACGTGCCTTATGTTCGGGAGGAGGGCATGGTCCATGGGCCTCAGCATCCCCTGGGAGTGCATCAGACTGACCATGTAGCTCGAGGGGGTCAGGAGGTCGTAGCCGGACGCGCCCGCTTTGAGCTTGGCGTACAGAACCTCGTTCGAGTCGAACGTATCGATGGCGATCCGGCAGGCGTGCGCGGCTTCGAAACGGCGGACGATATCCGGCTTAATGTAGTCGGCCCAGGTATAGATATGGAGGACGGGACCGGCCCTGCCGCAGTCCGCGATCGTCGCGGCGGCGGCGAGGGCGACGAGGACCGGGACGATCTTCCTCATGGGTCACCTCCTCGGGCTCGAGATCCTCTGGCTCAGGATGACGGCTGTGAACGTGACGAAGAGGAGGATCGTAGAGAGAGCGTTGATGAGAGGGGGGGAGCCGAACTTGATCATGCTGTAGATCCGGATCGGGAGCGTCGTCGACCCCGGCCCGGCCACGAAGAACGTGATGACGAAATCGTCGATCGACAGGGTGAACGCGAGGAGCGCCCCGGCGGCGATCCCGGGGGCGATCATCGGCAGGACGATCCTGCGGAACGTGACGCCCCAGCCGGCTCCGAGGTCCCGGGCGGCCTCGACGACGGCGTCGTCGAAATCCTGGAGCCGGGCCAGGACGGTCATGGCCACGAAGCTGACGCAGAACGTGACGTGGGCCACAAAGATCGTCCCGAGGCCGAGCCGGACGCCCGTCGCGGCGAAAGCCATGAGCAGGCTGATCCCCATCAGGATCTCGGGAACGACCAGGGGCATGTAGACGAGGGCGTAATGGAAACGTTGGAGCCGGCTCCCCGCGAACCGGTGGAGGGCGAACGCCGCCGCCGTTCCCAGGACCACGGACAGGGCCGTGGCGCCGAAGGCGACGAGGAACGAGTTGCGGGCGGCCAGCCAGATCTCCGGCTCATGGAGGAGCTGTGCGTACCATTTCAGGGAGAATCCCTGCCAGCCCGTCCCGAAGCGCGAGGCGTTGAATGAGTTGAGGACGAGGATGAGGATCGGCAGGTAGAAGAAGATCAGAGCTCCGACCGTGATCCAGATGGGGAGGCGACTGCGCTTCATGCGGTCTCCTAGAGGATCTCCGGCCTTTCCCCCTTGGGCTGGAGCAGGAGAACGGAGATGAGAGGCGCGAGGACCGATAGGATCAGAACGACCGACAGGGCGCTGGCCAGCGGCAGATTGCGGTCGACGAAGACCCGTTGGGCGATCTTGTTGCCGATCATCTCTCCGCCCGGGCCGCCGACGATGTCGGGGATGACATAGGAGCCCAGGGCGGGGATGAAGACGAAGAGGACGGCCGTTATGAGGCCCCGGCGGATGCCCGGCAGGAAGACCTTGCGGAAGGCGAGGAACGGGCGTGCCCCGAGGTCCCGGGCCGCCTCCATCAGCCGGAAATCGAACTTTTCGGCCGCGGCGTAAATGGGCAGGATGGTGAATGGCAGGAACGTATAGACCGAGACCAGGACCACGGCTTCCGGACGGTAGAGCAGGGACGCTCCGGCCGGGACGAGGCCCAGGAAGGCGAGGACCTGTTTGATCGGCCCGTCCGGGTGGAGGAGCGTCTTCCAGGCGAAGACGCGGATGAGGAAATTGGTCCAAAAGGGAATGATGACGAGCATCAGGAAGAAGTTCCGCCATTTCGCGGAGACCCGGGCGAGGGTGTAGCCGACGGGGACCGCGAGCACGAGGCAGATGAGGGTCGTCGCGAGGCTGATCTCGAGCGTTCGCCGGGCGACCGCGAGCATGGCCGGGTCGGTCAGGCGGCGAATGTTGTCGAGCGTCCATCCCGCGCCGATGCCGCCGAACGGGTTGGACGGACGGAAGGCGAGGACGAAGACGAGGAGGGTCGGGACGAGGAAAAAGAGGCCGAGCCAGAGGATCGAAGGCCCGGAGGCCAGCCATTCCGCGCCCCGCTTCCGGGGTCCGGCCTTCAACGCCTGTTCCCCCCGTCGGACTCGCCCACCTTGCGCGGGGGCATGGCCAGAAGGTCCTCGTCGACCTCCCGGTAGCGCTCGAGCATGAAGCCGTCGTCGCCGTGCCACCAGACCCAGACCTCGTCGTTCCAGCGGATGGGCTTCTCGTCGAGGAAGAAACGGGAGTGCTGGCGGAGGACCTGGATCCGGATCTTCCCGGCCCGGACCCAGTACTTGGTCGTCGAGCCGAGGTAGATGACGTCTTCGACGACGGCAGGAAGCATGTTCCGAAGTTTCTCTGCCTCCGGCTTATCCCGCGATATATGGACCTTTTCCGGCCGGATGCTCAGGAAGACGGGTTGGCCCGCCTGGATCGCTTTGTCGTTGAAGCAGACGATGCCCGGGACGCCCGCGATCTCGAGGCGGCTGTATTCCGCGTCCTCGAGCCCGGTGACCTCGCCGTCAAGGAAGTTCGTGTCGCCGATGAAGGCCGCGACGAAGCTCGTCCGCGGGGCCTCGTAGATCTCGACGGGCGTCCCGACCTGCTCGATCCGCCCCGAGTCCAT
>Ga0315275_10001829_pt1 | contig 18992 bp, 10 predicted proteins | sample YL17G03_0_MG_FD_205557 | JGI IMG/M metagenome (GOLD analysis project Ga0315275, IMG submission 205557) | Sediment microbial communities from Yellowstone Lake, YNP, Wyoming, USA - YL17G03_0 | ecosystem: Environmental > Aquatic > Freshwater > Lake > Sediment | place: USA: Wyoming | collected...
ACGAGAAGCTGGGCGCGCACCCCTGGCGTTGGCAGGACGTGGATGGGGTGCTGTTCGCCGTCTGGGCGCCCAATGCCGCGCGGGTGAGCGTGGTAGGCGATTTCAATGGCTGGGACGGCCGCCGCCACCTCATGCGTTCCCGCGGAGGCTCCGGCGTCTGGGAACTGTTCCTGCCGGAACTCGCGCCGGGAACCACTTACAAGTACGAAATCAAGTCCCACCTGCCTGGCGGCACACAACTGAAATCCGACCCCCTGGCCCTGGCCAGCGAGGTGCGGCCGCGCACCGCCTCGGTGGTGTGCGACCTGGGCCGCTACCGGTGGAACGATGACGAGTGGATGGAGCAGCGCGCGCGCTGCGACCAACTCTCGCAGCCCATGACCATCTACGAAGCCCACCTGGGCTCCTGGAAGCGCAACCACGACGAGGGCGACCGCTTCCTGACCTACCGGGAACTGGCCGAGCAACTGGTGCCCTATGTCCGCGAAATGGGCTTCACGCACCTGGAACTGCTGCCGGTCATGGAGCACCCGCTGGATGAATCGTGGGGCTACCAGGTGACCGGGTTTTACGCCGCCACCAGCCGCCACGGCACGCCCGACGACTTCCGCTACTTCGTCGATACCTGTCACCAGCAGGGGCTGGGCCTGCTGCTGGACTGGGTGCCCGCGCACTTCCCGCGGGACGGCCACGCCCTGGCCTGCTTCGACGGCAGTCACCTGTATGAACACGCCGATCCGCGCCTGGGCGAGCACCGCGACTGGGGCACGCTGATTTTCAACTACGGCCGCCACGAGGTGAGCAACTTCCTACTCTCCAACGCCCTGTTCTGGCTGGATAAATATCACGTGGACGGCCTGCGGGTGGACGCGGTGGCCTCCATGCTCTACCTGGATTATTCCCGCACGCCCGGCGACTGGATCCCGAACCAATACGGCGGACGCGAGAACTTGGCCGCCGTCGACTTCCTCCATCGCTTCAACCAGCTCACCCACGGCCAGTTCCCCGGCAGCGCGACGGTGGCCGAGGAATCGACCTCCTGGCCCGCCGTCAGCCGCCCCGTGCATCTCGGCGGCCTGGGCTTCACTTACAAGTGGAACATGGGCTGGATGCACGACACGCTTTCCTACTTTTCCCAGGATCCCCTCTACCGCAAGTACCACCATCAGGACCTGACCTTTTCCCTGCTCTACGCCTTCCACGAGAACTTCGTTCTGCCGCTGTCGCACGACGAAGTGGTCCACGGAAAAGCGTCGCTGGTGAACCGCATGCCGGGCGACGAATGGCAGCAGTTTGCCAATCTGCGTTTGCTGCTCGGCTACCAGTACACGCACCCGGGCAAGAAGCTGCTGTTCATGGGCGGGGAGTTCGGCCAGCGCAACGAATGGAATTCGAACGCCGGCCTCGACTGGTGGGTGCTGGAGTACGCGCCGCACCAGGGAGTCCAGAAATACGTGCGGACGCTGAATTGGCTGCTGCGCTCCCAGCCGGCGCTCTACCAGGTGGATTTCGACTACCGCGGCTTCGAATGGATCGATTTCGGCGACTACGAGACGGGCACCATCTCCTACCTGCGCCGCGCCCGCGACCCGTCGGACTTCGTGGTCTCGGTGCTGAACCTGTCGCCGCTTCCCCGTTTCAATTACCGCATCGGCGTGCCGGAAGCGGGCCTGTACCGCGAGCTTCTCAACAGTGATTCGGAGCACTTCTGGGGCTCAAACATGGGGAATCATGGCGGCGTGCAGGCCGAGCCGGTGGCCTGGCACGGCCGCCCTTATTCGCTCTCACTCACCCTGCCCCCGCTCGCCATCCTGGTGCTAAAACCGTAAAATCTGCACTGGGTTGAACCACCAAGTCACAAAGGCACCAAGACTTGGTGTCTTTGTGTCTTGGTGGTTGACTGCTATGATTCTTCACGAATGGACGTGGCAGGCTTGGTGACCCCGCTGGTCCGCATGAGCGGCATTACGAAGCGTTTCGGCAGGAACGTGGTGCTGCGCGGCGTGTCGTTCGACGTGTATCCCGGCGAAGTGCACATCCTGGCCGGCGAGAACGGGGCCGGTAAGAGCACGCTCATCAAAGTGCTGGCCGGCGTCTATGGCGATTGGGAAGGTGCCATCGAGTATTTCGGCCGGGCGGCCCGGCCCCGCTCGCCGGTCGAAGCCATGCGGCTGGGCGTGTCGGTCATCTACCAGGAACTATCGCTGGTCCCGGCCATGAGCGTCGCCGATAATATCTTTCTCGGCCGCACGCGCGGCCGCGGCGGGTTTGTTCCGCGAGCGGAGCAGCGAAACAAGACCCGCGAAGTTCTCCAGGGAATCGGCCTCCGCATCGAGCCGGACACGCCGGTCGAGAACCTGCCCATCGCCGCGCAGCAACTGGTGGAAATCGCCAAGGCCTTGTCGCGAGACGCCCGGGTGCTGGTGATGGACGAGCCGACCAGCGCGCTGACTGCCCCGGAAGTCGATACCCTCTTCTCTCTGATCGGGAAACTGAAGCGCGAAGGCCGCGGCATCGTTTACATCACCCACAAGATGGAGGAGATCGGCCGCATCGGGGACCGGGTCACGGTGCTGCGCGACGGCGAACGGGTCGGCAGCCGCCCGGCCCGCGAATTGACGGACGCGGAGCTGGTGCGATGGATGGTGGGGCGCGATCTAGGGCCCGGTTTCAGCCCGGCCGCCGGCAGCCGTGCCGAAAGCCCTTCCCCGGCTGCTGTTGCCGGCGAAGAACGCCTGCGCCTCGAGAACTTCTCTGTGCCATCCGGCCAAGGGTCGGCGCGGCTCGCCGTCGAGGGAGTCGATCTCGAGCTGCGCGCCGGAGAAATCGTGGGGCTCGCCGGCCTGCAAGGCTCCGGCGTCAGCCAGCTCCTGCTGGGGCTGTTCGGCAGCTACGGGACCAACACGGGCGGATCTGTTTATCTGAACGGCCGGAAGACGGTGATCGGCTCGCCACAGGACGCCATACGCCACGGCCTGGCGCTTCTCACTTCCGACAGAAAAGCCACCGGGCTGGTCTTGTGCCGGCCGATCCAGGAGAACGCCGTGCTGGCCGACTTGCGAAGGCTGGCGCCGGGCGGGTGGCGCGCTCCGGCGCGCGAGCGCGCGGCAGTCGATGCGCTGGCCCGGGCCCTTCGCCTCAAGGCCGCTTCCCTGGAGATGGAAGCCGGCGAGCTTTCCGGCGGCAACCAGCAGAAAGTCGCGCTCGCCAAGTGGATCCAGACCGGCCCGCGGGTGTTTTTTCTGGACGAGCCCACGCGCGGCATCGACGTGGGCGCCAAGCAGGAGATCTACCAGTTGATCCACGAATGGACCGCGCAAGGAATCGCCATTCTGATGACGTCCACCGAGCTGCCCGAATTGCTGGCGCTCTCGGATCGCATCGTGGTTCTGCATCGCGGGCGGGTCACCGCTGCTTTCGGCCGGGGCCAAGCAACGGCCGAATCGGTGCTGGCGGCAGCCATGGGAGTTGAAAGTTAAGAGTTAAGAGTTAAGAGTTATGAGTTGTGAGTATTAACTCTTAACTCTTAACTCATAACTCTTAACTTCTTTTTAGTATGGCCAACTTTCTTCGTCTGATCTCGACCAAGGCGCTGGCGGGCCCGGCCAGCCGGGCCGTCGTGGCCTTGCTGCTCATGCTCATCGTGGGGGTGATCTTTCACGCCGACGGCGCCTTCTATCGCATCGGAACGCACCGCGACGCGCTGCGGCAGGCCTCCGTGCCCGGCATCCTGGCCTGCGGCATGACGCTGGTCATCATCTCGGGCGGCATCGACCTGGCGGTGGGCAGCATGCTGGCCCTGTCCGCCGTGGTCTTCGCCATGACGGCGGTGTGGTGGAGCTGGCCGCCGGCCGCGGCCATCGCCGTGTGCCTGGCCATCGGCCTGCTGTGCGGCAGCGCGTCGGGCCTGCTGTCCGCGCGGCTCCGCATTCAGCCCTTCGTCGCCACCCTGGCCATGATGGTGTTCGCGCGCGGGCTGGCCAAGACCGTGAGCCACGGCGCCAAGGTCGCCACCGCCGTCCAGAACCCCGACGGAACCTACCGCTACGTCAGCCTGCCGCCCGTGTTTCGCTGGATTGATTCGCGGCTGGCCGGGGACAATCTCTCCGCCGTGACACTGATATTCCTGGCCTGCTTCGCGGTCTGCTGGGTTCTGCTGGCGCGCCATCGCTGGGGCAGGTATCTGTACGCCATCGGCGGCAATGAAGAAGCCGCACGGCTTTCCGGCGTGCCGGTGGCCTGGACCAAAACCACCGCCTACGCCATGAGCGGGCTGATGGCGGCCATCGCCGGCATCTGCCAGGCGGCGCAGGAGCAGCAGGGCGACCCCGAGGCCGGGGCCGGCTACGAGCTGACTGCGATTGCCATGGCCGTCATCGGCGGAACCGCACTCAGCGGCGGACGCGGCGGCCTGGGCCTGACTCTGCTCGGCGTGGTGACCATCGGCTACCTGGAGAAAATCCTGTCCATCAATGCCGTGCCCGAAGCCAGCCGCCTGATGCTGACCGGAGTTATCATTGTTGCCGCGGTCCTCACGCAAAGAAGGCGGAACACGTAGCGCCGGCGTCTCGCCGGCAACCGTGCGACGACCGCCGGTGCTACATCGATGGGAAGCGCATACATGAACCGGAAAATACTGTTGGCACTCCTCGCGTTCATCATCTGCTTAACCGGCTGTTCCCGTTCGCCGGCATCAAAGGCCGGCGCCGGCGCCCGCTGGGTGATCGGCATGAGCCAGTGCAACCTGGGGGAGCCGTGGCGCGTGCAAATGAATGCCGACGTCGCGGCCGCCGCCGCCAGGCACCCGGAGATCAAAGTCATTTACAAGGACGCGCAGAACGACACGTTGCGGCAGCGCGCGCATATCGAGGAGTTCGTGAGCGCGGGCGTCAACCTGCTGATCGTCAGCCCCAAGGAAGCGCAGCCGCTCACCGAACCCGTCGCCAGGGCCTACCGCGCGGGGATTCCCGTGATTGTGCTCGACCGCGCCCTGGTCGGCGAGGAGTACACCACGTTCATCGGCGCCGATAACCGCCGCATCGGCCGCGCGGCGGGCGAGTGGATCCGCAAAGTCACCGGCGGCAAGGGCAAGCTGGTGGAGCTGAAAGGGCTCATGACCTCGACGCCGGGTCAGGACCGCCACTCGGGCTTTCGCGAGGCCATTCAAGGCCCCGGTCTCGAAGTGATTTTCGAGGCCGACATGAAATGGCTGGAGCCGGAATCGCGCAAGGAGATGGAGTCGGCGCTGGCCCGTTTTGCGAAGATCGACGTGGTCTACGCGCACAACGATCCCGGCGCGCACGGAGCGTACCTGGCGGCGCTAGCTTCGGGGCGCCACAAGGGCACCTTGTTCGTGGGCATCGACGCGCTGCCGCAAGAGGGCCAGGCCTATGTTCGGCAGGGCATGCTCAGCGCCACCTTCCTCTACCCCACCGGCGGCGCCGAGGCCATCGACACGGCGCTAAAGATCCTGCAAGGCCAGCCGGCGCCAAAGAAGATCACGCTCGGCTCCCGCCTGTTCACCCCTGAAAACATCGACAAGGGCGGCGAGGCGTTGCAGTAGCACTGGTCTGAAGCCGCAGATTTCGCGGATTGCACAGATGACGCACGGTCGCGGTCGACTTATCGCATTCGGTGATGGCGAAGCTGGATGCCGCTTGCCAGGCGAGCGGGCGCGGCGGAGACTTGCGCCGGCCACCTGCTACTTTTCGTAGACTGCGACAGTAGTGTTCCGCGGTTGGTGTTCAGCCGACGCGGGTAGTATCCGCTCCGGGCAGGTTAGTGTCAAGCAAGCGGCGAGTCATGCGATGCGGCCTATCCGAACTCGCTTATTCCACCAGAGGGGGACCGGAAGAGCGCCCCTTCCACACAGCGGCCGCCTCGTCGTAATAGTTCTTCCCGGCGGGCACCTGGACAATCTGACCTCCAGGAAAGGCGACGGCCGTCAGCATCTCTCCCCGGACAACCCGCGTATCGACAGCGTACAGGCGTCCGGGCACGAGTTCCACTCTGGAATACCCGATATGGCCGATGCAGACGGGCTTCTCAAGGGCCATGGCGTGAAACCAGTCGGGCACGCCGTCGGGATCCAAATCGATCCACGGAGCAGGGTCGCCCGCTGCGGCGGTGAAGTAAGGGTCCTGTTGATTGATCGCAAGGCGGGGATTGAACCGCGCGTGGGTGATGATCGCGTGCGGGGTCTCGATCACCGCCGGGAGCCTCTCCAGAAAACCGGCCCACGCTTCCCACTGCCCCCGGTCGAGCGTGGAAAGAGCCTGCTTGTGGCTCCAGCCCTTCTGAGACGTTCCCCAGATGGCGCCGGCAATCTTCAATTCGTGGTTGCCCAACACACTAAAGGCGTTGGGCGTGTCGCGCAGAAACCCGGCGACCTCCCAGGAGCCCGGCCCGCGGGCCACAAAGTCGCCGACGGTTACGAGCACATCCCGCGGTCCGAATCTCACCGCGCGCCGGAGCCGGTCAAACTCGACAGCGCAACCGTGGATGTCTCCCACCACAATGGTGCGCTGGTACGGGCCGTCGAGCCGTTGATAGAGGGGCCCAGTTGGCATGGTGGACAAGCGGCTATCATACACCGCCGGTTGTCGCCGCCGCTGAACGCCGCTCCCAGCCGGTGCGCGACGCAGATGTGAAAATAGCGGGGGAATCCTCGCCGCTTGAACCCGCGAACCTTTCTGGGCAAGGATGCGCCAGAACCCCGACCGGCGCAACCGCCGGAGACGGGGCGAGTCGTGGCAGTTCCGCAGGTCGGCGGCCTCCACCATCGCTACCAACGCCGGGCGGCCTGAGAATGACAGCCGTGGATGGAGTCACTTCGCCGGTAGGAGTGTGTCTCGGGAGTCCCTTCCCGGTGGCGAACATCGCGAAGACGGCGTGCGAACCGCGGACCACTGCTCCAGCCTGACAGACACTAACAACCACCCGGGCATTCAATCGGCAACCGCCGACCTCATGTGGCCGCCGGCGGGATTTGCGATAGGGACAGAGGTTTTGCGCGCTCATTTGCATTCCGAATTCCTCCTTCCACCTGTCCAGGCGCGAACCGGCATAGGACAGCAGTTCCTTCTCCGATTTCACTGCTTTCTGCCCGTTTGTCCAGGCGCCCAGGCGCCTGCCAAGTCGTAAGCGATATGCGCAACTTCAGCCGTGATCTCACGGGCGCCGACTCCCCATTCGATGTAGGAGCCGCGAGCCGGCGTGCGCCAGTCGATCCTGACGTCAGGCGCGTGAACAGCCAGCAGTTTCCCGTCACGGTAGATTTGCACAGCCGTGTCCGGCCGGACCGCGAGCCGGAAGGCGTGCAGGTCGGTATTGTCGAGGCCTTCGGCGATCGGCACGAAGCGGTTGTCGTGCCAGTAGTAAACGGCCGTGCCGGTAATACTGATCTGGTAATGGCTGACGGTGAGCGTGCCGCCGCGCGCGAACACCTCGAAGTCCACCCCGCGTTGGGCGATTCCGGCCTTCTCGACGCGCAGGACAATCTCGGCGCTGAAACCGCGTTTTGCATCCAGGCGGTTGAACCCGTTCAGTCGCTCGTTGGACCAGCGCAGCGACTGCTCGGCCGCGCTCGCCTTCAGCGCGAGGGTGCCTTTTGTCGCGTTCGCAGCCGGCGGCGCGCCGGTACCGGTAAACTGCCACTCGCCGGCGCGTAAGATCGCTTCGGCAGCGTATGCAAGCCGGCCCCGGATGGGCAATGGGCGGGCGCGCGGCCGAGGGTCGGGCGCTGGCGCCGCCGCTCTCAACCAGGACAGGTTGAAGGCGTAGTGCTGCCGGCTGCTGATTAGGTGGATGATGCCGTCACTGGCCTGGGTGCCGGCCAGGTACCCGAGCGATTCCGAGGCGCCCCCATTCATCAACGCCGGCCCGCCATCGATCGTTTCCACCTGCCGGTCCTCGGGACCGGCCGTAATCACGCGGCGCACCGGCCACGTCTTGCCGTCGTCGAAAGAAACAGCCGCGAACAGCCGTGTCTGGTTGCGCTCCTCGCGCGTCGCGGGCTGCGGATTGAATGGGTCGCGGGCGAATGACGCGTAAAACAGCGAACCCTCCTTCAGCCGCATCAGAACCGGCCGCTGCCCGCCGCTGATCGGCGGGAACGGGCTGGCGCTCACCTTCCACGTCTTGCCCATATCCGACGAGATGCTCATTGGCGACATGCCGCCCACGTCAGCGCCCCGACCAATCGCGAACAACCGGCCGTCGGACAACTGCGCTACGCCGGCGTGGATCCCGGCAATGGTCCCGCCGGGATCGAACCACGTCTGTCCTTCGTCACGGCTGATCCAGAGCGCCGATCCTGCCGCGTCGGCGGCGAACACGATTGAGCCATCCTGCGCCCGGAAGACCGGTTGACCCACCATCTGGCGGTAGCCGTGCTCAGGCACGATCACGCGCGCGCGCGACCAGGTGGCTCCGTTGTCCGTCGACTTGCGCATCACGATCGCGAGCGGCTCCCAGGTTCCCGCGACCGACAGACCGTTGAAGTGGTAAATCGTGCCACGGCCGTTATTCCAAATCGCCGGGCAGTGGTCGTTGCGGTCGGGCGCGTCCCAGAAAGTAGAAGCGGGCTCCCATTCCTCGGCACCGTAGCGCAGCCGGCTGGCGGCGACCGCCACTTCCCGCCCGCGCTCCTCTACGCACGTGTACCAGATGGCGAGCAAGTCGCCGTTCGGCGTTTCGGTGATGCCCGCATCGTGGTTATGGTGGGCGAACGGCGGCGCGCCGGGACGGGTTTCGATTTTGACGTAGGTGCGCGGCCTCTTGAAGTACGGCTTCTTAGGATCCGCGTCTTGTTGCGCGGGCGCTTGCTGCCGCACGGTGAGCTGGTGACGTTGCGGTGCGAGTGCCGGCAACGGCTGGCCGATGGGACGGTCCCCAAGAACCACTCGGAATCCGATCAGCCAGTGGCTGTCCTCCGGCAACGTGCCACCGCGGTTGGCGGAGCGAAGGTAGTACGGCTCCGTGCCGTGGCTGCCGCCGCGCGTCACCTTGAAATCTCCGCTGACGCGCCCGACTGGATCGATTTGTTCCCCTTCCTCGTAGGGCCCGTACCAGTCCTCCATCCACTCCTCGACGTTGCCGTGCATATCGAAGAGACCCCAGGGATTCGGTGGCGTTTGGCCGACCTTCAGCGACACCCTATCCTTGTTCTCGTCCCTGAATGTGGTGCGGTGCTGGTTTTTCTGGAACGCCTCGGGCAAGGTATCGCCGGTATAGAACGGGGTGCTTGTGCCGGCGCGGCACGCGAGCTCCCACTCGGCCTCGGTGGGCAGGCGGTAGGGCAGTCCTTCGGACTTCGACAACCACTCGGTGAACGCCTTCGCCTGATTCCAGGTTACGAAAACGACTGCCTCGTCGTCCTGGCGCGAAAAGCCGCGCTTGCCCCGCAATGCGCGGTGCGACGGATCAAACTGCTCGTACTGCGCATTCGTCACCTCGTACGCGGCCATGTAGAACGGCCGTGTGATCTTGACGCGGTGCACCGGCTTTTCGTCGAAGTCGCCGTTGCGCACGTGACTCAAGTCCAGCGCGTAGCTTTTCCGGTTACCGTGCGGAAAGCGGCGCTCCATCTCTTCCAAGGCGGGGTAGCTGAGCGGCCGGATGAGCTGATCTGGGAGGGGCGTGTTGCCCTCGCCCATCACAAAGCGCTGCGCTTCAACGCGCACCAGGCGCATGCCAAGCGAATTCGTGTGTGTTGGGCCCGTGGGCAACTGGGGGGTCGAGGCCAAAGAGAGCCACAGGGCCAGACTCAGGACAATGACAGTCACGGCACAGACGTTTTTCACGCGCGTAATCCTCGCTCTCAAAGCTGCGTGTCACTTCCGGATCAGCCACACCGCAAAAAACGGACAACGGGAATGACGAGACAAGACAAGTGGCGAATTTCAATCCGCGTAGCATAATTCCGCTGTCCCAACCACTGCACAACAAGATGAAGGCATCCGATCGTGCTCGATGTTCCCGCTTCCGCAAACGGGTAAAGCTGCATCCTCTCCGCTGACGCTCCAAGTTTCAAGCTAAACCACGGATGGGATCTCGGCGAGGTGGGCCGGTGCGGCGCAGAATGAGGAGCACCCGCCTTAACTCATGAGACGCCTGCCCCGCAGGCCTGGCAAACCCAACCGGCTAGAATCGGATGCGTGCCTGCACCTGCACGAAGCGCATAGTCGCGTTTGTTTGAGACGTCACACGCCCGAAATCCGTCGAGAAAGGCGAGGTGCTTGGCGCTGCGAACTGGGAACGATTCTGCAGATTCAAGACATCGCACCGCATCTGGAGGGCGAGGCGTTCCTTGAGCTTGAATTCCCGCTGAACGTTGCCGTTCCACTGGTTGGTCATATCAGAACGAGCGTTCGGTACGGAGGACGGAAACACCCTTTTGTGGAACGAAGCCGGCCCTTTGGAGGAGTTCCGTTCAAAGCCCTCCGTATTGAACCAGCGGTCCAACGTCCCAGGCCCTTTGGCGATGTCTTCGAGGTTGCCGTAGTAAAAGAGGTTTCCGAAGCTCAGCAGGGGGCCGGGCTGCCATTCATAAGTAAGCGCGATCTGCCACCCACCGAGCAGTACGCTGCTCCAGCCGGACATCGCCATCGCCTGCCCCTTCCCGAAGGGCAGCTTCCATACACCGGTCCCGGTGAGGCGGTGCGGACGGGTGTTGTTCGTTTCGCGCCAGGCGGTTGGGCTGAGGTCAAACTCATCCTCGAATACACCAGCGCTTGCGGCCATGCGAGTATAGGTCAGATTCAAATTGAAGCCGCGCGAAAACCGTTTCTGGAAATACACTTCCAGCGCATCCGACCGCGCCTCGCCAATCGGCATGGCGCTGTTGGTGACGCTGTTCATGTGTGGGAACGGCCGCAGAAGCTGGTTCTTGCGGATCGTGGAACTGGTGTAGAAGGCGAGCGTGCTCATGTCCTGGTAGATGAGCGGCGCGGTAGTCTGCAGGCCGGCGAAGTTTTTCAGTTGGAAAGGATTGGGCACGTTGGCATTCAGGTTGCTGGCCAGGGCGTCGTTGCGGACCAACCCGTCCGCCCAGTATTGTGCGGGCAGTGCGTCGAGACGCCGGCTGACAGCGAGGCGGTCCGAATACGATCCCGCGTAGGCGACGTCGATCAGCATGTCCGCCCCAATCTGGCGTTGTATCCCGATTCGCCAACGTTGTTGTCGAGCGCGCTGGTAGTCGAACGGCGAGAACGTCCATCCGCGCCCGACGCGCGCCATGAGCCCCAACTTGTCGCGCACGGGTTCGTTGAACCGGGTTCCGTCGGCGCGAACCGGAAAAGGATCGGCCAGCGGCGAAATGCCGCGTGCCGGATCGCCGGCCAGCCAAGTGGCGCCGAAGTCGGTGGTCAACGTGGTGGAGGTAGACCGGCTGAAACCCGTTTGGTCGGGTCCGGCCCTCCAGCCCGCAACCCGCATGACGTTGTTCGTGTCGTAGAACAGCCCGAAGCCGCCGCGGAGCACTGTTTTGGAATTGATCTGCCAGGCGGCGGCCAGGCGTGGCATCCACATCAGCTCGTTCTGAGTGGTGCGTTCCCTGGATCCGTCGACCCCCGGGTAGACGGAGCCGCCCCGCACAACAAAGCTCGAGGCCGGCAGTTCCGGCACCGCGCTTTGAGCGTAGGCCGCCTGCGCGGCGGCCCCGATTGGGAGCGTGGCCTTGGGGTCAAACCAGCCGATCATCCGGTTGTAGCGCTCATTCAATCCGAACTCATACTCGGCACGCAAACCGAACGTTACTGAGAGTTTTCGGCTGATACGCCAGTTGTCCTGCGCATACCAGCCGAAATATGGGTTTGACATGATGTAGTTATCGTTGCTGCCGAGAGTCATGCTTGCCGGAAGCCCCATCATGAAAGCCGCCCAGCTATGGCCGAGATCGCCGGCCGGCGTGAAGGTATCGTCGTTGCGCCGCGTGTACGCATTGCCGAAGCTGAAACTCCCGGACGTATCGCTGTTGATCTCTCCGCTGCGGAAGTGGTCGCGCGCGTCGATACCGAATCGGATGGTGTGGTTACCGGTGATATGCGTGACGTCCGCTTTGGTGCTGACAGCGCTGGTTCGGGTGACGAAATACCCGCTGTACCCGAAAGGCTGGTAACCCGACACGCTCATCACGGGCAATTGCTGGCGCTCCGCTGCTTTGGCGTCCAGATAGGCGGGCAGCCCGACGTCGGAGGGCTTGTACTTGCGCGTCCCCTGGTAGAGCATGCCAGTGCTGTACTGGTTGCCCGCAACTGTCACGTTCAGAACCGTTGCCGGCAAAGGCGTAAAGATCCAGTCCGCGGACACGGCGAGATTGTCACGGAAGTTTCCATCCGTGTGCAGCCCGCGCGCGCTTTCGTACGTCCAGTCCTGCCGATCCTCAAGGAAATGGCTCCAGTTCCAGCGTCCGTAAAATCGATGGCGCATGGAGTGCTGGTAGTCGACGCGGTTCGTCAGGCCTTTATAGTCGAAGACCTGTGGCATGGCCACGGCAAGGTAGTTGTTCAGCGGCTCTTTTCGCGGATCTGTTGGGTCGTTGTTTGGGGTAGGCAGCAGCTTCACGTACGCGCTGTAGGCGGGATTCACAATCCGGGAGGACGGCAGGACGTTGTTGGCGAACGGGTCGCGGATGTAGTGCCCCGGCCGCGCGGGATCCTGGCGCACCGTCAGCGGGTCGTAAATCCGGTAGCGCACGGCATCAACGTTGAGCAACTGCGAGAAGTCGCCCTGGCGGTTGGCCACTGTCGGAATCGTGTTGTTCACCGCCGACCCGGCCTCGTTCGACGTCTCCTTGCTTCCATTGAAGGCGAAGAAGAAAAACAGCTTGTCCTTCCCGTTGTAGACTCCAGGGAGCATTACCGGGCCGCCGATGGTGGCGGAATAGTTGTTGGAATTTCCGGCGGGCAGCTTCGGTTTTGAACGGAGTTCCGCCGCGCGCGCCGTGTCGCCTGCGGATTCCGCTTGGGCGATGGCACGGTAGTAGTTCTGCTTGGTGAAAAAGGGCGCACCATGCCAACGGTTTTGCCAGTGCTGTTCCGTAACCGTTCCATGGAACTGGTTCGTGCCTGCCTTGGTCATCACAGCCACGCTGACTCCCGTTGTGTGGCCGAGGGAGGCATCGAAGGCGGACGTTTCCACCTTGATCTCCTGCACTGTGTCGGCGTGCGCGACGTGCGCCACGTCCTGACCGATCCCGTTATTCGGCGCGCCGTCTACGGTCCATTCATTTCCGCCGACACCCGAGGCAGTGGTGTAGCGTGAACTCAAACCGTTGGCGTGCAGGCCGGAGTAGTAGTTCACCCCGGGACCCTGCAGACCGGGCGTCAGCTTCACCGGCAGGAGCACGTTGTTCTGCAGCAGCGGCAGTTCCATCACTGACCGGTTATCCAGCACCCAGCCAGACGACGCCGTGCTGGTGTCGAGGAGGGGCGCTTGCGCGGTCACCGAAACCGTCTCCGCCACATTTCCGACGTCCAACCGGAAGTCGACCTCGATACGGGCACCGGCAAGCACCGTCAATCCGCTGCGGACAGCGCGTTTGAAACCGGTCGCTTCTGCCGTTACGCGGTAGTCGCCGGGCAGCAGGAGCGTCGCCTCGTAGTAGCCGGTTTCGTTGGTCTTCAGCGCGGCCGAAGTTCCGGTTCCCACATTGGTGACAACAATGCTGGCCCCCGTCATTACCGCACCGCTCGGATCAAGCACGCGTCCAAAGATGGTGCTCCGCGTTTCCTGAGCCCCAAGCGCAGGGACAAGAAGAACTATGGCAATAAGGCAGAGAACCCACCGGCACATAACATTTCTCACTGAGCAGGGTATGCCGAGCGAAGCGAGGGTGCTGGTTGAAGGCTTGAATCCGGGAAAAGCAGATCCCCGCTTCGCTCGGGGCGCCGGCAAGGGGATGTCGATCAGGAAAACAACTGAAACGAGAAAAGCGGCGGAAAGCGGTGATAGCAGTGGCCTCGACATAAATCCCTCCCACGCGGTTTGCGGGTGCGGTAAGTCCCAGGGGCCAGAGTTGCTGTGCGCCGGCCCGCACGGCCCTTGTCAAGACGGCCCAGTTGTCCTGATACGCTGTTTCTCTAGTACTGTCAAGGGAAAAATGAAACGTATTTCATTTTTGCTAGAACGCCACACACAACACAGGCGAGTTTCAAAACCTCCGCTGGCCACCGTTCGAATCGTGGGAGGCGCAGGCGGGCGGTGCGTCAGTGGAGACGTCCGGCGGAAGACGTCAAGGATGGCGCTATTATGGGCGACCGCGAACCCGAGGTGGGCCGCTTCCAGGAACCTGGGGTGAACAAGGGATAGAGGTTCGGCAGCGCCGCTCCTGCGAGCGCTAACAAAGATCAACGGCACACGGTGGCGTGGCTGCCAGCGACGTCGCGGTCGACCAAGCAGTACATCGCGGTCAGCAGAAGCAGGCCCGCGGCAACATAAACGACCGAAGTGGCCGCGATGGCAGCGCCCAGGCTGTACCGTTGGGCGATAATGCCGATCACAATCGGAGCGGTTCCGCCGCCAGCGAGCCATCCGACGCAGTTCATCACCCCCGCCGCCGTTCCGCGCGCCTCCGCTGGAATGACATCGAAAGCCGAAGCGAAGATGTTCGCATCGTACAGCCCCTTGAAGAAACCCCAGGCGGACAACGCGACAATCACCCACCCGATAGATTGGGTGCGGCCACAGAGCAAGACGAAGGGCGCGCCGCCGAAAACGCCGATGGCCTGTACCATCATCCGGCCCCGGGTCGTCCGCCGCCGGAGCATGTCGGCAAGCCAGCCGCCGGCGAAGGCTCCGGTCATACTCGATAACTGCGCAAAGATGGTCGCGCTCAGGCCGGCCATCGCCAGACTCATGCTGAACCGATCGTGGAGGAATTTCGGCATCCAGGAAAGCAGGACGACCGCCACGAAGTTGGCACAGATAAAAGCGCCCATGAGACACAGCGCGGTGGATGTCCCCAACACCAGCCGAAACGCCGCGCGAGCGGGCAATGTGGCCGGCATTGCATCGGACTGCGCACCGAGGTCGGCGCGGTCGGCCGCTCCCCGGGCGGGTTCCCGCAAGGACCGCTGCAGAAGTAGGCCGAGAACGATGCCCAGGCTTCCAAACACAACGAACGACGAACGCCAACCGTAGTGCTGTCCGATTAGACCGGCGAAAAAGCCGCCGCCCACGGTTCCGAAGTAGACGCTGGTGACAAGGAGGCCGAGCGCGCGCGAACGTGTTGCCTTGCCGTGGTAGTCGCTGATCATCGACACCGACGCCGGGTAGTAGAAGGTCTCCCCCAGGCCTTCGGCGGCGCGAAAGAACAGAAGATGCCGGAAGTTACGCGAGAGCGCCGTTGCCACGCAAACAATGCTCCACACGTGCAAGCCGGCCAGGATCGCCGTCTTGCGGCGGACACGATCAACGATCAGACCCGCGGCCGGTGCCGAGAGACCATACAGCCAGGCGAAAGCCGAGCCGAGCAACCCCAACTGAATGGGGGTCAGGTTCATTTCCCGCTCGATGAGGGGGAACACCGAGAAAATGGCCTGGCGATCCGCATAGTTGAAGAAGCAGATCAGCCAGAGCATCAGAACGAGGCGCCACTTGTAGGAGCCAGCGAGCGAGGCGGCGGTCGTTTGTGTCATAGGCGGTCATCAAGAATAGCCGATGTTGCGCTACAATGAAATGTCAGCATCAAAAGCGGAACGACTGCCGCGACCTTTGTCCAGTGCAGCCTGGTCTGGCCGCCTGCGGAGTTAGAATGGACACAGGCGACAATCTCCGTTAACATCTCGTCGGAACATAACCATGCCAACGTCATCAGCCGCCGGAACGCGGCGAAGCAGCGCAAAGCCACTGAAGCAGGCCGCGAGCAAGAACGGCCAGTATTTCACGAGATCTGCAGCCAAGGCGCTTGAGACCCTGGAGATACTGAAGAGAATGGAGGCGCCCGTGCCCCTGAAGGAACTGGCCAGGCGACTCAAGCTTGCCAAGACCTCCGCCTTCCGGCTGCTGAACACGCTGGAGTCTGCCGGCTATATCGAGAGGAAGGGGGAGGGCGTGTATGCGCTTGCCCCCGAGGTGAAACCGCTCCTTCCCACGCGCTTTCTGACGCAACTGCTGCGCGTGGCGGCGCCGCAGATGAGTGAACTGGTCCGTGTGGTTCGTGAAACCGCGAGCCTCGCCGCCCTTTTCGACAACCATGTGGAGGTCGTAGCCGTCGTGGAGAGTCCTCAAGTTATCCGCATGGGCAACGTAGTCGGCCGCATCCTGCCGCCAAACGCGAGTTCCATGGGGAAAGTCATCATGGCGTATCAGGGGGAGGCGCGCCGGGAGAAGCTGCTACGGAGTTACGGCATTTACAGCTTTACACCGTCAACGATTACCGACGAGAGCGCGTTGAAGCACGAATTCGAGCGGATTCGCAACGAGGGTTATGCAACTGACGACGAAGAATGCGTTCAGGGAGGCTGCTGTTTCGCGGTGCCGATTCCTTCGCAGGACGGCCCTGTGCTCGCCGCTATGAGCGTTTCGATTCCGAAGATGAGACTCCCCGACACCGATAAGTTGCAGGCCCTAATTACGACCATGAAGCACGCTGCCGGAACCATCGCACGGGAACTATCGGCAGCAAAGTAGATCCGCCGTGGGGCGCCTGCCTTGACTCCCGCTACATCCTTTTCCAACTCTGCTCCGGCGCATTCCGGGTGCGCGAGGGAGCCGGCAAAGTTGACGTTATGGTCGTCGCGGCCAGACGATCGCATCTCTCTACTCGCTTTTGGCGGTTTGTGAAATACGTTTCAATTTTATCTTGACAGTTTCAGACATTCGGGATATTGGTCTTTCGACAACTCTCTTGGAAGCGCCCTGCCGTTCCAGGCTGGATCGTGGAGGCAAGGCCGATTTCCGGCTGGGCTGGTTTTCGAATGTCGACTTCGGATTCTGCGGTTACACAGCTTCGAAGCCATATTCCCATTGCCGGACCCGCTCGGCGGGAGGCTGCCGACGGCAACGAGCCGCATATGCGGCCGGTAGTCGGCTTCGAGCCCGGCTGGTATCACTCCCGCTGCGGCGTGGCTTTGGGAGAACGCTGGCATTGCGATCCGGACTATCGGCGCGAGACCCTGATTCGCATGCGCGCACATTTGCGCGGTTCATTCCCTATGGCCGGCCAGTGGGATCACGAGGAAGAGGCGGACGTCTGCACCATATCTGGCTGCTTCGGCGTATACGTGATTCCTTGTGCCTTCGGCGTCGAAGTCCAATACTTCCCGGATCGCTGGCCGACTGCCTCCAGCGGACCTCATTTATCGGATCATGACGTCGAACGCCTCACGCCGGAGCGTGCTTTGGCTAGCCGCTTCGTGGAAGACCTCTTCGACCAGATGGAACTGATCGCGTCGAAGTGGGGCGCTGTGCACGGGGATCTGAACTGGCAGGGCGTGCTGAACAACGCATTTCACCTGCGCGGCCAGCAGATCTTCCTGGATATGGTCGACCGCCCGGACCTGGCCAACCACCTGTTCTCGGTGATCGCCGAGGTGATGATGCGGCTCGGCCGGGCCGTTCAAGAGCGGCAGCGCCGCTCCGGATTCGACATCGATTACATGTGCGTGAGCAATTGCACCGTGAACATGATTTCGCCGGCCATGTACGCGACCCAGCTTCTTCCGTTAGACGCCCGCATCGCCGATTGCTTCGAGGGTTTCGGCGTGCATACATGCAACTGGGACATCTCGCCGTACCTGGACGTGCTTCGCCGTCTACCCAAGGTCGGCTATCTCGACATGGGTTCCCAGAGCGACCTGCGCCGCGTACGCGCGTTGTTTCCAAATACGCGCCGCGCGGTGTTGCTCACGCCGGCGAAGGTACACACGGCGCCGCTATCGGAACTGCGCCGCAAATTGGAAAGGATCTGCGCGGATCTCGCTCCCTGCGACGTAGTCGTCGGCGACATACCGGCCGGTACGCCGGACGCGAAAGTGAACTTCGTCCTCGACACCTGTAGGGAGCTGACTTTCACGGCTACCCATAACACGGTGCAATCCTCGCCGGCGGCGGGAGATTAGCGCATTCAACGGAGGCCCGTTGCTGTGCCCCGGGCAGGCTTTCGGCTCTACTGGCGCTGGCGATCGCGTCGTCGCCAGGGCAGGCCGAAGATCACCGATGAGGTCCGCGGGCTGATCCGGCGTCTCGCGCAAGAGAACCCGGATTGGGGAGCCCCCAAGATCCACGGAGAGCTTCAGAAGCTCGGCTTCGTGGTCTCGGAACGGAGCGTATCCCGGTACCTGCGAGGCATCCAGCGCCGAGGTGACCCAGGCAAACGCTGGCTGGCGCTCCTCCAGAATCACCGCGAGGCGATCGTCGCCTTCGACTTCTTCACCGTGCCGACGGTGAGTGTCTGCGGAAATCGGCCCAGGAAACAAGCAAGGGCGCCCGGACCACAAACGAGAGGAGGAAGATCAAGACGAACGCCCGCGCCGGCGAGCGGATGATTCTGCTCACCGCTCCGGCTATTATGCGCAAGGCGCTATGTTGGGTTGCGCCCATCGAAGGCCTCAATGCGCATCGGTCGCTTCAGATTGTACGTCAGATTGTCCAGCCTCAGTTGGAATTGGAGTGTTCGCCGTCAGAATTACAAAGAACACTCCAGTTCCAGCTGAGGCAGAACACGCCAAGAGCTGCGTCAAGAGCCGCGGACAGTGCCTTGGTGGACGTTTTGGCAAACGCCGCCTCGGCGCGGGCCCCGGCGCAGGCCTCCTGTTGGTGCAGGTAGGTCCACTCGTCCAAGGATGCGCCCCGTTATGCGGCGATAAGCCGGCCCCCGACAATGGCAAACAGATGCGGCCTGACGTTGTCACTCGCCGGCGACGCACTCATGAGCCGGTCGCGAAAGCAATGCGCGTAAGTGTTTGAGAGTTTTTGGTCGGGCCGCGGGGATTTGAACCCCGGACCTCTTGCACCCCAAGCAAGCGCGCTACCAGGCTGCGCTACGGCCC